>Ga0075425_100000121_pt1 | contig 66761 bp, 63 predicted proteins | sample SoiMethybrSBSTD4_FD_75300 | JGI IMG/M metagenome (GOLD analysis project Ga0075425, IMG submission 75300) | Bulk soil microbial communities from a Populus tree surrounding site in Tennessee, USA - Soil MetaG P. TD hybrid SBSTD4 | ecosystem: Environmental > Terrestrial > Soil > Tree plantation...
TGCACGATCCGATGAACGCAACGTCGATGCGCGTCCCCTGCACGCGCGCGCCCGGGCGGAAACCCATGAACGCGAGCGCTTCGTCGTTCGGGTCGGCGGCAATCGGTTCCGATATCGCCACCGACTGCCCGGGATTGATGCCCCAGGTGACCGTCGGCTCAATCGCCGACGCGTCGAACCGCACGCGATCGTCGTACGACGCGTTGGTATCCGACGCCATCTGCCGCCACCAGGCCACTGCACGATCGAACGCGTCGCCGGCCGGCGCAAACGGTCGGCCGCGCAGGAACGCGAACGTGGTGTCGTCGGGGTTCACGTAGCCGACCCGGGCGCCGCCCTCGATCGACATGTTGCACATCGTCATCCGCTCGTCGACGGTCATCGCGTCGAGCGTGCTGCCGCCGTATTCGTAGGCGTAGCCGACGCCGCCCTGCACGCCAAGGCGGCGGATGATCGTCAGGATGACGTCCTTCGCGTAGACGCCGCGGCCAAGCGTGCCGGTCACGTCGATCCGCCGCACTTTCAGCGGATCGAGCGCAAGGCATTGCGAGGCGAGCACGTCGCGCACCTGCGAGGTGCCGATGCCGAACGCGATCGCGCCGAGCGCGCCGTGCGTCGACGTGTGGCTGTCGCCGCACGCGATCGTCATGCCCGGCTGGGTGAGCCCGAGCTCGGGCCCAATCACGTGGACGATGCCCTGGTTCTCGTTGTCTGGGGCCCACAGCCGAATCCCGGCCTCGCGGCAGTTGCGCTCGAGCGCCGAGGTCATTTCTTCCGCCATCAAATCGAGAAACGGACGCTGCTGCGAGCGGGTCGGCACGATGTGATCGACGGTCGCGAACGTGCGCTCGGGAAAGGCGACGCGCCATCCGTGCTGTCTCAGCATGTCGAAAGCTTGAGGCGTGGTCACTTCGTGCACCAGGTGGAGTCCAACCAATAGTTGAGTTTGTCCACTGGGCAGCGTGCGCACCGCGTGCGCGTTCCAGACTTTATGAAAAAGTGTGTCAGCCATGGAGCGGTTTCGTCACAAATGTGCTGATCGTCAACGGCTAGAATACACGGATGCTTCGATTTCGTGCCGCCACGTTGGCGACCGCGCTTACCGCCGCTGCTGCGCTCGTCCTATCGCTGAAAGGCCAGACTGCGACGTCCCTGGCCCCGCTCGATATCCAGAATGTCGGCCTTGGCGCCGTCGAAGAGCACACGGCGATCTGGAGCGAGGAGCGATCGGCCGCCAGCCTGGCGCGCGCGCGGACAGCTACAGGTGCCGGTGTGGCGAGCCGCGTCGGCGCATTCCATCGCAGCTACACGCCCGGCCGCGTCATCGTCCGTTTCCGCGACAGCGTCGACATGCCCGAACGGCGCAGCGTCGCGCGGGCGGCGTCAGCCACCGCTGAGGTGCGGATCCGATCCGCCTACGCCGACTTCGACGTCGTCGATATCGATCCGGCCGAAAACCCGGAAACGGTCGCAACAGCGTTGAACGCGCGGCCCGAGGTGGTCTACGCGCAGCCCTCTTACCACGTGCACGCCGCGATGAAGCCGAACGATCCACGATACGCCGACTTGCAATGGAACCTGCCGCTCGTCGATCTGGAAAAAGCGTGGGACATTCAGCCGCAGGCCGGATCCGACGTGACCGTCGCCGTGATCGATACCGGCGTGTCGTACCTCACCGGCACGCTGACTGTGAACATTCCTTCGTTCAAGTTCGAAGGACGCACGTATCCGGCGCTCGGCCGCCAGGTGGTTCCGTTTGCCGCCGCGCCGCAACTCGTCGGCGGAGCCGGCGCCGGGCGGATCGTCAAGCCGTTCGACGCGATCTCGGATGGCGCCAACCCGCCGATCGATCTAGACGGGCATGGCACCCACGTCAGCGGAACGATCGGGCAGCTTACCAATGACGGCATCGACGTGGCGGGCGTCGCCTTCAACGTGAAGCTGATGCCGGTCAAAGTCCTGGGCAGCCTGTGGGACGTGGTCTTCGGCAGCTCACCGTTCATCGGCGGCAGCGACGACGATGTCGCGCGCGGGATCCGATATGCGGCAGACAACGGCGCGAAAGTCATCAATCTCAGCCTCGGCAGCTCGGGGCCGCCGGATTGCGCGACCAATTCCACGCGGCCCGGCTGCTCGCCGGTGATCGAGTCAGCAATTCGATACGCGGTGTGCACGACAGCGAAAACCACCGCCTGTTCAGGGAATGGCGCATTCGTCGTCGTCGCCGGCGGTAACGAGTTCGAGGACGTCGACCCGGATTTTGGTGCGAATGCCACCAGCGTAGTGGCCGAAATCGCGTCGCGCATCGACGGCGCGATCTCGGTGGCCGCGATCGATCCGGCCAAGAACCGATCGTTCTATTCCAGCACCGGCAACTACATCGAAATCGCGGCGCCCGGCGGCTCGTCGCGCGGCTTCGGCCGCGGCGGCTTCATCTTCCAGCAGACGCTCGACTTCTGCTTCAGCGATACGTTCGATCTGCCGAGCCCTTCGTGCCCGACCTTGAACTATGGGCCGCCGCGATTCGATGTGCTGTCGTTGATCGGATACACCGGCACGTCGCAGGCGACGCCGCACGTGTCAGGGATCGCCGCAATGCTCGTTCAGCAGGGCATTACCGATCCGGTTGCGATCGAGAAGGCGCTCGAGCAGTCGGCCACCAAGCTGACACCGACGACCGATGTCTGTCCGCGCGGTCAGACCGCGGCTGCAGGACGGACCTGTTCGTTCGGCTTCGGCCTGGTCGACGCGCGCAATGCACTGCGGGGATTGGGGCTGGCACGATGAAACTCCGGTTTGCGTTGGTTGCTGCCCTCGCCCTGGTCGCGTCCGTCGCGTCGGCACAGGACGAGCCCGGCCTGTCGATCCGCCCGTTCGTGTTTGGCTCGATCCAGGGGTTCTCGGCCATCGACTCGTTCGATGCGGTGTTCGGCCGGTCCTACGGGCCGTTCTTTGGCGGAGGGGTCCAGGTCGTCGTCCACGACCAGTTTTTCGTCGAGCTGGCAGCGTCCCGTTTCAAGCAGACCGGCGAGCGGGCGTTCATCAGCAACGGGCAGAGTTTCCGGCTGGGGATCCCGCTGACGGCAACCCTGACGCCGTTTGAAGTGACGGCCGGCTATCGCTTCAAGCTCTCGCCGGGCATCCGGCCGTACGTCGCGGCTGGGGCGGGAACTTATCAATATAAGGAAACTTCGAGTTTCAGCGACCCCGGCGAGGACGTCGACGTGCGCCACGCCGGTTTCGTCCTGAACGGCGGCGCCGATTTCCGGCTGCACCCGTGGATTCGCATCGGCGCTGACGTCCAATACACGCACGTGCCGGGCATTCTCGGCGTGACGGGGGTGTCGTCGCAGGCCGGCGAAAATGATCTGGGCGGCGTGGCAGCCCGCTTCAAATTCATCGTTGGCCGCTGAACGGCGGTATCATCGATCACGTGCTTTCCCTGAGAACTGCCGCGCGCCCACGGATGCCGACCATCGTCGGCCTCGCGCTCTACGCGGCGGTGCTCATCAGCTCGCCTTTCGAGCATCACGACCTCATCTGCCATCTGAAGACGCCGCAGCACTGCATGTCCTGCGCGTCCAGTCAACTCGGCTCCGACCCGCACCCGCTGCCGATTCCCGGCGCGTCGCGTCTCACCGACGCCGGCTCCGCCACCGTCTTCGAGCAGCTTGCCGAAGGCGCGCTGCTCGCCGCCGCAACGACCGGTCGTTCTCCGCCAACCGCCCTGTAACCAGTTCCCGACTCTATATGTAGCGCGGCGCAGCCGCTGCGATCTTGCAGAGGCCGGCGCGCTGCATCCGGGCTCGCCCGTCAGTCGACGGGCGGCGGGAGGAAACAGGATGCGCATCACGCGATGGGTGTGCGCCGCGTCGGCCGCCAGCATGCTGCTGGGCGCGCAGACGGCGTCTGCACAGGACACCCCTCAGGCGTTGAGGCAGGAGATCGATCAGCTGCGTCGCGATTTCGACGCGCTGAAGCAGCAGTATGGCGACCGGCTGACCGCGCTCGAATCGAAGCTTGCGGCGGCCGAGGTGCAGCAACCGGCGCCGGCGGCCTCGACGCAGCCGTCGCCGAACGCCCCGCAGCCGCCGGCCACGCCGACGCCTACCGAGGCCGCGGCGCAACCGGCCGGACAGCAACCGACGGCGCAGGTGCCGGCGGGCGCCGAAGGCGCCGGCGGTCCGAGTGGCGCGCTGCCGGTCTACGGCTCCGCCGCCGCCAGCTCGAAAGTGTTCAATCCGGATATCGCCGTGATCGGCGATTTTCTCGGCGCCGCTGGCCACAACACCGTCAATCCGCAGCCGTCGCTCGAGATGCACGAGTCGGAGGCGTCGTTCCAGGCAGTCGTCGATCCGTATGCGCGCGCCGACTTCTTCATCTCTTTTGGCGAATCGGGTGTCGACCTCGAAGAGGGCTTCGTGACGCTGACCTCGCTCCCCGGTGGCCTGCTGACCAAGGTTGGTAAGATGCGCGCGGCATTCGGGAAGGTCAACACGCTGCACAACCACGTGCTCCCGTGGGCCGATCGCCCGCTCGTCACGACGAACCTCGTTGGCGGCGAGGACGGCATCGACGACGCCGGCATTTCGGTCGCGAGGCTGATCCCGAACCCGTGGTTGTTCCTCGAAGCCACTGGCCAGATCTTCCGCGGTGACTCGGACGATCTGTTCAAGGCGTCGCAGCGCGACCAGCTCGGCTTCGTCGGACACCTGCGCGGCTACCAGGACATTACCGAATCGACGAACATCGATCTCGGTTTCTCCTATGCGCGCGGCCACAACCCCGCGCTCGCCAACGACGATCAGTCGGGCCTGTTCACGACGCAGTTGTACGGCATTGACGCCACGCTGCGCTGGCGGCCGCTGCAGCGCTCGATCTACCGATCGTTCGTCGGCCGTTCGGAGATCATCTGGAGCCGCCGCGATCAGCTCAACGGACTGCAGAGCGGCAGCGGGTTCTACGTATCCGGCGACTACCAGTTCGCGCGGCGCTGGTTCGCCGGTCTGCGCCTCGACCGCTCCGCGCGCGCGACCGACGCGGCGCTCACCGATACCGGCGGCGCGGCGACGCTGACGTACTGGCCGAGCGAATTCAGCCAGGTGCGCGGCGAGTATCGGCGAATCAATTACGCGCTCGGCGATACGGCGAACGAGCTGCTGTTTCAGTTCCAGTTCTCGATTGGCGCGCACGGCGCGCATCCGTTCTGATGGGGCTAGGGGCTAGGGGCTAGCTGTTATGAGAAAAGGCATCTTGTTTTTAACCGCACTGCTGCTCGCGAGCGTGCCGGCCCGCGCGCAGGGAAAACTCAACATCGTCGCCACGACTGAAGACCTGGCGGCGATTGCGCGCGAGATCGGCGGCGACCGGATCACCGTCGAAGCGATCGCGCGCGGCTACCAGGATCCGCACTTCGTCGAGGCGAAGCCAAGCTTCATCCTGAAGCTGCAGAAGGCCGACGTCCTGATCGTCGTCGGCCGCGAACTCGAGATCGGGTGGCTGCCGCCGCTCATCCAGCAGAGCCGCAACTCGAAGATCCAACCGGGTGCGGAAGGCTACGTCGACGCGTCGCTGCAGGCGCAGATCCTCGAAATCCCGACCGGCCAGGTGACGCGCGCGATGGGCGACGTACACCCGCTCGGCAACCCCCACTACTGGCTCGATCCGGAGAATGGCAAACGGATCGGCAAGGAGATCGCCGACAAGCTCTCGCAGCTGCGACCGAACGATCGCGCCACCTTCGATCAGCGGTTGGCCGACTTCAGCTCGCGGCTCGACGCGGCCGAGAAGCGGTGGCTGGCGGCAGTCGCCCCCTACAAAGGGATCAAGATCGTCACCTACCACCGATCGTTTCCGAATTTCGCCGAACGCTTCGGGCTCGACATCATCGGCTACGTCGAACCGCGGCCGGGGATTCCGCCGTCGCCGCAGCACACGCTCGATCTGATCAACGAAATGAAGCGACAAAACGTGAAGATCGTCCTCGTCGAGCCGTATTTCGATCTCAAGACGCCGAATGCGATCGGCCGCGAGACCGGGGCGCAGGTGCTGGTGATGCCGCCGTCGGTTGGCGGCACCAAAGATGTGCCGGACTACTTCAAGCTGTTCGACTACGACATCAACCTGCTCGTCGAGGCCATCAAGAAGACAGGAGCCAAGTAATGCTCGACTCGGCGATGCTCGCCTTCCTGTTGCCGCCGTTCGTCGCCAGCCTGATCCTCACCGGCATTCACGCGTATCTCGGTGTGCACGTGGTCGAACGCGGCGTCATTTTCGTCGACCTGTCGCTGGCCCAGATCGCGGCGCTCGGCGCGACGATTGCGCTGCTGCTGCCGATCTCCGGCGGCGACGCGCACGCGCCGGTCGTCTACTGGGTCAGCCTGGCCTTCACCTTCCTCGGCGCGCTCGTCTTCTCGACGATCCGCGGCCACCGGGCACGGATCCCGCAGGAGGCGATCATCGGCATCTGCTACGCGGTTGCGTCGGCGGCGTCGATCCTGGCGATGAGCAAGGCGACTTCGGAGAGCGAGCACCTCAAGGACATGCTGGTCGGCAATATCCTTGCGGTGTCGTGGTCGGAAGTGGCGAAGACCGCGGCCTTGTACGGCGCGATCGGCATCTTTCATTTCGTCTTCCGCCACCAGTTCCTCGCCATCTCGATGACCCATCACCACGACACGCATCACCACGAGATCGAGGATCCGAAGCTGAACGTCCGGTTCTGGGACTTTCTGTTCTACGCCTCGTTCGGCTTCGTCGTCACCTCGTCGGTGTCGATTGCCGGCGTGCTGCTGGTGTTCTGCTACCTGATCGTGCCGTCGGTCGGCGCGATGCTCTACGCCGACTCCATCGGCCGGCGCCTGGCGATCGGCTGGACGATGGGCACGATCGTGTCGGCGGTGGGCGTCTACGCGTCGCTGCAGCTCGATCTGCCGACCGGCGCGACGATCGTGTGCACGTTCGGCATCGCGTTGATTATCATGGCGCTGGTGCGTCCGTTCATCCGCCGCGCCGCTGCGCAGCCGCTCGCGATGATGCGCTGACCTGCCGTGCGCGTGACCTATGAACTGTCGTAACTGCGGCGCCGCGATCGCCGACAAAGCGCTCATCTGCTATCGCTGCGGCACGGCGACGACGGAGGCGAAGTACCAGCCGACGCCGCTGTCGCGCACTGGCTCGCGCTCCAGCCTCATCGCCACGGTGATTGCGCTGGCGTTGATTGCGGTGCTGTTCGTGGTGATGGGGCGGGTGGCGACCGGCCAGACCTCGGACTACGTTCGCTACGCAGCCGTCGTGATTGCCGTCGTCATCGTCGCACTCCGCGCCTTCGCCAGGCGGCGGCGCTGAGCGTGCGATAATTGCTCGTGCGCGCGCTGCGCTCGAGCGTCACGGCCCGGATCGCCCGCCTGCGGCAGCCGCATACCGCTGCCCGGATTGCCCGCGTCCTGTGGATCGTCTGGGCGGTCATCGTCTGGAATGTCGTGTTCGACCAGGTGATCGTCCGCGCGGGCCGCGACTATCTCGCCGCCGTCGGCCGCGCGTCCACGACGCACGGCGTGCGGCCGAACATGGATGCCTACATGCGGCCTGCCGCCGAGCGCGGCGTGTGGATCGCTTCCGCTGCCGGCGCGCTGATTCTCTTCACCGGCCTCGCCTCGGTACGTGCCGCCGCGCGCCGTCTCGCTCACGACCGCCGGCAGGTGACCTCGTGCGCGTAGCCCCGCATCCGCTGATTTACGACTGGAATCGCGATGCGGTCGCCGACGGCCCGGCGCGGCCCGTCGCGATGCTCGACGACGAGACGCTGCGCGACGGATTGCAGTCGCCGTCGGTGCGCACGCCGACGATCGACGAGAAGATCGACATCCTGCACCACATGGACGCGCTCGGCATCGACACCGCGGACATCGGCCTGCCGGGCGCAGGTCCGAAGGTCGCGCGAGATGTCGAGCGCCTGGCGCGGGCGATCGTCGACGGCCGGTTGAAGATTCGCGCCAACTGCGCCGCGCGCACGGTTGTCGCCGACATCAAGCCGATCGCCGAGATTCAGCAGCGGACCGGACTGCCGATCGAGGTCGGCGCGTTCATCGGATCGAGCCCGATCCGCCAGTACGCGGAAGGCTGGAGCCTCGATTTCCTGCAGAAGTGCACCGAAGATGCGCTCGCGTTCGCGGTGAAGGAGGGTCTGCAGGTCATGTACGTGACCGAGGACACCACCCGCGCCGACCCGGATTCGCTGCGGCGTCTCTTCGCGACGGCGATTCGCGCCGGCGCAACGCGCATCTGCGTCGCCGACACGGTCGGCCATGCGACGCCGAACGGCGCGCAGGCCGTGGTTCGCTTCGTCAAGGCGCTGATCGCAGAGCTCGGCGTCGAGGTCGGGATCGACTGGCACGGGCACCGCGATCGCGGCTTCGGCGTCGCGTCGAGCATCGCCGCGCTCGAGGCCGGGGCGACCCGTCTCCACGGCGCCGCGCTCGGCATCGGCGAGCGCTGCGGCAACACGCCAATCGATCTGCTCATGGTCAATCTCGTGATGATGGGCTATCGCGACAACGATCTCAGCACGCTGCCCGCCTATGCGCAGGCGGTGGCGCGGGCCTGCGACGTCCGCATCGCGCCCAACTACCCGGTCGTCGGCGCCGACGCGTTTCGCACCGCGACCGGCGTGCACGCGGCCGCGGTGGTGAAGGCGTTCCGCAAACAGGATCGGCCGCTGATGGATGCGGTCTACGCAGCCGTGCCGGCGAGCCTGGTCGGACGGCAGCAGGAGATCGAGGTCGGCCCGATGTCCGGCCGCTCGAACGTCATCTTCTGGCTGGAAAGCCGCGGGCTGCCGGCGACAGACGAGGTCGTCGATCGCGTGTTCGCCGCGGCGAAAGCGTCAAACCGGACACTGACGCACGAGCAGGTGCAAAGCCTGGTCGGCGGCGAAGCCACGCTGAAACCCGCCGGCGCGAAGCTGCATACGGCGCGGCGCAAGGGTTTTTGAGCGACGCGTGTAAGGCAGGAAGGCGGGAAGGCAGAAAGGCGGGAATTCAAGGTTGACAGGCGGGAAAGTTGGACTGGACGATCTTCTGCCTTCCTGCCTTGCCGCTACGGTACGAAGGTGAATTTCACCTGCCCCGTGATCGACTTCGTCACGCCGAGCATCGAGCCGCCGACCGGTTGGGCGTGCGTCGTGACGCGCACGTAGTACTCGCGCGCCGGATCCAGCCTCGACGTATCGGCTACCGGCACGCGGTTCCACTTCGTCAGCCACGTTTTCACCACCGCATCGTCTTCGGTGACGAGCACGTCGTCGAGACGGCCGTCGATCGTGCGCGTGAGCGTGTGGCGGCGGGTCAGGTTCTCGTAGCGGTCGGTCGTGGCGACGACGGCGGTGCCAATCGTCCGATCGACCCAGGCTCGCGCGCGCAGCTCGAGATCGTAGGAGAAGGTCGTCCGCAGGCCGCTGGCGATCGCTTCGCGCACCGCGTCGTTGTAGGCATCGTTCAACTCGAACGACACGACGACGCGATTCCCGGTGATGAAGGGCACGATCCGCAGCGACTCCTCAGTGCGGACCACACTGCCGCCAACGAGTAGCAGGGCCGCAACGGCGGCAGCGGTTCGAACGATCATGCGCATAGTCAGTACCGAAAGACGACCGCCATCGTGACGCGCCAGAACGTGAGATGTTGTTCCTGGCCGAACGACAGCCCGGGATCGCTGCTGACGTTCTTGCCCAGATCCTGAAACCTGCGGAGTTCCCAGCTGACCCCGACACGGTTGGTCAGGAAGCCCACCGCACCGGCGCCCACGTCGAAAACCGGCACGGAGGTCGCGACGTCGAAGACGTTTTGCGCCGTGGTTCTGCGCAGCCGCATCAACCCGGCGCCGGCGACCACGTATGGCCGCAAAGCATACTCCGTCAGGCGGCGCGGCGCGGCGACAACCACGTTCCCGGTGAAGGTCGTCACTCGGCTGTAATTGACGAGGTTGCGATTACCGGCCTCGAAGAATCCCGGGCCGTCCGCCACCTCGGCCTCTGCGCCGAAGATCTCGCCGAGGAACACGAAGCTGCCACCAAGCGAAATGCTCGGCTTGGTCGCCGCATCCTCAGGATCGACGATCGTCGTCGTCCCCGCGAAGGTGGCGCCGATGAACCCCCGCGCCTGTCGCTCAGCGGCGGATGCTCGCGAGGACAGTAGCAGAACGCAGGCTGCAAGTACAGCCCATCCGCCTCGACTCGCCGCGCACGTCATCGTGCAAAGAGTGAGAGGAACAGGCGTGCGAACGGCGACACGCTGACTTCGCCTTCGGCCAATGGGAACGGCCGGACCAGCCCGTGGCTGTTCGCGAGCAGGATCAACGTCAGTCCGCGGCGAGGCAGCGTAATGACGATGGACGACGACGCGTTTTCGCTCACTCCGAATTGCCACACGATCCGTTCACCGTTCAGCGTCTGCACGAACCAGCCATAGGCATGCGGCAGCGGCTGTCCGGTTCCGTCGGCCGGCGGATTCCACGTCGCAGCGAGTTCGTCGGGCCGAAGCACATTGCCGTTTTTCAGCGCGAGATCGAACAGCTCGAGATCGTGGACTGTCGAGATCAGGCCCGAGCCCGGCGTCAAGGTTGGCGCGGCGTAGGTAGACCGCGTCGCGCGACGCCGCGCATCGACGGAGTACGGTACCGCAAGGCGACGCACGGCGTCGACGTATCGTCCGATCTCGGTCGACGTGAAATGCTCCGCCGGGTCGACGAGGTCCGCGGTGTCAGTGCCGGGCACTGAATCGAACATCGCGAAGCGCTCGAGCCAGCTGCCGGTGCCGCGCCTGAAAGTACCGTCCATGCACCGCGCCACCGCCGCCGCCAGCGGCGCGAGCCGGTCGGGACGGTAGGAAAAGGTCAGGCCGCGCGGCCCGGCGCTCGTGTGCGTGAGGAGTTGTCGAAGCGTGGCGTCGGCGTCGGGGCTGGCCGGCGCGAACTGCGCGACGCGCGCATCGAGCGACAGCTGGCCCTGGAACGCGCACCACATCACGAGCGACGCCACGATCGGCTGCGTCGTGCCATCGAGCTGAAACGGCGTGTCGGTTCGCGTCGCGATGTTGTGCTCGACGTCCTGCTGGCCGTACGCCGCCTCCCACAGGACGGCGTTGGGCCCGACGATGGCGGCGGCCAGGCCGGGGATGCCCGCCTGGGTGCGCAGCGCGTCGAGGTAGCTGCCGAAGCGCGAATACAGGAAGTCGAAATCGTCGGCGGCGTGCGTGATCACGACGGCCGAAAACAACAGCGCGACGGTGTGCAGCAGCAGGCGGCGCATCGCTGATTCAGGTGGCTGGGTCAGCCCAATCATACTGGATGAGCCACGCCGACGTCTGCAAGGTGTTGCGGGTGCGTTACATCGGTACACAACCGCCTGTTGCCCCGCGCCGGTGTGTCAAAATCAAAGTTCGCATGTGGATTGTTCGGATCGCACTTAACCGTCCGTATACATTCGTCGTCCTGGCGCTTCTGATTCTCGGCATCGGGCCTCTGACGATCGCCCGAACGCCAACCGACATCTTTCCGAATATCGACATCCCGGTCGTGTCGGTGATCTGGAATTACGGGGGCCTGTCCGCGCAGGACATGGCGGACCGGATCATCTCGAATTTCGAGCGGTCGCTGACCACCGCCGTCAACGATATCGAGCACGTCGAATCGCAGTCGCTGCGCGGGATCTCGGTGGTCAAGGTGTTCCTGCAGCCGGGCGCGAAGATCGATCTCGCGGTGGCGCAAACCACTGCCGTCTCCCAGGCGATGCTTCGCCAGGCGCCAGTCGGGACGACGCCGCCGTTCATTCTGACCTACAACGCCTCGAGCGTGCCGATCATCCAGCTGGCGCTCTCGGGACACGGCCTGTCCGAGCAGCAGCTCTTCGACCTCGGCGTCAATTTCATCCGTCCGCAGCTGGCGACCGTATCGGGAGCCGCGATCCCGTGGCCGTACGGAGGCAAGCAGCCGCAGATTCAGGTCGACCTCGATCCCGCGGCGCTGCAGGCGCAGCACCTCGCCCCCGCCGACGTGGTCAACGCCATCACGCAGCAGAACCTGATCCTGCCGTCGGGCACCTCGAAGATTGGATCAATTGAATACGACGTCGACCTCAACGCCAGCCCGCGGACCGTCAACGAGCTGAACGACCTGCCGATCAAGACCGTCGGCTCGACGCCGATCTACATCCGCGACGTTGCCCACGTCCGCAACGGCTATCCGCCGCAAACCAATATCGCGCGCGTCGACGGCCAGCGCGCGGCGCTGATGGTGGTCCAGAAGACCGGCAACGCCTCGACGCTCGACGTCATCGCCAGCGTCAAGGAGGCGGTGGCGCGAGTGCTGCCGGGGCTGCCGCCGAACCTCGAGGTGAAGCCGCTCGCCGACCAGTCGCTGTTCGTGCGCGCCTCGATCCAGGGCGTGCTGCGCGAGGCGGTGATCGCCGCGTGTCTGACCGCGCTGATGATTCTCGTCTTCCTCGGCAGCTGGCGCAGCACGCTGATCATCGCCGTGTCGATCCCGCTGTCGATCCTGAGCTCGATCATCGTCCTCAGCGCGCTCGGCGAGACGATCAACATCATGACGCTCGGCGGCCTCGCGCTCGCCGTCGGCATCCTCGTCGACGACGCGACCGTGGCGATCGAGAACATCAACTGGCACCTCGAACAGGGCAAAGACCTCGAGCCGGCGATTCTCGACGGCTCGCAGCAGATCGCGATTCCGGCGTTCGTCTCGACGATCTGCATCTGCATCGTGTTCGTGCCGATGTTCTTCCTCACCGGTGTCGCGCGGTATCTCTTCGTGCCGATGGCCGAAGCGGTCGTCTTCGCAATGCTCGCGTCGTACGTCTTGTCGCGCACGCTGGTGCCGACGATGGCGAAGTACCTGCTCCACGCGCACGAGGATCCGCACGCGGCGACGCGCAGCCGGAACCCGTTCGTGCGGCTGCAGCACGGAATCGATCGCGGCTTCATGCGCCTGCGCGAGGCCTATCGCGGAATGCTGCAGCAGGCGGTCGACAGCCGGCGCGTGTTCGCGCTGCTCTTCCTCGCCGGCTGTGTCGTCTCGCTGGTGCTGGTCCGCTGGGTCGGCGAGGACTTCTTCCCGGCCGTCGACAGCGGCCAGTTCAAGCTGCACCTCCGCGCGCCGACCGGGACGCGCATCGAGGAGACGGCGGCGCTCTGCGACCGGGTGCAGCAGGCGATCCGCCAGGTGATTCCGGAGCGCGAAATCGTCAGCGTCATCGACAACATCGGGCTGCCGTACAGCGGCATCAACCTCTCGTATACCAACTCGGCGCCGATCGGATCGTCCGACGCCGACGTGCTGGTCACGCTGGCGCGGGATCACCGGCCGACCGAGGAGTACATCCACGATCTCCGGCGCAAGCTGGCGCGCGAGTTTCCCGGCGTCCTCGTCTCGTTCATTCCCGCCGACATCGTCACGCAGATCCTGAACTTCGGGCTGCCGGCGCCGATCGACGTGCAGATCGTCGGGCGCAATCTCGAAGCGAACCGGCGCTTCGCTTCGACGCTGGTCACCAGGCTGGCGCAGGTGCCCGGCATGGTTGACCTGCGCGTGCATCAGGCCTTCAACCAGCCGCTGCTGCATCTCGACGTCGACCGCACGCGCGCCGTGCAGACCGGCTTCACGCAGCGCGACGTCGCCAACAACCTGCTGATTTCTCTGTCGGGCAGCGCGCAGGTGACGCCGACCTTCTGGCTGAACCCGGCGACCGGCGTCAGCTACACGATCGCGACGCAGACGCCGCAGTCGAGGCTCGATTCGCTGCAGGACATCGGGACGATCCCGATCGTCGGCGCGTCGGGGCAGGCGCGGCCGCAGGTGCTCGAGGCGCTCGCGTCGGTGACGCGTGAATCGCACCTGGCGGTGGCGTCGCATTACAACGTCCAGCCGGTGGTCGACATCTTCGCCGCCGTGCAGGGACGCGACCTTGGCGGTGTTGCGCGCGAAATGCAGCCGATTCTCGACGCGGCCCAAAAGGATCTGCCGCGCGGCTCGCAGATCGTGGTGCGCGGCACCGTCGAGACGATGAGCTCGTCGTTTGTCGGGCTGGTCGCCGGGCTGGGGCTCGCGATCGTTCTCGTCTATCTGCTGATCGTCGTCAACTTCCAGTCGTGGGTCGACCCGTTCATCATCATCTCGGCGCTGCCGGCCGCGCTCGCCGGGATCGTGTGGATGCTGTTCCTGTCGCACACGACGATCAACGTGCCGTCGCTGACTGGCGCGATCATGTGCATGGGCGTCGCCACGGCGAACAGCATCCTGGTCGTGTCGTTCGCGAAGGATCAGTTCGCCGCGGGGCAGTCGCCGGCCGCGGCCGCCGTCGAGGCCGGCTTCACGCGGTTCCGTCCGGTGCTGATGACGGCGCTGGCGATGATCATCGGCATGGTGCCGATGGCGATTGGGCTCGGCGAAGGCGGCGAGCAGAACGCGCCGCTCGGCCGCGCCGTGATCGGCGGCCTGACGCTTGCCACCGTCGCAACGCTGTTCTTTGTTCCGGCGGTGTTCGCAATCTTTCACCGGCGGACGACACGGCTCGTGGAGACTGAATGAGAAAGGGTCCGATTGTTGGCGCGATCGTGCTGCTCGGTGCAGTTGGCGCCGTGATGTGGGGCGTCAGCACGCGCACGCGTGCGCTCGGCGTCGTCACGCAGGAAACGCGCGACATGGCGGTTCCGGCGGTTGCCGTCGTCACGCCGACGCGCGGCGCGCCGCAGGAGGAGATCGTCCTGCCCGGCACGATTCAGGCGTTCACCGACGCGCCGATCTACGCGCGGACCAACGGCTACCTGAAGCGCTGGCACGTCGACATCGGCGCGCGCGTACAGGCGGGGCAGCTGCTCGCCGAAATCGACACGCCGGAACTCGACCAACAACTGCTGCAGGCGCGCGCCGATCTGTCGACGGCGCAGGCGAACGCGCGGCTGGCGCAAACCACTGCCGAGCGCTATCGCGATCTCATCCAGAGCGATTCGGTCTCGCGCCAGGATCTCGACAACGCCAACGGCAACCTCGAAGCGCGCGAAGCGGCCGTTGAATCGTCCCGTGCCAACGTGAAGCGGCTCGAGCAGCTGCAGGCGTTCCGCCGCATCGAGGCGCCTTTCGCCGGCGTCATCACCGCGCGCAACACCGACATCGGCGCCTTGATCGATTCGGGGAGCAACGCGAAGGAACTGTTTCACGTCGCCGCCGTGAACAAGCTGCGCGTCTTCGTCAATGTCCCGCAGGTCTACTCGCGCGCGGCGCGTGCCGGGCTGTCGGCCGACCTCACCTTGAAGGAGTTTCCCGGCCGCCGGTTCACCGGAACTCTGGCGCGCACAGCAAACGCCATCGAGGTTGCCTCGCGGACGCTGCTCACTGAGATCGACGTCGACAACCCGCGCAACGAGCTGCTGCCCGGCTCGTACGCCGAGGTCCACATCAAACTGCCGACGGCGACGACGACGCTGCAGCTGCCGGTGGACGCGCTGATCTTCAAAGGCGACGGCCTGCAGGTCGCCACGGTCGATGCCCAGAACCGCGTCGCGCTCCTCACTGTGACGAGCGGCCGCGATTTCGGGGACATGGTCGAGGTGCTGTCCGGCCTCTCCGGCGGCGAGCGCGTCATCAGCAACCCGCCCGACTCGCTGTCGCCGGGTGATACCGTCCGCGTGGTGACCCCGCCCGGCGCGCCGGCAGCCGCCCATCCGTGACGATTCGATCCGCGATCGTCGTCACCGTGACGTGCGCCGTCGCCGCAGGGTGCGCGCCGAAGCGCGACTACGCGCCGCCAGTCGCCCAGGTCACTCTGACGTACAAGGAGCTGGAGAACTGGAAGCCGGCGCAGCCGCGCGACACCGAGGTCCGCGGCGCATGGTGGGATCTGTTCGGCGATCCGGTGCTCGCCTCGCTCGAATCGCGCATCGACATCTCGAACCAGACGCTGAAAGTCGCCGAGGCGCAATTCGCGCAGGCGCGTGCCGCCGTTCGCGGCGCGCGGGCCAATCGCTATCCGCAAGTGATCGCCGCGCCCGGGATTACGGTCACCAACCCGTCGGCCAACCGCGCGACGTCGACGTTTCACGATACGTTCTCCGATTTCGTGCTGCCGCTCGAGGCCTCCTATGAAGCCGATCTGTGGGGACGGTTGCGTGGCCTTGTCGAAACGAGCCGCACCGCGGCGCAGGCGACCGCGGCGGACCTCGAGACCGCGCGGCTCAGCCTCCACGCGGAGCTGGCGATCGATTACTTCGCGCTGCGCGGGCTCGATCGCGAGCAGCAGCTCCTGACGAGCGCCGTCGAGGCGTTCACCCAGGCGCTGGACCTGACGCAGAACCGCTTTCGCGGCGGGCTGTCGTCGGGCGCCGACGTCGCGCAGGCGGAAACGCAGCTCGAGACCACCCGCGTGCAGGTGGTGGACATCGGCGTCGAGCGCGCGGCGCTCGAGCATGCGATTGCGCTGCTCGTGGGTGAGCCGGCCGGCGCGTTCCAGCTGCCGCCGTCGCCGCTGGCCGCGCCGCCGCCGGACGTCCCGGTGGGTGTGCCGTCGGAACTGCTGGAGCGGCGGTCGGACATCGCCGCCGCCGAGCGCCGCGTCGCCTCCGCCTTCTCGCAAGTCGGCGTCACGCAGTCGGCCTACTATCCGGTGCTGACCCTGTCTGGCGCCATCGGCTTCGAGGCCAGCTCGTTTGGCAGCTGGCTGACGACCGCGAGCAGTTTCTGGAGCGCCGGGCCGGCGGCGCTCGTCAACGTGCTCGACTTCGGCCGTCGCCGTGCCGCGAACGAGCAGGCGCGCGCCGGCTTCGATGTCGCGTCGGCGGCGTATCGTGAGACGGTGCTGACCGCGTTCCGCGAAGTCGAAGATCAGCTCGCGGCGCTGCGCGTCCTCGAGCAGGAAGCGACGATCCAGGAACGCGCGCTGGCCGCGGCGCAGCGCTCGCTGACGCTCGCGACCAATCGCTATCGTGGCGGCGTCGCCAGCTACCTCGAAGTGATCACCGCGCAGAGCTTCGCGCTCGGCAACGAGCGCGCCGCCGTGAACCTGCAGACCCGCCGCATGACGACGAGCGTCCTCCTGCTCAAGGCGCTCGGCGGCGACTGGCGCGCCGCCGCGCTGCCGACGCTCACCTCGCCGAATCAGCAGTAACAAACGATATCGACGTAGTGACGGCTTTAGCCGAGCGTGCCAGCGGCCGCTGATCGCCCGGCCAAAAGCCTTCACGCTCCATGGTCATTATTTTCGTCCTCGATGGTCATTATATTGACCGCAACGGTCAATACGGTGTATGACTGGAGTGTGGCAAAGTCACGCCGAGGCAGTCGGACGCGCGCCGGCGAGCCGGCGTTGCTCTCGGTGCTGTCGGCGCGGATCCGCGCGCGACGCGAGCAACGGCGGCTGTCGCTCGATCGGCTCGCCGCGCGCTCGCAGGTGAGCAAAGGCATGCTCGTGCACATCGAGAGCGGCCGCGCCAACCCGTCGATCGCGACGCTCTGCAAAGTGGCGGCGGCGCTCGGCGCATCGGTTGCCGATCTGGTGCAGGCGTCAGGACAACAACCGGCCGACGTGCTGCCGGCCGGCGCGCCGCGGCTGCTCTGGCGCGGCCCGAAGGGCGGGACGGCGACGCTGCTCGTCGGCTCGGGCGGTCCGGACATGCTGGAGTTGTGGACCTGGACGCTCCGCGCTGGCGAGCGCTACGAGGCGGCGGCGCACCCCGAAGGGACGCAGGAACTGCTGCACGTCGAGCAGGGCAGCCTCGGCCTGGCGTTCGGCGACGTCCGCTACGTCATCCCCGCCGGCGGGTCGGCCGTCGCGCATACCGATCGGCCGCACGCCTACGCGGCCGAAGGGCGGCGGCCGGTGCGCTTCACGATGGTCGTCGCCGAATGGCATTCGCGCGACAGCGGCCGGGCAGCAGCTCGCCGCGGACGAGGGAGGTAGCGGTGAAGATGAGCGCGAGCGCGCCGTTGTTGCTGGTCGTATCGGGGAGCCTGCTGTATCACACGGCGGCGAAGTCGATCCCGAAGGTCTTCGATCCGGTCGCGGCGCTCGTCGGCCTGTACGCGACCGCGCTCGCTGGCGGCGTGCTCGTGTACGCAGCGGCGCGGCCGGCGGCGGCTCCGTTTGCGTGGTCGCGGCTGTGGCATCCGACCATCGCCGCGGTCGGCATCGGCGCGCTGATGATCGAGATCGGGTTTTTGCTCGCGTATCGCAGCGCCTGGCCGGTGAGCACGGTCTCGGTGATCACGAACGGGCTGGTCGCCGTGCTGCTGGTCGCGGTCGGCGCCGCGTTCTTCGGCGAAGCGATTACGCCGATCAAACTGATCGGCGTCGTGCTGTGCCTGGCGGGCGTGACGCTGCTGCAACGGGCCGGTTAGGTCGGGCGGGTCCGGCGGGTCGGGCAGGCCGGGCGGGTTGGGCGGCCACGCAGTCTCTGCATCCGGGTGAATCCGATGTGCTTGTGCCGGTTCGGCATCTCGACTGAACGGAGCACACGGGGTTTACCCCAAGCGCGAACACCGAGATGCCGTCCGACCCGCCTGGCCTGCCCGACCTGCCCGACCCGCCTGACCTACTTCTTCAGCAGGATGTCTTCGAAGAATTTGACCGCACGCGGATCGTGCGACTGGCCGAGCCAGAACATCGCTTGCTTGCGGACTTCGGGGTTGCGGTTGTTTTGGGCGACTTCCATCAGCTTGGGCACACCTTCGTCTTTCGGCAGCTGACTGAGCGCGAACACTGCTTTCTTCTTCACCTCGGTATCCGGATCGTTCTCGATCGCGCCGGTGATGGTCGCGAGCGCCTCTTTGCCGGCCTTCTGCGCCAGCCAGAAGAGCGCCTGGCCGCGGACCCTGGTGCTGCGGTCGTCGCGCGCCGTCGCGATCAAGGTCGTCAGCGCGGACGGCACGGGGCTGACCGACAGCCCGAAGGTGACTTTCTCGCGCACCTTGTCGCTCGGATCCTGCGCGAGCATCCGTGTCAGCAGCCGCGCTCCCGCGTCGCCGCGGGTCGAGCCGAGCCAGAAGGCCGTGTCGCCGCGCAGCCACTCCGGGCGCGACGCGGCGACGAAGCTTTCGAGCGCGCGGTCGGCGGCAGCGGCATTGTGCAGCGCGATCGCCGTCATTGCCGTCTTGCCGACGCGGTCGCGGCGATCGCCGGCGTCGGGCGACGAGGTCACGAGCGATGTCAGCCACGCGATGCTGTCGTCCACCTTCACGTCGGTCAGCCAGACGACCGGCATGCCGCCAGCGTCGACGTCGCAATCGGGCGTGAAGGTCCGCAGGCGGCTGACGGCGCCGTTCTCGAGCCGCGCGAGCACGAGGAACTCGGTCGCCGGCTCGAGGGCGATCCGCGTGCCGTTGCGATCGCGCAGGTCGCCGGTCGTCATCGAGACGCCGCTGCCGCTCTCGAGCCGGCACATCCCGCCCGACACCGTGTTGTCGGCAATCGTGTCGTAGCAGCACATGTTGCGCTGCCCGGCAACCATCGGCGCGCGGTAGCCGATCCAGGCCGTCCCGCCGCGCGCGCCGATCTCGCGCACCTGCTGCTCGAGGCCAGCCGCCGCCGGCCGCGTCTCGGTCTTCGCGTTCGTGAACCGCCCCTGCGCGAACACCGGAGGCGCGAGAACCAGAACCGAGAGAACCAGAACCGAGAGAACCAGAACCGAGAGAACCAGAACCCCGAACGCCGAACGCCGAACGCCGAACCCCGCCGTCACTTCAGCAGCTCCAGCAGATAGTCGGTGACCTCCTTCGACTTCGGCATCACCGACAGCTTCGCGACGATCTCCTTCTTCAGCTCGGGATTCTTCTCGGCGCGCGCCAGCGTCACCAGCGCGGTGCCGTTCTGCTGAAGGAACAGCGCGTTGACGACCGCCTTGCGCACCTCGGGTGAGGAGTCCGAGGCGTAGATCGAGGTGAGCGCATCGGTGGTCGCCGGCCGCTTCATCAACCCGAGGTTGCGAATCGCCGTCTTGCGGAGCTCCGGATCCTTTTCGCCGCGCGCCAGCTCGATCAGCTTGTCGGCATCGCCGCCGACGAACATCGCCTGGAGAATCGACTTCTTGACGTCGGCCGAGCTCTCGGTCTGATAGAGCTGGGACAACTCGCTGCTGGCGTGCATCACGCCAAGCTGGCGCACCGCTTCGCCGCGCAGCGTCGCGTCGGTCTCGCCCTTGGCCAGCGCGAACAGCCGCTCGCGATCGTTCGAGGTCATGTAACTGCGCAGGATCGCGCGCTTGACGGCGACGTCGGCCGAGGATCGGTAGACATCGGACAGGATCTGCCGGTTGTCGGTGCCGCCCATGATCCCGAGGTAGCGGATCGCGCGCAGCTGCAGGTCCGGATTGCCATTGCCCTTGGCGACGCCGGCGATGATTTCGCGGGCGCGCGCCGAGTGGCTCTGGCTGAGGACGAACAGCGCGCGGTCCTTCACCTTCGGCGAGTTGGTGCCGGCGAGCATCTTCTCGATCACCGGCAGCGCCTGATCCGGATCGCTCTGCATGATGCCGCGCAGCGCCATCAACTTCAGCTCTTCGTCGTTCTGCGACTCGGGCGCGACCGTCTGGCCGGAGGCCTGGCGAAGTTCGACGTCGAGCGCCCGGGCGTCCTTGAGCCAGCGGCTGTCGGCGAACTGCTTCTGCAGATCGGCGAGCGTGCTGAGCGCGTCGGCGCGCTGACCGAGCTTGGCCTGGCTGTAGGCTTTCCAGTAGAGCGCGGCGTCGGTGCGGTTGCTCTTCAGTGCGATCAAGCGCGTGAAGCGATCGACAGCGCGGTCGTAGCGGCCTTCCTCGATCGCCTCGCGGCCCTCGTCGTAGAGTTCGTCGGCGCGCTCGTCGACGTCGACGCCGCGCGGGCCGGCGTTGAGCGCGATCGCCAGGCTCGGCCCCGGCCCAATCGGGCCGATGTCGATGGTCGGAAAGCTGCCGGCTCCGGGCGGCAGCGCCTGCGCGCCGGCTGAGGAAACGGCCGCAAGGCAGCCGCAGATCATCGTCAGGATTCGTGTGGTCATGACTCGTTAACTGGTTTTCCGGGTTGACGTCCGCGGGGAAGGGGAGCCCGGCGCCTGATCGCGCTTTCGCAGCTCGTCACTCATCACCCGCACTTTGAAGAGAAGCGTCGCGGCGTCGATGCGCCGGCGAATCTGCTCGAGATCGGCCGCGCTCACCGTCGATGGGCTGTGGACAATCTCGAGCAGGCTGCGTTCGAGATCGTCGAGGACGTCGGCCACCGATTGTTCGCCGGCCTCGACTGCGTCCTGCCGATACAGCCGGCTCGTGTCCAGCAGGTCCTCGGCCCACTGCTGCTCGGTCGAGATGTCGCCGCGGTCCGGCGCGTTCATGATGTCGGTCAGTACCCGCTCGGACCGATCGAGATGGTCGGCCACCGACGTGAGCAGAACGCGCTGCCGCATGTCGGCGGTGACGCTCGCCGCGTTGGCGGCGGTTCCCGCATCGACGCCCTGCGGCGCGTTTGGCGCCGTCGCCTGGCGCTGCCAGACGCGTCCGCCGACGAACGCGGCGAGCAGGAGCAGCGCCGCGGCCGCCGCAAACCCGAGCCGATCGCCGCGCGATAGCGTCGTCCACAGCGTGCGCCACGAGGAAGCCTCCTGTTCCGGAAGCTTGTGGCGAATCCGCTGCCACACTTCGAGGCCGTACTGATCGCCGCGCTCGGGTACCTCGGGCGCGGCGATCATCGCGAGCGTGCCCGCAATCTCGCGATACAGCGACGCACACGGCCCGCACGCGTCGAGGTGTCTCTCGATCTCGGCGCGCCGCCGCCCTTCGCCGTAGTAGTAGAGCGTGAGATCGTCTTCGCTATAGTGCTTCACGATTCCTGACTCCGCAGCGGCGCCAGCACGACCCGCAGCTTCTTCACCGCTCGAAACACACTGTGTTTCGCGGCGCTCGTGCCGAGGCCGAGCGCCGCCGAGATTTCGTCGATCGACCGGCCTTCGTAGTGGCGCAGCGTGAACGCGGCGCGCTCGAGCGGGCTCAACCCCTGCAGCGCCGCCTGCACACGCTGCTGGATCTCGGCGCTTTGCGCGATGCGCTCGGGTCCGGGCGCGTCGACGGCCGGCATCTCGATGGCGTCGTCGAGGCTGTCGCCGCGCACCTGGTCGTGGCGCGCCTGTTTCGATCGCATCAAGTCCACCGAGCAGTTCGCGACGATCCGATACAGCCAGGTGCCGAAGTTCGCCCGCGACTCGAACCGCCCCAGCTGCTTGAAGGCGCGAAGAAAACTCTCCTGAACGACATCCTCGGCATCCTGTTCGTTACCGGTCATGCGGTACGCCAGCCGGAAGACACTCCGGCTGTGCCGCTCGACGAGCGCGCGAAACGCGTCGCTGTCGCCCTGGCGGGCACGCGCCAGGACGGCTGCTGCCTCGGTCGCGTCCATCTGCCTAGGTTAGACGGGGGCTAAGCCGCCGGGTTAGCACTGTTTACGGCGCTGCACGGGGGCGCGGCCCGTCGGGCCGCGTGGGAAAGATCGGCCGGGTAGGCCAGGTAGGTCGGGCGGGTCGGGCGGGTCGAACTGCGAGTAAATAGAAGCAGACGGGTGAACCCGATCGAGGATTGCCCCGCAAGGCCTGACGTATGTGGCCGTTCCGACCTGCCAGACCTGATGCGGTGCGGGTGGGACTCTGATATCGAGTCGACCCGTGTGCTTCTAATCACCCGTTGTTCGACCCGCCTGGCCTGCCCGGCCCATCCGTCCCACGCGCGCGCGAAGCGCGCGCGCCTCAGTGCGCGGCTTCGAGCGAGAGGTGGGCGCGCTCGTGGACGCGATCGCGCGGTCGGACCTTGTGCTTCGCGTGCAGCACGCGGACGCTGCGCTTCGTGCCATGCACACGGCGCCCCGTCAGCACGAGCGACTTCGTGAGCCGGGCTTCGATCTGTGGCAGCGCGCCGAGGAGGATGTCGCCGACCACCTGCAGGCTGCGCGCGCTGCACGCGTCGAGCGTGTCCTTCGAGGTGTGCCACGCCTCGTAGTCGAGGTCGATGATGTCAACGGCCGGTATGCCGGCCGCGAGAAACGGCAGGTGATCGTCCTCGATCCGCGTCGAGTCGGCGATGAAGTAGTCGTCGAGCTCCTGCCGCTTGGCGGTGTCCCAGAGGATGTTGGTGAGCCACGGGGTCGAGTTGGTGTCGCGGCGTATCGCCAGGTCGCGATCGCCAATCATGTCGACGAGCACCATCGTTCGCAGCGTCGCCAGCGATCCGTCGCGCCGCGCCATCTCGACGTAGTGCCGGCTGCCGTATGTATTGTCCGTGCCGCTCCACTCGGGCAGCCGCGCTTCTTCACCATCGAGGAACAACAGCTCGATGGTGAACGGGTTTCGGCGCGCCTTCAAGACGCGCGCGAGCTCGAGCAGGAACGCTGCGCTCGATCCGCCGTCGCTGGCGCCGACGAAGCGGAACTGCCGGTACAGTTTGGTGTCGTAGTGCCCGGCGATCACGATCCGGTCGCGGCGCACGCCCGGGATCGTCACCGACAGGTTCACCATCTTGACCCGGTCAAGCGGCGTCTGTTCGTCCCACTCCTGCTCGGCGACGCTCAGGCCGGCGGCGGCGAGCTGCTCGGTGATGTACTTCCTGGTCTGCTCGATCGCGGGCGATCCGGACGGCCGGGGCCCGATCGCCACCAGCTGACGCAGGTGTTCCCAGGCGCGTCCCGAATCGAACTTCGGCGGCGGCGCGGTGGCCACCTGCAGCGCGAACACCGAAACGAGGGCAGCGGTCATGCACGCTTCTCCCGTGGAATGTAGTTCCGCTGGACTGGACCAGTGTAGATCTGCCGCGGCCGCGCGATCTTCTGCTCGGAGTCGAGCAGCATCTCTTCCCACTGGGCGATCCACCCGGCGGTGCGCGGAATCGCGAAAAGCACCGGGAACATCTCGACCGGGAAGCCCATCGCCTGGTAGATGAGCCCCGAATAGAAGTCGACGTTCGGATAGAGCTTGCGCGACACGAAATAGTCGTCCTGCAGCGCGATCCGCTCGAGCTCGAGCGCGATTTCGAGCAGCGGATTCTTCCCGGTGACGGCGAACACGAGGTCGGCGATCTTCTTGATCACCTTGGCGCGCGGGTCGTAGGACTTGTAGACGCGGTGGCCGAATCCCATCAGCCGCGTCGCCCCTTCACCGGACTTCACTTTCTTGATGAAGTCGGGCACTTTCGCGACCGATCCGATCTCGTTCAGCATCCGCAGGACCGCCTCGTTCGCGCCGCCGTGCAGCGGACCGTAGAGCGCGCCGGCCGCGCCGGCCAGCGACGAGTACGGGTCCGCATGCGAGCTGCCAATGGTTCGCATCGTCGTCGTCGAGCAGTTCTGTTCGTGATCGGCGTGGAGGATGAACAAGACGTCGAGCGCGCGGGCCAGCACCGGGTTCGGCTGATATTTCAGCTCGGTCATCTTGAACAGCATGTTCAGGAAGTTGCCGGTGAAGGTGAGGTCGTTGTCAGGATAGACATACGGTCGGCCGATGCTGTGACGGTAGGCCCACGCCGCGATGCTCGGCACCTTGGCGATCGCGCGATGTGTCTGCCGCAGCCGAGATCCCTTGTCGAAGATGTTCTTCGCGTCTGGATAGAACCCCGACATCGCGCCGACGATGCTGAGGAAGATCGCCATTGGATGGGCGTCGTACTGAAACCCTTCCATGAGCTTCTTGATGTTCTCGTGCAGCATCGTGTGCAGCGTGATCTCGCGCGTCCACGCCTGCATCTGCGACGCGGTCGGGAGCTCGCCAAACAGGATCAGGTAGGCGGTCTCGAGAAAATCGCTCTCCTCGGCGAGCTGCTCGATCGGGTAACCGCGATAGAGCAGGATGCCTTTGTCGCCGTCGATGTAGGTGATGGCGCTACGGCAGTTCGCGGTGTTCATGAACGCCGGGTCGTACGTCATCAGCCCGAAGTCCTCAGGGCCGTTTTTGATCTGCCGCAGATCCATGGCGCGGATGGTGCCATCCTGGATCGGCAGCTCGTACTTCTTCCCGGTGCGGTTGTCGACGATCGTCAGCGTGTCGGCCATTTAGTTTTCGGTGTGCGGTTCGGCGTTGTCGGGGTCGTCAGGGTCGGCGAGCGGGTCACCAGGAACGCGATAGGTGCCGTCGGCCCAACGCGCCAGGTCCAGCAGCTTACAGCGCTCGCTGCAGAACGGGCGCCACCGGGGATCGATTGGCCGTCGCCTGCAGAAGACGCATGGGGCGAGGTCGGCCATGCGCCTATTCTACCCATCGGTCCGGCCCCTCCGGACAAGGCGCGTGGGGTCGCGAACGCACGTGCCCGCTCAACCGACCGATCCGGCAATGTTTGGGTAGTCTACTCCGGCAGAGGCCGCCACCGAGGCGAGGCCCGCGGCCGGCTGATCAAGAGGCGGGGCGTGTCAGTCGCTGCCGCGCGTCGGCGGCGAGCGGATCGGCCGGCATGACGGCGCCGCACAGCGCGAGGAAGCGCCCGTAATTGCGGCGCGCGTCGGCGGCGAGCCCGACGTTGTCCTGCGCGCGGGCGTGCCACTAGGGCAGCGCCGCGAGGTAGTGCAGCGTCGGTGACTCTTCGAGGAACATCACGGCGCCTTCGCCGCGCCGCTTCTGCGCCGTGTCGAGCTCCGATAGCGCTTCGTCGGCGCCGGCCTGGACATAGGCCACGCCGAGCAGGTAGCGCGTCAGCCACAGATCGGCGAGCTTCTGCGCGGCGCGGAAGTGATCGACCGCTTCGACCACCTTCTTCTCGCGCAGCGCAATCTCGCCGCGGATGATCGCCGCATAGGCGCGCGTCTGCGCCTGCAGCTGGTTGCCGAGATCGGCCGCAATCGCCTCGGCTTCCGCCCTGCGACCGGCGTGCGCGAGCACGCGCGCCGCCGGGACGACAAATTCAAAGCTCTTACCGAGCGTCAGCACGCTCTGCGCGGTGCTGACGGCGAGCGCCGTCCGCCCTTGCGCCTCGTACAGTTCGGCGAGCGCGTTCAGCTTCGCCGCCCGATGAAGCGTGTCCTTGACGGCTTCGTCGCCGGCAATCCCGTCCTTCAGCAGGCGTTCGGTTTCCATCCAGTCGCCACGATACATCGCCAGGTCGCCGAGGGCGGTCATCCCTAGCGACGGCCCCGGCGTCTCCCCCTTCATCATCCCGGCGTAGGCGTCCTTCGCTTCATCGATTCGTCCGGAGAGCGCTGCGTTCACCGCAATCGGCAGGTACGGCATCGTCGCCGTCGGGACTTCGGCCACGATGCGCCTGGCTTCCTCCGCGCCACGCTCGAAATCACCGGCGTACATCGCGTAGAGCAGGTAGTTGTCTCGATAGACCTGCACCCGCGGATACATCTTCAGGACCCGGCCGCCGTACTCGAGCGCCTTCGGCATGTCCAGGTTCCGGAAGTACGCGACCGCGAGATTGTTGTGGCCGGCGGCGTCGGCGGGGTAGAGCTGGAGCAGCTTGCTGAAGTTTTCGATCGCCTTCTCGGGGTTGCGCACCACGCGCGAGTAGTAATTGTCCAGAGTCCGGTATCGTTCGCGCTCGGTCATGCGGTCGAGCAGCGCCAGCGCGCGTTTCCAGAGTTGGCCGGCCTCCTCCGTGCGCCCGAGTTTCGCGGCGCTCAGCGCCCAGCCGGAGTAGGCGCGTCCGAAGTTCGGATCGAGCTGCACGGCGCGCTGATACTGGACGATTGCGTCGGCGTCGCGCCTGCGCCGCCAGCTGATTGCCGGCGTTGTAGGCGCGCACCGCCTCGAGCGATCCGGCGGTGAAGGTCTCTGAGGTCGCGGTTTCCTCGCGGGCCGCGCCCGCATCGCCCAGCTGCGTGCGCACGCGCGCCGCGACCGACGACACGGCGGCGAGCACCGCGTCCTTGCTCGATGCGGTCTCGGTGTAGGTGTTCAACACTTTGTCGGCCAGCGGGTCGACGACGCGCACCGTGAGCGAGCCCGCGGCCCGAGGGATTGACCGACACGCAGCGGGCCGAACTCGGCAGCCGTGGCGGTCGCCGCGCTTTCGGGATTGTGAGAGCGCGGTGGCACGCCGCCCAGCGGCCCTGTCGTGTCGGCGGGAATACCACCCGTCGCCAGGGTCGCTTGCGCGAAGGCGGCGCCGCATGCCGCACAGCGGCCAGCGGAAACCGTCGCCGGACGGCCGCAGCCGGGACAGACCATGGCCAAGTTATAGATGATCCGAGCGCCCCAGGGTGCGCGGATTTGCAGGATTTCAGCGGTGGCCGTCGCCCGCGTGATGGCGGACGTCGCGCGCGGACACCATGAAGATGACGTCCTCGGCGACGTTGGTCGCGTGGTCGCCGATTCGCTCCAGGTGACGTGAAATCAGGATCAAATCGAGCGCCGGTTCGACGGTATGCGGGTCGGCGAGCATGTAGGTGAGCAGCTCGCGGAAGATCTGCGTCTTGAGCGCGTCGAGTTCATCGTCCTGGTTGAGGACCGCCTGCGCGAGCGTGGTGTCGCGGCGCACGAAGGCGTCGAGCGCGTCGCGCAGCATGCTCTGCGCGATCGCCGCCATGCGCGGAATGTCAATCAGCTTCTTGACCGGTGGATGACCGACGTAGCGCTGCGCGGCCTCGGCGATGTTGATCGCGAGGTCGCCGACTCGCTCGAGATCGGTGTTGATTTTCACGGCCGCGACAATCGCGCGCAGGTCGACCGCCATCGGCTGGTAGAGGGCCAGCAGCCGGAAGCAGCGGTTGTCGACTTCGATGTGCAGCGCGTTGAGCGGATCGTCGCCGGTCAGCGCGCGAGCGATGAAGTCGCGGTCGCGTTTCACGAGACCGTTGACGGCGCAGCGCACCTGCTCCTCGGCCAGACCGCCCATCTCGAGCAGCCGTGCCTTCAGTTGCTCCAGTTCGTCCTGGAAATGGCGGGCGCCGGCGGCATCGGGCATCGCCATCAGCCGAACCGCCCCGTGACGTAGTCTTCGGTGAGCTTCTCGCGCGGCGCGGTGAAGATGCGATCGGTCGGGCCGACTTCGATGAGCTTGCCGAGCCAGAAAAACGCGGTCACGTCGGAGACGCGCGCCGCCTGCTGCATGTTGTGCGTCACGATGACGATCGTGTAGCGCTGTTTGAGCTGGTAGATCAGTTCCTCGATCCGCTGCGTCGCAATCGGGTCGAGCGCCGATGCCGGTTCGTCCATCAGCAGGATCTCCGGGTCGACAGCGAGGGCGCGCGCGATGCACAGGCGCTGCTGCTGTCCGCCGGACAACGCCAGTGCCGAGGCGTGCAGACGGTCCTTCACTTCGTCCCACAGCGCCGCCGACTTCAGGCTCGCCTCGACGCGGCCGCGCAACTCTTCGCTCGACCGGACGAGGCGGTTGATCCGGAGACCGTACGCGACGTTGTCGAAGATCGATTTCGGAAACGGGTTCGACTTCTGGAACACCATGCCGACGCGGCGCCGCAGATCGACGACGTCGACGGCCGGCGCATAAATGTCGCGGCTGTCGATCGTCACGGTGCCTTCGATCCGGGCACCGGGTACGATGTCGTTCATGCGGTTGAGGGTGCGAAGGAATGTCGACTTGCCGCAGCCGGAGGGACCGATCAGCGCGGTCACCTGATTCGGCTGGATCTCCGCGTTGATACCGTCGAGCACGCGCCGCTCCCCATACGAAACGTTGAGCGTCTTGACGTCGATTTTCGGCGGCGCCGGCGCCGGGCGGGTCGTGGCGGAAGCGGCCGAGGCAGCCGGGCGGGGCGGCGCAACCATGGGCACGTGTCCACGATAGCGAACACCGGCGAGCGTGGTATTTCGGCCACGTTAATTTGGAGGCGTACAATTTGCCGAATGGTCGGGTTTGTCGCATCCTCGACTGCCGTGAGCCGTAGCGCCCTGGCGGCGGTCGTTCTGGCGCTCGCCGCGATCGTCCACGTGGCCACGGCCGCCGTGACGCCAAAGCGCCTCGCGGTCTATTACGGGTATCCGAGCCTGGTGGAAGGCGCGGACGGCAGCGTCTCGCATGCGGTCTCGATTTTCGGCCGCTATGACGTGATCGTCTTCGGCCGCCGCCTTGATGTCGGAACCGCGTCGCCCGATCGGGAGATCGAGGCACCGCTGGTCGCGCAGATCATCCAGCGCCTGCACCTGCGGCCGCAGCAGCCGGTCATCTACGGCTACGCCGACCTGGGACGATCGCAGCAGCTCACCGACGCCGACATCGTGCGCCGCGTCGACGGCTGGAAGCGGCTCGGCGCCGACGGCATCCTCCTCGACGAAGCGGGACGCGATACGCGCGTGTCGCGCCAGCGCCGCACGGCCGCCGTGCGCGCGGTGCACGAGCGCGGCCTGTCGGCATTGATGAACGCGTTCAGTCCTGACGATCTCTTCGATACCCGCAATCCCAAACCGGCGGGCGATCCCGGCGAGCTTGGACCGCGCGATGCGCTGCTCATCGAAGCGTTCGCGGTAGAGAACAGCGTCGTGCAGGCGCGCGACGCCGCCGCGAGGCGCGCCGCGACGGCGATCAAGTGGCGCCAGCGCACCGGCATCAAGGTCTACGCGGTGACGACGACCGTGCCGGGGCGATTCGACGCCTCGGCGGTGGTCTATGCGGAGCGCCTCGCGGCCGATCTCGGCATCGACGCCTTCGGCTGGGGCGAGCCGAACTTCAGCCTCGACACGAACCTGCCGTGGCGATTCGAACGCTGACCCATCTCGCTTGGTCCACACAGTCACGCTGCCAGAAAACCTACCGGAGCCACGAAGGCACGAAGACACGAAGACACGAAGAAGCACGAAGCACGGGCGCGCGACCGCCCGCGACGCGGGCCGTTCATGTGACGGCTGGCTCCGCCAGCCGCCGTCGCGCGCCTCAGCTCTGCGGTCTTTGCGGTCTTTGCGTTTCTGCGCGTCGCGAAGGCTGTTATCGCTGCAGGGCGAGGTCGGTGGCGCGATCGGTGGATTTTTCCGTCGATTCGAGGAATGCGGCGACGTTCTTGCGGAGTTCGTCCTGGATCCGATCGATCGGACGGCGTGCGTCGACGACGCGGAAGTGGAACTCCTCGGACATCGAGCTGTATTCGCGCAGCAGCTTGTTCTGATAGGCGCGGAAGCTGTCGTAGATGTCGTCGCCGTGCTTCAGGTCCATGCCCGATTCCCAGAAGTCCATGCCGCGCGACGCGAGCACGCGGCCGATCAGCGTCTTCATGTCGACGTTGAGATAGAACACCATGTGCGGCGCGATCGCGAAGCCGTACAGGTTGCGCAGCCACTGGCGATCGACGCCGCGGACGCCGGCGCGCGCCAGCGCCGTGAAGATGTAGCGATCGGACAGCACCACGAATCCGGCCTTGAGCGCCGGGATGATCTCCTTCTCGAGACGATCGGCGAAATCGGTCGCGTAGAGGAGAACGAACGTGAGCTTGTTCAGCGTGTTGCTCGACTTCGCGATCTCGATGGTCGGCTGCATCAGCGTCGAGCGCGTCCACCCGGTCTCGACCACGCCGTAGCCGCGCACTTCCAGCCACTCGCGCAGCAGTTGAATCTGCGTGCTGCGCCCGACGCCGTCGGTCCCCTCGATCGCGATCAGTTTTCCCGGATAGCCGTCGATCGGCAGGTACGGGATCCCGCGGCCGTAGTAGCGGCCGGCGGTCCCGTTGCCGCTGGCGCCGCCGTCCTCCGGTTGGTCCGCGTGCAGCGGCGCGTCAGACGGGCTCGTCATCGGTCAGCTCCATCTGCCGGATCTGGATATGTTTGGCGATCACGTTGCGCACCAGCCGCTGCTGGTCGGTGATGCTGCCGGCGGCGTCGATGACTTCCAGCCCGAACTCGTTCACCAGTTGATCATACTCATCCAGAACTTTGCCCTGGAACGTCCGGAAGCTCTCGATCGGGTTGCCGCTCCAGCCCATGTCCATGCCCGCCTCGTAAAACTTCAGTTTCACGCGGCGTGCCAGCAGCCGGTCGACCGACATGTCGATGGGAACGCGGAAATACAGCGACAGATCCGGGCGGACCGCGAAGCTATAGAGCTCTCGCACCCACTGACGATCGACGCCGCGGGTCGCGTCGCGCGCGAACGCCGTGTAGGCGTAGCGGTCGGCAAGGACGATCATCCCAGCCTTCAGCGGCGGGACGATCTTGTAGAGCAGACGATCAGCGAAGTCCGTGGCGTGGAGCAGGCTGAACGTCATCGGCGTCAGGGCGTTTTTCTTCTTGCCCGTTTTCGTCGCTGCCTTCACGAGGGCGGACGAGTTCCATTCGGTGACGAAGACGCGGTGGCCTTCGGCGCTCAGCCACTTCGCCAGCAGCCCCAGCTGCGTCGTTTTGCCCGAGCCGTCGATGCCCTCGACGACGAACAGCTTGCCCGGGTAGTCGTGCGGTTGTGTCAGGGTGTTCAGCATAGGTCTCGTCGGCGGCTGGCTGGGGCGGCGCGGCCGACCCGTCGGAGAGGACACGACCAACTTCGATCCGAATCGGTTTTCCGGTGAGGCGTTCGAGAGGTGCGAGCGACCGCGCCGCCGCCCAGACTTCGAGCTCGGCGTCGCCCGCCGTACGCAGCTGCAGCAGATCGTCGTCGCCGCGATCGTGGAGTTCGAGGCCGGCGATCGCCAGCGCGTGGCTTCGATCGAGGCTCTCCGCAAGGCGCAGCATCGCCGACAGCGCGCGTACGGTCCGCCGCAAGCGCCGCGGCAGACGGCCGAAGCCTTCATGTTTGCGCTTCGGCGACGCCTGGCGGTGATAGCGCGCGACGAGCGCGATCACCTGGATCTCGTCCGGCTCGAAGCCCCGCAGATCGCCATTCGTGATCAAGTAGTAGGAGTGCTTGTGATGGCCTTCGTAGCTGATGTGCACGCCGACGTCGTGCAGGATCGCGGCGTACTCGAGCCATTCACGCTCGCGATCGGTGAGGCCGTGAATTGCGCGCGTCTGGTCGAACAGCCCGAGCGCGAGCCGCGCGACGTGTTGGGAGTGCTCGGACCAGAACTCGAACCGCTCGGCGAGTTCGAACACGCTGCGCCGCCGGACGTCGGGGTAGCGATCGGCCTGCGCGATCTCTTTACGGTGCCGCGCGATGTAATCGAGAATCAACCCTTCGCGAAGCGACAGATCGCAAAGCGTAATCTCGGCAGCGCCGAGACGCCGCAGGATCTCGTCGAGCAGGACGGCGCCGGCGACCGAGAGATCGGCGCGCCGCGGTTCGAGGCCGGCGATCTGCAGGCGCTGCTCGATGTCGAGCACCGCGAGCTCCTTGCGAACGCGACGAATCTGTTTGGCGCTGATGCGCCGATTGCGAAGCGGCGCGCTCGGTCCGAGGCCATCGGCCGCCGAGGCGACCGATCCGAGACTGAGGATGGTGCCGGAGGTGCCGATCACGCGGTCGAAGCCGGCCTTCGCGATCTCGTCCAGATACTTTCCGATTTCGGCGCCGATGTGCCGCACGAGTTTGCGTTCGTCGCGCGGCTCGATCGGATCGGTCTTGATGAACCGCTCGGTGAGGCGGATCACGCCGAGTTTGAAGCTCTTGCCCGATTCAATGGCCGCCCCGGCGCCGCGCGTCACTTCCACGCTGCCGCCGCCGATGTCGATCACGACGGCGACGTCGCCCGGGACGCTCACCCCGTACACCGCGGCCGTATGGATGAGCCTGGCCTCCTCTGTCCCCGATATGACACGGGGGCGAATTCCTGTCTGCTGGGTGACAGCCTGCAGAAACTCGCCGCCGTTCTCGGCTTCGCGGGTCGCACTCGTGGCGACAGCGATAACCTCGTCTACACGATGGGATTCGGCCAGACGCCTGAATTTCGACAACACCTGGAGCGCCGCGTGCATGGCCTCAGGCGTGAGTGCGCGCCCATCGAGTCCGCCGGCGCCCAGGCGGATCATCTCCTTTTCGCGGTCGATCACCTCGAAAGACAGGTCTGGCCGAACCTGCACCACGATCATGTGGATCGAGTTCGTGCCGATGTCGATGGCTGCAATGCGCATCTACGTCCTTCACTATAATGAGGCCGCCGCCCGTCCACATCATGCCCCAATCGACGACCCGATCCGATCTGCTTCGGCGACTTCTCGACCGCCTCACGCGCGCCCTCCCTGGCTTACAGCAGGGCGACATCCGCGCGCTGCATCGCGCCCGGGTCGCGTCACGGCGTCTTCGCGAACTGGTGCCGGTGCTGCAGCTCGACCACGCTGACAGCAAGAAGCTTTCCCGGCGGCTTCGCAAGTTGACGTCGCAGCTCGGCGCGGTGCGGGAACTCGATGTGCTGATGGTCGGCATCGACGAGTTGCACGACTCGCGGCCCGAGAAGAGCGGCGCGCTCGCACGCGTCGGCGTGGCGGTGTCCAAGGACCGCGACCGTGCGCGCCGCAAGCTGTTCCGCGCCTTGCCTGTCGATGACATCTCGCGCCTCGCGCACCGCCTCGACGGCTGTGTCGCCGAGTTGAAACTCCTCGAGACGTCGACGTCGCGAGCTGCCGCGCGCAACTGGAAGTGGGCAATCGATGGGCGGGTCGAGAAGCGCGCCGTGCGGCTGGCGTCGGCCGTGCAAGAAGCCGGTGGCGTGTACATCCCCGAGCGGTTGCACGCGGTGCGCATCGCGCTCAAGAAGCTGCGTTACTCGCTCGAATTGTCGCACGACGTCGCCGGCATCCGTGGCGACGCCGACCTGCGCGTGCTGAAACGCGCCCAGGATCTGCTCGGACGGATGCACGACCTGCAGGTGCTCATCGAACGCGTGCGGCTGGTCCAGGCCTCGCTCGCGCCGCCGAACGTCACCCTCTGGCGCGACCTCGACCGATTGATGATCTCGCTCGAGGACGATTGCCGCCGTCTGCACGCGCGCTACATGCGGACGCGCGGCGATCTGGCGGCGATCGCCGCGCGGCTTGGTAGACTCCACACCGGCGCCGGCGGATCGCACCGCGCGCGCCGCGTCGGCTGACGATGTCGCGGCCGTACGAGCTGTATCTGGTCCGGCACGGCCTCGCCGAAGAGCGCGGCGAGAAGTGGCCTGACGACACCAAGCGCCCGCTGACCGAAGACGGCAGCGACCGGATGCGCCAGGCGGCGCGCGGCCTGACGCGTCTCGGCATCGTGATCGACGTCGTGCTCACCAGCCCGCTCGTCCGCGCCCGTCAGACCGCCGACATCGTCGCCGCGGCGATCGATCCGCGTCCGTCGCTCGTGACGATCGAGTCGCTGGCGCCGTCAGGCAGCTACACGGCCGTCGTCGCCGATCTCGAGAAGCACGCGCGCAAGACGCGCATTGCGCTGGTCGGCCACGAGCCAAACATCGGCGAGCTCGCCGCGCGGCTGATCGGATCGCGCCACGCGATCGAGTTCAAGAAGGGCGCCGTCTGCAGAATCGATCTCGAAACGCTGCCGCCAAGCGGCCCCGGCGATCTGCGCTGGCTGATGACGGCGAAAATACTGCGAGAAATCCGCAAGTAAACCCCGCGCACGCCCACACAGCCACACGTGGCGGCATACCGACAGACGGAACCACAAAGCCACGAAGAAAACGAAAGCACACGAAGGCGTGGCGCGCGACGGCCCGCGACGCGGGCCGCCGTCGCGCGCGCCTCGTCGCTGCGGTCTTTGCGGTCTCTGCGGTTTCAACACCGCCGCGAACGTGGTCTCACGCCCGCAGGAAATCTGGCCGCCAGTTCCTCACGCGCAGCTTGATGTCCTTCGGCGTTGCGAGCTGGCCGGCGACCACCTCGCGGACCAGATCGGCGAGTTCCTGATCGCTCGCGAAGCGCAACGCGACGAGCTGTCGGTGGGTCAGCGTGTCGATGTGCGGGTGGAGATCGGCCGGCAGCAGCTGCCGCAGCCGAAGGCGTTCCTCGAGCCGGATGACCCGGTCCTGCACGGTCAGCGCCTGCACGCGCGAGAACAGGCCGAGGGCGAGCAGGCCGAGGGCGAACACGACCTCCCACGCGTTGTGCAGGGTCATCTGCTGAAACAGGTGGCGCCCGGTGTTCAGGAGATTCACCAGCAGCACCGGCATCACGAAGAAATGGTACGGGGGGAGGAACCGCGCGTGGTTCTTGTAGCTCTGTGTCTGATCTGCCATCGATGCCTCCGGCGCCAATGTACCGCTGACGTGGTAGATGCCCAAAGAGGAGCGTATGGTATTCTGACGCTAATTCACGGCTCTGCACAGAAAGGAGCACCGTGCGTCTGCCGACTGCCAGGTTTTTCTGGCTTCTCACCGGTGTATTCGCCGTGGCGTTCGGGGCCGCCAGCCGGCCGGCCGACGCGCAGCTGTTCCGGCCGTTCAGCAACGACCCGCGCCATGTGCTCGAGGGCAACTGGCAGTCGTGCCGCGACCGCGACGGACAGTACGCCGAGCGCGTCTACGATCACGTCGTCAACGGCGTCGGCAAGTACGAAGTCCACATGGGGCCGCGCCGGGAATTTGCGATCTTCGCCGGCGTGCAGGACGTTCACCGCGACCACGAGTCGCCCGACAATCTCCTGAAGCCGTTCCGGGTCGCGATGGATGCCGGCCGCGCGAAGCAGCGCTGGGATATCCCGTCGCTCAATCTGGCGTTCACGGTGACGCTCGCCGGCGGCTCGCGGACCGACTGCGAGAGCTGGTTCATCCTGCTCGAGCCGCTCGAAAAAACTTCGCACTGACGCAGCGACATTTCTGTTCGACGTAGCGCGAAGGCTTCAGCCGAGCGGCCTTCGGCTGATCGCTCGCCCGAAAGCTTCGCGCTACCCGGTCGTCACGGCCCTACCACAACAACTTGACGCCCAGCTGCACCTGACGCGCGTCGTAGGTGTTGGTGATCGTGCCGAACGTCGCGTTGCTGCGGTTGCTCGCCGGCGCGAGGAAGTTCACCCGGTTGAACAGGTTGAATACTTCGACGCGGAACTGGAGCTTCGTACGGCCGCCGGCCGCGACGTTCTTGCTGGCCGCGAGGTCGAACTGCCAGAAATTCGGCCCGCGGACGGTGTTGCGCGCAGCGTTACCGAACGGCTGGCTTGGATCGGTCGGGATCGACACGCACGCGGTGTTGAACCAGTTGGTGATCGACTGCTGGCCCGCCGGCGCGTACGGATCGCAGGTGACGTTGGGCCGATAGTTGTTCGCACCCGAGAAGTCGTTGGTGATGCCGGAGACCTGGAACGCCGCGGCCGGCGAGTACTGCAGCGTCACCATTTCACCGGGCGTCACCATGTTGATGCCGGCCACCTGCCACCCGCCGACGATCGCATCGACCGCCGTCGAGAGGTTGCTGCCCCAGCGCTTGCCGCGCCCGAACGGCAGCGACCAGATAAAGGTCGTCGTGCTGTTGTACGGCTGGTGATACGCCGACAACGCGTAGTCCGCGTCCAGGTTGTGGAAGTCCTGCGGCGACGGGAAGTTGCCGTTCTGGTTTTCGAGCGCGCCGGCCGCATTGTCCTTCGCTGTCGACAGCGTCAACGAACTGAGCAGGCTGATGTCGGCGCCCATGCGCCACTCGTATTTGGTCTGAAAGGCGTCGTAGCGCGAGCGGCCGCCGTTGAACACGTACGTGATGTCGCCCCAGGTCGCGATCGGCCGACGTGCCGCCAGCGGGAGCGTCCCCGCGGAATTGTTGGTCGCCGCCTGGTTGTAGTTCGCGACGATCAGCAGATCGGTCGCCTTGTTGCCGACATACGCGAGGTCGAGGAGCATGTTCGGCCCGAACTCGCGCTGCACCGACACGTGCCAGCTCTGCACCGGGCTCGAGTGGAAATCGCGCGGGATGTAGCTGACCAGCGCCGTGAGCGGGTTGAACTGCTTCGGGTCGGTCAGGCCGGCTGGATAGCCGGCTTCCGTCGGGATGAAGCCGGCGGTCGTGGGCGTCTGATTCACCGCGGCGCGCACCACCTGCGGACCGTTGATGCCGAGCAGGTTCGCCGAGCCGATCCGGTTGACGTGGACGTAGCTGATGCCCCACCCGCCCCGTACCACCGTCCTCTCGGCCGGCGTGTACGCAAAGCCGAGACGCGGCCCGAAATTGTTGCGATCGGGATCGACGAGCGCGCGGTCGGAGATCGATCCGCCCTTCGCCGCGATCATCGTCTGCGACTCCGGATCGAAGTTGGTCAGGTTGTTGTTCGCTTCCCACATCGGCGTCGCGTACTCATAGCGCACGCCGGCGTTGAGCGTCAGCGCGTCGTTGACGCGGATGTCATCCTGCACATAGGTGAAGTGCAGGTTCTGCTCCATGTTCGCGATGAAGAACGTGCTCAACGCGTATTGCGAGCGGAGCCCGAGCATGAAGTCCGCGAGATTGTAGAGATTGTTCGCGGTCGCACCGGCCGGGCGAGTGAACTGACCGGTGTAGCTGTCGAGGCCGTAGAGCGGATTGACGTCCTGCACTTCGACGTTGATGTGCTGGAACTCGTAGCCGGCCTTGAACGACTGCCGTCCCATCAGCCACGAGTAGTTGATCTTCGGATTCCACACGGTCGGGTACTGCCACTGCGGATTCGTCGCCTGGCGGCCGAACGCCGAGTAGCCGGTGATGCTCTGCGACGGCAGGCCGCCGGCGATGCGCACGTCACTGGGCAGACCGGTGATGCCGAAGTTGTCCGACGAACCGAGTGCCGGCGGGTTCTTGCCGCCCTGCGTGTTCGACCACCCGAACCGCATCTCGAGCACCGAGCGATCGGTTGGAATATAGGTGGCGCCGAGCACCAGCTGCTTGTTGCGCGTATAGATGTTCCCGTTGCCGCCGCCGCCCGACGGCAGCGGAATCGGCGGCTGGTCGTTGGTGTTCAGATTGCGCCAGCCGTAGCGGCCGAACATCGACAGCGTCGGGCTCAGTTCCAGATCGAGCTTGCCGCCGGCCTTGTCGGTATCGTTGGTGAAGAGCTGCGCGATCGAATAGTTGTTGGCGGCACTCGCGACGTTCGGCGCGGGCAGCCCGCCGAGCACCTGGCGAGCGAGCGCGGTCATCGGGATCGCCGTGCCCGCCGGATAGACGACGCCGGTGCGCGGATCGCGGACGTCGACGCTCAGGATGCCGGAATTTTGCGTGGCCGTCGGCAGCGTCGAGAAGGCGGTGGACGTCTTGTCCTGCCGGAAGCCCTCGAAGTCGCCGAAGAAGAATGCCTTGTTCTGGACGATCGGTCCGCCAACCGTGCCGCCGTACTGGTTGCGCCTTAGCGTCGGCTTCGAGCCGTCAGCCGGCTTGAAGTAGGTTTCCGCGTTGAGCGCGGTATCGCGGAAGAATTCCCACGCGTCGCCGTGAATCTGGTTGGTGCCGCTGCGGTAGGCGACATTCACCGTCGCGCCGGCGGCGCGTCCGTACTCGGCACTCTGGTTGTTCGTGACGACGCGGAACTCGCTGATCGCATCGGGCGGCGGCTGCATCACCTGGTTGGAGAAACCCTGGTTGCTCGTCCCGTAGGCGTTGTTGTCGACGCCGTCGATCAGGAAATTGTTGAACGTCGACCGCAGGCCGTTGACGTTGAACGCGCCCTCGCGCGGCGTGCCGTTCGCGCTGGAGCTTTTGTTCAGCGCCGACTGGCGGACGCCGGTCGCGAGCAGCGCGAGCGACGAATACTCGCGGCCGTTCAGTGCCAGCTCGCGCATCTGCTCGCCGGTGATCACCTGGCTCCGCTGGCTGGTGTCGGTTTCGACCAGCGGCGCGGCCGCCGTCACCTGCACCTTCTCGGAGACCTGGCCGACGGCCATCTGCAGGTCGACGCGAAGCCGCGCCGCCACCTGCACCTGCACGTTCTCGACCAGCGCGATCGAGAAACCTTCCTTCTCCGCTGACGTGAGGTAGATGCCTGGCCGGACGTTCGTGAACTCGTAGCTGCCGTCCGCATTGGTCGTGCGGACCACCGAGACGCCGGTCTCGACATTGGTCAGCGTGACCTTGGCGTCGCGGACGATCCCGCCGGATGCGTCCCTGACGGTGCCGACGACCGAAGCGGTATCGAATTGCGCCGAGGCGCGTGGGATTCCAAAGACGAGCACGCCAAGCAGGCAGAGCAGGCTTGTTCGCGCGACTGACCTTCGCATGTAGATGACCTCCAGGCAGGCGATTGTAATCGACTGTCGCCGATGCTAACCGCGCGAGATGACGAGATTGTGAAGCGCCGGGCTGCCGACTACTCTGTATGACCTTGACGACCATGTCGAACCGATCGACGACCCTCGCCGAATTCCTCGCTGCGATCGTCACTGATGAAGGCGAGGCGGTGACGCTCGTCCGCGCGGAGCCCGAGATCGCGCGGGCGCGCATCGGCGCCGAGCGGCTCGTGGAGGAGATCCCGCACCAGTTATACGTCGGCGATACGGCGCTCCACCTCGCAGCGGCCGCGCTCCGGCCGCTCGCTGTCAGCGCGCTGATCGAAGCGGGAGCTGACTCGAACGCCGGCAATCGGCGCGGAGCAACCGCTCTCCACTATGCGTGCGATGCGCGGCCGAAGGCGGGGAACATGTGGAACCCGTCCAAACAGCGATCGGTGATCGAGCTCCTGCTCGACGCCGGGTCGAACATCGAGCGCAAGGACAAGGCGGGCGCGACGCCCCTGCACCGCGCCGTTCGCGCACGAAGTCCTGAGGCGGTTCGCTGCCTGCTCGAGCGCGGCGCTCGCGTGGACGCGATTCACGGCAAGCGGCGCACGACCGCACTGCACATCGTGACGCATACGACAGGCGCGAGCGGCACGAAGGGAGCCCTTGCCGAGCAGCAAGAGATCGTCGAACTCCTTCTGCAATACGGCGCCGATCCTCGCGCGAGGGACGCGAACGGCAACCTCCCGCGGACTTGAGCTCGACCTCGTCGACGAGTCCGTGCTCATCCCGACGGACACAACGAAGTAACACGGAATTTACATCTCCGAAACTCCATCGAGATTCGCTTCGCGCATCGTCGGGCTATCGTCAGTCGATGAGACGATTCGCCGTCGCTATTGCACTCATGGGTTCGTTCGCGTCGGTTCGACCGGCGTTCGCGCAGGTCACACCCGCGGCCGGCTACACGCCGCCCGACGACACGCCGTCGATTCGTGTCGGCATGACCCTCTACCCGCTGTTCACCATCCAGACCGAACCGAACATCACCGACGCCGACGGCAACTCCATCGATCGGAGCGCCTTCGACGTGGCGCGCGCCTACATCAACATCACCGGCCAGATCTCGCACCTCGTGGCCTTTCGCATCACGCCCGACATCACGCGTGAGAGCGGGATCATCGGCGGCAACGTGGTGACGAACGACAGCCTGATCTACCGCATCAAGTACGCGTACGCCCAGTTCAATCTCGATGACTGGATGACGCGAGGCACGTGGGTCCGGCTCGGCATCCAGCAGACGCCGTGGGTCGACTTCGACGAAGGGATCTACCGCTACCGGTTCCAGGGGACGACCTTCGTCGAGCGCCAGCCGCTGCTGACGACGATGACCTCCTCGGACGCCGGCGTGTCGTTCCACTACAACCTGCCCGAGAACTACGGCGACGTGCACATCGGCGTCTACAACGGCGAGAACTATCAGCGCGTCGAGCTGAACAACGAGAAGGCGCTGGAGTTTCGGGCGTCACTGCGGCCGTTCGCGTCGGCGGCGACTCCGCCGGTCCTGCGCGGCCTGCGCGGGCACCTCGTCTACTACAACGATCGCTACACGGCCGGCGACGAGCGCACCCGCTGGATGGGCAACGTCACCTTCGAGCACAAGTTCCTAAATGCCGAGTTCGATTATCTGAGCGCCAAGGACCAGGTGCTGCGCACCGCGCCCGACGTCGAGAGCAAGGGCTGGGCGTTCTGGGCGACGCCGAAGTATCCGTACGAAAACGGGTCATCGCTCGAGCTGCTGCTGCGCTACGACCACTTCGTCCCGAACGTCTCGACCGGGTTCGCCCCGGCCGCCAGCGCGCCGAACCCGTTGACCGAGTTCGGCGACCAGCATCAGAACCGGACCATCGCCGGCGTCGCCTTCTGGTTCCCGCATCAGGGCGCCGTCAGCACGGCGATCATGATCGACTACGACGGCCAGAGCTTCGACAACATCACCGCGCCGCCGACCAAGGCATGGTTCGTCCATGGGTTGGTGAATTTCTAAGGGAGTCCTTCGATGAAGAGCATTCGCCGCACGCTCGTTACGCTCGCCGGCGTCGCGACCCTGGTCTGCGCCGCCGCGGCGCAGACGATTCAAATCAACGGCGCCGGCGCGACCTTCCCGAACCCGATCTACTCGAAGTGGTTCGACGAATACGGGAAGGCGCACAGCAACATCCGGATCAACTACCAGTCGGTCGGATCCGGCGCCGGCATCCGGCAGATCCAGGCGCAGACGGTGTTCTTCGGCGCTACCGACGGCCCGATGACGAACGAGCAGCTGCAGCAGGCGCCCGGGAAGATCCTGCATTTCCCGACGGTGCTCGGCGCGGTGGTTCCGGTCTACAACATCCCGAACGTGACCGCGGAATTGAAGTTCAGCGGCCCCGTTCTCGCCGACATCTTCCTCGGCAAGGTGACGAAGTGGAACGATGCGGCGATCGCGAAGCTGAACCCGGGCGTCACGCTGCCGGCGACCGACATCACCGTGGTGCACCGGTCCGACGGCTCGGGCACGACCTACATCTGGGTGGACTACCTGGCGAAGACGTCGCCGGAGTTCCTGAAAAAGGTCGGCGTCAACACGGCGGTAAACTGGCCGACCGGCGTCGGCGGCAAAGGCAACGAGGGCGTCAGCGGCCTCGTCCGGCAGACGCCAGGATCGCTCGGCTACGTCGAGTTGATCTACGCACTGCAGAACAAGATTGCGTACGGCAGCGTGGAGAACATGGCGGGCGAATCCGTGAAGGCGTCGGTGCAGTCGGTCACCGCAGCGGCGAACGAGGCGGCGGCGAAGATGCCGGCCGATTTCCGCGTGTCGATCACCAACGCGCCGGGCAAGGGCGTCTATCCGATCTCGTCGTTCACGTGGCTGCTGCTCTACGAGAACCCGAAGGACAAGGCGCAGGCAAAGGCGATGGTCGACTTCATGAAATGGGCGTTGAGCGACGGCCAGAAATACTGCGGCGATCTCGGCTACGCCCCGCTGCCGGAAAACGTCGTCAAGCTCGAGCTGGCAGCACTGGCGAAGGTGAAGACATCGTAGGAGATCACACGTAGGGGCGGCCTGTCAGGCCGCCCTCGGCCCCCTGACAGGGCGGCCCTACGTCGGTCCGATGAGGCGCAAAGATCTCGGCTTTCGTGTTGCCACCGGCGTCTTCGGCGCCATGCTGCTGGCGATCGTCTGCGCGATCGGCTACGAGCTGGTCCGTCAGTCGATGGCGTCGATTCAGAAGTTCGGCCTGGCGTTCTGGCGCACGGAAATATGGGATCCGGTTGCCGGCCAGTTCGGCGCGCTGCCGTTCATCTGGGGCACGCTCTACTCCTCGATCCTGGCGTTGGCGATCTCGACGCCGATCGCGCTCGGCATCGCCGTGTTCATCTCGGAGCTCTGTCCAGGATGGCTGCGGCAGCCGCTCGTGTTCCTCACCGAGCTGCTTGCCGCGATTCCGTCGATCGTCTACGGCCTGTGGGGGATCTTCGTCCTGGTGCCCGCAATCCGCGCGCTCGAGTCGGCGACGCCTGAACCGCTGCGTCAGCTGCCGCTGTTCTCCGGCCCGCCGCTTGGCGTCGGCATGCTGTCGGCGGCGGTCATTCTCGCCGTGATGGTGATTCCGTTCAGCTCCTCGGTCTCGCGCGAAGTGCTGAAGTCGGTGCCGGCCGCGCAGCGCGAGGCCGCCTACGCGCTCGGCGCCACACGCTTCGAAGCGATACGCGCCGCCCTCTTCTACGCGCGCACCGGCATCGTTGGCGCGGTGATGCTCGGTTTCGGCCGCGCGCTTGGCGAGACCATGGCGGTGACGATGGTGATCGGGAACAACCCGAAAGTGTCGCTGTCGCTGTTCGCGCCGCAGTACACGATGGCCGCGGTGATCGCCAACGAGTTCACAGAGGCGGCCGACGAGCTGTACCTCGCGGCGCTCGTCGAGATCGGCCTCGTGCTGTTCGTCATCACGTTGCTGGTCAACTCGCTGTCGCGCCTCCTGATCTGGTCGATGGCGCGGAGCGCGAAATCGGTGATCACCGCCGAGCCGACGCCGGCTGCGGAGGCCGCTTGAGCGAACCGTTGAAGGCGCCGGCCCTCTCGGTGATGTGGCGCAAGGCGCTGTCCTCTGCGGTCGTCGCCTTCTGCGCGCTGTCGGTGGTGATTGCGCTAGTGCCGCTCGGCTTCGTCCTGTTCTTCGTCGTCACGCAGGGTGTGCGCGCGGTCAACCTGGCGTTTTTCCTGCAGATGCCGAAGCCGGTGGGCGAAGCGGGCGGCGGCATGGCAAACGCGATCGTCGGCACGTTGTTGGTCAGCGGGCTGGCCGCGCTGATGGCGATCCCGATCGGCATCGGCAGCGGCATCTACATGTCTGAGTACAGCGGCACGCGCGTCGCGTCGCTGATCCGTTTTGCCGCCGATACGCTGAACGGTGTGCCGTCGATCGTGATCGGCGTGTTCGCCTACGGCGTTGCGGTGCTGCCGTTCAAGCAGTTCAGCGCGCTGGCCGGAGGGTTCGCGCTGGGCGTGATGATGATTCCGATCATCGCGCGCACCACCGAGGAACTGCTGCTGCTCGTTCCCGAATCGATGCGCGAAGGAGCCCTGGCGCTTGGCGCGACGCGCGCCCGCGCCGTTTTTTCGGTCGTCGTCCCTGCGGCGCTGCCCGGTATCATCACCGGCGTCGTCCTGGCGCTGGCGCGCATCGCCGGTGAAACCGCGCCGCTGCTCTTCACGTCGTTCAACAACCGCTTCTTCAACACCGACCTGCGCCAGCCGATCTCGACACTGACGGTTCAGGTGTTTACCTACGCGATCTCGCCGTACGACGACTGGCACCGCCAGGCCTGGGCCGGTGCGCTCGTGCTGGTCACGATCGTTCTCGTCTGCTCGCTGCTCGCCCGGTTGGCGACGCGCCGCCTCGAGCGGATGCAGGCTCGGTAGTCGAGCCGGCCTGTCGTCTTCCTGCGTCCGTTTTCGATATCTCCAGTAAGGCACGTCGCGCCGCTGCATCGCGGCCGGCGGCCGCATGTCGCGCACACATTTGTAAGAAGGAGTTTGCTGTGTATTCAGAAGCGAAGACACATCGGCGCGGTTTTCTCGGCAAGATGGCGGGGGCGGCGGCGGCGGCCGCGGCGGGGATTTCTGTCGTTGGTACCCGGGCGATGGCCGAGGCGGGAAGCGCGGACGCGTGGATCCAGGAGGTGAAGGGCACGCATCGCTGCCTGTTCGACTTTCCCCAGCACAAGAACGGCTTTCCGCTGCTGCACATCCTGAACTACCTGAACACCTACGCGACCGCCTACAAGACGGCCGCAGGCGAGGTGGGCGCCGTCGGGACGTTTTACAGTGCCGGCAGCCAGGCGAGCATTCCGCTGGCGTTCAACGACAGCATCTGGAGCAAGTACGAGCTCGGCGCGTATACCGGACTGCGCGACGCCGACGGGAAGCCGTACACGCGGAATGTGTTCAATCGCCCGACGACGAAGGATCTGCACCTGCTGATGAAGGCGATCGACTCACCGATGATTCCGGCGCTCACCGAAGCCATGCCGGCGATCGGCATCGAGAACCTGCAGAAGATGGGAACGAAGTTCGTGCTGTGCGCGAACGCGCTCGGCATCTGGTGCCTCGAACTGGAGGCGCGCGGCAACGGTAAGGCCGCCGACCTCGACAAGGACCTCCGGGCCAACCTGCTGCCCGGCGTCACGATCGTGCCGGCCATGGTGATCGCAATCGACAAGGCGCAGGAAGCCGGAATCAAATACAACCGACAGTAACAAGGCGGGAAGGCAGGCGGGCAGGAAGGCAGCAATTCACGGAGGCAAGCCAGAAAGGCAGACGCCAAGGCGGGAAGGCAGAAGGTAGAAACGCGTTCCTTCCTGCCTTCCCGCTCCTGCCTTCCCTCCGTCTTATCGCCGCGCTCCCGTGGCAAACGCGAGCGCGGCGTTCTGGACTTGATAGTCGAACCGCGCCGACGCGGCGTCGAGCTTGGCTTGCGTTTCGGCGAGCTGTGCCTGATTGAGCTCGACGATCGAGCTCAGTCCCAGCTCGTAGCGCGCTTGCGCGCACGCGATCGCCGACGTCAACGTAGATGGTCTTCAGAAAGCCGGCGACCTTGGCGTGCACGTCGATCTGTGCTGGAAGGGCCGGAAGTCGGCGGCGATCGTCAGCGTTTCGGCGAGATCGCGCCGCTCGGCCTTCACGACGGCGACCGTGGTCGATGGTTGGCCGGACGCGCGCGGCGGCGCCGCCTGCGATTTCGAGCACGCCGTGATCGCCGTCAGCGGCACGACGGCCGCGACCGCGATTCCGTACAGCAGTCTTCCGATCGGATCGGTAGTTCTCATGACGCCACTTCGAGCCTCGCGCGGCTGCGCGGGCCGTCCTAATCGCCGGGGTTGCGGAAAGGGACTACAGCAGGCGGGCTGGCGGGGCTCTGAAGCCGTACGGCGATCGGATGCGCAGCAGATCGGCCAGCGGGGCGTCTGTGGACGCCGTTACGGCTGACAAGCGGGGCGGGAATGCGACGATCGTTTGAGTCGGGCCGTCAGCCGGCGTGGCGACGACGACGGTCGTGTGCTTCTGCGGCTACTCCTGCGCCGGCATCCGCTGCTTCTCGAGCCGATCGTGCACACGCGCCATGGTCGGCACGCACGCAATGGTGACGAGGACCATCGCGGCGACGAGGCGCGCGGCAGCGGAGCGAAAACTCATCGATGTGAACAATCATCATACCGCCCGACGGCTACAGCCTCAAGCCTCAAGCCGCAAGCGTCAGCCTTCCGCCTCGGCTTGTGGCTGTGCGGCTGGCGGCTGACATGCGTCATCGATCCACCCGCGGCGGAGCGCCGTGTCGGGGACGCTCGAAAGATATGGCTTGATGTCGAGGATCGGCGTGCCGTCGAGCATGTCGACGCCGCGCACCTCCAGCATCCGGCCGTCGCGGCGGAGCAGTTCCACCACCGTGAGCGCGATCGGATTCGGACGCCGTGGCGACCGCGTCGCGAAGACGCCGTGCGGACGCGTGTCAATCGGCGGGGTCGCCAGCAGATCGAATCCGCCGGCGCGATCGAACTCCCACAGCAGATACAAGTGCGAGAAGCCTTCGATGTCGGTGAGCCCGATCGCGAACGCCTCGAAGATCTCGAGCGTGCCGATCGCATCGTGCTTCGCGCCGGGCCCTTTGGGAATCGCACGAGTCTCGACGAATGGCGTTCGGGCGACGCCGATCGCTGTCGGTGTGAACATCGGGCGATCGTAACCGCTTGCGGCCGATCCGGCGACGGCCGCCGTCAGCCGATCGCGATCGGATGTCTTCGGTCGCCGCCCTGCGCGGCGAGTCCGACCAGCGCGTTGTATGCCGGCGGCGTCGCCTGCCGTTTGAGCACGCAGACAAGGAGCCGATGCGGCCCCGGCGTCGTCCGGCAATCGTGCGCGATGCGGCCGCCGGTTTTCGTGCAGTCTACATACGCGTGCAGCAACGGGCGCGGCGCGCCCTGCGGCTGGTACCAGTGCACATTCTGCAGGTCTTCGAGATGGACTTCCACGGTCTGCCACGCATTCCACGCGCAGCGGACCGGCACCAGCATTCCAGTGTCGGTGGTCATGGCGGTTCTCCCGTCCCCCGCAACGATCGTCGCGCGGTCAAGCTCACGATAGAGGAAGCGGCGACGGCTGCCTATCGGGTCGACAGGGGAGACGCCAGCTTAGACGATGATGCCTTTTCGGACGGCGTAGAGAACAATCTCGGCCGTGTTATGGAGGTTCAGCTTCTGCATCAGGCTTGCGCGGTGCGTCTCAATCGTTGACAACGCAAGGTTTAGCAGCGTCGCCACTTCCTTGTTCGACCGTCCTTCGGCCAGGAGTTGAAGCACTTCCTTTTCGCGGTCGGTCAAAAGCCCGTAGGAGTCGGTGAGATTACGCGTTTGCAACGAGCGCATGTAGTCCTGCACGAGCACGGCCGTTACCGCCGGGCTGAAAAACGGACGGCCGGCCGCCACGGCGCGCAGCGCCGGCAGCAGATCCTCGTCCGTCGCATCTTTCAGCAGGTAGGCGCGCGCGCCGGATGCGAGCGCGCGGATGATGTACGACTCGTCGGCGTGCATGCTCAGGATGATCACGCTCGGCGGGTGCTCGATCTTCTGCACGCGCGCCGTGACGTCGATGCCGTTCAACTTCGGCATCCCGATGTCGACGATCAAGGTGTCCGGCCGCAGCGTCTCGCACAAGCGGACCGCTTCGAGCCCGTCGGCCGCTTCGCCGACCACCGCTACGTCCGCGTCTTCGAGCAGGCTTCTCAGCCCGCGCCGCACGATCCCGTGATCGTCAGCCAGCAGCACGCGCAACCGCGACCTCCGACGGTGACGGCTCGGGCCACGGCAGACAGATGGTGAGCCGCGTGCCGCGTCCCTTCGCGGTGTCAATCTCCATGGACCCGCCGAGCTCGACGACGCGTTCCTCGATGCCGCGCAGGCCAAGGCCCTCGCGCGGCCGCGCCGGATCGAAACCGGCGCCATCGTCGGAGACCGCGACAACCAGGTTGTCGGCGTCTGCATTCACGCTGACAGCCACGCGGTGCGCGCTGGCGTGGCGCATGCAATTGGTCATCGCTTCCTGCACGGCCCGGTACACGCACGTCCGGTAGGCATCGGGCAAGCTGTCGAAGCGGCCGTCGAGACGCAGCGACACCTCGACACCGAAGCGGCGTGTGAAGTCGCGCACGTGCCACTCGAGCGCGGCCTGCAGGCCGAAGTCGTCGAGCATGCTCGGGCGCAGCCCGAGCGCGAGATCGCGCACCGTGCTGAACATCTGGTCGATGAGCCGGCGGCACTCGCCGACCGCACGCCGTTCCGCCTCGGCGCCCAGTCCGTGGTCGAGGCGCCGCAGTTCCATCTTCAACGCGGTCAGCACCTGCGCGACGTGATCGTGCAGCTCGCGCGAGAGATGTTTACGTTCTTCCTCCTGCGCCGCGACCAGCCGCTGCGATAGCTGGCGTGTCCGCTTCTCGGCGTCTTCAGCCACGACGCGCTGTTCTTCGGAACGCCGTTCGAGGACGCGCAGGCGGAAGACCGACGCGAGCGCGACGACGAGGCCGAGGAGCAGGCTGCGCCACAAGACGCGCCGCAGATCGTCGGCAAAGGCGGCGTACTGCCGCGAGACTTCGGCGCGCTGCGTCGACAGATTGGTGTTATTGAGCTCTTCGATCTCCTGCGCGATCGCCAGCACCGCGTCGCGGCGCGGCACGACCTCACGGCGCAGGAATCGCGCGCTCTGCAGGATCTTTTCCGCCGGCGTCCAGTCGAACAGCGGCTCGAAGGTCTCCCAGTACTCCTCGAGGTGGGTCTGAAGGCTGTCGATATGCTGCTGCGGCGGCCCGACGAGCGCACGCAGCTCTGACACCGTCGCAATGTTCTGTGCGCGGAAGGTCGCCAGTTGATGCCGGTATTCGGGTGCGCGTTCGCTGGCGACGTCGAGCAGGTAGTCGCGGACGAAGATGCCCGAGAGGTTGACGTCCGATCGCAGCCTGCGGAGTTTCGTGTCGACGTCGTGATGGTGCGTGTTCAGGTGATCGAGCTCGGCGTAGATTGCCTGCGCCTTTCGCGACAGCGTGAGCATCGACACGACGATCAGCAGCAGCAGCCCGCCAAGACCGAGCGCAGCGACCGGCCACGTTCTGAACCGCATAGCCACAGCGTACCCGGTTCGGCAGTCGGACGGGCATCCTGTCGATAAGGGATGACGCCGGTCGACCGTCGCGGCCTCGCAAGCTCTGCCGCACCGGGTCGAATTTTCGAGATCTCTCCCCAATCGACCCGATGGTGCGCAGCCGTCGCCCGTCGTCTACTTGTCGAAGCAGGCGATTGCGAGGATCGAGATGGGCAGGGACGCGAGCATGCGGATGGCGATCACGTGGACGGCGGAACGGCTGCGCGAGTGTGTGGAAGAATGCTGCGGCGCGCAGCCGCTCGTCGTGCTCGCGAACCGCGAGCCGCTGCGACACGAATGGGGACCCGACGGCGAGCCGGTCGCGATTCGATCGGCGAGCGGCCTGGTCACGGCGCTCGAGCCGCTGCTCGCGGCGTGCCGAGGCGTGTGGATCGCGCACGGCGCCGGCGCCGCGGATCGCGCGACGGTCACCTCGCGCGACGGGTTGGACGTGGCGACGGACCGTCCGTCGTACCGGCTGCGGCGCGTGTGGCTCGACGAACAGGAGCAGCGCCGCTATTACGGCGGCTTTGCCAACGAAGGCTTATGGCCCCTCTGTCATCGCGTCGGCGTGACGCCGGCATTCCGTTCGGAAGACTTCGCCACCTACGCGGCGGTGAACGAGAAATTTGCCGCGACGGTCGCCGAGGAAGTCGACTCCGATTCGCCGGTGGTGATGGTGGAGGACTATCATTTCGCCCTCGCGCCGCGAACGATCCGCGAACTGCTGCCGGACAGCACGGTGATCGCCTTCTGGCACATTCCGTGGCCCGCGGCTGCCGACTTCTCGACGTGCCCCTGGTGGCGTGAGCTTTTGCACGGCCTGCTCGCCAGCGACATCGTCGGCTTTCATACCGACGGCGACTGCCGCGCGTTCATCGACGCCGCCGCGCGCCTCGACGGCGCCTGCGTCGACCGCCGGCGCGGCGTCGTCTCGTACGACGGACGACGGACGACTGTGCGCGCGTATCCGATCTCGATTGAGTGGCCGAACCGCGTCGCGCGGCAGGCTGCGCCGGTCGACTCCTGCAAGGCGTCAGTCGCGTCGCGCCTCCAGGTGCCTCCTGCGACACGACTGATCGTCGGAGTCGACCGGCTCGACTACACCAAAGGCCTGTGCGAGAAGGCGCTCGCCTTCGAGCGGCTGCTGGCGACGTGCCCGGAATTTCGGCGCACCGCCACGTTCGTGCAGATTGCCGAACCGAGCCGCGAATCGCTGCCGGCGTACCGCGATCTCCGAGTGCGGCTCACCGCGATCGTCGACCGGATCAACCGCCGGTTCGGCGATGATCAGTACCGGCCGATCGTGTTGATCCAGGCGCACCATGATCCGGTCACGGTCTACGAATTCCTGCGCGCCGCCGACGTCTGCTACGTCGGGAGCCTGCAGGACGGCATGAATCTCGTCGCGAAAGAGTTCGCCGCCGCGCGCGACGACGAGCGCGGCGTGCTCGTGCTCAGCTCACGCACCGGCGCGGCACGTCAGCTGCGGTCGGCGCTGCTCGTCGATCCGTACGCGGTTGACGCGGCCGCGTCGCGCCTCGCCGAGGCGCTGCGGATGTCCGACGGCGAACAGGCGCGGCGCATGCGCGCGATGCGCGCGGTGGTTGCCGAATCGAACTCGTTCTGGTGGGCCGGGCAGATGCTCCAGGATGCGACGGCGACGTCGAATCACCGCCGCGGAAACCGATCCGGGTTGTTCGTGAACAGCGCGTCGATGCCGAGATCGTAGAGGAAGTGCGCCATCTCGGCGCCGACGTCCGGATACTCGGTCTTCTCGTCGCTGCGGAAGGTCCACGAGGTGACGGTCAGGCCGGCGGCGTGGGCGCGCTTCACCATGTCCGGATGTCGCGCGATGACGAACTTCTCGGGGGCGATACCGGTAGAGAATTTGGCCAGCGCGTGCAGCCGTGCGTCGCTGACGTCGTCGTCATTCGAGGTGAGGAACACGCGCGGAATCGTCGGCAAATCCACTGAGACGCGGCGAATCGCCTCCTCGTCGAACGACTGGATGATCACCGGCGTCGTCTTCAGCGATTCCGCCTTCTCGAGACCGTTCGTCTTCACGGCGTCGACGAACAACTTCACCTGATCGATCCCGCGCGACTTGTATAGCTGCGGCGACTTCAGCTCCGGGTACATGCCGAAGCCGGCGTGCGCGCGCACCAGGTCGATCGCCTCCTGAAAGGTGAGCAGCCGCGCACCGGCGTAGTCCGGCTTGAACCACTTGCCGGCGTCGAGCCGCTTGATTTCGGCGAGCGTGAAGTCGTTGACCAGCCAGTGCTTTTCCGGCTTGCGCGAGCCGAGCGCGATCGTGGTGGATCGATCGGGAAACACCTCGGCAGCGTTGGTGGTCCGCTCGAGCGTGTCGTCGTGGATGCAAATCAGCTCGCCGTCCTTGGTGACGCCGAGGTCCTGCTCGACGAAGTCGACCTTCTGATCCATCGCGAGGCGATAGGCCGCCTCGGTATGTTCCGGCCGGTATGCGGACGCGCCGCGATGCGCGATCGCCTGCTTGCGGGAGGGTTTGGCCGGCTGTTGTGCCGAAAGGATCGCCACCGCAAGACCAGCGAACGTAAGCGCGGGGAAGAGCGAGCGCGAGACAGTCATCACGCGCGCATTATTGCTCAAGCGGGCGCTGGGCGGCCGCTCATCGACCGCCCGGCTAAAGCCTTCGCGCTCCGTCCACAGCCTGACCCGCCCGACCTATCGGATCCGGAACCAGTTCATGTTGGCGACGCTGGCGGTGGTCGCGCTGTTGCTGTCCATCACGACGCGAATGGTCTGGACGCCGGCCGCCAGCGTCACGCCGGTTTTCGTGATCGTCTGGAAGATTTGCCAGCCGCCAGTGTTTGGCGCCGTCAACGTGCCCGTCTTGTTCACGCCATTCACTTCGATGTGGAACGTGCCGCCGGCGCCGTTGGACGCCACTCGGACGTCGAGCGTGTAGGTCCCGGCCACCGTGACGTTGACCGTGTAATTCAGCCACTCGCCGGCTTTGGTCCAGGCGAGCGTATACCCGCCGCCGCTGTCGGTGGTTGCCTGGACGTCGACGTTGTTGGAGCGATACACGCCGCCACTGTTGCCCGACGTCGTGTCGTGATAGGCGACGCCTTCGCCGCCGGCGTCGTAGTTCTCGGACTGCACCGTGCCGGGCAGCGCGACGGGCGTGCCGTTGTAGGGTGTCGAACCGCCCGGCGCAGGCGACGGAGGGGGTGTCGGCGTTGGCGGCGGAGTCGGCGCGCCATTCAGCGCTGCGGCCAGCTCCGTGAAGTCCACCCCGATATCCTTGCCGTCGGTGCCGGCGTTGTTCGAGAGGCTCGACGATACCAGCTGGTAGTTGGCGCTGCTGACGCCGACGAAGTCGGCGAGCCACTGGGCAATCGTCGGGTAGTCGTTGCCGACGGGATACAGTTTGGCCGAGGCGCCGGCGAACGTGTTGTGCTGCACGATCGCGCCTGGAGTGTACTGCGTGAAGGCGACCATGCCCTGGCCGTATCCGTCGCCGAACACCGCGTAGGTGTTCGAGCGCAGCAGGTTGTTGGTCAGCTCGAAGCCCGTGATCTGGGTGCCAGTCGGCGAGGCGCCGCCGTAGAAGAACAGCGTGTCCTTCCCGTTGTTGTCGACGGTGTTGTGGTCGAAAGTGATGTTCTTCGGACCGGCGCCGACGACCGCGAACCAGCCGTTCGCCGGATGTGAGGCATCGCCGTACTTCGTGCTCACGTCATAGACCAGATTGTTGCGGATCGTGATGTCCTGGGTCTGGTGACTCGGCGCGAGGTTGTCGTAGCCCATCACGTTGAAGACCGCCGACATGTGGCGGATCACGTTGTTCTGGATGGTGATGTTCTTGACGACCACCCACGGCGCCGTGTTGCTCTGGTTACGCGGCGTAAACAGGATCGAGTAGCCCTGCTGTCCGGCGGCCCAGTTGTTCTCGATCGTATTGCCCTCGACCAGGACGTTCTGCGAGTTCTTGAACTCGACGAGGTTCTTGACGGTCCACGACTGAGTCATCCAGGCGAGCGGCTTGCTGATCAGATTGCGGCGCAGCGTGATGCCGGTTGGCACCAGGTTGGGGATGTTCGGATCGGTGCCGCCGAACATGATGTTCTCGCCGGCCGCCTCCACATAGTTGTTCTCGATCAGGTACGGCCCGGGGCCATTCCACCCGGCAATGGCCTGCGTGTCCTGGAGCACGCCTTTGAAATCGGCGAAGTACGAGTTGACGATCCGCGAGTCGCCGCTGTTGAGCGCCAGGCCGCGCCGCTGTCCGTACGAGGGGTTGCCGTGGACGTAGCAGCGATCCATTTCGAGGTGCTGCGGCACCGACGAGAGGGTGCTCTGGCTCGATCCGGCGCCGCCGAACTCGACCAGGTTCGAGCTGCTGGTCGACGAGCCAGGGAGGAACTCCAACAGGAGCAGCCGCCAGTAGGTCGCCCCGGATTCGGTCCGCATCGCCGAGCCGCCGGTGGAGGACTTGATTTTCGCGAGCAGCGGTGCCGCTGCGGGCGTGATGCGCACGCCGGCCGCCGGTAGTCCGGCGTTTGGCGCCGATTGAATCGTGATGAAACTCGTGCCGCCCTTCGCACGGAGCTTGAAGGGACCGGTGAACGTCGCGCCGGCCTGGAGGACGATCGTGTCCCCGGGCTTCGCCGCGTCGATCGCGGCTTGCAGATCGCCGCCGGCATTCACGGTAAGGGTCGCCGCCGACGCCGCGGGAGCGAGCGTCAGAGTACAGGCCAGGCACAGACCCACGGCTTGAAGCGTTTTCACCAGTCGGACTCCTGTCGGAACATTCGGATCGCGGACTCGCGGGCAAGAGGAGCGCCAACGGTTCAGTCACACGTTTTCAGGTATGTTTCTGCGATTCGCGAATCGCGCCGTGCCTCAACGCGCGCATCGCTACTCGTCCGTACGGTAGGAATTACTCTTCGGGTGCGTATTCCCGCGAGAGTTTCACAATTCGCTAATACGGCTCAGTTGTCTTCAGGAACACGCGGCTTGCTGTCGATCACCGTATCGCGCTGATTCATACCCGCGTGCCGGGTTTCACGACGCCGTCCTTCGGGACGATTACGATGCCGTCGCGGATGTAATAGCCGTCGGCATCGGCCTCCTGCACGCCGGCTTCATTGACCAGGCGGGCCCCGTCGCCGATCCTTGCGTTCTTGTCGACGATCACGCGATCGAGGACCACCTCGCGGCCGATGCCGATGCGCGGATTCCCGCCCCGCGCCGGGACGTCGTCGTCGGCCTCGTAATAGTCGGCGCCGAGGAGCACTGAGCGCCGAATCACGGCGCCGCTCTGGATATTGGTCCGGATGCCGACGATCGAGTCCTCGACGGTGGCGCGATCCAGGTAGCACCCTTCGGCGATGACCGCGTCGCGCACGGTGCAGTCGCTGAAGCGCGCGCCGGGCAGAAACCGCGCGTGCGTATAGATCGGCCGGCGAGGGTCGTAGAACTTGAATGGGGCGCCCGGCCGCGTAAGCATGATGTTGGCGTCGTAGAACGACCCCACGGTGCCGACGTCGGCCCAGTAGCCACGGAACAGATACGAGTTGACGCGGTATTGGCCGAGCGCTCCGGGGATGATCTGACGGCCGAAGTCGGTTGCGCCTGCCTGCTCGATGACGTCGAGGAGCACGTCGCGCGAGAATACGTAGACGCCCATCGAGGCGACGAACGGTTTCTCAGCCGAGTGCCCGCCGAAGGTCGCGCCAGGCGGGATGCTCTGGCCTATCTCGCGCAGCCGCTCGCGCTGGGGTTTCTCCTCGAACGCGACAATCTGGCCGCCGCGATCGAAACGGAAGATGCCCATCGCCGACGCGTCGTCGGTCGAAACCGGCTGCGCCGCGATGGTGATGTCGGCGCGGCTGTCGCAGTGCGCATCGACCAGCTCCGAGTAATCCATTCGGTACAGATGATCGCCGGCGAGGATGAGGTAGAAGTCCGCGTCGTAGCGGACGAAATGGCGCGCCGCCTGGCGGACGGCGTCGGCCGTGCCCTGATACCAGTTCGGGTTGTCAGGGGTTTGTTCGGCGGCGAGGATCTCGACGAATCCCTGGCTGAACGGATCCATCCGAAACGCATGTGAGATGTGTCGATTGAGCGACGCCGAATTGAATTGCGTCAGCACGAAGATGCGACGAATGTCGGCGTGCAGACAGTTGCTGATCGGGATGTCGATCAGCCGATAGCTGCCGCCGATCGGCACCGCCGGTTTCGAGCGTTGCAGCGTCAGCGGATACAGCCGCGATCCCTGGCCGCCGCCAAGAATGATCGCGAGCACGTCGTTGTTCATCGCCATATCTGTGACGCGCCGGAGCAAAGGGCACGCCGTCGTGTAACGGCCGTGTAAATCAATCTGCTACAATCCTGCCCTTTATGGCGTTCCGATTGATCCCGCGCGAGGAGAAGTTCTACACGGACTTCCTGGCCCTGGCCGACGAGCTGAAAAAAGGGGCACGCGTCCTCGAGCAGATGCTCGCGCCCGACCGTCCGGTGTGGGACAAGGCCGACGAGATCAAGGAAATCGAGCACAAGTGCGATTTTCTGACCCATGAAATCATCCAGCGTCTGAATCGCACGTTCGTCACGCCGCTCGACCGCGAGGACATCCACGCGCTGGCCCGCTCGCTCGACGATGTGATGGACGCCATCGATGCGGCGGCGACGCTGGTGCGGCTGTATCGCCTCGAATCGGTGCGCTTCGGCGCTCGCGAGCTGGGGCGGACGATCACCGCCTCGACCGACCAGGTGCACCTCGCACTGGAAGCGATGGAGAAGCACAAGGCGCTGACCACCAACGCCATCGAGATCAATCGCCTCGAGAACGAGGCCGATCGCGTCCACCAGCTCGCCGTCAGCAGCCTGTTCGACGAAGAGCGCGACCCGATCATCGTGATGAAGTGGAAGGAAGCGCTCGACCTGCTCGAACAGGCGACCGACCGCTGCGAAGATGTCGCCAACGTGCTCGAAGGCGTCATGGTCAAGCACGGTTAACGCGCGATGTTCTGGGTCGTCGCCGCTCTCATCCTGGTCGCGCTCTTCTTCGACTACATCAACGGATTTCACGACGCCGCGAATTCGATCGCGACGGTCGTCTCGACGCGCGTCCTGTCGCCCGGCAAGGCGGTGATCTGGGCGGCGTTCTTCAACTTCGTCGCCGCCTTCACGTTCGGAACCGCCGTCGCGAAAACCGTCGGTTCGGGCATGATCGACGTCAACGTCGTCACCTTCGCGGTGATCTTTGCCGGGCTCGTCGGCGCGATCGTCTGGGACCTGATCACGTGGTATTTCGGGCTGCCGACCAGCTCGTCGCATGCCTTGATCGGCGGCTACGCCGGCGCGGCGGTCGCGAAAGCCGGCTGGATCGCGGTGGTGCCGACCGGCTGGACCAAGACGCTGATGTTCATCATCCTCTCGCCGCTCATCGGCATGCTGCTCGGTCTGCTGCTGATGACGGCGATCTTCTGGATTTTCCGCTGGACGCCGCCGTCGCGCGTCGACCGCTGGTTCCGGCGGCTGCAGCTCCTTTCCGCCGCCTTCTTCAGCCTGAACCACGGCGCGAACGACGCACAGAAAACGATGGGGATCATCGCGGGCGTCCTGTTCGCGGCCGGGTACATCCAGACCTTCGACATCCCGTTCTGGGTCGTGCTCGCCGCGCATTCGGCGATTGGTCTGGGCACGCTGGCCGGCGGCTGGCGCATCATCCACACGATGGGATCGAAGATCACCAAGCTGCAGCCAGTCGGCGGCTTCGCGGCGGAGACCAGCGCCGCGCTCTCGATCCTGATCGCCACGCAGACCGGCGTGCCGGTGAGCACGACGCACGCGATCACCGGCGCCATTGTCGGCGTCGGCGCGACGCGGCGGCTGTCCGCGGTGCGCTGGGGCGTCGCAGGGCAAATCGTCTGGGCCTGGGTCCTCACGATCCCCGCGGCCTTCTTCATCGCGGCCGGAACCTACACGATCCTTCGGCTCTCCGGGTTTCGGTAGGAAGCTCATCATTCATGCTGGCATCAAATGCGTATAATGAGAGCGTGAGCGTCAGACGTGACTACGTGATGCCGCAAGCGCGCTCAACCGAGTGGCCGGCTACCGGTGAGGGCGGTCATGCGGTGCAGTTCTACGAAACAGACGGCCAGCTGCTCGATTTGCTGATGCGGTACGTCGGTACGGCGCTCGTCAGCGGCGACGGCGCGCTGGTTATCGCCACCGCGGCCCATCGCGACGGCCTCGACAAACGGCTGAGGGCGAATGGGCTCGACATCCGCGTCCCGCGTGAGCAGGGCCGGTGCATGGCGCTCGATGCGGCGGCAACGCTCGAGAAGATCTCATCGAACGGCGCGATCAATACGCACCGGTTTGAGGAGATCGTCGGCGGGCTGATCGACGACATCGACAAAGCGTGCGGCCCGGGCGAGCGGCCGCGCGTCGTGGTGTTTGGTGAAATGGTCGCCTTGCTGTGGGCGCAAGGCCGCGTTGCATCGGCGATTCAGCTCGAGCAGCACTGGAACGACCTCGCCGCGCGCCACCAGTTCTCGATGTGCTGCGCCTACCCGATGCAGAGCTTCGGCAACAGCCACGCGGCGTCGTTCATGAAGATCTGCGCGCAGCACTCCCGTGTGTTCACACCCGCCCGCGGGCATCATCTGCCGCCGGTCGGGGCCTCCCACTAGCCTCCACCAGCCACTCGCTAATCCGGGCCTGCAGCGCGGTCGCCACGTCGACGAAGGCCCGCCTGCGCGCGTCGGCGTCTGGAATCGCCGCCGGGTCCGGCAAACTCCAGTGGATCGACGTCGCCGCCTGCAGCTTCCGCGCGTACTCGCTCTCTTCGAGCGCGCCGGCAATGCAGCCGACCCACAACTCATGCTGCGGCAAACATCGGCTGGTCGCCTCGGCAAGAGGACCGGATGCTGTCTGCCGGAACCGACGCGCGCCGGCCGCACCATGGCCTGCTGTGCGGTGGCGCGCGCATAGCGCTGCCGGTTATTTCGCGTACTGCTGTGGGTTCCGGTCGAACTTGGTCTTGCAGATCTGCGCGCAGAAGTAATAGGTCTTGCCGTTGTACTCGCTCTTCGCCGCCGCCTTGTTCTCGTCGATCTGCATCTTGCACACGGGATCGGTGACCATGGAACCCTCCTCACAGGTGCGTGCGGCGGAGCCGCAGCGCGTTGCCAATCACTGAGACCGAACTGAACGTCATCGCCGCGCTCGCCCAGATGGGGCTGATCAGCGCGCCGGTGAACGGGTAGAGCGCACCGGCGGCGATCGGCACGCCGACGAGGTTGTACACGAACGCCAGGAACAGATTCTGGCGGATGTTTCGCATCGTCGCCCGGCTCAGCCGCCTGGCGCGCACGATACCGCGGAGGTCCCCCTTGACGAGCGTAATCCCGGCGCTTTCGATCGCAACGTCGGCGCCGGTCCCCATGGCGATGCCAACCGCGGCTTCCGCGAGCGCCGGCGCGTCGTTGATGCCGTCGCCGGCCATCGCCACGGTCCGGCCATCGCGCTGCAGCGCCTGTATCACCGCTCGCTTCTCCGCTGGCAACACCTCCGCGCGCACGTCGTCGATGCGCAACTTGGCCGCGACAGCGTCGGCGGTCACGCGGTTGTCGCCTGTCAGCATCACCACCCGGATGCCATCCTCGTGCAGCGCGTCGATCGCTTCAGCAGTCGTCGATTTGACCGGATCGGCGACGCCGAACATCGCCGTCAGCGTGCCGCCGACGCCGAGGTACATGATCGTCTGCCCTTGACGGCGCAGGGCGTCGGCGGCGGCAATCGTGTCATCGATTCGCACCTGCGCGTGCTGCATCATCGCGGCGTTGCCGAGCACGACCGACGCGCCGCCGACGGTTGCGGCGATACCCTTGCCGGGCTCGGCACGAACCGCCGCCGCTGTTGGCAGCACGACGGCGCGTGCGCGTGCATCGGCGACGAACGCTGCGGCGAGCGGATGCTCGCTCGACTGCTCGACTGCCGCCGCGAGCGCGACGACATCGTTCTCCTGTCGTCCGTTGAACGCCGCGACCGAAACGAGCGCCGGCTTGCCCTCGGTTACGGTCCCGGTCTTGTCGACGACGACGGTGTCGACGCGTTCGAGCCGCTCGAGCGCGTCTGCATTCTTCACCAGCACTCCGGCGGTTGCGCCGCGACCGGTCCCGACCATGATCGCCATCGGTGTTGCGAGGCCGAGCGCGCACGGGCAGGCGATGATCAACACCGCCACGGCGGCGACGAGCGCGTGGGCGAATCGCGGCTCCGGCCCCCACACGCTCCACGCCGCGAAGGCGAGGATGGAGACGAGCACGACGCCGGGTACGAACCACGCCGACACGCGGTCGGCAACCCGCTGGATCGGCGCGCGGCTGCGCTGCGCTTCGCCGACCATCCGCACGATCTGCGCGAGCAGCGTGTCGCTGCCGACCCGTTCGGCGCGGATGAGGACCGTGCCGGTCGTGTTGATCGTGCCGCCGGTGACGCGCGCGCCCGGTTCCTTTTCACCGGGGATCGGCTCACCCGTCACCATCGATTCGTCGATCGCGGTCCGGCCTTCGACGACGACGCCGTCAACCGGCACGCGTTCGCCGGGACGGACGCGGCAGACGTCGCCGACGGCGACCGTTTCGAGCGGGACGTCCTGCTCGTCGCCGTCGCGGACGAGGCGCGCGCTTTTCGGGGCGAGGCCGAGCAATTGACGGATCGCCATGCTGGTCCGTCCGCGCGCACGCAGCTCGAGGACCTGGCCGAGCAGCACGAGGACAGTAATGACCGCCGCCGTGTCGAAGTAGGTGTCGACGACGCCGTGCATCGCGAACCCGGCAGGGAACACGCCGGGGACGACCGTTGCGACCGCGCTGTACGCGTACGCCGCGCCGACGCCGATCGCGATCAGCGTGAACATATTCGGGCTGCGGTTGACGAACGACGCCCACGCGCGGACGAAGAACGGCCATCCCGCCCAGAACACCACTGGCGTCGACAGCGCGAAGCCGAGCCAGTTGATCGCCGCGCCGTTCGCCAGCGTCACACGGCCGCCGCTCAGCATGTCGGCCATCGTGACCAGGAAGACTGGCGCCGCGAGCGCTGCCGCGATCGTGAAACGGCGCCGCATGTCCACCAACTCGGGGTTCGGAGCATCGAGCGTGAGCGCGCTCAGCGTCGAGAGGTCCGGTTCGAGCGCCATGCCACACTTCGGACACGCGCCCGGTTCCGAGGAGCGCACCTCGGGATCCATCGGGCAGACGTAGATAGTGCCTGCGGGTGCCGGCGGCGCCTCGGGCCGCGCGCCGCCGAGGAACGCAGCCGGATTCTTGACGAAGCGTTCCTGACAGCTCGGATGGCAGAAGTAGTAGCGGACGCCGTCGTGCTCGTGCGATCCGACAGCGTCGGCCTCTTCGATCTCCATCAGGCAGACCGGATCGACGTGGGTCATTGCGCCGCCTCGCGAGCGCCATCGAGCGCCTCGATGATCGGGCATTCGAGTGTCGCGCCGTCGCGGCAGCAGTGCACGAGATGACCAAGCGCCTGCTTCATCGCCCGCAGTGCGGCGATTTTCTGGTCGATCTCCCTGATGCGGTGCTCGGCGACGGCGCGGACGCGCGCCCGATCGCGGCGCTTGTCGTTGCGCAGCTTCAGCAGTTCTTCCACTTCGTCCAGCGTGAAGCCGAGATCCTGGGCGCGCTTGATGAAGCGGACCACGCGCACCGCATCGTCGGCAAATTCGCGGTAACCCGATTCGCGCCGCGGCGGCTGCGGCAGCAGTCCACGGCGTTCGTAATATCGAAGCGTCTGCACGTTGACGCCGGCCTGTTCGGCCGCAGTTCCGATGCGCACGATTCCCCCCTGTCGGAGCGCGAAGCCTTTAGGCGGGCGGCCGATCGCTCGGCTGAAGCCTTGGCGCTCCGACTCTCACAGTATCAACCCTATACCTAAGTATAGAGTCAAGCGGCGGGCAGGGTAATCGTGAAGCGGGCGCCGCCTTCGAGGCGGTTCTCGGCGCGCACCTGGCCGCCGTGCAGCTCGACGAGGTGTTTGACGATGGCGAGGCCGAGGCCGGTGCCGCCGGGGTCGCGCGCGCGCGACTTGTCGACGCGGTAGAAGCGTTCGAATACGCGCCCGAGATCTTCGTCGGGGATGCCAGGACCCTCGTCGGACACCGACAGGGCGACGCGTCCGTCGGCCGGCGCTGCGTCGATGCGGATCCGGCTGTGTTCCGGCGCGTAGGCGATCGCGTTGGCGACCAGGTTGCGGAGCGCATCGTGCAGCTTTGCCGGGTCGGCGCGGATTTTTTCACCGCCTGGCGCGACGCTCAGTTCGACGCGCTGGCCCCGTTCGTCCGCGGCGCTCGACAGGTCGGCGATTACCGCTGACGCCAGCATCTGCGTGTCGCACGCCGTCAACTCCACGGTCTCCTGACCGGCATCGAGTCGCGCGAGCCGCAGCAGGTCGCCGACCAGGCGCTCCATCCGCCGCGTGTGCCGCGCGATCACGTCGAGAAACCGGCGGCTGTCGTCGGGTGACGCGTCGCCATCGGACAACGCCTCGACGTAGCCGCGGATGGCGGTCAGCGGCGTGCGCAGCTCGTGCGACACGTTGGCGACGAAATCGCGGCGGATCTGATCGGCTCGGCGCAGCTCGGTGATGTCGTGCAGCACCAGGATCACGCCGTGCGCGGCCCCGCCCGCTGCCGGCGCCGCCGTCGCCATGATCGTCCGCGACGGATCGCGCGGCGGTGAGAACTGCAGGCTGTTGCGCTCGTTGCCGAACAGCACCGAGGCGACCAGCTCGGCGATCGCCGGCAGGCGAATGGTTTCGACGTAATTGCGTCCGAGCGCAACGTTGTCCAGCCGCAACATCTGCCTCGCCGCGTTGTTGACCAGCTGCAGACGCGCCTGCGGATCGATCACCACGACCCCTTCGATCATGCCGGCGAGGATCGCCTCCATCCGCGCGTGGTCGCGTGCCTGTTCGGTCAGCTGGCGGCCGACTTCCTGCACCGAGTCGTCGAGCGCCCGCGCCACGGTTCCGAGCTCGTCGTCGCCGAACGACAGCTGCGCCGGCGACAGGTCGCCGCGTCGATAGCGCTCGGCCACGCGCGCGATCAGCCGGACGCGGCCGCCGATGCGTGCCGACAGAACCCACGCGATGATGGCGGCACCGACCAGCGCGAGGCCGAGCGCGGCCAGCGTCGCGGTGAGCACGGTCTGCAGCTGGTTGCGGACATCGGTGAGCGGCAGGGCGACGCGGACGAACGCGATCGAAGGGTGGCGCACCGGCGCCGCCACGTAGAGCATGTCGATTTTGAGCGTCGCGCTGTAGCGCCGCGCACGGCCGAGACCCGAAGTGCGGGCGGCAATCACCTCGGGACGATCGCCGTGATTCTCCATCGCGGCGACGCCGTCGAGCGTTTCGGCGGAGTCGCCGACGACGCGTCCGTCCGCGGCGATGAACGTCACGCGCGCGCCGAGCAGATCGCCCAGCCGATCGGCCTCCTCGTCGGCCTCGGCGACGCTCGAGATCGGGCCGGCGCGGGCGATCAGATCGGCGGCCATTCGCGCTTCGGCAACGAGCGTGTCCTCGATCCGCTGGTCGATCTGCGCCCGCATCCTCGTCGCGAACAACGCGCCGGCGACGGCCAGCGCGATCACGGTCGCGGCGAGCGCCGCGACGAAGAACTTCGCCTGGAACGTCGCGCGAAACGGCATCGGCACGGCGCTCAGACGGTGACCGGCGGATCGGCCAGCTTGTAGCCGAACTGCTTCACCGTGACGAGGCTTTCGGTGAGGACCGGAAGTTTTTCACGCAGCCGCCGCACGTGGACGTCGACCGTACGCGTGCCGCCGGTATACCGGTAGCCCCAGACGTCGGTGAGCAGCACGTCGCGCGACAACACGCGCCCGCGATGCTGCATCAGGTACTCGAGCAGCAGGAATTCCTTGGCGGTGAGCGACACGTCACGTCCGTCGAGCGAGACGATATGCCGGTCGGTGTCGATCGAGATTGGGCCGTAGGTGAGCGTGCGCGCGCGCGGCCCGGCCGCGCGGTGGGCGCGCCGCAGCAGTGCGCGCACGCGCGCGACGAGCTCGTTCGGGCTGAACGGCTTGGCGAGATAGTCGTCGGCGCCCAGCTCCAGGCCGACGATCCGCTCCGACTCGTCGGCGCGTGCCGTCAGCATGATGATCGGGAGCCCGGCGGTCGACTCGTTGCCGCGCACGACGCGGCACACTTCGAGGCCGTCAACGTGCGGCAACATCAGGTCGAGGACGAGCAGGTCGGGCGGCCGCGCGGAGATCGCGGTAAGTGCATCGCGGCCCGAGGCGACCGGCTCGCTGATGAACCCGGCCTTGTCGAGATACCGGGTCACCAGCGCGGAAATGTCGGGATCGTCCTCGACGACGAGGATGCGGGCGGCCATCCCGACAATTCTATTTCTTCCGTCGCGTCCCGCTGTGCCGGACTTCCGACCCTCCGGGATTTGCAGACCGGGCGCTAGAAAGGACAGGCCGTCGGCTGACCGTTCAACCCTTCCGCGGCTTTGTGGAACTGCGCCTGCGGTGTGCCGGTGCTGTAGTTCACGCGCACGACGTAGATGCTGTCGTAGTCGCCGAAGATCCATGACGGCACGGTCACGCCGCCGCCATACGCGTTCATGATGTTCTGCACGATTCTGACGAGGTAGGTGTGCTCCCAGACGACGAACGCTGTCGTGTTGTTTTTTGCGGAGGTGATGAGGGACGCCTGTACGCCGGCGACGTCGGTGTATGCGTACTTGGTATTCACGGGCAACCCGGCGCGGATCGCCGTCGGCTCGATTGCGGCGAGCGGCCGCACGTAGTTGAAACTCCCGGCCGGGTCGCTGATCTTGACCCCAGGGTTCGGCGCGTAGAGGTACTGCGGTTTCCCGAACATCGCATTGAGCACGTTCGGCATCGCGAGCGCCCGATTGAATCCCTGGCAAGTGAGCTGACCGTATCCCCCTGACGGTTTCTCACCGTGACGGAAGAACGCAATGGTCTGATCGGCACGGGCCTGACCAGCACCAGCCAGAACAACGAGCACAGTGGAAATGATTCGGGTACGTGACAGCATTCGACCTCGCTTGAAAACGGCGCGGCACCAGTCACGACGGGTTGCCGCATCCGAGCCGACGGGATTGTAAGCAGGGGGGAAGATCTGACGGTACGTCCGCACTCGACAGAGGGTCAAGCGCGGCCGGGTACAAGTCGACATCACATTTTTGAAAACGACCGCGACTCGAGTGAACGGTTGCGGTGAGAGTGACACCCCTGGAGGGCACCTCTACCGAAAATCATTAGGGTTTCTTATGGCACCGACCTTGGTGCTAGCAGGTGCAGGTCTGCTCCTTCAGAGCGGACGGAGGGTGGAGCGATGAGAGCGTTTCTCGGAACGGTGCTGAGCGTGATCGCGGTGGGCGTGCTGTTGATCGCCTACGGCCTGTTGACGCCGCGCACATCGATCGCTGCGGCGTACCCCGATGCACGCCCGATGATCGCCAGCCAGCGTGTGGGTCTGATCGACGAGGACTATGCCGTGCCGCGGAATGCGATGTACAGCTACGCGCCACACCCGGCGATGGCGTATCCGGTCAGCGAGGTGCGCGCGCTTCCGGCTTCCGATGGTTACGCGGCGCCGCGCCGCGTCGCGTCGCCGCAGGTGGTGACCGCACGCGCTCCTCGCAGCACCACCCCGGCGGTCGAGCGTGCGCCGTCGCGCAGCTGGCAGAAGACGGCGATGGTGATCGGCGGATCGTCCGCGGCGGCTGCCGGCGTCGGCGCAATCTTCGGCGGTAAGAAGGGCGCGCTCATCGGTGCCGCGATCGGCGGCGGCGCCGGAACGCTCTACGAAATGAAACAGCGGAAATAGGCCGGGCGGGTCAGGCAGGTCGGGCGGGTCAGGCGGGTCGGAGATGGTCAAGTCGGTATGCGACTCATCACCAATTCCGACCTGCCAGATCTGCCCGACCCGCCAGACCTATTTGACTGAAACGGTCCACGAGACGGGCGCGTTCTCTGGCGGATAGCACACCCTGTCGTCGCACGCCTGAAAGTTCACCGTGCCGGCAACAGCGACTGTCGATCCGGGCTTGGCCGATTTGTCCAGCGTGAGATCCTGCGTCAGCCGGAACGGCTTCTGAAAGACCGACACCTTCTCGTCCGCCAGCGTCACCACCTCGGACTTCGGATATGCCAGCTTGCCCGCTTTGATCTCCGGCAGCGGATTCAGCTTCACGGTGATCGGAATGTAGTCGGCGTTGCCCGGCGCGTAGACGTGCATGCCAGGCTTCGGCGTGACGTCGACAAACAGCACGAGCTTCTCCCCGGCCTTGCCGCTGACCTCGGCCGGCGTTGCGAGAATCGTCGCATGTCCCGGCTTCTTGACCGGTGCGGTCAACTGCACAACGAACGCAAGAACGAGTGCAATGCGCATAATCAGTGAGCCCCCAGCCCCCAGCCCCCAGCCCCCAGCCCCGACAGTGCGAGCGCTCTAAAACATGCGCGCGAGCAGGGGATATCCCCACGCAAGGCCGAGCACAGTCGACACACACCCGACCGTGAGCGATACCGCGCGCGCAAGCGCGTGATGCTGTCCGACGCGAGCGAGCGGCCAGCCGAGCACGCCCGACAGCGCCGCCATCCCGATTGTCGATCCCAATCCGAAGAGCGCCATGTAGATCAGCCGCGCCGCCGCCGTCGGCAAGGTCGCGAGCACGAGCGCCGTGAGCGCACCGCTGCCGGCAAGCCCGTGCACCGCGCCGACGAGCAATGGACGGCGCGCGAGCGTCCAGGTGCCGATATGAATGTGCGCGGGCGCGCCCGGATGCACGTGCCGTCGTCCGCGGTGCACGTGTGCGTGCACCGGTCCGGCCGGACCTTGGCGCGCCGCGACGTAGATCGCGCGCAGCCCGAGGCCGACGAGCATCAGCGCGACGCCCAGCTCGAAGAGATCGGCCGCACGCGTCGGCATCTCGGCGCGCAACACCACCAGCACCGTGCCGACGACGACGAGCGAGAAGGTGTGGCCAAGGCCCCAGCACGCGCCGAGCAGCGCCGCCTTCGCGGTGCTGCGCTCGCCGGTGACGAGCGTCGAGACCGCGGCGAGATGATCCGGTTCGAGCGCGTGGCGCATCCCGAGCAGCGAGCCCAGGCCCGAGCTGGTAACGAGTTCAATGACCGGCATTGCTGTGGCGAAAACATTGTATCCTGTCCATCTCGTCGGTGGTGGAGTCCACCTGAACCGCCGATCCGGCTGGACGGCCAATGACTCCTACGGGACGCCGTAGGACGTCGCCGTCCCTCGCCACGACATTCCAGCCGCGAAGGAGCGACGATGATCTGGATCGCGGTTGCCGGCGGCGGTGCGCTCGGATCGATGGCCCGTCACGCGGTGAACCTGTTTTTCGCGCACGTGCTCGAGCGCGCGGTACCGTATGCGACGGCGGCGGTCAACACCGCGGGGTCGTTCGTGATCGGCCTGCTCGCGGCACTGCTCGCGACCGGCCGGGTGCACATGTCCCCCGAACTGCGCACGTTCATCTTCGTCGGCATCCTCGGCGGCTTCACGACCTTTTCGAGCTTCATGCTCGACACGTTCACCCTCGGACACGGCGGCGATCACACGCTCGCGTTCTGGAACGTCACCGGCCAGATCGCGCTCGGCCTCGGTCTGGTCTGGGCGGGGTATCGGACGGGATTGCTAATTGCCAATTGCTAATTGCTGATTTATTGCCCAATGATCAATTGTCAATAAATTAGCAATTGGCAATTAGCAGTTAGCATTTGCGATCTATGCATCCGTGGCATGACACACCCGTCGACGAAACGGCGATCGCCATCTCGTTTCCCGTCATCGTCGAGATCCCGAAGGGCAGCACGAACAAGTACGAGTTGGACAAGGCGACCGGGCTTCTGAAGCTCGATCGCGTGCTCTACAGCAGCGTGCACTATCCGGCCGACTACGGGTTCATCCCGCGCACGTATTGTGGCGACGGCGATCCGCTCGACGTGCTGGTGCTCGGCCAGGAGCCGGT
>Ga0075425_100000122_pt1 | contig 65697 bp, 55 predicted proteins | sample SoiMethybrSBSTD4_FD_75300 | JGI IMG/M metagenome (GOLD analysis project Ga0075425, IMG submission 75300) | Bulk soil microbial communities from a Populus tree surrounding site in Tennessee, USA - Soil MetaG P. TD hybrid SBSTD4 | ecosystem: Environmental > Terrestrial > Soil > Tree plantation...
GCGACGAACACGCAGTGGCCGGAGCGAAGTGCAGCCGACGTGCCGCCGCGTGCAGTTGGAGCCGCCCAAGGCGGCTCCGCCGCCGAGCCAACGCTCGGCGGCTTTTGTCAGCTTGTGAGGTTCGTTAGGCGGTTATTGCGTTTGCCTCATCACGCACGCGCTTGAACTTGCGCCGCCAGATACCGGCTAAACAGCCTGCGTGCAGCTGCATGGACATCGTTATGCTATCCTGCGGGTGAATGAATCGGAAGGTTATCGCAGCACTGACAGGGACGTTTGTTCTGCTGGCGTGTGTGACAGTGCTTGTGTTCCTCGCCTTCGATCGTAACTCCCATTCGGCCAGCGACACGCTCCGTCCGTTCCTTATTACGATGCTTCCCGTTTGGTTAGTTACGCTTAGCGGCGCGCGAATGCTGATTCGGCGCCAAGGGCAACGCACAAGGCGTTAGGGAATTGTGCGCCACGGAGTCGCTACGGCAGGATGATCTGGAGTGGCTTGCTGACATGAGGCTGAAACAGGCTTCATGTACCACTCTCTCCGCACGACACGAATGGGCTGCGGTGTGCTCCGAACTACGTGGCCGCTGCGAAATCGACTAACGTATGCAACCGCCGCCGTGTAATCCTCGGAAACGCTTCGAGCTAACCGCGGCTCTCACGGTGTCACTTTGCTGACGTGAGCAGTGATTAGTTTCCACGTGCCTTTTTCGCGAGACCACACGTGAGTGGCTTGGTACCGCTGAGGAAGTACTCCGTTGACTCCGTGCCAGCTTGAGACGACGTACGCAACCGCCGAAGTGGCACTCAGAACCTCGACTCGAACATCGTCATTTACACTTTCGACGCGATCGGAGGCGCTCGCAGCGTGTGCCTCTCGGACTCCCTTCAGGCGCTGCGCCTTTGTGGTTGCGTGGCCGTTCGAGCCAACGAACACCAAGTGGTCGTCCCACAGCGAGTTAAGGGCTACTTCGTCGAGCGCGTTCAGTGCCCTAGCCAACTGGCTTTCGGCCCGCAGAATCTCCTGCTCAGCCATCTTCTTTGAACGAGACGATACACCGTCCTGTGAAGAGCAGGCCGCGAAGAGGATCGCGGCGAAAAGCACAGACGATCGCACGGCTTGGGAAGAATAATCGAAAACAGCCTTGCAAGATGAAAGATCCTCGCCACTCGATGTCTAGCGCCGATCCGCCTAACGCGATCACTCTAAGCTGCAAAAGCCGCCTCACGTGCCGAAGTCTCGGAGCGGCGCGGCGGCTGCCGCGACCAACGCGAAGCGGAAGGAGCGAACTGCAGCCGACGTGCCGCGCGCGTGCAGTTGGAGCCGCCCAAGGCGGCTCCGCCGCCGAGCCAACGCTCGGCGGCTTTTGTCAGCTTGTGAGGATCGTTAGGCCGCGTCGACATTACCGAGTTGACGTCTGGGCATCTTGCTTATCTTTCTTGTGCACCTTGTCGAAATATTGACCACTCAAAACAAGTAGAGAACCGACTATGTATAACGCCAACGCGACACGTGCCGCTCGCGCGGCATTCCGCTGCGAGCGAGCGAGTTGCTCGCGCCCTTCGTTTTGGCGCGTGTTACACGCATTTGTGATCGCCTGATAAAAGCCGCGCACTCGTGGAATCGCGTCGTGGCGGACAAAACTAACATACTCGGTAACGACCGGCCTAAGCTGTCTGACATCCGGCTCGGGCGTTGAGTTTGCTGCCTCAACTGCTCGATCACGATCTTGGACTTCGCGATACATTGCGTAAATATCGTCGTGGAGGTTCTGGATTTGCTTTGCCGTGGCCGTCTCGGTTCCCACACCCGCAGAAAAAGCGAGAGTCTGACTCGTAAAGTCCATAAGTTCAATGATTTGATGTGCTGAGAGCCGTGTATGGGTGTAATCACGCCGAAGTGCATCCACCTCGACTCGTATAGATTCTCTGGATACTGTTTGGTTGTGCGAGCTCTCGGCTGCCTCGCGAGCATATACCGTTTCCATGGCGACTGAATTTAGTGAGCCGCGAAGGTCGTGAAGAGTTGTGTAAAGCCGAAACGTACCGTCGGCCGTCTCAACAGACTGTTTGAGACGGGAATATCGTTGACCTAGTGTGTTAGTAACCGTCCAGCTAAAAAAGATGACTAGCGCGCCCACAATAGAAATGATGCCGGCGTTTGCCGCCAGCCATGCGCCTAAGCCGACTTTGGACATCTGACTTGCCTCCTGCGCTTGATTTTGATCCGTTGATGAAGCTTACCTGAGTTCGTCGGCCTAACGCCGGGACGTAGCCAACAACCGGCTGGGAGCAGCGACGGCGCCGGTGGGGCGCGCCGAGGGTCATGCTGTTGGCTGGCGCGTCGGTCGCCGGCGCCGGAGGTGCGAGCACTGAGGCGCGAATTGCGAGCGGCGTGACAGACAACTGGATGGCCCGAACGTGCCGGGGTGGGCGGCGCGTGAAGAGCGGCCCGCAAGGAGCGACGCGAGGGCGGGGGTAGCCACATTTTTCGTCGTTTCGGCGCCGTGGAGGGATGGCGGGTGTGAAGGCGCCGAAACGACGAAAAATGCGGCGGGAGGTGAGCCAAAGCTGCTTGCGGGCCGCTCTTCACCTTGCGGCGCTGCGAGGGGGAAACGCGCAAGTCAACGATAACGGTCTGCCTAACCAGCTGATTTTGGTGGCGGGACATGACCATTATGCGCGTCGTGCAGCTGAACTGAGACCCCAGTTCGCGAGCAACCGTGGTTGATTGCGTTTGGTTTTTGGGCAACTCGCGCTGCCGGCCTAACGCGATCACTCTAAGCTGCAAAAGCCGCCCTCCGTGCCTGCCTCAGGGCGGCGCGGCGGCTGCCGCGACGAACACGCAGTGGCCGGAGCGAAGTGGCAGCCGACGTGCCGCCGCGTGCAGTTGGAGCCGCCCGAAGGCGGCTCCGCCGCCGAGCCAACGCTCGGCGGCTTTTGTCAGCTTGTGAGGATCGTTAGGCGCCTTTTTGATTGGGCGCTATAATTCGATATCTATGCTTGATGGCACATGGCTCGGCGTCTGGATTAGCCTGTTCGGCGTGATTTTAGGAATTCTGCAGTTGCCGAACCTGCAACGATGGCTTCAGCGAAGGCGGGCGAGCAAGAACAGTAACGGGGCTGCTGGCAAGCAAAATCGGCCGTCGCGGCAGTCAGCCGGACTGCAGGCGGATGGATTGGGTGCCGAAGGCCGCAACCCCGAAGAGCAAGAGACTGCTGATGCTTTGCCCGATATCAAGGAGACATTGGCAATGCTCCCAAAGGTCACGTTTGAGACCGCTACAGCCTCCGAGTTGCCTTGGATCGCGGAACTTGAATCGGATTATTACGGCGAACATGCGGTACCACTGGCCACTATCCAGCTATGGTTTGCTGCGAATTCAAAAGGGTTCTTCATAATTCGAGTGGCCGGCGACCGCGTCGGACACGCCACGTTATTGCCAGTCCATGACGACGCAATTGAAGCGTTGGTTGAAGGGAAAATCTCCGAGAAGGATCTGCGAGCAGGGGATTTATGGTCACCAGCCGAGCGCGAAAGGGTCAGATCCGTTTACATTGAAAGTATCGTAGCGGATTCGAAAGTTCTCAAATGTCAACTTCACCAGCGGTTGCTCGTTGAGTTTCTAAAGGATTTGCACCGCCTTATCAGTTGCGTGGCGAATCCACGGAAGGTCGACCGTTTGTATGCGTATCCAGCTACACCGCGTGGACTTGGAGCTCTGGAGGAACTTGGTTTCGATAAGTTCACGCGTGCGACGCCGTCCAACTTGCCGCCCATTTACGCGAAAAGTTATCGCGATCTGATACGCCAGCTTCGGAATCCCAAAGGCTTTGGTGTTTGACGCTTTCTCGGACGGTGCGCCTAACGCCAGGTATGCCGCGGCGTTCCGCGATCCTCGACGCGCGTCGACGTCCGCGCGGACGACGCCGCGCTGCCGTTTGTTCCGCCACCGGCGGCACTTAGAGATCGCCAGACATTTTCCAGAGGTCGCGAGATCCTTCTTAGCGGTCGCCAGATCCTCTTTTGAGATCGCGAGACGCGGATCGGAGGTCGCGAGACGCAAAACCGGAGGCCGACCTCCTTTTTCGAGATCGCGAGACGCGAACCGGAGATCGCGAGATCCCTTTTCGAGATCGTAGACGCTCGTCAGGGATGGCGAGACGTGTTTCGTGGATCGCGACCTCGTTAAATCATCTCGCGACACCCGCCTACAGTCTTTCGAACTCGGCCCTGTGATGACCGTCACCGTTGAACGTTCAGAGCGGAAATCCGGGAATTCGTGAGTGTGATCCGAGGATCTCATTTTCGTTGTCCAAACCGCTCATAAGAGGTAAGCAAACGACTTAATGGAGGGAACAAAATGCCGAAACAAAAGAAAAGCAGTAGCACTCTCGATCCTTCGCCCCAGCCCCCGCCCGACCTCGCCGCGATCGCGGCACAGATGAATGGTTTGCTCGATCAGCTCGTGGCCCTCATCCCCGATTACACGCAGCCCGACCCGGAGCGCGTGCCGAAGGTGAGCGCCAACGCCCGTTTCGCCGGTGAGCTGATCATGCCGACCATCACCGCCGTGTCGAATTACGAGCCGCTGCGCCAGCACAATCTGTTCAACGTCGACGGCGGCCGCCATGCTCTCGTCTTCCGCGATCAGTTCCGGCCGCTGGCCCTGCGTATGGAGGCGGTGACGAGGGCGATCGATTTCACGATCGACAGCAAGCTCGCTCACGCGGCCATGGAGACGCTGCAGACGTATCAGTGGTCAAAGCGGCACGCCGAGGCGCCGGAGGGCGCCGCCCTCCGGCCGTATGTCGCGGAGATGCGGCGCGTGGTCGCGAAGACGATCAACCGCCGGGGCAAGACGCAACCCGCGCCGGGCACGCCTCCCGCTCCGTCGTTCCTGGCCGAGAAAACCGCGGATGACGCTGCCGCCGAGCACGCCGTCAAGTGACGATCACGGTCAGCCCCGCCGGCGCAACTGGACAACAGCACGGCGGGGCTGATCTCGGGATCGCGGCGCTACGTTACCCTACAGCGATGAAAGCCTTCGTCCGTCTCGAATTGCGCGAGATCGAAAAACCGATCCCCAACGACGACGAAGTCCTGATCGAAGTCCGCGCCGCGTCGATCAACGATTGGGACTGGGAGCTCCTCGGCACGTCCTTCATGAATCGCTTTTTCAAGCCGACGAAGAACATCCTCGGCTCGGACGTCGCCGGCCGCGTCGAAGCCGCCGGCAGGAACGTCATACGCTTCCGCGCCGGCGACGACGTCTACGGCGATCTGAGCGGCCACTGGGGCGGCTTCGCCGAGTACGTCTGCGCGCGTGAAGACGAGCTGGCGCCGAAGCCGCCGGCGATGTCCTTCGTCCAGGCCGCGTCGATCCCGCAAGCGGCCATGCTCGCGCATCAGGGCCTCCGCGATTTGAAGCCGGGACAGAAAGTGCTGATCAACGGGGCGGGCGGGGGCGTGGGGACGTTCGGCGTGCAGCTGGCCAAGATCCAGGGCGCCGAGGTCACAGGCGTCGACAGCACGGCCAAGCTGGCTGCGATGCGCGCCATCGGCTTCGATCATGTCGTCGACTACACGAAGGAAGACGTCACGAAGCGAGGCCAGCGCTACGACCTGATCCTCGACGTGAAGACGAAGCGCTCCGTCCGCGACTTCCTGAGCATCCTCACTCCGAACGGACGGTACGCGACCGTCGGCGGCTCCATGCCTCGGCTGCTGCAGACCTTCTTCGTGCCGCGCGTGCGCCTGGTGATGCTGAAAAAGAACCGCGACCTCGCCACCATCAACGAGCTCTTCGAGGCCGGCAAGCTCGAGCCCGTCATCGACGGGCCGTACCCGTTCCGCGAGCTGCCGCAAGCGATGCGGCGCTTCGGCAACGCCGAGCACATCGGCAAAATCGTGATGGCCCTGTAACGTTCCGTTTCGCACATTAAAAACAGCTAAATCAATGGCTTGCGTTGGGCATGCCCTTCGCTAGGAAAAGCGGCAGGAGGATTCAAATGATCACCCGTAAACTCCAGGCGGCCGTGCTCACCGCAGCGTTGCTGCTGCCGGCCGAGGCCGCGTTTGCTCAGGTCAGTTGGTCGAAGCCCGATAGCCGTACGAAGGGCACTGTCGTCGGCGCCGTCGCCGGCGGACTGATCGGCGGAAAGAAGGGCGCGGTCATCGGCGCGGTAGTCGGTAACGGCGTTCAGGCGTACCGAGGCAAGCACAATCCGCATCGCTACAGCTATGCATCGCGACGGCACCACCGCCGGCATCATCGGCGCGCGTAATTGACTTGGGCGCGGTCGGACGCTACCGCGACGGCCGCGCCTTCGCCGCTCCGCCCCACGATCTGAAACCCTGGCCAATGTCCTCCGTATCCCGCTTTACTACTGTGATATTTCAGTAGTACAGTTGGAGGGCATCATGTGGCGAAGACTTCCGATCTGGGCTCAGGCAGTCATCCTCGGATTCATCGTCTCCGGCGTGCCGGCGTTCGTCTGGGGCGCGCTGGCCGGCTTCAACTTGCGGCTCACGCCGCGGACGCCGTGGTCCGCGCCGCTGATGGCCGTTCTTCTGTGGCTGTACTGGCGCTACCTCCGCGGAGACGGCCCGCCGCGGCGGTTCTCGGCGGTACGCCGCGAGGCCTTGCGCGGCGGCCCGCTCACGCCGCGCGTGTGGCGCCTGGCGCTGCTCGCCGGCGGCTCGGCCGTTGCGGCGGTGTGGGCGTCGTTTTACGCGCTGCGCGGCGTGCTGCACGTCGCGCCGCCGGCGGGCGACGTGGCTCCTTTCCCGGTCTGGACCGTTGCGGCCATGATCGTCCTCGGCTCGGCCGTAGCCGGCGTCGCCGAAGAGGCGGGATTTCGCGGCTACATGCAGGTCCCGCTGGAGCGCGCCTACGGCCCTGTCGCTGCCATCGCCACGACGAGCGTGCTCTTCACGCTCGTCCACCTAACCCACGGACCGAGCATCGTGGTCTTCCTTCCGTTCTACTTCGTGGTGGCCGTCGTTTACGGGCTGCTGGCGTTTTTGACCGGATCGATTCTCCCCTCGATGACGCTGCACTTCGCCGGCGACGTGCTGATGTTCACGATCCGGTACGCGATGGCGCGGCACGGGACGACCGGAATGGCCGCGACCGCGACGATCTCGCCCGGCTTCGCCGTCGCGTCGCTCGCCTTCGCGGCGCTCGGCGTCCTGCTCTGCCGACTTCTCGCGAGAGAAGCGTTGAGGACTCATGCTCTTTCGTCCTAACCCGTCACTCGGCGTACCGATCTACTTGCAATTGATGGAGCAGGTGAAACATGCCATCGAAACAGGGGCCTTGCGGCCGGGCGAGCAGTTGCCGGGAATCCGTCCCCTCGCGGAGGAGCTCGTGATCAACGTCAACACCATCGCCAAGGCCTACCGCGAGCTGGAGCACGAGGGCGTCATCGAGCTCCGTCACGGCTCCGGCGCGTACGTCTCGGAGAACGCGCGCGCCGGGAAGCTCGCGGAGAGGCTTCGCGCGGCGCAGTCCGTCGTCGCCGGCGCCGTGGAGCGGCTGCGCGCGCGCGGCGTCAACGACGAGGAGATCCGGCGGCTGTTCGAGGCCGAGCTGGCCGGCTTAACGCGCAAAGGAGGCCGCCGTGGCTGAATCATGGGTCATCGAAACCGCCGCGCTGCGGAAGAGCTACGACGGCGTGGAGGCGCTGCGCGGCCTCGATCTTCAGGTACCCGCCGGCTCGATCTGCGGATTCCTCGGGCGCAACGGGGCCGGCAAAACGACGACGATGAAGATCCTGCTGGGAATGGTCCATCCGACCGGCGGCCAGGCCCGTGTCCTCGGCCTGGCCGCGGAGTCGCCGCGCGACAGCGTAGAGATCCGCCGCCGCACCGCCTTCGTCGGCGAAGAGAAAGACCTCTACGGCACCATGACGGTCGAGGAGATCGTCCGCTTCACCGCCGCATTTTTTCCGCGCTGGCGCGACGACCTGCAGCAACGCTATCTCCGGAAATTCGAGCTGCCGCTGAATCGCAAGATCAAGGCGCTGTCGCGGGGCATGCGCACGAAGCTGTCGCTGCTGCTGGCCCTCTGCCGCGGGGCCGAGCTGCTGCTCCTCGACGAGCCGACGTCCGGGCTCGATCCGGCCATGGCCGAGGACGTTTTGCAGGCGCTCGTGGCCCAGGTCGCCAACGAAGCGATCACGGTGTTCTTCTCCTCGCATCAGATCGCCGAGGTCGATCAGATCGCTGACCGCGTCGCGATCATCGATCGCGGCCGCGCCGTCGTGGCCGGCGATCTCGACGAGCTGCGCGAGCGCTTCTGCCGCGTGCGCATCGTCTTCGACGGCGACGCGCCGCGGGCCTCGTTCCGCGCGCCGGGCGTCGAGCGCGTGCAGCGAGACGGCCGCGTGCTCACGATTCTTTCCAGCCGAGGAGCCGACGCGGTCGTGGAGGAGGCGCGCGCCCTCCATCCGCTGTCGGTGGACGTCGATCGAGTCACGCTCAAAGAGATCTTTCTCGAGAGCGCGGCCGCGGAGGAATGACGATGCTCTGGTACAAATCCTGGCTCGACACGCGCTGGCGATTCCTGATCGGCCTGGCCCTGCTGCTCTGCTCCGCGGCCGCCACGGTCCTCACCTACCCGCAGCTGGTGAAGCTCCTGCCCCTCGTGCCGACGAACATCCAGGGGCCGCTCGGCCAGCGCATCCGCGAATCGGCCGAGCTGATGCGCTCGTATCCGAGCTTCGTCTGGTCGAACTGGTTCCGGCAGAACCTCAGCGAGGGAGCGACGCTCTTCGCGGTGCTGCTCGGCACGGCCGGCCTTCTCTCGCACTCCGGCGGAGCGCTGTTCACGCTGTCGCTGCCCGTCTCCCGCCGCCGCCTCCTCGGCGTGCGCGCCGCGGCCGGCCTCGCCGAGCTGTTCGTCCTCGTCCTCGTCCCCTCGCTGCTCATCCCGCTGCTCTCGCCTGCGATCGGCGAGCGCTACGGCGCCGGCGCCGCGCTGATCCACAGCGTCTGCCTCTTCACCGCCGCGTCGGTGTTCTTCAGCCTGGCGTTTCTGCTCTCGACTATCTACAGCGACGTGTGGCGGCCGCTGCTGATCGCGCTCGCCTTCGCCATCGTGCTCGCTCTCGTCGATCAGCTTCTGCTTCGCTCCCCCGCCCAAAGCCTCTTCGGCGTCATGCGGGGCGAGACCTATTTCCGCGCCGGCCGCTTGCCGTGGGAAGGGCTCGTCGCCAGCGCCGCCGTCTCGGCGGCCCTGTTCTACGGCGCGGTCGTGAATTTCGCGCGGCGCGATTTCTGAGATCACGAAAGGAGATCACCATGTCCCATCGAATTGCGTTTTTCGCATTGCTGCTTTTGCCGGCCGCCTCGCTGTTCGCGCAGAGCCCGCCGGCGGTCGAGCGCTGGGCGAACGCCGTCGGCGGCCGCGAGAAGGTCGCCGCGGTCAAGGCGACCTATCGCGAAGCGACGATCGAGATCGGCGCGATGAAGGGAACGATCAAGGCCTGGCACACCGCCGACGGGAAATATCGGAAGGAAGAGCAGATCGCCGCGTTCTCGAGCATCGAGACGTTCGACGGCACGAACGGAACGCTGCAGCAGGGCGACGCGCCGCCGCACGCGATGGCCGGCGCGGAGCTGGAGCGGGCGCGATCGACGCCGTACGCGAACTGGAACGCCGTCTTCTTCGCGTTCTTTCCGGAGGGGCGGCACGGCACGCTCGCGGTCGAAGGGGACGACACGCTCGTGCTCAAGCCGGAGGGAGGCATCGATTGGCGGGTGACGCTCGATCCGAAGAGCGCGCTGCCGAAGACGATGACGCACAAGCAGGGCGACCGGACGATCACCGTCACGTTCGTTTCGTACGAGACCGTGGAGGGCCTTCAGTTCGAGAAGGAGATCCACCGCTCGACCGGCGACCCGCGCTTCGAGGTCGTGATCCGCTTCACGAAGACGGCGATCAATCCGCCGGTGGACGCGTCGCTGTTCCGGCCGTAAGCGGTTGTGAAGAAATGTGGGGCGGGATTCATCCCGCCCGCGCGGACTGAAGTCCGCGCCACACATGCCGAGCGCTCAGTTATCGCGAACGCGTCGCCTTGGCCGCCACCTTGTGATTGCGCGGCTCGGCGGCCTTCGGCGCTTTGCGCTTCGGCTCCGTCTTGATCGGCATGCGGGCCACCTTCGCGGCGGGCGCGGGCTTCCGCTGCGGGGCGGCCAGGCTGGCTTTGAGCGCCTCCATCAGATCGATCACCTGCGCGCGCGGCTGCTCCACGTCCATCGCCGTGATCTCCTCGCCGTCGACCTTCTGCTGGATCACGGCGCGGATGCGGTCGTTCACTTCGTCGTGGTAGTTCTCCGGATGGAACTCCTCGGCTGCGCCCATCTCGGCGAGCTGCACGGCCATCTTCAGTTCGTTGTCCTTCACGACGGCGTCGCCGATCTCGATCTCGTCGAGCGCGCGGACTTCATTCGGGTAGAAGAGCTGCTGCATGACCAGCCCCTTGCCGAGCGGACGGAGCACGACGAGGTACTGCTTCCCGCGCGCGGCGTACTTCGCCAGCGCCCAGCGCTCCGTCTCCTGCAGCGCCTTGGAGAGCAGCGTGTAGGCGCGGTCGCCGCCTTTGTCGGGCCCGAGGTAGTAGGCCTTCGAGAAGTAGATCGGATCGATCTCCGTCTGCGGGAGGAACTCGGTGATGTCGATCGACTGCGTGGCCCGCTCCTCGAGCGACTTCAGCTCCTCCTCGGTGAAGAGGACGTACTGGCCGCGCGAGAACTCGTAGCCTTTCACGATCTCGTCGCGCGACAGCGTGCGCTCGTCCTTCGGGCAGAAGAGCTGCTGCTGAATCCGGTTGCCGCAATCCTTGTGCAGCATGTGGAAGCTGATTTTCTCGCTCGCCTCGGTGGCCGAAAAGAGCTTCACCGGGATCGAGACGAGGCCGAACGCAATCTGAGCAGTGGCAATCGCACGTGGCATTTCAGGAACCTCTGAGTTCCCGCTTCGAAACGAGTTCTCCGCGGCCTTTCTTCCGTCGCTAGTGCCCTAAGGGTTGTGCAGTTTACCATGATCTCGACGATGCCGAAATCGCGCTGGGAGACGATCTACAAGGCGGTCAGAAAAGTGCCCCGCGGACGCGTGGCCAGCTACGGCCAGATCGCTGAGCTCGCCGGCCTCGAGGGCCACGCCCGCCAGGTCGGCTACGCCCTGCACGCGCTGCCGGCGAAGAGCGGCGTGCCGTGGCACCGCGTCATCAACGCCAAGGGGGAGATCTCGCCGCGCCGCGCGGGCGACTCGCACGAATTGCAGCGCTTATTGCTCGAAGCGGAAGGCGTGACGTTCGACGAGCGGGGGCGCGTGCACCGGCGGTATTTCATCGAAGCGATTCGCGATTAGCGGTTAGCGATTCGGCCCACCCGTCCCCCTAATCGCGAATCGCGAATCCCTAATCGCTACTTCATCCACTCAAACACCTGATAGTGCTCCCCGTTCATGCCCAGGCGCGCGTAGACCGCCTGCGCGGCGGCGTTGCGGCGGTCTACGTAGAGGCGAATTCCTTTCACCGAATCGTCACCGCGGACGAGCGCTTTCACGTGCTCATAGAGCCCGGCGTAGACTCGCTGCTTGCGCAGCTCCGGAACGACGTAGACGCTCTGGATCCACCACACCGTGCCGTTGCGCCAGTCGCTCCACTCCGGCGTGATCAGCAGCGAGGCCACGACCTCCCCGCCGCGCGCGGCCACGAAGTAGCGTCCGCGGGACGGATCGTCGAAGACGCCCTGCACGCCGCGCGCGACGGTCTCGGCGTCGAGCTCGATCTCCTCGGTCTCGCGGGCCATGGCCCGCTGGAACTCGACGATCGCCGCGGCGTCGCCGCGCTCGGCGTCGCGATAAAAAATCTCCATTTGATAGGCTCCCGCGTCTTGACGTTACCAAAAAACGATACGCATCGCGCCCTCCTCTTCATGTTCGCCTCGGCGATGATGTTCGGCGCCATGGCCTTCGCCGCGAAGATCGCCGCGCTGCGCCTCTCCGGCCCGGAAGTGGCCATGGTGCGCATGGCCTTCGGCATCGTGCCGGTGCTGCTCGTGCCGCGCTGGCTGCGCTCGGCGACGAAGATCCAGCGCGTCGACCTCATCCTCATCCGCGGCCTCTTCGGCGGCCTGGCGGTGATGCTCTACTTCGTGGCCATCCAGCACACCAGCGTCGGCCTGGCCACGCTGCTCAACTACACCTCGCCGGTCTGGAGCGGGCTGATGTCGATGCTCTTCCTGCACGAGCGCTTCAGCGCGCGCGTGCTCATCCCGCTGCCGGTGGCGCTCTTCGGCATCTTCCTCGTCGTCAACGCCAACCCCGGCCGCTTCAATCGCTGGGAGCTGGCCGGCGTCTGCTCGGCCATCGCCGGCGGCGCGGCCATCACGGCCATCCGCGCCGCGCGGCGCACGGAGAGCTCGTGGGCGGTCTACGCCAGCTTCTGCTTTTTCGGGATGCTGGTGAACGCGCCGTTCGCGCTGATGCAATGGAAGTGGCCGCACGCCGACGAATGGCTGGCCCTCGCCGCCACCGGCCTTCTCGCGATGGGCGCGCAGCTCTTCATGACCTTCAGCCTGCGCTGGCTCGACGCCATGACGACCGGCGTCATCTCGCAGCTCGCGGTGATCGTGTCGTTCGTCTTCGGCGCCGTCTTCCTGCACGACCACGTCACGCCCGTCGCCGCGCTCGGCAGCGCGCTGACGATCGGCGGCGTGATCGGGGTGATCTACATGACGGCGCGGTTCAAGGCGGAGCCGGTGGTGACGTAGGGCGCCCTCAAGCCACCTCCGCCGCCCGCTCCAGCGCGATCTCCAGCGTCTTCGCCAGATTCCTTCGCCCGAACAGCGCCAGCTTGCGCGCCCGCACGATCGCGCGCAGCGGCTGCTGGCGGATCTCGCAGAGGATCATCGTCGTTCCCTGGTGGCGGCACTTGATGGCCATCTGCTCGAGGGCGTGGATTCCTGTCGCGTCGATCGCCGGCACGTTGCGCATGCGCAGGATGAATGCCTTCGGCGGGCGCGGCGAGATCTCCAGCAGCGTGTCGCGGATCTTGTCGGCTGCGCCGAAGAAGAACGGTCCGTTCACCTCGTAGATCTCCACGCCCGGCGGGATCACGCGGCCGTCGACGATGCGCTTCCGCCGCCGCACCTCGGTGATCTCCTCGTGCACGTCAACGTCGGCGAGCGGCTCGGTGATCCCCTGCACGTGCGTGAGGTCGCTCATGCGCTTCATGAACAGCAGCGAGGCCACGACGATCCCGACCTGCACGGCCACGGTCAGATCGACGAAGACGGTCAGCCCGAACGTCAGCACGAGCACGGCGATGTCGCTCTTCGGCGCGCGCAGCAGCCCGGCGAAGGAGCGCCACTCGCTCATGTGGTAGGCGACGACGACGAGGATCGCCGCCAGCGACGCCAGCGGCACCATGGCCGCCCACTTGCCGAGGAACACGAGGATGAGCAGCAGCGTCACGGCGTGCGTGATGCCGGCGACCGGCGTCCGCCCGCCGGTGCGGATGTTCGTGGCCGTGCGCGCGATCGCGCCGGTGGCCGGAATCCCGCCGAAGAGCGGCGAGGCGATGTTCGCGACGCCCTGCGCGATCAGCTCCATGTTCGACTTGTGGCGGCTGCCGATCATGCCGTCGGCGACGACGGCCGACAGCAGCGACTCGATGGCCGCGAGCAGCGCAACCGTGACCGCGGGCGAGATGTACTCGCGGAAGTTCGCCCAGTCCACCGACGGCAGATGCGGTGCCGGCAGCGACGAGGGCACGGCGCCGAAGCGCGTGCCGATGGTCTCGACCGGCAGATGGAGCAGGTGCACGACGACGGTCGCCGCGATCATGGCCACGAACGGCGCCGGCACGACGCGCGAGATCCTCGGCCACACGATGAGCACGAGCAGCGTCCCGGCGGCCACGAGCGCCGTCGGGATCGAGACGGTGTGAAAGTGCTCCGCGAAGGCCATCCACTTCTCGATGAATCCGGCCGGCACGCCGGCCATCTTCAGGCCGAGGAAGTCCTTCACCTCGCCGGAAAAAATGATCACGGCGATGCCGGAGGTGAAGCCGGTGATGACGGGGTACGGGATGTATTTGATGAGCGCGCCCATGCGCGCCAATCCGAGGATGACGAGGAGCGCGCCGGCGATGATGGTGATGACGACAAGGCCGTCGTAGCCGAACTTGCTGACGATGCCGTAGACGATGACGACGAACGCGCCGGTGGGCCCGCCGATCTGCACGCGGCTGCCGCCGAGCGCGGAGATGAGGAAGCCGGCGATGATCGCGGTGTAGAGCCCGCGCTCCGGCGCGACACCCGAGGCGATGCCGAAGGCGAGGGCCAGCGGCAGCGCCACGATGCCGACCACGACGCCCGCGCCGAGGTCGCGCGCGAGCCGCTCCCGCGTATAGCCCTCGCGGAGACAGACGATGGATTTGGGGATGAACAACGGGGGAAGTGTATCGGAGCGCCGTCGTCTCGCCGGCGCTCCTAGTTCAAATGGAACGTCACCGTCAGATCGAACTGCACATCCACCGGCGCCCCGTTCAGCATCCCTGGCGCGAACTGCCACTGGCGGACCGCGTCGAGCGCCGGCTGCTCGAAGACGGCGTTGCTGCTGGTGAGCACGCGCGCGTCGCGGACGTGGCCGCTCTGGTCGATGATGCATTCGACGACGACGAAGCCGCCGAGGTGCATCCGCCGTGCGAGCTCCGGGTACGGCGGCGTGACGCGGTGGATCACCACCGGCGGCTTGATGCCCTCGGCGACGGTGTAGATCTTCGGCGGTGCGACGACGGCGGGCGGGCCGTTGATGTCGAAGCCGTCCGGCGTGCCCCACGGAACGCCGGGCGTCCCCGCCGTGGCCGGCGGACCGGAGGCATCGCCGGTGATCGGGCCGGTGTCGGCGGCAGTCATCGGCGTGACCGTGTTGGGGATGGTATTCGGCGTGGCGACGGTCGCCGTGGCCGGCGCGCGGCGCTCCGTCTGCGGCTGCGTGGCCGCCGGCTTCCGCTGCTGGGTTTGGCCGTCGTCGCCTAGCTTCGGCGGCAGCGTCACGGCCAGAAACGTCATCTGCCGCGGCGCGCGCTCCGGCACTTTGACCGTGGCGACGCTCGCCGCGATCACGCCGGCAATCGCGGCCGCGTGCACAGCGATCGAGATCGACAGCAGCAGGGGGCGGCGCGCCGCGGCCCTCGCGCGCGCCTGGACGACCGAGGTTTCGAACATGACCTTCTCCTTCCGGAGCGTTCGAGCGTTCGGGGGCGGGGTGCGAAACCGCCGCTTGCAAACAGCGCGTGACGAACCTTTGGCATGTTTGTTTCGTCTATCTACCCCGATGGCCAAACTCATGCGGAACGACGAGCTCGACCGTCTGGTCGAGGAACTGAACCAAAACGACGAGGAGGGGACGCCACTCCGGGCCGTGAGGCCGCCGCCGGAAGGATGGCCGCCCGCGCAAGTCCGCTCCGGCAACGCCCTCGAGTCGCTGCTCATCGAGATGGCCCGCCGAGGCGCCAGCGACCTCCATCTCATCGCCGGCTCGCCGCCGGTCTTCCGCGTCGGCGGGCGCCTGGCGCGCGGCGAGGCCGCGCCGCTGTCGGGCGACGAGACGCAGGCGATCTTCAACGAGCTGATGACCGCGCGCGTCCGCGAGTCGATCGACGGCGGCGGCTCCGCCGACTTCTCCCTGCGCATCACCACCGACGACGGGCGGGGCTGGCGCTTCCGCGTCAACGTCCACCGCCAGCGCGGCACGCTCGCCGCGGCCATCCGGGCCCTGCCGTCGGAGATCCCGACGATCAACGAGTTGAACTTGCCGCTGACGCTCGCGGACCTCGTCAAGCCGACGCGCGGCCTCGTCCTCGTCTGCGGCCCGACCGGCTCGGGCAAGACGACGACGCTGGCGGCGATGGTCGAGGAGATCAACCGCAACGAGGCGCGGCACATCATCACCATCGAGGACCCGATCGAGTACGAGCACCGCAACAAGCAGTCGGTCATCGAGCAGATCGAAGTCGGCCGCGACGCCCCGTCGTTCGCCGCCGCGCTGCGGGCCGCGCTGCGCCAGGACCCGGACGTGATCCTGGTCGGCGAGATGCGCGACCTCGAGACCGTGTCGATCGCCCTGACCGCCGCGGAGACGGGGCACCTGATCTTCTCCACGCTGCACACGAGCGACGTGGCCTCGGCCATCCACCGCGTCGTCGACGTCTTCCCGCCCGCGCAGCAGACGCAGATCAAGCAGCAGCTCGCCCTCAGCCTCAACGCCATCGTCTGCCAGCACCTCATCCCGCGCTCCAGCGGCGAAGGACGCTCCGTGGCCGTGGAGGTGCTACTGGCCACGAACCCGGTGCGCAATCACATCCGCAACGACAAGCTGCCGAGCCTCGTCTCCGAGATCACCCTCGGCAAGCGCCTGGGGATGATCTCGCTGGAGGACTCGCTCGTGCGCTTGATCCGGCAGGGCTACATCACCGTCGACGACGCCCGCGTGCGCTCGTCGCGGCCGGACGAGCTGGACTCGCTGCTCCGCGGCTAAAATCGCGCCCCGTGCGCCGCAGCATTGATGTCGCGATCGTCGCCGCCGTCGCGGCGCTCACGAACTTCGTCTACCTCTACTACAGCAACGGCGACTACTTCTACCCCGACTCGCTCACCTACCTCGGTCCGGCGAAGATGCTCCTGCACGGGCACGGCTTCGTCACCGAGCTGGGGCTGCCGGAGATGATGCGGACGCCGGTCTACCCGCTGATGCTCGCCGCCTTCAGCGCGCGCGTCGTGCCGGTGATCGTCTTCCAGCATCTATTGAATGTGGCCCTGGCCGTGGCCATCTACCTCTTCACGCTGCGCTGCGGGCGCTTCGCCGCGATCGCGGCGGCAATCATCTTCGCCATCGATCCGCCGAGCCTGCACTACGCGAACAAGGTACTGACGGAGACGCTCTTCACGGCGCTGCTGTTCATCGTGTTCCGGATTGGGGAACAGGCGAGGGCGCCTGTCCTCCACGGAGTGTTGACGGGACTGTTGGTGCTGACGCGGCCAGTGGCCATCGCCTACTTCGTCGTCCTGGCCATCGCGCGCGGGTGGCGGCGGACGACGGCGGTCTACGTCGCGGTGGCGCTCGTCCTGCCGCTGGCATGGGCGCTGCGGAATCGCATCGAAGGCGGCGACTTCACCGTCTCCGTCATCGCCGCGAGCAACCTCCTCCAGTATCGCGCCGCCGGCGCGCTGGCCATCGCCGACGAGGGCGACTTCGAGACAGACCTGCGCACCGAGCAGCGCGATCTTCTGCAGGAAGCGCACGAGACGATCGAGGAGAAGGAGCACGCCGCCGCGGAGGATCTCGCGGCGGGGAGGCGGGCGCCGTACTACCGCGCCGCGGCCCGGCGCGTCATCGCCGAGCATCCGATCGCTTTCGCCCTGCTCACGCTGCGCGGGCTGCTCGTCAACTCCTTCGAGAGCGACTGGGACGCCATCGCCATCGTCAGCCGCATCGACGCGCACACGATCGAGCTCGCGGCGAACGCCTTCGTCGCCGTCGTCATCGCCCTCGCCATCCTCGGCGTCGTCGTGCTCTGGCGGCGCGACCGCGCCCTGGCCCTCCTCATCGCCGGCACCGTCGGTTACTTCCTTCTGATCTCCGCGGGCGGCGAGTCCGAGGCGCGCTTCCGCATCCCCGTCGTGCCGCAGATCGCCATCGCCGCGGGGTGTGGGCTGCAGGCGCTACGCGCGCGATCGAAGTTCGGGCGCCTCGATGACGCGCACGCCGGCGGGCGGGGCGCCGACGGCGTCGGCGATCGCGCCGACGACGCTGCGTAGCTTGACGGGATATAGCCGTCGCGCGGTGTCGCGGCTCTTCGGGTTCAGTCGCCACAACCAGTACAGCGGCAGAATCGCGTAGGGCCAGCGGTGGCCGGGCCCGAGGACGTACCAGGGGCGGACGAACGTGGCGGCCATGCCGCTCTCGCGGATGAGGCGCTCCCCCTCGGCCCGCACGGCGACGTAGTCGCGCATCACCGGCGCCGGTTGGGCGACGGAGAGGTAGACGAAGTGGCGCACGCCGGCGTCGCGCGCCGCCGCGGCCGACTCGGTGACGGAAACGAGGTCGACGTCGCGGAACTGCTGCGCCTTCGACGGCGACGGATGCGGAACGCCGACGAGCTGCACGAACGTGTCGCTCGGCGCGACGTCATCCGCGAACGTGGCGCGGTCGAGCGGGTTGCCGCGCACGGCGATCGCGCCGGCGGGCAGCTTCCGCTCCGAGCCGTCGCGCACGAGCGCGCGCACCGTGTGCCCGCGTCCGAGGAGCTCGGGGATCAGGCGCTGGCCGATGTAGCCGGTGCCGCCGGTAACGAAGACGTTAGCCATGCCAGGACTACGGCCCGGACGCTTGCGCGGATTTCGCCGTAATAAACTTCACTCCATGCGCCGTTCCGCCCTCGCCGCGTTCCTGCTCTTCGGCGCGCTCGACGCCGCCGCGCAGGTCTGCAACGGACCGGCGTTCAGCGGCGCGGCGGACTTCGCCGTCGGCACGGCTCCGGTCGGCCTCGCCGCCGGCGACTTCAATCGCGACGGCCGCCTCGACCTCGCCGTGACGAACTTCTCCTCGAACAACGTGTCGATTCTGCTCGCTCCGTTCGGCACGGCCACGAACTATCCGGCCGGCTCCGTTCCGGACGGCATCATCGCCGTCGACCTCAATCACGACAACGTCCTCGACCTCGCCATCGCCGACCGCGCCGGCACGGTGACGGTGCTCCTCGGCAACGGCGACGGCACGTTCGGCGCGCCGGCAAGCTTCCCCACCGGCAACAGCGCCACGAACGTCGCCGCCGGCGATTTCAACGGCGACGGCAACGTCGACCTCGCCGTGGCTACGTTCAACAACGTCGCCGTCCTCCTCGGCAACGGGAACGGCACGTTCGGCGCGGCGTCGCTCCTTCCGGTGGGGCCGCAGCTGTGGGCGATCGCCGCCGCCGACTTCAACGAGGACCACCGCCTCGACCTGGCCGTCACGAACGTCGCCTCGAACATCGTCTCCATCCTCCTCGGCAACGGGAACGGCACGTTCAGCGCGCCGGCGAACTTCGCCACCGGCACGACGCCACGCTCGCTCGTCGCGGCGGATCTCAGCGGCGACGGCCACGTCGACCTCGCCACCGCCAACGAGGGATCGGAGAACGCCTCCGTCCTCCTCGGCACCGGCACGGGATCGTTCGCGGCGGCCGTGAACTACCGGACCGGCAACGCCTCGCCGCAGCTGAATCCCGTCTTCCCGAACTCGATCACCGTCGCCGACTTCGACGCCGACGGCCTCCCCGACCTCGCCGTCTCGAACTTCGGCACGAGCAACGTCTCGATCCTCACCGGCACCGGCGGCGGCCTCTTCGCCCCCGCCGTGCATTTCGCGCTGTCGACGCCGCCACATGCGGTGAAGGCCATCGGCCGCGACCTCGCGTTGGCCGACATCGTCACGAACAAGGTCACAATCCTCTCCAACGCCTGTCCGATCCCGGCGCTCTCCCCGATCGCGCTGGCGCTGCTGGCCGCGGGGCTGGTGATCATCGCGGCCTCTCGTAGTACGATCGTTCCTTGATCGACGCCAGTCCGTACACCACCTCCTTCGAGGCTGTCGCGGCATTGGACGACGCCGTGCGCCGGGAGATGGCCGCGCTCTACCTCGGCATGTACGACGGATCGAGCCCGTCGCTCTTCTTCCGCGACCTGGCCTCGAAGGACGAGGCCCTCCTGGTGCGCCACGGCCGGACCCTCGTCGGCTTCACGACCTTCCGATTCTTCGAGCACGAGTGGCGAGGCCGGCGCGCCGGCGTCGTCTATTCCGGCGACACCGTCGTGGCCCGCGAGCACTGGGGGCAGCAGGCCCTCGCCTTCGACTGGATCAGCCGCATGGGGGCGATCAAGCGCGAGCGCCCGGAGCGGCCGCTCTACTGGCTGCTCCTCGTCAAGGGCCACCGCACGTTCCGCTACCTCCCGCTCTTCGCCAAGTCGTTCCATCCTCACTGGAGCATCGACCGGAGCGATTTGAAGCCGCTCGCCGACGAGCTGGCGTCGGCAATGTTCCCGCGCGACTACAACCGCGACAGCGGCGTCGTCGAATTTACGGAGTCGCGCGGCCATCTGAAGCCCGACATCGCCATCCCGTCGCCGGCCGAGGCCGCGCGCGACGACGTGGCGTTCTTCCTGGCGCGCAATCCGGGGTACAGGCGCGGCCACGAGCTGGTCTGCCTCGCCGAGATCGAAACGCACAACATGAAGCCGCTCACCCTGAGGCTGTTCGGGAAAGAGCTCGATGTCTGCGTGGTCTAGGCTTGTCGCCCCTCCCGCGCCGCGCGCCTGGCTTCCGACGATGCTTGCGCGCAACGCGCGTTGCGCGTACCTCCGCGGCCGGAGATTCGAAGAGCTGCCGTTCGTCACGTACGACGACCTCATCCCCTGGATCGACCGCATCGTCGCCGGCGAATCGGATGTCCTCTTCGCCGGCCGCCCCGTCGCCTACGAGCGCACCTCGGGCAGCAGCGGCGCGGCCAAGCTGATCCCGTACTCCGCCGAGGGACTGCTCGACTTCCAGCGCTCCGTGCTCCCGTGGCTCGTGCAAACCGTGCGCGACTTCAACATCACCGGCCGCGCCTACTTCGCCATCTCCCCCGCCACCCGCCCGCCCGAGTCGATCGGCGGCGTCCCCGTCGGCCTCCCCGAGGGCGCCTACCTCGGCGACGAAGTCGCGGGCGTGCTCGCCGAGGTCAGCGCCGTGCCGCCCGAGGTCGCGGCCATCACCGACGTCGACCGCTGGCGCGACGTGACCCTGCGCCACCTCGCCGCCGCGCGCGACCTCGAGCTCATCTCGGTCTGGAGCCCGACCTTCCTCCTCCGCCTTCTCGACGATCTCGACGACGACCCGCTCCGGCTCTGGCCGAACCTCAAGCTCGTCAGCTGCTGGGCTTCCGCGGCGTCGAAGCCGTTCGCCGCGGAGCTGGCCGCGCGGCTGCCGCACGCGGTGTTGCAGCCGAAGGGATTGCTGTCGACGGAATGCGTCGTCACGACTCCGCTCGGCATCACACCGCACGGCTACTTCGAATTCGACGACGACGAGGTCATCGCAACCACCGCCAGCGGCCTCTATCGCTACCGCACCGGCGATCTCTTGCGCGACGGCGAATTCGTCGGACGAAAGGGCATCGTCTCCGACCTCGTCGGCGAGAAGCTCACCGAGCCGTTCGTCGCCGAATGCCTCGAACACGTCCGCGGCTATCTCTTCCCCGAGGGCCGCGGCTACGTCGTCGCCGCGGAGGGCCCGGTCGATCTCGACGACATCGAGCAAAAGCTCTGCGCGAACCCGCAGTACGCCTACGCGCGCAAGCTCGGACAGCTCGCACCGCTGCGCGCGGCGCAGGCGCGCTGCGACATGACCAAACCGATGGCGCTGCGGCCATGAAGATCGCCCTCATCTCGCCGAAAGGCCCGCTCTATCGCCACCGCGGCGGCATCTTCCGCAAGTCGCTGCGCTACCAGCCGCTGACGCTGACGACGCTCGCCGCGCTGATCCCGCCGGAATTGAACGCCGGCGTCGCGCTCTACGACGAGGGCATCGAGGACGTCCCCGCGGATCTCGACGCCGATCTCGTCGGCATGACCGTGATCACCGGCACGGCCCGGCGCGCCTACGAGCTCTCCGCGCTCTACCGCGCCCAGGGCAAGCGCGTCGTCCTCGGCGGACCGCACGTGACGCTGATTCCCGAGGAAGCGAAAGAGCACGCCGACGCCGTCGTCGTCGGCTACGCCGAGGACACCTGGCCGGAGCTGCTGCGCGACTTCGCGTGCGGCGCGCTGCGGCACGAGTACCGCCAGGCAAAGGACTTTTCGCTGCAAAGAGACATGCCCTTCGCCCGCCGCGAGCTCTTCGACAAACGGCACTTCCTCACCCAGGCCGTCTTCGAAGCCACGCGCTCCTGCGGCCACGACTGCGAGTTCTGCATCGCCCCTTCCGCCTGGGGCAGCAAGCAGTTCCAGAAGCCGGTCGAGTGGGTCGTCGAGGACATCCGCCGCGTCGGCGCGCGGCGCATCCTCTTCATCGACCTCAACCTCGTCGCCGACCACGCCTACGCGCGCGAGCTCTTCACCGCCCTGATCCCGCTCAAGGTCCGCTGGTTCGGCCTCTCCACGGTGCTGATCGCGCACGACCGCGAGTTGATGGAACTGATGGCGCGCTCCGGCTGCCGCGGCCTGCTGATCGGATTGGAGACGATGACGCCGTACGCGGGCAAGCGCTTCAACGGCTCCGTCGACTACGGCGCGCTCATCGCCGACCTGCACGCGCTCGGCATTGCCATCCAGGGCTGCTTCGTCTTCGGCCTCGACCACGACACGCTCGACGTCTTCGACACCACGGCGGAATTCGCGATCGACACCGGCATCGACCTCCCCCGCTTCGCCATCGTCACTCCCTTCCCCGGCACGCCGCTGCACCAGCGCCTCGCACAGCAGAACCGCATCCTCACGCGCAACTGGGAGCTCTACGACGGCCAGCACGTCGTCTTCCAACCGCAAAACATGTCGGTGCAGGAGCTCGCCGCCGGCCACGAGCGCGCCTGGAAAAAGGTCTATCGCTACGGCGCCATCGCGCGGCGCCTGTGGAAAGGAAAATCGTTCGAGCCGCTTGGCGTGGCCGCGAACCTCGGCTACCGCTTTTACGCGCACCACCTGCATCGTTTTTATAACTGCGACTGGCACTTGGAGGGCACAGGGCACAGGGGACAGGGCACAGGTGGCATTCTCGCAACTGCACGTGCATCGGCAAGACAACCATCTGTCCCCCGTCCCCTGCGCCCTGTGCCCTTCCGCTTGACCTTCGTCCACCCCGCCATCGGCCATCGCGCCAGCGAGAGCTACATCCGCACGTGGCAGATGGAGTCGCTGCCCGTCGCGGTGCTGGCGGGACTGACGCCGCGCGAGGTCGAGATGAACTTCTTCGACGACCGCATGGAAGCGATCGACTACGACGCCCCCACCGACGCCGTGGCCATTCCGATCGAGACCTACACCGCCGCGCGGGCCTACCAGATCGCCAGCGAATACCGCAAACGCGGCGTCCCGGTGATCATGGGCGGCTTCCACGCCACGCTCGTCCCCGACGAAGTGGCGCGCTACGCCGAGGCCATCGTCACCGGCGAGGCCGAGGGCGTGTGGGCGAACGTCGTCGACGACCTCCGCCACGGCACCCTGCAGCGGCGCTACCACGGCGCGCAGCGGCCGCTGTCGGAGATCAAAGTCGACCGCCGCCTCTTCCGCGGCAAGCGCTACCTCCCCATCGGCTTGATCGAAACGGGCCGCGGCTGCCATTTCCCGTGCGAGTTCTGCGCGATCCAGACGTTCTTCGCGCGCACGTACCGCGCCCGGCCGGCCGACGACGTCGTCAACGAGATCCGGTCGCTCGACAAGCGCGTCTACTTCTTCGTCGACGACAACTTTGCCGGCGACTTGAAATCGGGCAAGCCGCTCCTCGGCGAGCTGGCCAAGCTGAACGTCCGCTGGATCACACAGATGTCGATCGACGCCGCGCACGACGACGGCTTCCTCGAGGAGCTGCGCCGCGCCGGCTGCCGCGGCGTGCTGATCGGCTTCGAGAGCCTCGACGAAAACAACCTCGCCGCGATGAACAAGCGCTTCAACACGATGCGCAGCGGCTTCCGCGGCGCACTGGCAAACCTGCGCCGGCACCGCCTCTTCGTCTACGGCACGTTCATCTTCGGCTACGAGCACGACACCGCGGCATCGTTCGACGAGGCCGTCGACTTCGCCACCTCCGAGGGGATGTACATCGCTGCGTTCAACCACCTCACGCCGTTTCCGGGCACGCCGCTGTACAAGCGCCTGCAGAGCGAAGGGCGGCTGCGCTTCGAGGCCTGGTGGCGCGATCCCGAGTACCGCTACAACGCGTTGCCGTTCGTGCCGAAGTCGCTTTCGCCGGAAGAGGTGACGGCCGGCTGCATCGCCGCGCGGCGGCGCTTCTACTCGTGGCGCTCGATCGCCCGCCGAAGCACGCGCCACGCGCACGACGCCTACGTTTTCCGGAACTTTTTCCTCGTGAACGCCATGCACCGCGCGGAGATCTCGAAGCGCGACGGCTACCCGCTCGGCGACGAGAGCTGGCGCGGGCAGTTGCTGGAGGTCCAGTGACGGCGTTCCGCATCGCCACGCCCGCCGACGACGCCACGGTCCGCGCCCTGCTGCGCGAGACGGCCATGCCGTCGTGGGCCGACATGGCCATCGAGCGCGAGCCGTCTTCGTACGATTGGGCGGTGATCGCCGAGGAGAACGGCGACGTGATCGGCGTCTACATCGCCTCGGTGCTTCCGGCCCACGTCGACGGCCGCCCACAGCGCCTCGGCTACCTCGGCGGCCTGCGCGTGAAGCCGCAGTTTCGCCGGCGCATTCGCCATCTGCGCGAGGGCTACGCGTCCGTCCCCGCGCTCGCGCGCGAGGCCGTGCCGTGGTGGTTCACGACGATCGGTGCGGACAACGACAACGCCCGGCGCCTGCTCGAAAAGGGCGTGCGCGGATTGCCCGAGTATCACTTCCGCGGCGAGTACATCACCTTCGCCTTGCCAACCTCGCGCGGGCGTCGCCGGAACCTCTGGCACCGCGGCGCCGACGTCGCCCTGCACAACGCCCTAGCCGCGCGCTTCCAATGCTCGCCCGTCCTCGACGACGACCTCGTCCGCCGCGCCGGCGACTTCTTCGTCTGCGACGGCGGCGTGGCCGCGCTGTGGGACCAGCGCGCCTTCAAGCGCATCGTGGCGCAGCGCTACCGCGTGCCGGCGTTGATCCCGGTCTACAACGCCTACGCGAAGCTCGCCCGCCGCATCCCGCTGCCGCGCGAAGGCGGCGCGCTCGACCACACCTTCATCGCCTTCTTCGCCATGGAGTCGCCGACGGTCGAGGCCATCGAGGACCTCCTCTCGCATTGCACGACGCCGGTGGCCACGATCGGCATGCACGCGGAGAATCCGCTGCGTGAGATCGTGCAGCGCTTCAAGCCGATGTCGGCGCGCTCGCGCGTCTACGCGGTCAGCTTCGACGGCACGATCCCGCCGAACGGCCGCCCCGCGCAACCGGAGGCGGCGCTGCTGTGAAGCTAACCCTCATCCGCCCGAACCTCGGCGACTATCGCTCCACCGACGCCATGCCGCCGCTTGCCATGGGCATCCTGGCCGCGCGCGCGCCGGGATGGGACGTCGCCTTCTACGACGAGAAAGCCGAGGCCCTGCCGAAGGACGATGCGCCGGATCTCGCGGCGCTGAGCGTCGAGACCTTCACCGCGCGCCGCGCCTACGAGATCGCCGACGATTACCGCGCCCGCGGCGTCCGCGTGATCATGGGCGGCTATCACCCCACGTTCCTTCCGGACGAGGCATTGCAGCACGCCGACGCCGTCGTCGTCGGCGACGCCGAAGGAGCGTGGGAGGCGGCCTTGGCCGGCCGGCAGCGGATCGTTCGCGGGAACCACGAGCGCCCGCTCGACGACTACCGCATCGACCGCTCCATCTACGAAGGAAAAAAGTATGCGCCGATCGAGCTCGTGCAGTACGGCCGCGGCTGCCGCTTCGCCTGCGACTTCTGCTCGATCCACTCTTTCTACGGCGCGTCGCTGCGCGTGCGCCCGCTCGACGGGCTGATCGCGGAGATCGAGGCGCTGCCGCCGAACCGCCTGCTCTTCTTCGTCGACGACAACCTCTTCGGCCGCCGCTCGGAATTGCTTGCGTTGCTGCAAGCGCTCACGCCGCTCAGACGCCGCTGGTTCTGCCAGATCAGCATCGACGTCGCCCGCGACGAGGCCCTGCTCGACCGCGTCGCCGCCGCCGGCTGCGCCGGAGTCCTCATCGGCTTCGAGTCGCTCAACGCGGAAAGCCTCGCCCAGATGAACAAATCGTGGAACGCCGCCAGCGGCTCGTACGCGCGCGTAGTCCGCGCCCTGCACCAGCGCGGCATCGCCATCTACGGCACGTTCGTCCTCGGCTACGACGCCGACACGCCCGACACGATCGAGCGCACGCTCGACTTCGCCCTCCAGTCGAACCTGGAGATCGCGAATTTCAACCCGCTCACGCCGATGCCCGGCTCCGCGCTCTACGGCCGGCTCCTCGCCGAGGGACGGCTGCTGTCGCCGCGGTGGTGGCTCGATTCCGACTATCGCTACGGCGACGCCGTCTTCGTCCCGCGCGGCATGAGCGCGCAGGAGCTCGCGGACGGCGTCTTCGAGGCGCGCCGCCGCTTCTACCGCTGGAGCGCCATCGGCCGCCGCCTCCTCGGCGCGGCCTCGGTCGGCCTCACGCTCGTCGCCAACGTCATCTCCCGGCGCGAGATCTACAAGAAACAGCGCAGGCGGCTCGGCTCATGAAGATCACCTTCATCAAACCGAACATCGGGCGCATGGAGCACAGCCTCTACGTCGACGAGGGGCGGATGGAGCCGCTGATGCTGGCCGTGCTGGCCGGCATGACGCCTCCCGACGTCGAGTGCGCGCTCTACGACGACCGCATGGAGCCGATCCCGTTCGACGAGCCGACGGATCTCGCCGCGATCACGGTCGAGACGTACACGGCGCGCCGCGCCTACGAGATCGCCGCCGAGTACCGCCTGCGCGGCGTCCCGGTGATCCTCGGCGGGATGCACGTCACGCTCATCCCCGAGGAGGCGGCGGAGCATGCCGATTCAATTCTGCTCGGCGATGCCGAAACCGTTTGGACAAACATCGTCGATGACGCCCGCAAACGAAAGCTGCAACCGCGATACGAAGGAAAGCCCGGCGTCGGACAAATCAACCGCGTCCTGCCCCGCCGCGACCTCTTCAAAGGCAAAGGCTATTTGCCGTTGACGCTGATGCAGTACGTGCGCGGCTGCCGCTTCGCCTGCAGTTTCTGCGCGGTGAGCCAATATTTCGATAAGAAGCACTATCACCGCGCCATTGACGATGTCTTGCGCGAGATCGAGGCCCAGGACCGCAAGTTCATTTTCTTCATCGACGACAACATCGCCTCGGACCACAAGGCGCTGGCGGAGCTCTGCCATGCGCTAATTCCGATGAAATTGCACTGGGTCAGCCAGGCCTCGCTCGACGTCACGCGCAACCTGCCGCTGATGAAGCTCCTCGAGCGCGCCGGAAATTGGGGCAACGTGACGGGGTTCGAGTCGATCACGCCACAGTCGCTGCGCGACGCGCGCAAATCGCCGAATCTGCCGCGCTTTTCGCATTACAAGGAGGAGGTGCGCGTCCTCCGCGAGCATGGGATGCAGAGCTGGGCGGCGTTCACGCTCGGCTACGACCACGACACGCCCGAGTCGATCGCGGCCACGGTCGACTTCGCGTTGGAGAGCCGCTTCACGCTCGCCGCGTACAACATCCTCATGCCGTATCCGAACACGCCCCTCTATCGCCAATTGGAAAAGGAGGGGCGGCTCCTGTGGAACGGGAAGTGGTGGCTGCACCCGCAATACCGCTTCAATCACGCCGCGTTCGTGCCGAGGCTGATGACGCCGGAGGAACTGACCGACGCCTGCCACGCGGCGCGGACGCGGTTCAATTCGTTCCCGTCGCTGCTGCACCGCTTCGCCGACGTGAAGACGCATTTGCGCTCGGCCGCGCGCGTGGCCGGCTTTTGGAAATACACGCTGCTGTTCAAAAAGGAGATCCCGAAGAAGCACGGGATGCGTTTCGGATTGCATTGAGAAAGACGCTGTCGATTTACCAGTACGCCGCCCCGGCGGTGCTCGTGCCGCTGTCGCTGTGGCTGTGGATTCGCGAGGTCCACGACGTCCGTCTCGCGCTCTGCGCCTGGCTCCTGCCGATTTTGTGGGCGTACATCGTCCCCGCGATCGGCACGAACGTACTGAAGGTGTGGGAATTCGACACGCGCCTGCGCCTCGGCCGCTTCCGCCCCCACCACGGCTTCGTCTTCGGCTCGGCGACGGCGACGATCGCCTGGGCCGTGCACGGCGCGCCATGGCCCGTGCTCGCGCTGCTGCTGTTCGCGGTGAATTTCGCCTACGACGTGATCGCTCTGCGCAGCGGAATGCTGCATGTCTATAACCAGCCGTGGGCGGAAGGGAAGAGCGAGGTGGCGGTGGCGCTCGATTACGCGCCGTGGTTTTTCGGCGGGTTCGGGTCGATTTACGGCGCGGGCCTCGGCGTGATGGAGCGATACGGCAGCCAATGGTTCTTTGTGGTGCTGCTTGCTGCGCTAGTGTTTCCCGCGGCCGGCTATATGGTGCAATCGAAGCTGCGGCACGGGCATTACGGTGTCACCCCGAGCGTGAGCGAGGGGCCTGGGGGCGCGGGTGGTGCAGACATTGGCGCGCCCGAACGCCTTAATTGGTTCCTCCTCGCCGCTTCCGCCATCGCCACCACTGCTCTCTTATGGCTCGCCAGCCACGGCTGGCTTGTCGTCGCCAGCATCGCCTTCGCCTTCGTCAACTTCATCCCCTTCGCCCTCATGCACGAAGCCGTGCACGGCGTCGCCGCGAAAACGCCGCGCCGCAACACCGCGCTCGGATTCCTTGCCGCCTGCATGTTTCCGACGTCCTTCACCATGCAGCAGAAGGCCCACCTCGGCCATCATCTCCGCAACCGCACCGACAACGACCTCTACGACTATTACCTGCCGGAGCAGTCGCGCTTCGTCAGAAACGTCTGGCTCTACGGCGGCAATCTCCTCGGTCTTTACTGGTTCTGCATCCCCTTATCGAACGTCCTCTATCTCCTCGGCACGCCCATTTACCGCTCGCGCTTTTTCATTGAGCGCGTCGCGCCGAAGCTCGGCTTTGGACCGCACGTGCGCGACATCGCCGAATTGCCGATTGCGCGCGTCTGGCTGGAGATCGCCTGCGCCTTCGCCTGGCAGGCGGCGACGTGGTGGGCCTTCGATTTCCATTGGCAGGCGTGGCTCCTCGCCCATTGGCTCTTCGCCCTGCACTGGTCGGCGCTGCAGTACGTCGATCACGCCTGGAGCGCGCGCGACGTCGCCGGCGGCGCGTGGGACTTGCGCGTCATCGCGCCTCTGCGCTGGCTGTCACTCAATTACCACCTCCACCACGCCCACCACACCCACCCCGCCGCTTCGTGGACGCAGCTGCCGTCGCTCGCGCAAGACGGCCCGTCCTTCTGGCGGATTTACGCGAGCCTCTGGCGGCACGGCGTGCAGCCGGCGCCGCCGATGGGCGCGCCGGCGCAGACGTCGCTATTTTCGGCGGTCCAATCGCGGTAGGGGCGCACAGCGTGCGCCCGCGGGCTCGGTGGGCGCACGCTGTGCGCCCCTACCGGCGTTTGCCGAGCAGGAAGCCTAGGATCAATCCCGCCAGCAGCCCCCCGCCCGCGCCGGCGGCCGTGTACTGCTTCGCCTTCCGCTTGGCCTCGTCGAGGATCGGGTTGTCGAGGAAATTCGTCCCGAAATGAATCGCTCGCAGGCGCCAGTGGCCGTCCGCTTCTTTCGCCACCGTCGCCGTCCAGCGCGTCGGCATCGGATAGACGCGGCCGTCGGCCAGCGTATACGTCTCGATCGCCGAGCCGCGCACGATGCCCCAGGTCTTGTCGGCGGACAGCTCCGTCAAATCGTCCGCGGTCAGCTTCATCTCCAGTTTCTTGAGGAAGCCGCCCGGCCCGAACCATTTCTTGAAATAGGCGGAGACGCCGGGATGGCCGGTGATCGTCTCCTGCGTGATCGTTGTGGCCCGGATGTCTTTGCTGAGCACCGGCAGCATGGCGTCGTATTGGCCGCTGTTCACAGCGCTCTGCACCGTCGTCAGGATCCCGCGCAATTCCTGATGAATGGCGTGGTCGGGCTCTTCGGCCGCCGCCAGCGGCGCAAACAACAACGAGGCCAGGAGCAGCTGCTTAACCATCGCGAAAACTCCTTCGTAAGACGAGAACGACCGCCAGCGCGGAGACGACGTCGATCAGATGATGTTGATGGACCAGGACCGTCGACGCCACGATGACCACGAGCCAGGCCAGCAGCGCCACGCGCGCCGCCGGCCGCATTGCGTCGGCGCACGCGAGGGCGATGGACGCCGAGAAAATCACGTGCAGCGACGGGACGAGATTGTATGGGCGATCGACGCCGAACATGCCGGCGAAGATGGCGTCGTACGGCTGCTGCCCGGGCAATTGCCGCGCGAACCCGAGCTCCGCCGGGAACAGCAGAAACAGCGCCGCGCTCACCGCGCAGCCGGCGATGAGCTGCTTGCCGAGGCTCGGCATCCGCGCCGGCGGCAACGCGAACGCCGGCAGCGCGAATAGCACGTACATCGACAAATACGCCCACACGAACTGCGGCACGAACGGGATGGCCAGCTCCGCCGGCGCGTACAGATGCCAAGGCCGGGCGCGCAGCGACGTAATCCAGTTCATCGTCGGATACACGCTGAAAAACGCCGCGCCGACCCAGAAAGACCAGACGAAGTACGTGCGCAAGCGCGTCATCGGAGCGCCGCCTGCGCCTTCGCCGCGCGCTGGTACGCGCTGTCGTGCGCGCCCCACGGAACGAGCACGTCGGGCACGACGCCGGTGACTTCGTTCGCGCCGCCGGCGCGGAAGCGGACGCAGTCGGGGAGCGAGACTCGCGCGCCGGAATTCTTCAACGTCGCCGGGATGCCGCCGTTCGTGTGGCCGCATCCGGAGCCGTACGTCGGCACGCCCACGATCGTGGCGGCCTTGTTGTCCTGCATCATCGCAGCGAAATACTCGGCGGCCGAGGCCGTGCGCTGATCGACGAGCACGTAGAGCGGCAGGCGGTTCGCCCCTTCGTGATACGCGTACTGGCTCGGCAGGAAGAGAACGTTCTTGGCCCAGCCGTCGGGCAGCGATCCCGGCTTCGCGTACGGCAGGAGGCCGGAGGCGAAGAGGAGATCGCCGTTGACGAGCGCGCACTTCGGGGGTGCATCGCTCCAGACGCCGCTGCGGTCGCACGGTTCGCCGGCGAAAGCGATGGCCTCGCGCAGCGTCGCCGCGGCCTTGCGCAGCAGGGCGTTGTCGGGATTGCCGGCGAGGTCGTGCTCCACGTCGGCGAGGCGTTCGTTCAACTGCTTCGTCCAATGCGGATGGCGGATGAAGCCGAGGCGGGGCGAGCGCAGCGCCACCGGCGTGAGCACGCGCGCCGCCGGCTCGACCCAATTCGATCCGCCGCCGTTGCCGGTGAGGTCGACGGCGATCGCCGTCGCGCCGGCTTTGCGCAACGCCTCGGCGCGACGCTCCAGCGCCGCGGTGGCGAGGTCGTCGACGGCCTGCTCAAGTCGGTGCTCGCACTCCTCGCCGCTGCACGGCTTTGCCAGCGACGCCTCCGCGGCCGCGCAGAGCTCCGGATGGGTGGTGGCGCTGAAAAGTCGGATGCGGATGATGCCGAGCCTCGCGCCGGAAAGCCGCAGGATGCCGCCGGGAAAATCGCGATCCTCGATCGGCGTGTACTCGGCAAGCTGTGCGAAGTCGATCCCGCCCGCCTCCCTCGCCTTGTAGCCGAGGCGATCGCAGAGCGAGCCGGCCGCGGGCGGCGTCTTCGGGCGGACGTTCCAATCGACGTAGGCGTGTCCGTCGCCGAAGGCGTTGACGAATGCGTCGATGGCCGCCTTCGCCTCCTCGTCGGACTTGGCGTTGCGGATGGCTGTCTCCGCGCGCTTGCGCAGCGCCGGCAAATCGAGCCGGCGGTCGCGGATCGCGGAGTCGAGGTTCGCGTAGTGCGACGACATCTCCGCGAGGAGCTGGTGGAAATCGTCCAGCCAGGCGTCCGTCGTCAGCAGAAAAAACACGAGCGCAAGCGCCGTCGTTCGCATCGATTGCACAGCCCTCCTCTTGTGAAAATGGTCAATTAGTTGACCCACTTCGGCCGTTTCCGAAATTGATGGTGTGGATTTCTATCCGATCCAACTCTCCTCTTCCAAGCAGGTTCAATCGTTCCGGCATTAAACGGCGGCCGCCGCGTCGACGGCTGTCTCGTGTCTCCGGCCTCTCTCATTCACTTCTGGAGGAGGAACCATGTCCCGACGATTCGTGCCACTGGCAATTCTGCTCTTCTGTTCTGCCCTGCCCCTCGTTGCCCAAACCGACCCCGGAGTCCGCGGCGGGGGCGCCGCGGCAGGCCAGGCCCTCGCCTCCGTCCTCGCCAACAACCCCGTCACGATCCTCAACTTCTTCAACGACGGCAAGGCGCGCTTCCAGGAGATCGACTCCGTCGCCGGCACGGTCTCCGGCGAGAACGGCGTCGGCCTCGGCCCGCGCTACAACTCCCGCAGCTGCGCCTCCTGCCACGCCCAGCCCGCGGTCGGCGGCACCAGCCCGTTCACGAACCCGCAGGTCGGCGACGCCACCGCCGACGGGGCCCGCAACACCGTCCCGTCGTTCATCACCATCAACGGCCCCGTGCGCGAGGCGCGCTTCCCGTTCTTCTTCAATACGAACAACCCGAACGGCGGTGTCGAGGACCTCTACACGATCGCCGGCCGCGTCGACGCCGGGACGTGCACGAGCCTCGCGCAGCCCGACTTCAACTTCGCCACGCAGACGAACGACATCATCTTCCGCATCCCCACGCCGACGTTCGGCTCCGGCCTGATCGAGAACATCGACGACTCCACGCTGCTGGCGAACTTCACCGCCCAGCAGAACAACAGCCAGGGCGTGACCGGCACGTTCAATCACAACGGCAACGACGGCACGATCGCCCGCTTCGGCTGGAAGGCCCAGAACAAGTCGCTGGAGATCTTCGTCGGCGAGGCCTACAACGTCGAGCAGGGCGTGACGAACGAGCTCTTCCCGACGGAGCGCCCGCTGCCCGGCGAGGACCGCAACGCCGGCCTGCCGTCGTCGTGCCGCGTCAATGCCACGCCCGAGGACCACACCAACTTCAACACGACGTCGATCGCCACGCTGAGCGACAGCGTGCAGTTCGCCATGTTCATGCGCCTGCTCGCGCCGCCGACGCCTTCGACGACGACGCCGGGCGGCTCGACGTCGATCAATAACGGCCACAATCTCTTCAACGCTATCGGCTGCAACGTCTGCCACACGCAGTCGCTGACGACGACCCGCTCCGCGATCACTCCCAGCCTCGGCCAGGCCACGGCGAATCTCTTCAGCGACCTGGAGATCCATCACATGGGCACCGGCCTCACCGACAACGTTTCGCAGGGCGACGCCGGCGGCGACCAGTTCCGCACCGCCCCGCTGTGGGGACTCGGCCAGCGCATCTTCTTCATGCACGATGGGCGCACGAGCAACCTGATCAACGCCATCCTCGCCCACAACAGCAGCGGCTCGGAGGCGAACAACTCGTCCTTCCTCTTCTTCAACAACCTAACCTCGGGGCAGCAGCAAGACGTCTTGAACTTCCTACGATCGCTGTAGACGCGCGTGGCCGGCCAAGCCCGGGGCCGGCCACAAAAAAGAGGAGGATGTGATGCGCTTTCTGCTTTGCTTTCTCGTAGCCGTTCCGCTGCTCGCGCAGGACGAAACGAAGCCGCCGAAAGGCGAGCCGCTGAAGTATCCGACCGGCGTGATCCTCGTGAAGGGGGCTGAGCCGAGCGCGAGCGACACGAAGACGCCCCTGCCCGAGGGAGGGCGGATGGCGAACGATGCGTACAAGAACGACTACTTCGGCCTCGCGTACGCGCTGCCGCGCGGGCTGAAGCAGCCGTTCGAGGGGCCGCCGCCGTCGGACACGGGCGGCTACGTGCTCGCCCAGCTCCAGCCGGCGCAGACGACGAAGGCGGCCGACGCGACGTCGGTCCTCGTCACGGCGCAGGATCTTTTCTTCAGCGCCGGGCCGGCCAAGACGGCCGCGGAGCTCGTCAGCTACAAGAAAGAGGTGCTGCCGCCGTACTACGAAGTGGAGCGCCCGCCGGCGGAGGTGACGATGGCCGGCCGCAAGTTTGCGCGCTTCGACTACGTCTCGCGCGCGGCCGGACTGCACTGGTACGTGCTGGCCACGGAGGTGCGCTGCCACGCCGTGCAGTTCGTCTTCACCGGCCGCGACCCGAAGGCGATGGAGACGCTCGTCGACGGCCTCGAGGCGATGAAGATCGGCGGCGAGGCGCCCCCGTGCGTCCGCGACTACGCCACCGGCGCGAACGTGCTCAATCGTGTCGAGCCGCTGCTGACGGAGCGCCGCTTCAACCGCATCCCGGTGCGCATCGTGATCGACACGAAGGGCCGCGTGAAGTACATCCACTTCCTGAGCGCCTTCCCGCAGCAGGCCACGGCAATCACCGACGCGCTGCTGCAGTGGCGCTTCAAGCCGTACATCGTCAACAGCGAGCCGGCCGAGGTGGAGACGGGAATCGTGTTCGGGGGGGCGGCGGGGAGGGTGGCGGCGGCGGGGGATTGATCCTATGTCACCAGTTACACCCGCGTGAGCGCCAGCATCGTCACGTCGTCGCCGGCGGGGACGTCGCCGATGTGCGCGCGCACGCGCTCGTCGATCGTCTCCAGGATGCGCGCGGCCTCGGTGCCGTGCATCGTCTGGAGCAACTCCGCCACCGGCTCGAGGCCGAGCTGCTCCTCCGCGGCGTTCTCGGCCTCGGTCACGCCGTCGGTGAAGAGCACCAGCGAATCGCCGGGACCGAGGAGCACCGACTGGTTCCGGTACTGCGCCGCGGGGAAGAGGCCGACGACCATATCCGTCGACGTCAGTGTCTGCACACCGTTCGGCCCGATCACGAGCGGCGGCACGTGCCCGGCGTTCGTGAAGTCGACCGCGCCGCGGGCCGGGTCGAGCACGCCGGCGAAGAGCGTCACGAACTTCGTCGGCGACGTCTTCGGCGCTAGCGTTTCATTGATCTCGCGCACGAGATCCGCCGGCGTCGGATCGCTGCGCGTGAAGATTTGGAACGCCGTGGCCACGCTCGACATCACCAGCGCCGCGGTGATCCCCTTGCCGCTCACGTCGGCGATGACGAAGTAGATCCTGCCGTCAGGGCGGACGACGACGTCGTAGTAGTCGCCGCTCACCGTCTTGCACGGACGGTTCGTGCCGGCGAAGCGGTAGCCGTCGATCTCCGGAAGCTGCGCCGGCAGGAGCCGGCTCTGGATCACGTACGCGGTGCGCAGCTCCTCGTCGATCTTCGCCTTGGCCAGAGCCTCCTCGCGCAGGCGCGTCCGCTCGAGCGTGACGGCGGCGAAGCGGGCGATCTGGGCCACCAGGCGCACGTCGTTCTCCGTGACCGCGCCGGCCGCGCCGATGAAGTCGAGATAGAGCACGCCGAGGACGTTGTCGGCGACCACGAGCGGCGCGCAGACCGCGGAGCGGATGCGCTGGGCGATGATCGACTCGGCATTGGCCAGGCGACCGTCGTCGACGCCGCTGTCGAAGAACGACACGACCTGGCGTCCCTCGACGACGTCGTGCAGCAGGGTCTTGCTGATGCGCAGCTCCGCCGGCAGGTCGCGGCTGCTGCGGCGCAGCTTCACGTTCTCGAAATGCATTTTGTCGCCGCCAATCGTGGCGATGGCGCAGCGCGTCGGCTTGAGCAGATCGCTGACGCGATCGAGGATGAAGTCGAACAGCTCGGCCATGGGGCGGTCGGCCAGGAACTCGACCGCCAGGGCGTTGAGGATCTGCGTCCGCTCGCCGCCGCGCTCGTCGACGTCGACGGCGATGGTCAGGTTCGTGGCCTGCGAGCTCGATTCGACGGCCACGATCTGGGACGTGTCTTCCTCGCCGGCGTTGAAGAGCACTTCGCTGTCGCCGAGGCCGATGCGGTCGCCGGGGTGCAGCGGCTGCGGCTCGACGACGCGCATGCCGTTCAGCAGCGTGCCGTTGACGCTGCCGCAGTCGCGCAGTAGCCAGCCGCCGTCGTCGTGCACGATCTCGGCGTGGCGGCGCGAGAGAAAGCGGTCCTTGATCGGCACCGTGCAGTCATTGGCCCGCCCGAGCGTGATCAGGCCCACGGGCAGCGACAGCTGCTGCGGCGCGAGGCCGGGCTGGAAAACGGTCAAGCGGACGGCGGGAGTGAATTCGATACGATGATTCTACCGTTGAAGACCGCCGCCGCCATCCTCTGGACCGCCCTCATCCTGTCGACCTCGACCGACGCGTTCTCCGCCGCGCACAGCGGCTCGATCCTCGGCGCGCTCTTCGCCCGCTGGCTCGCGCCGGAGTCGATCGCGGCGCTGAACTTCGCCATCCGCAAGAGCGCGCACGCCGTCGGCTACGGCGTCCTCGGCGCGCTCTGGTTCCGCGCGTTGCGCGGCGAGCGGCGGGGATGGTCGTGGCGCTGGGCAATCGGCGCGATCGCCATCGCCGCGGCGGTCGCGGGCATCGACGAGTGGCATCAGTCGCTCGTCCCGTCGCGCGGCTCCTCGGGCTGGGACGTGCTGCTCGACGCGTCCGGCGCAACGATCGCCAATGTTATTATTCGTTTCATGGTGAAGCGCACATCCTTCGTAGTCCTTTTGTCGCTGCTCGTCTGTCTGCCGGCGCTGGCGGAGACGCAGCAAGTGCTCTCGCAGGTCTACACGATCGACAAGAAGTACCGCTCGATGGAAGGCCCGGGCAGCGTGATCACGGTGCACCTCGGCGACCAGGAGCGGCCCGAGCTGGTCTGGCTGACCGGGATCAAGACCGAGGTCGTCGGCGAGGACGGGAAGGCGTCGGCGCCGCAGGAGATGATGTGCCACCTCAACGTCGAGATCGACGCGGCGAAGCACAAAGCACTTTTCGCGCTCAAGCGCATGCCCTCGTCGCGCCTCATGACCCTGTCCCAGGGCGTCTTCGAGATGAAGCTCCCCGACGGCTTCGGCTTCCCCGTGGCCTCGAACGAGCCGCTCTACCTCTACACCCAGGTTCTCAACCTCAACGTCGACGATCCGAAGAACCTGAAGGTGCGCCACCGCGTGACGTTCACGTACGTGCGCGACGCGGGCTCGCAGCAGCGCATGATCCCGCTCTTCAACACCGGCGCCTCGGGGCTGGTGCAGCTCGATGACAAGACGGCCATGCCGCCGATGGCCATGGCCCCCGTGACCGACGAGCACGGCATCGAGCACCACAGCGCCGCCGACTGCATGGTCGGCATGCGCGCCCCGAACGCCGCCGGGATGTCGTCCGACTACACCGACCCGCACGGCCGCCACCTCACCGGGCACTGGGTCGTGCCGCCCGGCCGGCAGGTCAACCACAGCGACGTCACGTGGTTCATGCAGTTGCCGTACGACACGAAGATGCACTACGCGACCGTGCATCTGCATCCGTTCGCGGAGTCGCTGACGCTGCGCGACACCACGACGGACAAGGAGATCTGGAAGGCCACTGCGAAGAATCCGGAGCAGGGCATCGGCCTCGCGCACGCCGACACCGTCGTGAGCCTGCCGGGCGTGCCGCTGTTCCGCGACCACAAGTACGAGCTGATCAGCGTCTACAACAACACCAGCGGCGTGAATCAGGACTCGATGGCCTCGATGTTCTTCGGCCTCAGCGATCCGGAGTTTGCCAAGCCGGCGACCGTGGAGCTCGCCGAGCGCACGGCCAACGCCACGAGCCCGACGGCGTTCGTGGTCCGCACGTCGCTGGGCGATTTCGGCGGGACGCTGCTGCGCGACCAGTCGCCGAACGCGGTCGCGCATTTCACGCGCCTTGTCTTTGCCGGCGTGCTGAACGGCGCGCACCTCAACGCCGTGGGGACGGAGATCAGCGTGAGCGCTCCGGCGCGCGAAGAGTGGAAGGCGCTCCTTCGCGGCCCGGCCGTCGAGACCGCCGCGAAGCACGGCATCGGCACGGTGTCGATCTGCCCGGCCGCCCCCGACGCCAAGGAGATCTCCGTCGAGATCGAGCTCGTCCCCGCCCCCTACCGCGACGGCCGCTGCACCGCCTTCGCCCAGCTCGGCCCCGGCGCGAGCGTGATCCGGGCCATCTCCGCCGCCCCGAAGTCGGAGCCGATCGAGCTGAAGAAGATCGAGCTGCTGGAGGGGAACGCGACGCCGGCGCCGCTCGCGCCGGCGAAGAGCATCGCGGCGATGAAGTAAGCGCGGAACCGCCGTAGTAAAGTTCGCTCATGACTGACCTGAACATCGACAACCTCGTGCGCGCCGCCGTGTTCGGCGACGGCGCCGCGAAGGCTGACGCGCGCAAAACGATCCACCTCGAGGCGCGCCGGCGCGGCGCCGTCCCCTCCTCGGTCTTTCCGCTCTACATGGCCATGGGGCGCGGCGAGGTCCGCGCATTTACCGTTCCGGCGTTCAACATCCGTGCGCTCACCTACGATTCAACGCGCGCGCTCTTCCGCGCGGCCATGCGCCACGACGTCGGCGCCTTCATCTTCGAAATCGCCCGCTCCGAGATCGGCTACACCGAGCAGCGGCCGGCGGAGTACGCCGCTTGCGTCCTCGGCGCGGCCATCGCCGAGGGCTTCCGGGGCCCCGTCTTCATCCAGGGCGATCACTTCCAGGCCAGCGCGAAAAAGTGGGCCACGCCGGAGGGGCAGGCGGCGGAGACGAAGGCCCTCGAGTCGCTCATCGACGAGGCCATCGCCGCGGAGTTCTTCAACATCGACATCGACACCTCCACGCTCGTCGACCTCGGCTTCGACACGCGCGAGGAGCAGCAGCGCGCCAACTACGAAGGCACCGCCCACCTCACGAAATACATCCGCGAGCGCGAGAGGGGGATCGCCATTTCCATCGGCGGCGAGATCGGCGAAGTCGGCAAGTACAACACCAAACCCGAGGAAGTGCGCGCCTACATGGACGGCCTGCTGAAGCTCATCGACGACCTGCCCGGCATCAGCAAGATCTCCGTGCAGACCGGGACCTCGCACGGCGGCGTGCCGCTGCCGGACGGCTCCATCGCCCAGGCCAAGATCGACTTCGACGTCCTCCGCGAGACCACGCGCATCTGCCGCGAGGAGTACGGCATCGCCGGCTCCGTGCAGCACGGCGCGTCGACGCTCCCCGAGTCGGTCTTCAACAAATTTCCCGAGGCCGAGGCCGTGGAGATCCATCTGGCCACGGGATTCCAGAACATGATCCTCGACGCGCCGACGTTCCCGCAGGCGCTCAAGGACGCCATCCGCGACTTCTGCTTCGCCCACTGCGCCGACGAGCGCAAGCCGGAGCAGACCGACGAGCAGTTCGTCTACACCACCCGCAAGAAAGCGCTCGGCCCGTTCAAGCGGCAGATGTGGGACATGCCCGCCGAGGCCAAGCAGCCGATCCTCGACGAGCTCGAGGCGAAGTTCGAGTTCCTCATGGAAAAGCTCGCCGTCTTCGGCACGACGGACGTCGTCGCGAAATACGTGACCACGGAGAGCGACCTTCCCGCCTACGCCGCGGCGTCGGAGGAGCTGACCGCGGCAGCCGTCGTCGATCCCAACGAAGGGGAGTAGGCGGCGCGCAGCAGCGGTCCGGTGAGGAGCGTCGTCACCACGGCGACGCTCACCAGCACGCTGAATCCCGCGGGCGAGAGCAGCCCCAGCTCCAGGCCGAGCTTCGCCGCGATCAGCTCCATCGCACCGCGCGCGTTGAGCAGCGCGCCGAGGACGAAGGAGGCGCGCCACGGCTCGCCGCGCAGACGCGACACGAGCGTGGCCGGGACGATCTTTGCGGCCACGGCGACGGCGATGAAGATCGCGCTGATCGCGAACGCGCCGCGGATCGACGCCACGTGCATGCCGATGGCGGCGAAGAACAGCGGGAGGAACGGCGTGCAGAGATAGCGGCGGATCGTTGCCCTCGGCGCGCGCGGCATCACCGTGCCGAGGAAAAACGCCGCGAAGACGGCGGCCACGAGGAGCGGCGGCGTGGTTCCTGCGCTCCAGAAGGCGACGGCGGCGAGGAGCAGCCAGGCGATGACGTCGTTCACCGCGGCGATGCCGGCGGCGGTAATGCCGATCGGCGTCGTCAGCAGGGCGCGGTCGCGCAGGATCTCCATCAGCACCGGGAAGGCCGTCACGGTCAGGCACGTAGCGATGAGGATCGTGAACGCGATCGGATTCGCGCCGCTGCCGCGCAGTTGGGGGAAGCGCGGCGCGAGCAGCAGGCCGCACGCGAACGGCGTGGCGATGACCGCGAGCGTCAGCGGGACGCTGCGCCACGCGCGCGACCACAGCTCGCGGCCGTCCATCTCCCCGCCGGAGGTGAACATGAGGGCGAGGACGCCGATCTCGCCGATGAGCGCGCAGGCACGCAGCGCGGAATCGAACGAGGCGCCGCCCGGCACGACCAGGCCCGCGACGACGCCGGCGGCGACGTAGCCGATCATGGCCGGCTGTCCGATCGCGCGCGCGGCGCGCCCGGCGATCAGGGCGACGAGCGCGACGGCGACGACGATCAGGATGGCCACCGCGCGCATCGTACAATGGCGCATCGATCTCGTCCGATGCCTCCTCTCCTCCGTCTAGCGCGTTCCCGCGACATCGCCGCCGAGGTCGCGGAGCGCCTCGGGCGCGGCGGCGAAGACGTTCTCGTCGCCTCGAGCGGAATGGCCGCGGCCATCGCCGCCGCGCTGCTGGCCAACGATCCGAACGGCAACAGCGGCCTGCGCATGGTCACCCTCAACGACCTGGCCCGGCGCATCGTCAACGACGCAGGCGAGTACCCGCGCGTGGCCACGGACGCGGAGCGCCGCCTGGCCATGCGCGCCGCCGCGCGCGCCATCGACGATCCGATGATGGAGAGCCGCGGCATGGCGGCCATGCTGGAGCGCTCCTACCGCGACGTGCGCGACGCCGGCGTGACCCTGGCCGACTTCGACGCCCGCGCCCGCCGGGCAGCGCTGCGCAACGTCCGGCGGACGCAGCTCGTCATCCGGGCCTGGCGCGAGTACGAGCGGCTGATCGCGCAGAGTGGCGCCATCGATCCCGCCGATCTCCTCGGACGCGCGGCCGCGCTCGCGAAACGCGCCAACATCGCGCCGCAGATCGTGGCCGGCTTCTACGACATGACCGGCGCGCAGCTCGCCTTCGTTGAGGCCCTGCCCCTCGCCGCCGTCTTCGTCCCCGCCGGCGAGGGCGACGCCTACGCCTTCGCCCGCCCTTTCATCGCCAAGTGGAGGACAGGCGCCCTCGCCTGTCCGGCGACAGGCCCGACGACAGGCGAGGGCGCCTGTCCTCCACAGGTCAGCGTGACCGCGCACGAGACCAAGCTCGACGAGCTCCGCTTCGTCTGCGCGGAGATCCGCAACCTGCTCGACAGCGGCACGCCGCCGCGCGACATCGCCATCGTGGCCCGCGCTCTCGACGACGACGACGCGCGCCTGATCCAGCGCTTCGCCGCCGAACACGGCTTCCCGACGACGGCGGCGACGGCCACGCCGCTCCTCGCCCACCGCCTCGGCCGCGGCCTGGCCACGCTGCTGCGCCTGCACGACCGCGGCTTCCCGCGCGGCGACGTCTTCGAGCTGCTGCGCGATGGCTTCACGCCGAAGCGGCGGATGAAAATCGACGAGGTCGACCTGGCCACGCGCCGCGCCCGCGTCGCCGGCGGCACCGCCAGCGAGCTGCGCAACGTCGCCCAGAAACCCTTCCTCGACGACTACGTCGCCGCCGTCGAGGAGCTCGAGCAGCTCGCCCCTCCGGCGGCGCTGCGCGGCGCGGAGTGGAGCGAGACGCTGGCCTCACTCGCCGCGCGCTTCCGCCTGGAGACGGACCTCGACGTGGAGGCCGCGAGCGCGATCGACGACGTCTGCGCGCTCTTCCGCCGATGGCCGGCGACGCGCTTCGACACGGGCGCCGTCATCGACGCGATCGAGCAGCACGAGATCGGCGACGCCGCCGGCAGTGGCGTGATCGTCACGGACGTCATGTCCTTCCGCGGCCGCTCCGTCTCGCACCTCTTCGCCGTGCGCTTGCAGGACGACCTCTTCCCGCAGCGTCGCGTCGACGATCCGCTCGTCCCCGACGCCGACCGCCGCGAGCTGCGCCTCCGCCAGATCGGCGACGGCCGCGACGAGGAGCGCCTCCTCTTCGAGCTCCTCTTCGACGCCGCCGCCGCGAGCGTCCGTTTCAGCTTTTCGCGCGGCGACGGCTTCGGCAAAGTGCTGCGGAAGTCGCCGTTCCTGCGAGGGCGCACGCCGTTCGCCCCGCCCGCACCCGGTAGGGGCGCACAGCGTGCGCCCTCACGCCCCCTCCAACTCCTCGCCAAGGCCGGCACAAACTCCAACTTCGACGGCTACCTCACCCACCCCCCGCCGCTCCCGGCCACCCTCTCGCCCACCCAGCTCGAAGACTTCGGCGAATGCCCGCAGAAGTTCCTCATCAAGCACCTCCTCGGCGCGCGCGACATCGACGACCCCGACCGCGAGCTGCAGCTCCACCACCGAGAGAAGGGAAAGCTCGACCACCGCATCCTGGAGAGCTTCTACCGCGCGCTCCGGCCAGAGGAGCTGGCGCGCGCGGAGCAGCACCTCCCGCGCGTCGAGCCCGCGCTCGTCGAGCGCCTGCACGCCATCGTCGACGATGCCTTCGACGCCCTCGACATCGAGTCGCCGCCGTTCAACCGCACCATGCGCGACATGGAGCGCCGGGCCACGAAGCGCATCCTCGGCGACTTCGTCGCGCGCGACTTCGCCGACCTCGCCGCCAGCGGCCTCGCGCCGATCGAGTTCGAATCGCACTTCGGGCCGTTCACCATCGATGCGCACGGTATCGCCGTGCGTGTTGAGGGGACGATCGACCGCATCGACGCCGGCGCCACTCGCTACCGCATCGTCGACTACAAATCCGGCAAGGCCCTCCGCCACAAAGACCTCGACGCCAAGATCGACCGCGGCGTCCGCCTGCAGCTGGCCCTCTACGCCATGGCCGCGGCGGAGCGCTTCGCCGCCGATCCCGAGCGCGTCAGCGGCACGATCAAGCCGATCGTTCCCGGCGGCGCGAAGCCGGAGAAGTACGCCTTCGAGCTCGCCGCGAAAGCGCCGCGCCTGCGCGAGACCCTCGACCTCTTCGTCGCCGCCATCGCCGCCGGCGCCTTCCCCGCCTTCCCGAACGACAACGACGACCAGTTCAACTCGTGCAAGTACTGCCCGGTGACGCTGTCGTGCCGCACGAAGCACGACGCCGAGGAGCGGTTTGGGGTACAGCAGTTCAAGGACCCGCGGACGCTGTTACAAAGCAGAAAGCAGAAGGCAGAAAGCAGAGATGAGCCCTCCGGCGATTTCTGCTCTCTGCTTTCTGATTTCTGATTTCTCAATGCAGCAATCGTTCGATTTCACGGCACCGAAGCGCGCCAGGGGGCTGGTCATCGAGGCCGGCGCCGGCACTGGCAAGACCACGGCCATCGTCGGCGAGGTGCTGAAGCTCCTGCTCGAAAACGAAACGCTTTCGCCGGAGCGCATCGTCCTCGTCACCTTCACCGAGAAAGCGGCGGGCGAGATCGCCGAGCGCATCCACCAGGCCCTCGAGGAGATCGACGCCGGCTGCACGGCGTGGCCGGCCGGCTCGCCGCGGCCGCTCGTCGAAGTCGGCGATGCCGCGCGCCGCGCCTGCGAGGTCCAGCTCGCGCGCATCGACAACCTCCGCTCGCAGACGATCCACTCCTTCTGCCAGATGCTGCTGCGGCAGTTCCCGATCGAGGCCGGCCTCGACCCGCAGTTCCGCATCGTCGAAGGCTTCGAGCGCTCCGTGCTCTACGGCGAGCTGTACGACGCCTGGGTCGACGCGGAGACGCGCCTCCACCCCAACCCCGAGCACGTCGCGCAGTGGGAGCTCCTCCTCGGCCATGCCGGCTATCTCTTCCTGGTCCGCGCGGCGATCCTGGAGCTGCTGAACCGCCGCGACCTCCTGCAGGACGAGACCCTCGACATCGGCGACGTCGCCGAGTTCGAGAAGGATCTGCAGGACGCCGTCGACGCCCTGCGCGCCCACGGCGACGCCGACAGCCGCATCACCCGCTACGTGCGCGAGAACCGCGCCCGCCCTCGCGGCCTCGACGAGTGGATCGACTTTCTCGCCCCGATCGCCAACGAGATCCGCACGGAGAAGTTGAAGCGCAACCAGAGCGTGGCCCTGAAGATCCTCCGCTGGGGAGAGAAGCTCGGGGACTCCGCGTACGACCGCCTGGTCAGTCACCGCGCCGCCGTGGCCCTCCTGGCGCTGGCCCGCCGCTTCATCGCTTTCCTCGACGGGGAGAAGCGCCGCCTCGGCGTGGTCGACTTCGACGATCTTCTCCTCCGCACCGCCGCGCTGCTCGACAACGAGGCCGTCCTGGCCCGCGTGCGCCAGCAGTTCGACTACGTCTTCGTCGACGAGTTCCAGGACACCGACCGCGTCCAGGCCCGCATCCTGGAGCGCCTCGGGCACGGCACGACCGTCGTCGTCGGCGATCCGAAGCAATCGATCTACGGCTTCCGCCGCGCCGACCCGGAGACGTACGGCGCCTTCACGCGGAAGCTCGTCGGCGACGGCGCGGAGCACCGCGTCCTGCGCGACCAGTACCGCAGCCATCCCGCCCTTTTGAACGCGTTCAATTCCATGTTCTCGGTGCTGTTCAAGGAGGGCACGCCCGACGCGAACGTCTTCCGCCCGCCGTATCACGCCCTCACCGCGGCGAAGGAGGGCGAGCCGCGCGACGCGCATATTACGTTCCTGAACGGCGAGAACGAGCCCGAGCAGATCGCCGAGTGGATCGCCGCGCGCGGCGGCGAGCTGCGGCGCTACGCGATCCTCTTCCGGCGGCGCGCGCGCATCGACGACTACCTCGACGCCCTCGACCGCTACGGTATCGACTACGTTTTGCCGCCGACCGGGCTCTTCCTCGACCGCCCCGTGGCCGTCGACCTCGCCGCTGTCCTGCGCGCCATCGCCTGGCCGTTCGACCGCGGCGCGGAGATCTCCGCGGCGCGCTCGCCGTACTTCGCGTTGACGGACGACGAGATCGTCGCCGGCGGCGAGGCCATGAAGGCCGTGCGCGCGGCCCTCGCGGCCTTCGTCGAGGCCTCGCGGCACCTGACCGTGGCGCAACTCATCGAGCACGTCATCGCCGCCACCGGCATCGAGGCCGTCTACGCCGCCAGCGCCGACGGCGAGCGCGCCCTCCGCCACCTCGAGCACCTGCGCGCGCTCGCCTTCACGTACGACCGGCGCATCGGCGGCTCCGTGCGGCAGTTCGTCGACGAGATGGCCCAGCGCCGGCGCGACCCGGAGGAGATGGAGCCGAGCCTGCTCGACGACTCCAGCGACGCCGTGCGCATCCTCACCGTGCACGCGGCGAAGGGGCTCGAGTTCGACACGGTGATCCTCCCCGACCTCTCGTTCAACGTCCGGCCGCAGGAGTTGTACGCGGTGGACCAGCCGCGCAGCCTGGTGATGCGCGGGCAGTTCGAAACGCTCTCGGCGTGGCGCGACGCCGGCGGGCGCACGCTGCGCGACATCGGCCGCGAGCGCGAGGAGGCGGAGCTGCACCGCCTCTTCTACGTGGCCGTGACCCGCGCCCGCAGCGAAGTGGTCTTCGTCCTCGGCGAAGGAAAGGCCGGCTTCGCCAAATGCGTGCAGGAGATCTTCGGCCCGATCGAGTTTCCCGAGGAGGCGGGGCGGGAGGTGCGGATGATCGGTGACATCCCGGTGGCGATCGAAAAAATCGTTCCGCGTCAAACGTCTTCGAAACGCCGTCGCCGCCTCGCCGACGCCGCGCTCGAAGCCGAGCTCGCGTCGTCACCGCCCGTCGAGGTCACCATCCCCACCCCCCCGCCCGTCGTCGAGCCCCGCACGCCCGCGGAGATCGCCATCGCCCGCGCGCGCTCGCGCAACCGCGCCCGCGGCATCGCCGTCCATCGCCTGCTGGAGCGGTGGGACGGCGCCGCGCCGCTCGATCCGCTCGTCGCCGCCATCGCCCGCGAGCAGGACGTCGACGAGAAGGCCCTGCACGCCCACGTCGCCTCGCTGCGCACGTCGAAGATCTTCCGCCGCATCGCCGCCGCCGAAACCCTCGGCCGAGAAGTCCCGATCCGCTTCCTCGCCGAGGGCCAGCCCGTCGAGCGGCGCATCGACCGCTGGATCCGCGAGGACGGCGTCGACATCGTCGTCGACTACAAGTCCGGCGATCCCGTCGAAAGCGACCAGGAGCAGGTCCGCGCCTACTGCGAGGCGCTCGCGCGCATCACCGGCCGCGCCACGCGCGGACTCCTCTGGTACATCGAGCGGGACGAACAGGTCCTTCTCCCCGCGTGCGGGGAGAAGGTGGACTGAGCGAAGCGAAGGCCGGATGAGGGGCGCCATCCTCCCGACCGGGAAGCTTGCGCCCCTCACCCTGGCGCTTCGCGCCTGTCCCTCTCCCCGCAAGCGGGGCGAGGGGACTCCGCGTAGAATTTCGCCTCCCGTGCCGCTCTACCGCGTCGTCCTCCTTTCCTTCGCCGCCGTCATGTCGATGGTCAATCCGCTCGCCGTCATCCCGCCCTTCATCGCCCTCACCGACCGCCTTGGCCGCCGCGCCCGCGCGGGCGTGGCCCTCACCGCCGCGGCCGGCTCCGTCGTCGTCCTCGTCACTTTCCTCCTGGCCGGCAACTTCCTCTTCAAGTTCTTCGGCATCACCGTGCCGGCCTTCCAGATCATGGGCGGCATCCTCTTCCTGGTGAACGCGCTCTGGACCCTCGTGGTCGACCAGCGCCGCTCCGAGAAGCGGATGGAGGACAGCGACGTCGAGAAGGCCGAGATCGATCCGACGTCGATCGCCATCGTGCCGCTGGCTATTCCGCTGCTCTCCGGCCCCGGCGCCATCACCTCCGTCATGGTCCTCGTCAACCTCTATCCCGGCATCGAGCAGAAGATCGCCGTGACCATCGCCATCGCCGCGGTCGGCATCGTCTCCTACGTCGTCCTCCTCGCGGCGCTGCCGATCTCCCACGTCATGGGCGACCGCGGCCGGGCCGTCTTCACGAAGGTGATGGCCCTGCTCCTCGGCGCGATCGGCATCCAGTTCATCATCAACGGCGTCAAGCCCGTCGTGATGGATATCCTCACATCCCCACGTTGAACGGGGAGCCGCCGAGGCGGGAGAGGAGCGCCGCGGCGGCGCGGCGGCGGGCGGCCACGGTGGGGCGCGCGCCTTTCGCGAAGGCGCGAAGATCGTCGTCGCCGGAGTGCGCGGCGTCGCCGAGGATGCCGAGCAGGGCGTCGTAGTCCTGCACCATGGCCAGGGCGAAGGCGCGGTCGAACATGTCGGGGGCGAGCATCGACAGGTTCTGCCGCAGGGCCACCCGCCGCTCCTCGAGCACCGCGGGCATGGCCACGCGGCGGCGCTGCGCCAGCGGCGCCATCGCGGCCAGGAGCGCGCGCTGCTCGCCGGCCACGGCCGCGCCGAGCTGGCGCGTCTCCGGCAGCTGGGCCCGGCGCGCGGCGAGCGTGCCGACGTCGACGTCGGAGATCGCCAGGTTCGCCGTCGTGGCGAGGAACGCGTTCGCGTCGAAGGGCGGCCCGGCGGCGCGATAGCAGGCCGCGAGCAGCAGCACCAGGGACAGAAGCGCTCTCATCTCCGCTGTTTATGGTCGCAAGAGCGGCGCCAACGTTCTGCTACGCTACGAACCGTGTTCATCGGCCACAACGCCGTCGGCTTCGCTTCGAAAGCGGCGGCGCCGCGCGCGTCGCTTGGCGTGCTCATGGCCGCGCCGATGCTCCCCGACCTCCTCTGGCCGATCTTCCTCCTGCTCGGCATCGAGCACGTGCGCATCCGGCCCGGCGCCACGCGCTGGACGCCGCTCGACTTCTACGACTACCCGTGGTCGCACAGCCTGGTCATGACCGTCGTGCAGGCCATCGTCTTCGCCGGCGGCTATTGGCTCGTCTCGCGCTACACGCGCGGCGCGGTCATCGCCGCGATCGGCGTCGTCAGCCACTGGCTCTTCGACTTCCTCATGCACCGCCCCGACCTCCCCCTCTGGCCGCACGGCCCGCGCGCCGGCCTCGGCATGTGGAACCATCCCGTGGCCACGATCGCCATCGAAGCGGGCCTCTTCGCCATCGGCATCGCCGTCTACCGCGACGTGACGCGCCCGCGCGACCGCATCGGCTCGGTCGCCTTCTGGGCGCTCGTCATCCTGCTCGCGGCGATCTTCGTCGGCCTGGCCTCGGGCAAGCCGCCGAAAAACGTGCAGCAGGTTGCCTGGATGGGACTCAGCGGATGGCTGATCCCGTTCTGGGCGGCGTGGTTCGACCGCCACCGCGTCCCGAAAGAATGAAAGCGCTCTTCGTGGTGAACGCGCGCTCCGGCGTGCGGCGCAATCGCAACATCGGCGCGCTGATCCGCGACGCCTGCGGGCACCTGGAGCACGAGCTCGTGGCCTGCAATGCGAAGGAGGAGCTCGACGGCATCGTGGCCGGCGCGGAGCGCGACGGCGTCGACGTCGTCTACGCCGTCGGCGGCGACGGTACGGTACACGAGACGGCCAAACGGTTGATCGGGCGGCCGCTCGCGCTCGGCGTCGTGCCGACCGGCTCGGGCAACGGCTTCGCGCGGCAGATCGGCCTGCCGATGAACGTGCGCGCGTCGCTGCGGTCGTGCCGCGGCGGGCGCATCGAAACGGTCGACACCGCGCGCGTGAACGCGATGCCGTTCATCGCCACGATGGGCGTCGGCTTCGACGCCGCCGTGGCCGAGGCCTTCGCCAACGCCGGGACGCGTGGGCTGCGGACGTACGTGCGCGCCGGCCTGCGCGAGATCCGCCGCTTCCGCGCCGAGGAGTACGAGATCGAGATCGACGGCGCGCGGCAGTCGCGGCGCGCCTTCGCCGTCGTCGTCGCCAACGCCGCGCACTACGGCAACAACGCCCGCATCGCCCCGCCGGCGTCGCTGCAGGACGGCCTGCTCGACGTCGTCATCGTCGATGAGGTGACGACGCTGCAGGCGATCGCGCTCGTCCCGCGCCTCTTCCGCGGCACGATCGACCGCTCCAAGCACGTGACGATCGCGACGGCCACGCGCATCGACATCCGCCGCGCCGCCGCCGGCCCCGCGCAGCTCGACGGCGAGCCGCTCACCCTGCCGGCGCGGCTTTCGATCGAGATCGCGCCGCGCTCGCTGCGCGTGCTGGTGCCGGACCAGGTGCAACGCATATGAGTAACCTCTCTTCCGTCCGCTCGTCTCAGCCACACATGCGACAACTTGCCGCGCTCCTCCTCCTGGCCACCGCTACGGCCGCGCACGCCGATGCGCTGGCGGACGTGAAGCGCACGCTCGCTTCGCTGCACGGCACCGCGGCCATCGCGGCGGCGTACGAGTCGCGGAAGACGAACACGGCCCGTGGGCGCTTTTTCAATCAGAATCTCAACATGCGCAGCGCGGCCGAGGTGCGGGCGGGACAGGACGGCGTCACGCTCACGCTGTCGCGGGCCACGCTCGAGCGCTTGCGCGCGCAGCGGGCGGCCGGGCAGCGCGACGACAGCGATCAAAGCGAAGCGGCCGGCGATGTGGCGGCCGGGCGGGTGGCGGAGCTCCTCGACTTCGCGCCGACGCTGCAGGCTATGCTCGCGCACGCGGTGCTCCGCGGCGAGCGCGACGCCGCCGTCGGCACGGCGCCGGCGCGGCTGCTCATTCTCAAAGTTCCGCCGGAGCGCGCGCGCGTCAAAGAGGTCAATATCGAATCGAGCGGCGACGACCTCTCGCTCTGGATCGGACGCGACGGCGTCCCGCTGGCCGCGGAGCGGAAGGTGCAGTTCTCCGTCGGCTTCCTTTTCCTCAAAGCGAGCGGCGGCGCAACGGAGACGTGGACCTTCGCCCACGCCGGCGACCGCCTCGTCGCCGTCCGGCACGAGCACACCATGAACGGCGGCGGCTTGGGAGAGCACAGCGAAGGGACCGAGATCGAGAGCATCGTCGTCCGCTGACGCGCGTGGCCCGCCGCTCGCATCGCCCGGCGGCGACGTGAGCAGTACCCAACCCTTCCGCGCCCTGCGCCACCGCAACTTCCGGCTTTTCTTCAGCGGCCAGCTCATCTCGCTGGTCGGGACGTGGATGCAGACGGTGGCGCAGTCGTGGCTGATCTACCGCCTCACCCACTCCGCGCTGCTCCTCGGCGCGGTCGGCTTCGCCGGACAGATCCCCATCTTCCTCATCGCTCCGATCGGCGGCCACGTCGCCGACCGCGTCGACCGCAGGCGCATCATCATCGTCACGCAGAGCGCGGCGATGATCCTCGCTTTCGTCCTGGCCGCGCTCACGCTCAGCGGGCGGATCCGCGAGTGGCACATCATCGTCCTGGCGGCGATCCTCGGCGTCGTCAACGCCTTCGACATGCCGGCGCGGCAGGCCTTCATCGTCCAGATGGTCGAGCGCGAAGACCTGATGAACGCCATCGCCCTGAACTCGTCGATGTTCAACGGCGCGCGCGTGATCGGGCCGGCCGTCGCCGGCATCCTCGTCGCGGCCATCGGCGAGGGGTGGTGCTTCTTCGCCAACGCCGTCAGCTACATCGCCGTGATCGCCGGACTGCTGATGATGACCACGAGCCGTTTCGTGCCGCGGCCCGCGACCGGCTCCGCGCTGCGGAACATCGCCGAGGGGCTGCGCTTCGTGGCCAGGACGGCGCCGATCCGGGCGCTGCTGCTGCTCATCGCCATCGTCAGCTTCACCGGCATGCCCTACGCCGTGCTCATGCCGATCTTCGCCGACCGCATCCTCCACGCCGGCGCGCGCGGACTGGGCATCCTCATGGGCGCCTCGGGCGTCGGCGCGCTAGTCGGCTCGATCATGCTCGCGCTCCGCTCCACCGTGCGCGGCCTCGGCACGTGGGTGGCCGTCTCCTCGGCGACGTTCGGAGCGATGCTCATCGCCTTCGGGTTTTCGCACACGCTGTGGCTCTCCGTCGCCATCCTCGTGCCGCTCGGCGGAGCGATGATCGTGCAGATGTCGTCGTCGAACACGCTGATCCAGTCGATGGTCCCGGACGAACTGCGCGGCCGCGTCATGGCCGCGTACACGATGATGTTCATGGGCATGGGGCCGCTCGGCTCGCTCGCCGGCGGCACGGTGGCAGACCGCGCCGGCGCGCCGGCGGCGGTGATGATCGGCGGCGCGATCACGATCGTCGCGGCGATCGTCTTCTCCCTCCGTCTGCCGTCGCTGCGCGGCCCGGCCCGGCAACTGATCCTCGCCCAGCAAGCCGCGGGCGGCGATCCACCGCAGGAGGCGACGCCGACGGGGGCGGAGGCTTACAGCGACTGAATCAAATCCTCGATGCGCCGCACCAGCTCGTCGCGCGTGTCGATGAAGCGCTGCAGCGCGTCGCCGCTGCCGAAGCTCGGATCGTCGATCGGCCAATGCTCGATGCGCTTCGCGCCCGGCCAGCTCGGGCAGTCCTGCGCCGCCGAGTCGCAGACGGTGACGACGACGTCGAACGGCTCCTCGAGGAATTGCGAGGCCCCCTTCGACTCCGCGGCGGCGATGTCGACGCCGGCGTCGGCCATGGCCCGGATGGCCATCGGATGCACCCACCCCGCCGGCCGCGAGCCCGCGGAGACGGCCTCGACGACGTCGCCATGAAACGCGTTCGCCAGTCCCTCGGCCATCTGGCTCCGCGCGGCGTTTCCGGTGCAGAGAAAGAGGATGCGCTTCTTCACGGCGACAACCGCTCGATGATCCAGTCCTTCGCGTCGCGCAGCCGATAGAGGAAGCGGTCGTGCAGGCGGTCGGTGCGCCCCTGCCAGAACTCGAACATCGTCGGGATGACGCGGTAGCCGCCCCAATGCGGCGGGCGGGGGATGGGGCGATCGTGGTACGTCGCGGCCAGCTCCTCGAAGCGCCCGTCGAGGTCGCCGCGGCCGGCGATGCAGCGGCTCTGCTCCGAGGCCCAGGCGCCGAGCTGCGAGCCGCGCGGACGCGTCGACCAGTAGGCGTCGGACTCCTGCTCGGTGACGCGGCAGACGGCGCCCTCGATGCGCACCTGGCGGTCGAGCGGCGCCCACCAGAACACCAGCGCCGCGCGCGGGTTCTCGTGCAGCTGCGCCCCCTTCGGGCTGTTGTAATTCGTGTAGAACACGAGGCCGTGCTCGTCGAAGCCCTTCAAAAGGACGATGCGCGCGGCCACGGCGCCGTCGGGCGAGGCCGTGGCCAGCGTCATCGACTCGGGAAGGGCCTGCTGCGTCGCGCAGGCTTCGTCGAACCAGCGCCGGAACTGCGCGAAGGGATTGGGATCGAGATCCTGCTCGAGGAGTTGTTGCGTCACAGACGGCTCCTGATTTTCTGAATCACGCGCGACGACGCCGCTTCGTTCATGATCGACTCGGCGGCGGCCAGCGGCACCCAGGCCAGCTCGTTCGACTCGGCGGCGTCGATGACGGCGGCGTCCGGCGTCGCCGTGCGCGCCAGGAAGCGGACGTCGAAGTGGCGGTGCTCCGGTTCCCCGCGGCCGGCGGGGATCAAGTGCACGTCGAGGTCGAAGATCCCGTCCGAGGCGAGGGCGAGGTCGCGCAGTCCGGACTCCTCGCTCCCCTCGCGCAGCGCCGCCGCGGCCGGATCCTCGTCCCCCTCGACGTGGCCGCCCATCTGCAGCCACCGGTTCAGGCGGCGATGATGATGGAGGAGCAGCGCGTCGCCGTGGACGATGAAGCAGCTCGCGGTGATGTGCCCGGGAGCGAAGTGGTCGCGGTCGAAAGCGCCCGGCGCCTGGCCGACCAGCTCGACGATGGCCTGGTGATGCTGCGCTTCCAGCGCGTCGATCGGACGATAGCGCTCCAGTTGCGCGAGCAGGTCGAGCCGTCTCATGTCGATGGGTACCACTGGCAAAGGAGAAGGTACACCACCACGGCGCTGATCGACCAGGCGAGGCGATGCAACTTGCCTCTGAACAGACCGTAGAGGTGCCGGAGGAATCCGAAGATGACGACAAGGCAGGCGCAAGGGAGCTCCCCACAGGTCTATGCGAGAACCGCGGGAGTGCTGCTCCTGCTCACCATATTGGGGGGCGGCCTCGGCGAGGCGTACGTCCCGTCGAAACTCATGGTTTCGAGCAACGCTGCCATGACGGCCGCGAACCTCCGGAACTTCGACTTCCTGTTCCGCGTGGGTTTTGCCGGTTACCTGGTGGAAGCGCTCTGCGACGTGACGCTGGCGTGGATCCTCTACGTACTGCTCAGGCCAGTCCACAAGAACGTCGCCCTTCTGTCGGCATTCTTCGGCCTCGTGTCAACAGCGCTCTTCGGTTTCGCGGAGCTCTTCTACTTTTCGTCCTCACTGGTTCTGCGAAATGCCGATTTCTTGAAGTCCTTTTCGCCGGACCAGCGAAACACGATCGCGTTGCTCTCGCTCCAGATCTACGGACTCGGCGCCGGCATCTTCGCGGCGTTCTACGGCGTTGCCTCGCTGCTCCGCGGGTACCTGATTTTCCGATCCGGCTATCTTCCGAGATTTCTGGGAGCTCTTCTTGTCCTGGCTGGTCTCGGCTTCGTGACGAGCAACTTTCTGGTGGTCCTGGCGCCGGAATACGCATCCGGGATCTTCATGCTGCCTATGTTTGTCGCAGTACTGGCCCTAACGCTGTGGTTCCTCATCAAAGGCGTCGACGTGCGCAAGTGGGAGGAAGGAGCAGCGGCCGCTGATCAGACGGCGGACGGGTACCACTGATAGAGGAACAGGTACACCACCACGCCGGTCACCGACACGTACAGCCACAGCGGGAACGTCCAGCGGGCGATGGCCCGGTGCCGCATCACGCGCATCTTCAGCCCGTTGCGGAGCGTGACGATCACGAGCGGCACGATGACCACGGCGAGGATCGTGTGCGTGATGAGGATCGCGAAGTACACCGGCCTCACCCACCCGCCCGCCGTGAAGCGCGTGACGACGCCGTGGCGGAGCACGTGGTTCGTGATGTAGCCGGCGAAGAAGAGGAGCGAGGTGACGCACGCGGCGAGCATGAAGCGGCGGTGCAGGCGGATGTTTTTTCGGCGGATGAGGACGTAGGCCACGCTGATGAGCACGCCGCTCGACGCGTTGAGGGTGGCGTTGACGGCGGGAAGGGCGTGGGCGACGTCCAAGGCCTCGAACTCTAGCATGGCCCGTTGTTGACGATTTCGTCACCGATCCATTGATACGGAAGTCGCCTTTACGTCACTCCTTTCCACAACGGCGAAAGGAGAACGTATGGGCGCAAGGAAATCGAAGAGCCGCCCTGCCCGAGCTGCGTCTCGGCGGGCAAAACCGGCATCGTCGCGAGCCAAGGGGGCCGCGAAGCCAAAGATGCCGGACATCATCTACGCGCAGGCGTCGCCTCACTCGGTGGGCGGCGTGTCGCTGTTCGAGGCACAGAACCAGATCAATGCCGGCACGGTGGCGAACTTCGCCTCGGAAGAGTCGCGCAGCAACGCCGCCGTCGAAATGCTGCAGCAGGCCGGCTTCGACGTGCTGCAGGTGAGCGAGTTCACCATCAACATCGCCGGCCCGCGCGAGCTGTACGAAAGCGCATTCCGGACCAAGCTGACGATCGAGAGCCGCCCCACGATCAAGGAGCAGGGGAAAGAAGAGCTCGCCGAGTTCATCGACTCCCCCGACACGGAGCTGCCCGGCCTCGTCGCCACCGAGGGGACGCCGTTCGAGAACGTGCTCGAGGGCGTGGCCATCGAGGAGCCGCGCTACTACATGGCGCCGTCGAGCTTCCCGCCGCTCAAGCCCTACTGGCACCTCCACCCGCCCGGCGACCTCGCCGCGGCGCTCAACGCCGAGCGCGCCCACCGCGCCGGCTTCACCGGCCGCGGCATCAAGGTGGCGATGCCCGATTCCGGATGGTTCCGCCATCCGTACTTCACGCTCCGCGGCTACCAGGCCGCCGACGCCATCCTCGGTCCCGGCGCGGCCAACCCGCTCAACGACGAAGAAGGCCACGGCACCGGCGAGTCGGTCAATCTCTTCGCCGTCGCGCCCGACGTCCAGCTGCTCCCCGTGAAGATGAACTTCGCCAACACCATCGGCGCCTTCAACGCCGCCGTCGGCCTCAATCCGAACATCATCACCTGCAGTTGGGGAAGCAGCAACCAGTTCGGACCGCTCTCGGCCGCCGATCAGGCCCTGGCCGCGGCCATCGCCGCCGCGGTGGCCTCGGGCATCATCGTCGTCTTCTCGGCCGGCAACGGCCACTTCGGATTCCCCGGACAGCATCCCGACGTCATCTCCGCCGGCGGCACGTTCATGAACCCCGACGAGTCGCTGACGGCGTCGAACTACGCGAGCGGATTCCCGAGCTCGATCTATCCGGGCCGCAAAGTCCCCGATCTCTGCGGTCTCGTGGGCATGCTCCCGAAGGCGATTTACATCATGCTCCCGGTGCAGCCGAACGACACGATCGACAACCAGCTGGCCGGCGGCACGTTCCCGAACGGCGACCAGACGGCGACGAACGACGGCTGGGCCGCGTTCAGCGGGACCTCCGCGGCGGCGCCGCAGCTCGCCGGCACGGCCGCGCTGGTCAAGCAGGCCTGCCCGAGGCTCACCCCGGCCGGCGTGCGCGACGTCATGATCCGGACCGCGCGCGACGTCGTCACCGGCAACTGCAACATCGCGACCGGCGGCTTCGCGGCCGGTCCGGGATGGGACCAGGCCACCGGCACCGGCCTCGTCGATGCGCAGAAGGCGACGCTGGTCGGACGGCTGCGCTGCCTCTCGATTCTTCCGAGTCCCATCACCCCGGCGCCGCCGTCGCCGACGGAAGCGTTCCCGATCGGGCCCATCGAGCCGATCGAGCCCATTGAGCCCATCGAGCCGATCAAGCCCGTCCTGCCGGTCCTGCCGGTCCTCCCGATCAAGCCGATCAAACCGCTGCCGCAACCGATCAAACCGTTGCCGCAGCCGATCAAGCCGCTGCCCCAGCCGATCAAACCGCTGCCCCAGCCGATCAAACCGCTGCCCCAGCCGATCGAGCCGATCGAGCCCGTGAAGCCGATCAAGCCGCTGCCGCAGCCGATCGAGCCCGTGAAGCCGGTCAAACCGATCAAGCCGATCACGGTCCAGCCGCTGCCGCAGCCGATCAAACCGATCAAGCCCATCAAACCGATCAAGCCGATCATCCCGATCAAGCCGTTGCCCCAGCCCATCGAGCCGATCGAGACCTCGCCCGCGCCGCGCGGCTTCAGCGAAAGCGCCGGAGGGGGAGGGGAAAGCCTCTCGGCGGCCGAAGCGGAGGCCATCGAGAAGTTGATCATCGACGGCGAGATGCCGACCGAGTGAGGTGGAGATGAGAGCGCGCCGGACGTCTTCGCGGATTCTGCTTCTGTCGATGCCGTTCGGCGCGCTCGATCGCCCCGCGCTCGGGCTCAGCACGCTCAAGCCGGCGCTCGCAGCGCGGGGAATCGCCGCCGAGGTCCGCTACCTCAACTTCGCCTTCGCCGACCTCGTCGGCGGCGATCTCTACCGATGGATCTCCTCCGAGCTCCCCTACACCGCCTTCGCCGGCGACTGGTCGTTCACCGCCGCGCTGTACGGCGACGACCGCGGCCGCGCCGCCGCCTACGCCGACGAGGTGCTGCGCAAGACGTGGTGCCGCAGCGACGACGACGTCGACCATGTCATGGCCGTGCAGCAGATGACGAAGCCTTTCCTCGACACCTGGACGGCCGCGATTCCGTGGGAGGAGTACGCGCTCGTCGGCTTCACCTCCACGTTCGAGCAGAACATCGCCTCGCTGGCGCTGGCCAAGCGCATCAAGGCCGCCCATCCGAGCGTGCCGATCGTCTTCGGCGGCGCGAACTGGGAGTCGGTCATGGGGATGGCCCTCCACCGCCGCTTCCCCTTCGTCGACTACGTCTGCTCCGGCGAGGCCGACGACAGCTTCCCCGAGCTCGCCGCGCGCGTCGTCGCCGGACGATCGGCCGCCGATCCGCCCATCCCCGGCGTGATCTGGCGCGAGAACGGCGAGACGCGCTCCGCCGGGCCGGCGGCGATCGTGCGGGCCATGGACGATCTGCCGGTCCCCGACTTCAGCGACTACTTCGACGCCGTGGAGACCTCGCCGTCGGGCGTGAGCGTGTCGCCGAACATCCTCTTCGAGAGCTCGCGCGGATGCTGGTGGGGAGCGAAGTCGCATTGCACGTTCTGCGGCCTCAACGGCGGAACGATGTCCTTCCGCAGCAAGAGCGCCGCGCGGATCCTCGGCGAGATCGACGAGCTGGCCGGACGCTGGCGCGCCGAGATGATGGAGGCCGTCGACAACATCCTCGACATGCGCTACTTCGACGAGGTCCTCCCCGCCCTGGCCCGGCGCCAGCCGCCGCTGCAGTTCTTCTACGAGGTCAAGAGCAACCTCTCCCGCGCCCAGGTCGAGCAGCTCGCCCGCGCCGGCGTGAACCGCATCCAGCCCGGCATCGAGAGCCTCAGCGACCACGTCCTGCGCCTGATGCGCAAAGGCACGACCGCGCTCCGCAACGTGCAGCTGCTCAAGTGGTGCCGCGAGTACGGCGTGCACGTCGACTGGAATATCCTCTACGGCTTTCCCGGCGAGACCAGCGCCGATTACGACGAACAGCTCGAGCTGGTCCGAGCCATCCGCTTCCTCGGCGCGCCCGGCGCCTGCGGCCCGGTGCGCCTGGACCGCTTCAGCCCCTACTTCGAGGCGCCGGCGTCGTTCGGCATCGTCAACGTCCGCCCGCTGTCGACGTACCGGCATCTCTATCCCGACGCCGGCGACGCTCTCTCCGACATCGCCTACTACTTCGACTACGACTACGCGCCCGACACCGATCCGCGCGGCTACGCGGCGGAGCTGATCGCCTTCGCCGGCGAGTGGTCGTCGCAAGCCGACCCGCGCGGCCTGACGTGCCGCGACGACGGCGAAGCGCTCGTGCTCCACGACGAGCGCTCCGGGGCGACCGTGCCGAAGCTGCGGCTGGAAGGATTCGAGAAGGAGGCGTACGAATTCTGCGACTCGCTGCATCCGGCGCAGGCGGTGCTCCGCCATCTGACGGAGCTGTTCGGCGTGGGCGTGGAGCCGGAGTCGGTGACGGAGTTCCTCGATTCGCTCGTGGCGAACGCGCTGATGATCACCGACGGGACGAACTATCTCAGCCTCGCCGTGCATACGCCGCCGCGCTGGTCGGCCGCGCCGGCGCCGGCGGCAGTACGATGAGCGACGCCATGATGTCCGCCCAGGTGATTCTCCGCCCGCGCGGCCGCCGCTCATCGGCCGGTCTGACGATCACGTCGGCGAACGTCGCGGACGTGGCGCCGGAGCCGGCCACGGCCGCGCGGGTGGCCCGCTATTTCAAAGAGAAGGGATTCGAGGTCGGACCGCTGGCCGGGATCAGCTTCTCCATCGCCGCGCCGGCGGCGGCGTTCGAGAAGCTCTTCGGAAAGACGAAGGCGCTGTCGCTGCCGCTCGCGTCGATCGATCCCGACGTCGCCGCCGAGATCGAGGAGGTGACGTTCACGCCGCCGCCCGACTTCGGCCCGACGTCGTTTTCGTGATGCCTCCGAACGTGGTCGTGCCGCCCGCGATCCGCCGCTCGCCGCTGATGCGCGCGGGCGGCTTCGCCGTCGTCGACGGCCTGCTCGACGAGGAAACGTTCGGCAGGCTGACGGCGGAAGCGATCGAGGCCCACAACCGCGCGGTCCTCAGCGATGTCGCCGAGACAGGCGACACCGCCGAGCGCGGCGGCGCCCCCGCCCGCCACTTCGCCTCCGCCGACGGCGGACCGCTGCAGCAGAGCCTCTACAACGCGCCGGCGCTCTCCGCGCTGCTCTCCGGCTACGCCGCGCTGCCGGTGGCGCCGACGGGAGAGGCGGCGACGTTCAGCTACTACGCCGCCCCCGGCGATTTCATCGACGTCCACCGCGACATCGTCAGCTGCGACCTCGCCGTGATCACCTGCCTCCTCGACAACGCCCCCCACGCCGCCGGCGGCAGCCTCTGCGTCTATCCCGACCGCGTCGAGGAGCCGGTGGCCTCGATCCGCCGCTCCCCCACCCGCGGCGCCGCGCTGGTGCATCTCCTCCCCGGCCAGACGATCGTGCTCCTCGGCGGCACCCTCCCGCACCGCGTGGTGGAGGTGGCGGAGGGGCAGCAGCGAGTGGTGTCGGTAATGTGCTTCCGAGCAGCGTGCTGACTACTCGGCCGCCACCGCAGAGCCGCCTTGCTGCGCGCGACCACGACGCAAGCGCCGAGGTGCAACAAACTACCCCGCGAGGCAGTGTTCCGCCGAGCCTGCCGAACCGATGACGGGTCAGTCACTCAGGTTGCATAACGCAGAGCCTTACACAATCAACTAGAACTATCCCGCCTGCGGCGCTTCCAAACCAACATGGCCCAGGTGGCGGGTACGAACGCCAGCAAGGCGCCTTTGAGCGGAATACCCGGATCATAAAAGATATGCCATACAAACAATTCAGGCCCACGTGGCGACCTGTTCAATGCTAGGTCGACGACAACAGTGAGAACAGCAATCCCGACGCCGTACGTTACGAGCCCCGCGAGACCCGAAAGTAATGCGCCCATCCACCGGAAGCCGGTGCGGCTCACAAACCAGCCGTAGAACATGTAGTTCAGCACAGTGAGAGCTCCACATAGACCAAATGCAGGTAACGATGCAAAGAAGACTACGCGCTCGATGTGTTCCTGCGTCAGATGCGTCTGCATTGATTCCAGCTAGTCATTGGACGTGGCTGCTCGTCCAAACCACGCCGCTGTCCGCGTCATTGGCTCCGAACCGAAATGGCACGCGAAGCCATTCACGTCCGACGTCAGCGCCACGCCGCGGTAGAGCGTGTCTTCGATGTTATCACACCTAATCACACTTGATTATTGTGGCGCGAATGCCTACCAAGGAATACACAACCGAACACAAATCCAACAGCTGCCGAGACCAGTACGAACGCCATGGACGGGACGTCAACCGGCGCCACCAACGATGCGCCCTGATCTGTGGTCGCAGAACAGGCCAGAATGCGCTTACTGCGTAGCTATACTAATTCCTGACCCGGAAAACGCAGCGTCTCATTTGCGTAGCGGCAATCTGGAGCGATGCCAGCGGCACACGTTGCAAGTACTCCATGTCAACGGCCCATACGTTCTCCTCTATGCCAACAAAATATCATGCCGCTGATGAAAGCCATTGCCAGTATGATCAAGACGATGGTAAGCGGCAACAAATAGACGCCAGAAACCGGGGACGTGCCACCATCCCTCAGTAGAGACCAGTATGCTGTGATGGCAATAAGATAGCCGACAGCCATTGCGCCCATGAGAACAACCAACAGTAAAGCGCGCACTACACACGTAAGTACACGCATGTCATTACCTTTGATTCGCATACTTACCATGCCGGCCGGAAAACCGATTACAAACGCTAACACAGCAGTGGTCACGAAAGCGGCGGTTATGGGGTGCATACTAATGAGGATGTGGATTAAAGCCTGGCACTTGTTCTTCCACTCCAGGCCATACTCTCGTGAGCCAACTGTAGCCACGAGGGTCCGTCTGAGTATACCGCCCAATCCCGCTCGATACGAGCCAGGACGGCTTGTTAAAATACGGAACGCGCCTCATGACATGCCACGCGGTCACGTTGGTCTATGTAGAATACGTTAGGCCGATAGCGCGGACTGCGCCGAAGCGCGGGCACAATCGAGATCTGTTGTGGCAACAATTTCCTCCGCCGCCGCGCGTCGAGAGATAAACGCCGAGAATCGCCGATGGTTCGAACAGCCTCAATTGCCCCCGCGCAAACCAGGCGCAGACACGCATAATAGTCACGTCTCGCCACCATAATCCGCCGCTTCGATTGACCGCTATCAGTTACCTGCATGTTCCCCCTCGCAGCGCCGCAAGGTGAGGAACGGGCCGCGACCAGCAAAACGCGTCACCGCCGAAGCGACACTTCGGGCACTCAGATCCGTTTAATTGCGCCAAAGCAACGTGGAGGCGAGTGCCCGAAGTGTCGCTTCACCACCCACCCGACGCATACTCGTCGCGGCCCGTTCCTCACTCGCCGCCCACCCTGGCGCGTTCGGGCCATCCAGTTGTCTGTCACGCCGCTCGCAGCTCACACGCTAAGTTGCGTTGCGCCTGTCGCGCCGGCGAGCGGCGCGCCAGCCAACAGCATGGCCCTCGGCGTGCCCCACCGGCGCCGTCGCTGCTCCCGCCCCGCGCGGCGGCGCGCGCAGCTGCTAATCCGCGTAGGCCGATCCGCGGGAAGCAACACCGGAGTCTCCGATCTGCCAAATGATCTTGCCTACTGCTGTCGGTATGCGACAATTCACGGCGGTGTGAGCGAAACTCCAGCTACGTCAGAGGAGCCCAAACCCGAAATGCCTGAAGGCTTCGAAAAGGTCGGAGAGGTTATCCCGAGCCTGTTCTACGATCTTATCGCTAGAATCGTGCCCGGTGCTACTGTGGCAGTCGTTGTGTCGTACCTCAATCGGAAGACATTTCATCCTAATGTGGACCGCGTCGAACGAATAGCGTTGCTTATCGGCGCAGGCTACGTCATCGGCTTGTTACTCTCGGCCATTTCAACCGGAATCCTCTGGGTGCTAACCCGGCCCCCCGCGTTGAGATCCTACGCTGATGAGGCTTTTTGGGCGAGCATCAAGAAGTATCAAAGCAATAAAGATCTTTCGGTGCTGTTCGCTAAAATGGTCGCAGAGTCCACATGCTGCGAAAACTTCGTCATAGCAGTGCCGCTGATTGCTAAATTTGATCCCGATGCGTCGGCGCGATGTGGGTACTACTGGCTCGCCGGAATCGCGGCGTTTTATGTTGCATATGTGAGGCGCGAAATTCTCCGTCGCCGTCTGGCGCAACAGGACTAATGTGGCCGTTCTCGGCGTCATTCTGACCTTTAATATTCACGTTTGTTGCGTAGAATCAGACAAGAGCACCGTCCTATGATTTCGCGAGGTACGAGAACGGCCTAACGATCCTCACAAGCTGACAAAAGGCCGCCGAGCGTTGGCTCGGCGGCGGAGCCGCCTTGGGCGGCTCCAACTGCACGCGGGCGGCACGGAGGGCGGCCCTTTGCAGCTTAGAGTGATCGCGATCGGTTCTTTTTGTGTCGATAGTAGATCAAAGCGCGCACGGCCGCTGCGCGGCATCGCTCGTCTTTCGGATCGTAGAGAGCACTTGGCAGTACGACAACGTTGTCTGGTTTGCCAAGTTGTTTCTTTACATCGCTTTCGGTTGTGCCGGTCGTGACGCGATTTAGTTGTGGCTCCGCTCGGCATCGCTGCGCACAGACAACACCACACGTGAACACGATTGCGAGCAAGGCGGCACTGAATCGCGAGAATTGCATATTAGAAGGGCGACGGAGGGCTAAAGTTACCTCTGCAGTCCCTCCAAGGATGATGGAAATGATCTACGGACCACATTCCCTTCTTGAGAATGTTTTCAAGATAGTTCTTATCGAGGACGCAGTTGAGTCGGCATCCGCCTTCACTATTGGCATTGTTTTTGGCATTAGCAACAGCGTTATCTGTCCTCTGCAGACACCCGGGCTTATGCGATTGCGGTCATTGACATGTTGACTGCTCGTGCATGCGGAAGCAGATCACCTTCTCAACGTGAGACACGCGGCCGCGGTTAATGACCTCGTCGAGCATCCCGCTTCCAGTTGAATACACCGAGTGCGGCTGCCGCACCAAAAAGCACGAGCGTCGCGACCGCGAAGATGTTCCCTCGTGTTGCATACATCTGCGGATTCGGTGTTGGAGGGCCGCCGGCCGCCCACCAGTTGTAAAGCGTGAGATTGCCTGCCCAAAGAGCGGCCGCGAACAATACCGCCACAAAAACCCACCGCGTAGTCGAAGCTCTCATCCAGATCCTAGTGCCGGCGCAAACCGTTCGACAATTTACCGTCATGCAAACCACGGGCGATAGTGAGGCCGCCGCCGTTCGGTGCCAACGAAGCGCATGCCTGATCTCAGTGCGCTTAATCGTCATTAACTCGCCCGGCTCATTATGTCCGGTGGATTGACACCGGCGTACTGGTATAGATTCATATCAGCAACTAGAGAACCGATAGGGTCGTGGGTATACCGACACAGCGCACCCTTGTGCGACCGAAAGATGTCACACATCAATACCACGAGATCTGCAAAAAAAGATCAACTGTACGTCCAAGCCGCGCGTCGACGATGGCCACGATCTCGGCACGCTGCCACCGGCACTTCGATCGCCACGCGAAAACACGAACAGGTACTTGTTGCACATCGTCACGTGGGTGTAACGATGTAAGTAGATTGGTGACAGCCGAGTCATTTCCATGCATGTAACGCCGAGCAGCGTTTGACCAGCTCCCATTGAATGTTTCAGATGGCTTGCCAAGATCGGCTATCAGCGCAGCTTCGGTCCGGTGATGCGACAGATCGATGTCGATAAGACGTGGTTCTGGACATCGCTTGCTCTCAAGGATCACAGCTACGACTACTATAAGCAATATGAGAAAGGAGACCAGCCAAACGGCACGTTTCATTAGAAGCACGGTCCGTTGAAAAGCTTACTAACTGCATAGAAGACGTAGGCGTCCACGCCAGCTTGACCTTGATTTGCAGAGATCTTTTGGCGAAGTGCAGCGCCTGCCGCCGCCTCGCAGTCGCTTCGCGAATTGTATGAACGATGTTCTGCCGCAAGAAGGTAACTCAGTGCGCTGGTGATGTTGCTTACTGCAAGTGACACATGCTCCTCTTCATGTTCAAGAATGGATTGGAAGGACGCCGTCCCGCGTTGTGCCGCGATTGCGATAAAGAAGTCAGCCTCCGCCTCGAATCCTAATTTCCAAACTTCTCGACGCGTAAAAATGTTGCATCCTCCAGAGCACGTGTACCCAAGACGAAACCGCAACTGCGTGCAGCCGTTTCTCATCGTAAGTGCCGTGGCAGTTGTCACTTGTTCATAGTAATGCCAACGCAAGAGCCCGAGTGGATCCACCCACGCCAGCGGATTCCCGTGAACATATCCATATGAACGACGATTGAGGGGATCCGGTTGAGTGTAGCGACCGAGCCCAGACCTATACCATCTGAAGACGTTGAAATTTTCTTCATGCCCTTCCCACGTCAACGCGACTTCCTGGCCCGGGAAACGCAGCGGCTGATCCCACCGGCTGTCGCCTACCCGCAGTTGCCACAGATCACCGAATGGCTCGTATTCGGCTCGCCATGTGACCGCAGTGGCGGGATCGAACTGAAGGATCGGCGTGCCGAGATGGTCCATGAACGTGCCGCGCCAAATCGTCCCACCATTGAGCTGCGCTACGGGAAGGCTGCCGAGCCAGACGATGTCGTAGCGCGAATTTGCCAGCGCCGTTGTTCTGAGGCGGCGCGAGCCCCAGAGATTCGGCTGGTCGTCGTTCGTCATCGTCAGCAGATGGAGCTCCGGGCTGTAGTAGAAGCGCCTCGTGGCAGATCCGGTGTCGGTCGGCGACTCGGTTCTCTTGACGCGCACTCCGCGGCCGTCGTAGGCATACGCGATTTGATGCGCGGGGGAGCTGTCGCCGGAGTTATCGATGATCGTCGATAGGAGATTGCGGCCGGAATAGCCGCGGTCGGCGTAGTAGTGCAGCTCATTGCCGGCAGCGTCGTACGTCATCGGCTTGTCGATACCCACGGGCGACGGGACGTTAAGGTTGACCGAGGTGACGTGATCGAGCAGCGGTGTCGTTCCCTGATAGGAGTAAATCTCGTGCCGCGATCCCGGGGCGGGAGCGGCCTGCCCGCGAGCGCGGCATGTCTTGCAAGCGAGCGGCTGGCTCGGATCGACTTCGATCATTCCGCCGAGGTCGAGCGTCAGCATGTTGCCCATATTATCGTACGTGTACGCGCCGGCTCCCCACAGCGACGAGCCGCTGTTCGCCGTAACGAGGCGGTTGAGATCGTCGTAGGCGAAGTCGCGGCTGAAGCTTGGGTCGAGAGCGTCGTGTATCTGAGTGATGTTTCCCGCCGCATCCTCGGCGTAGAGGTAATCGGCGATCACCGCGCCCGACGAGGTGGCGAGCTTGTTCTCCGTCACCCGGTATCGATTGTCGAACGTCACCGTTCGTTGAGTTCCGTTCCCAAACAGCAGCGTCGTCAGCGGGCCGAACGGCAGGTATGAGGCGGAGGCGATCGTCGATGCGCCGGTCAGGACCGATGTCGGGCGATGCGCATAGTCGAAGCTATATTGCACCGACGAGCCAGACGGATACGTGATCGCGGAGCGATTGGCGTCGGCGTCGTACTGATAGGCTGTCGTCACCGACGTCTGATTGTCGCTCCGCGCTTCGTTGAGGAGAAGGCCACGGCGGTCGTATTTGAAGATGCTCGAGCCGGCCGGATCGTTCATCGACGTCGTCCGGCCGATGCCGAAGGAGGCGGTGCTGTCGTAGCCCCAGGTTACCGTCTCGACCGGCGAGACCGCCTGCGTCACGCGTCCAATCGCATCGTACGTCCGGTTCGCGTAGGTGCCGTTCGCCGACGACGTCGTCAGGGTGTTGCCGTCGAAGTCGTAGGAGTACGTCGTCACGCCCGTGACAGGGCTCGTCTGTTTGAGCATGCGGCCGAAATCGTCGTAGGCGTAGGTCGTGGTGTTGCCGTTTGGATCGGTGACCGACACGAGATTGTCGCGAATGTCGTAGGCGTAGCTCGTGGTGACGCTACCCGTGCCGAGCGTCTGCATGACGGCGGTGAGCCTTCTCGCCTGATCGTATCTATAGGTCGTATTCGGCGAGCTGTGGCGCTCATCCTGAACGGACGTCATGCTGTCGACACCGTCATAGCCGTAGACGATGCTGCTGTTGTCGGCGTGAGTGGTCCG
>Ga0075425_100000123_pt1 | contig 65541 bp, 49 predicted proteins | sample SoiMethybrSBSTD4_FD_75300 | JGI IMG/M metagenome (GOLD analysis project Ga0075425, IMG submission 75300) | Bulk soil microbial communities from a Populus tree surrounding site in Tennessee, USA - Soil MetaG P. TD hybrid SBSTD4 | ecosystem: Environmental > Terrestrial > Soil > Tree plantation...
TCGGTGAGCTGATCGACGCGCTGCCCGTTCACCCACACGACGCCGCCGTCGGCCTTGAGCAGGCCGACCATGATCTTGAGCGCCGTGGACTTGCCCGAGCCGCTCGCGCCGAGAATCACCTTCGTGTGCCCCTTGATCAGCGTGAAGCTGACGTCGCGCAGCACGACCTTCTCGTCGAAGGCGAGCTGCACGTGATCGAAGACGACGACCGGCGCGCCCGTCTCGCTGAGAATCTGCCGCGCCTCGTCGGACGTCGGGCTGTAGGTCGGCATCAGTAGATGAACCCGATGAAGATCTGCGTGACGAAGAAATCGGCGGCGATCACCGCCACCGATCCCGCGACGACCGACAGCGTCGTCGCCTTGCCGACGCCCGCCGTGCCGCCGGACGTCCGCAGGCCGACGTGGCACGCAATGGTGACGATGAGGAAACCGAACACGAACGGCTTCGACAGGCCCATCCAGACGTCGTCCATGTAGAGGCCCTTGGTGACCGACGCCCAGTACAGACTCGAGTTTACCTGCAGCTGGTACCGCGCGACGACCCAGCCGCCAAGGATGCCGATGAAATCGGAGACCACCGTGAGCACCGGCGCCATGATGATGCCGGCGAGCATCCGCGGCACCACGAGCTTGCGCACCGGATCGGTGCCGAGCGCGCGCAGCGCGTTGATCTGATCGCCGACCACCATCGATCCGATCTCCGCGGCGATCCCCGATCCGATCCGACCCGTGAGCATCAGCGCCGTCAACACCGGCCCGAGCTCTTTGATCATCGACGCGCCGACCAGCCGGCCTACCACCGGCCGCGCGCCGAACTGGTCGAGCGTCAACCCGCTCTGCGATGCGAGCGCCATGCCGGTAAAGAGCCCCGAGAGCAGCACGACCGTGAGCGAGCCGAAGCCGATCAGATCGAACTGCTCGACGATGTCGTGGCGGTAGAAGGGGCGCGAGAAGGCGCCCGTGAACGACGCGCACGTGAGATAGGCGTACTCCTGAACTTCGAGGGCGGCCGATTTCAGCCAGCGGATGAGCAGCGGCACGCGGCGGTCACGCCCTCCGCGCGGGCCACGGCAGCCCCAGCTCCGGGTTGCGCAGCCGTTTGATCTGATCGCGGAGCGACGCCGCCCTCTCGAAGTCGAGGTTGGCCGCCGCCGCGCGCATCTGCACCTGGAGGCCCGCGATGTGCGCGTCGAGCTGCTGCTGGTTGTGGAACCGTTCGGTGCCGTCGAGCGTCGCCGCCGGCGTCACGTAGTCTCGCTCGTAAACGCTCGACATCACCTCGTCGATCGCGCGCACGATCGACTGCGGCGTGATCCCGTGCTGAATGTTGTAGGCCTCCTGCACCGCGCGTCGCCGCTCGGTCTCGCCGATCGCCGCGCGCATCGAATCGGTCATCCCGTCCGCGTACATGATCACCCGTCCGTTGACGTTGCGCGCCGCGCGGCCCGAGGTCTGGATCAGCGAGCCGGCCGACCGCAGGAAGCCCTCCTTGTCGGCGTCGAGGATCGCGACCAGCGACACTTCCGGCAGGTCGAGCCCCTCGCGCAGCAGGTTGATCCCGACGAGCACGTCGAACTCGCCGCGCCGCAGATCCCGCAGGATCTGCACGCGCTCGAGCGTCTCGATGTCGGAGTGCAGGTACCGCACCCTGACGCCGAGCTCCTGGTAGTACTGCGTCAGATCCTCCGCCATCCGCTTGGTCAGCGTCGTCACCAGCACGCGCTCGCCGCGCGCGACGCGGTCGCGGATCTCGGCGAGCAGATCGTCCACCTGCCCTTTCACCGGCCGCACCTCGATCGGCGGATCGATGAGCCCCGTCGGCCGGATGATCTGCTCGACGACGACGCCCTGCGACTTCGAGAGCTCGTACGGCCCCGGCGTCGCCGAGACGAAGACGACCTGCTTGACGCGATGCTCCCATTCCTCGAAGTTGAGCGGCCGGTTGTCGAGCGCCGACGGCAGGCGGAAGCCGTACGCGACGAGCACTTCCTTGCGCGAGCGGTCGCCGTGATACATGCCGCGGATCTGCGGGACGGTCTGATGGCTCTCGTCGACGATGATCAGCGCGTCGCCCGGCAGGTAGTCGAGCAGCGTCGGCGGCGGATCGCCGGGATTGCGTCCCGTGAGATGCCGCGCGTAGTTCTCGATGCCGTGGCAATAGCCGATCTCGCGGATCATCTCGAGATCGAACATCGTGCGCTGGTGCAGCCGCTGCGCCTCGAGCAGCTTCCCCTCGCCTTCGAGCTTCGAGCGGTACCACGCGAGCTCTTCCTTGATCGTCTCGACCGCGCGCCGCGTCCGCTCGCGCGGCGCGACGAAGTGCGACTTCGGGTAGACGGCGATCTTGTCGTGCCGCTTCAGCGTCTTGCCGGTGAGCGGGTCGAACGTCGAGAGCTCGTCCACGTCGTCGCCGAACAGCTCGATGCGGAGGCCGTTCTCCTCGTAGGACGGGATCACCTCGACGATGTCGCCCCGAACGCGGAAGGTGCCGCGCGCGAAGTCGTGGTCGTTGCGCTCGTACTGGATCTCGACGAGCTTGCGCAGGATCTCCTCGCGCGCGATCCGCTGGCCGCGCTCGAGCGGCAACAGCATGCCGTAGTAGGCCTCGGGCGATCCGAGGCCGTAGATGCACGACACGCTCGCGACGATGATGACGTCGCGCCGCTCGAAGAGCGACCGCGTCGCGGAGAGCCGCATGCGATCGATCTCGTCGTTGATCGTCGCTTCCTTCTCGATGTACGAGTCGGTCGCCGGGACATACGCCTCCGGCTGGTAGTAGTCGTAGTAGCTGACGAAGTACTCGACGGCGTTGTCGGGGAAGAAGCGGCGGAACTCCTGGTAGAGCTGCGCGGCGAGCGTCTTGTTGTGGACCATCACGAGCGTCGGCCGGTTCACGCGCGAGATGGTCTGCGCCATCGTGAAGGTCTTGCCCGAGCCGGTGACGCCGAGCAGCACCTGGTGCGGATCGCCGCGCTCGAGGCCCTCGACCAGCTCTCCGATCGCGCGCTCCTGATCGCCCGCGAGCGAGAAGTCGGAGACCAGAGTGAAGCGATCGTACAGCGACGGCATACGAACTCTGAATCGTACTATGGCTGATGGCTGATGGCTAATGGCTATGGCTGATGGCTATTGGGTGATGGCACGATGGAGCCACCATGAGCCATCGACCATTGCCATCAGCCATCAGCCATCAGCCATGACGGCGCGCCCGCGTCTTCGACGAGGCGCGTCGATCTGGCTGCCGGCGGGACGACCGCGCCGGCGCTACCCGACCTTCGTTGGGCGGCGCGACGCCGACGTCGCGATCGTCGGCGGCGGGATCACGGGCGCCGTCGCCGCGCTCGAATTCGCGGCGGCGGGCGCGTCGGTGGTCCTCCTCGAGGCGGATCTCGTCGGCCGCGGCAGCACGTCGGCCAGCTCCGCGCTGCTGCTGCAGGAGCCGGACATGAACCTCGCGCAGCTCGCGGCGCGGTACGGCCGCGCGCGCGCCCGGCGCGTCTGGCGGCTCAGCCACGACGCCGTGCGCGAGTTCACCGCGATGCTGCGGCGGCGGCGCATCGCGTGCGATCTCGACGCGCGCGACGCCGTCTACTACGCCACGCACGCGGACGCGGCGCGGCGGCTGCGCGCGGAGTTCGACGACCGCGCGCGCGCCGGCTTCGAGGGCGAATGGCTCACGCCCGGCGCGGTGCGGGATCTCACCGCGCTGCCGGCGCGCGGCGCCATCCGCACCCGCGGCAGCGCGCAGTTCAACCCCTACAAGGCTTGCGTCGGCGTGCTGGAGGCGGCGCGATCGGCGGGCGCCGCCATCTTCGAGCGCTCCGCCGCGGTGCGCGTCGTCGCCGGCCGCGATCGCGTGCGCATCCGCACCGCGCGCGGGAGCCTCGAGGCGGGACGCGTCGTGATCGCGACCGGCTACGCGACCGAACGCTTTCGTCCCCTCGCGGGCCGCTTCCGGATGTACGACACCTACGTCGCCGCCACGCGGCCGCTCGGCGGCGCCGATCGCCGCGAGGTCGGCCTCGGCGACGTGATGATCTGGGACACCGAACGGCCGTATCACTACGCGCGCTGGACCGCTGATCACCGGTTGCTCGTCGGCGGCGGCGATCGACCGGTCGAGGGCCGCGGCGGGCGGACCCGCGCCGAGAGGTTCGCGGCGGCAGTCGGGCAGCTGCGCACTGAGTTCGAGGCGCTGCTCCCGGCGCTCGGCGACATCGGCATCGACCGCGCGTGGGAAGGAATCTTCGCGATGACGCCCGACAGCCTGCCCTACGTCGGCCCGCACCGCCGCTATCCCGGGCACCTGTTCGCGCTCGGGTACGGCGGCAACGGGATGACGTTCGGGTTCCTGGCGGCGCGGATGCTCGTCGACCAGTGGCGCGGCGTCAGATCAGCGGATCACGACCTGTTCGCGTTCGGACGCCAGCGCAGCTGACGGCACGCACAGTCGTCTATACTCGCGTCCGCCTGGTTCGATGGTCTTCAATTCGCTGTTTTTCTTCCTCACGCTGATTCCCGTCCTCGCGGTGTATTTCGCGACGCGAGCGAGGCGGTCCCGCTTCGCGAAAATCGTGCTGCTCGTCTACAGCTGGATCTTCTACGCGATGTGGAATCCGGCATTCTTGACGCTGCTCATCGGCTCGACGGTCCTCGACTATTCCGTCGCGCTCGGGCTCGAGAAGTGGCCGGAGCACAAACGCCGGCTGCTCGTGATCAGTCTGGTCATCGAGTTTGGATTGCTCGGCTTCTTCAAGTACTACGACTTCTTCATCGCGACAACGGCGTCGGCCTTCCGCGCGATTGGCATCGCCTGGTCACCGCCGCTGCTGCACATTCTTCTGCCGATCGGCATCTCCTTCTATACGTTTCATTGCGTCTCGTACACCGTGGACGTGTATCGCGGCCGGATCCGCGCGGAACGCAGCTTTCTCGACGTCGCGGTGTTCGTCGCGTTCTTCCCGCAGCTCGTCGCCGGCCCGATCCTTCGCGCGAGCCACTTTCTCCCGCAGCTGCGCGAGACGCCCGCGATCCGCTGGAAGGACATCGCCGACGGGATCACGCTCGTCCTCTTCGGGCTCTTTCTGAAGGTCGTCATCGCCGACAACGTCGCGGCCCGTGTCGGCTACCTCTTCGATCATTGGCAAGTGATCGGCCGGCTCGCCACGTGGAGCGCGGCGATGCAGTTCGGCGTCCAGATCTACATGGACTTCAACGGCTACTCGCTGATGGCGATTGGCCTCGGCCAGATCCTCGGGTATCACATTCCGATCAATTTCAACGCGCCGTACGCGGCGGCGGGCTTCTCCGACTTCTGGCGCCGCTGGCACATCTCTCTCTCGACGTGGCTCCGCGACTACCTGTACGTCCCACTCGGCGGCAACCGCCACGGGACGGCGCGCACGTACGCCAACCTGGTCATCACGATGGTGCTCGGCGGCCTGTGGCATGGCGCGAGCGCGATGTTCGTCCTGTGGGGCGCGATGCACGGCGCCTACCTGTGCGCAGAGCGCTTCGCGCGCGAGCGCATCGCTCTTCGCGTGCCGCTCCCGCCGGCCGTGATCTCTGCGCTGCTCATCGTCGTCACGTATCTGACGGTCTCCATCACATGGATTCCATTTCGTGCGACCAGCGCGGAACAGTGCCTGGGGATGCTCGCACGAATGTTCAACGGGGACATGCACTACGACGCGGCGCTGTCGCGCGATTACGCGATCGCTCTCGTCGTGTTCGCCGGCCACTGTCTCTCGCGACGCTACGACTTCATCGCCCAGGCATTGAACCGCGCCGGCGTGCGGCTCGTGTCGGTCACCGCAATCCTGCTGCTGCTGTACTTTTGTTCCGGCGAGCGATCGGAGTTCATCTACTTCCAGTTCTGATCGATGCGAGCGATCATCGCGGGCGTCCTCATCAGCGCGGCTGTCGTCGGCGCCGTGGAGGTGCTGTTTCGCAAAGCCGGAGGGTTACCGTCCGTCGCTGCCGGCCTGACCCGCGTCGAATTCCAGTGGAAGGTGAAACGAGCCCGAGACCGTGACGGCGTCGTGCTCTATGTCGTCGGCGACAGTCGTGTGGGCTGGGGATTCGCGGAGCGGATCTTCAATCGCGAGTATGCCAGCCTTGCCGGCTCGGACCGCTTCGTTGCGGTGAATGTCGGCCTCGCCGCGGCGAACGTCCCCGACAACCTGGAGTACATCCTCCGGCTGAACGCGGGGAGGCCGCCCCAGGCGATTGTGCTCAATTACAGCCCGGCGGCCTTCTACCTGTTCCTGAACGATCCCGGCCCGCCGATTCCAGGTCTCAAGATCCAGGACGTGCTCGACGATCGGTTGGACAGCCACCTGGCGGAGTGGCTATGGACACGTGGACGCTGGCACGACACCACGGCGCAGATTTGGGGATACCTGCAGACGCGGAGGGTCGCCGGGTCCGTCAATTTCGTCCATCGGACGGCCTTCGATGACGGCTTCGTCAACGCGACGCTTGCGACGAACATCGGCACGCCGGTCGACAATGCGGCCTTTCAGCTCGCGTTCTATCGACGAATGATTGCGGGGTTGAGCGCGGACGCGGCCAACGCGCGCAAACGGCGCGCACGCGTGAGCGAAATCGTTCGCTCGGGGCGGGCACTCGGCTGGCGCGTCGTTCTCGTTCGTCTCCCGCTCGGCGCGGCGGTCCGCGAGGTGGAGGCTGGCCTGCCGCAGGATCTGCAGGCCGATGCGTTGGCCAAGGCGCTCGACGTGCCGTTTGTCGACTACGCGACGGATCCGAGAACGGCCGCGTTCGACACACTCGACGGTTCACATTTGACACCGGAGGCCGCCCGCGCCTTCGCCCCAATCATGGCCGGCGACCTATACCGCATGATGAACGACGAGTTCGACGCCCTCGACCGCCCCCAGTCGTGAGCCTCCACGGCGCGGAGTCAGGCAACCGTGCCGTCTCGAGCGTATAATCGTCAGTTGGTACCTTGATGCGGTGTCTGGCCGTCTGTCAGGACGAGTTGGTCATCAGGATGCTCGACGAGATCCTGCTGCCCGGGTTCGAGGTCGAGTTCATCGTCGAACAGCGGCCCCTCGCTCGCAAGCTGCACGACGCGGGCGTCACCGTCACGGTCGGCGATCCGCGCCGCACCGACACCTGGCTCAAGGCGGACCTCGGCCCCTCCACCTGCGTCATCATCGAGGACAACGGCAAGCGCAACCCGAAGAAGATCGTCGACGCCGTGCGCGACGCGGGCGGCACGCTGGTCTACGTCCTCGGCATCGGCGCCGAGCGGCCCGAGGATTCGCGCGCCGAGTTCGCCGAGGTCGCCTACCTGTCGATGTCGGAGCTCTTCGGCGGGCCGCTGCTCACCGAATTCAGCCGCTCGCTGACGCGGGCGCGCGTGCAGCAGTACCAGCGCTACTTCAGCGACGCCGACCGCGTGCTGATCATGCTGCACAACGATCCGGATCCCGACGCGATGGCCAGCGGCCTCGCGCTGCGCAACGTCCTGCGCCGCACGAAGACGACGGCCATCATCGGCGCGATACAGGGGGTGACGCGGCCCGAGAACCTCCGGATGGTGAACCTGCTCGACATCCACGTCGAGGCCATCACGCACGAGTCGCTGCGCGAGTACGACCGCGTTGCGATGGTCGACGTGCAGCCGCACTACTTCGGCGGCGCCATCGATCGCGTCGACCTCGTGATCGATCATCACCCCGAGCAGCCCGGGTACACGGCGGTGTTCAAGGACATTCGCCCGGATTACGGGTCGACCTCCACGATCCTCACCGAGCACCTGCGCGCCGTCGACGTGAACATCTCCGAGCGCACGGCGACGGCGATGCTCTACGCGATCAAGTCCGACACGCTCTTCTTCAACCGCTCGACCAACCGCGTCGACCTCGAGGCGTTCTCCTATCTCTACCCGCTCGCCGACGCGGCGCTCATTCGCAAGATGGAGGGCGCCGAGATCACGCTCGAGCGGTTGGACTACGTGCTGCGCGCGTTCAAGGACGGCACGCTCGCCGAGCAGGTCTTCTGCGCCTTCCTCGGCTCGCTCCCGCGCGAGGATTTCATCCCCTACGTCGCCGACTTCTTCCTCCAGCTCGAAGACGTCAAGTGGACGATCGTCGCCGGCATCGTCAACGACGCGCTGATCGTGTCGGTGCGCAACCTCGGATACACGAAGAACGCGGGCGAGTTCGTGCGCCGCTTCTTCGCCGACATCGGCAGCGCCGGCGGGCATCGCGCGATGGCGAAGGCCGTGGTGCCCATGCGCGCGTTCCGCGAGAAGTTCGGCGACCTGCCGGGCGAGCTGATCGGCGCCAAGCTTCAGGATCTCGTCCGCGATTTCCTCGCGCACGAGCAGCCGGCTCCCGAGAAGAAAAAAGAAGTCGTCCGCTGATTCGCGATCGGGCGTCAGCGCGCGCGATCGACGAACGCGCGCCACGCGCGCGTCGCGTCGGGGTCGGAGTCGTCGAGCTCGACGCCGCACAGCCAGGGGCCGTCGGCGCCCGCGCCGCACGTCCAGACCGCCCGCGCGCGCAGCGCGAGGCCTTCGTCCGGCAGCGCGAGCGCCTGCGCCGATTGCGGCGGCTCGAGGATCCGCTGCGCGAGCTCGAGCCGCGCGCCGCCGTAGCTCAGATCGACGACGGTGCCGGGGGCGACGCCGAGCGCGGCGGCGACGACGCGCGGCGGCGCCGAGCGCGTCCAGCGGCGCGGCCGCGTGGGGCGCGGCCGCTCGCCGCGCGCGTCGAGCAGGCGGCCGAGCACGCCGAGGAAGAGGTCCCACGCCACGGGCTGCACGAGAAATGTCGCGTTGTGGCTTGATGCAGCGGTCTGTAACACCGGCTCGGGCGCCGCATGCGTCACGATGCACACGAGTTCGGGCAGCGCGAGCCGGCTGCCGATGACCAGCTGCAGGCCGTCGACGCCGCCGAGGCGCACCGAGGTGATGAGCACGTCGGGCCGCGCGATCGCGAGCCGGCGGCGCGCCTCCGCGAAGGACGCGGCCTGCATCACGAGATAGCCGGCGTCGGCGAGGACCGTGGCCGCGGCGGCGAGCGCCTGGGGATCCGCATCGGCGACCAGGACCGTGTCGGGGGTCACGCAGGAAGAATTAACAAGCCGCGTGCCTGGAATGCCTGCCCGTGCAGGCACTGTGCTTGCCCGTGCACGAAATTTGCTAGTACCGTGGACCGATGGAGTTCCGGCGCCTCGTCTCGCGCGCCTGCACGGTCTGCGAATGGGAAGGCCAGGCCGTCGAGCAGGGCGATCGCCCGACGCCGGGCTGCCCCTGGTGCCACGCGCCGACGCGCGTGGTCAGCGAGGAGCTGCTCGTGCCGATCGTGCCGGGGAGGAACCCGTTCGCCACCGCGCTCAGCCGCCTCGGCGCCGCGCGCGGCGGCCGCGCCCGCGCCGAGCGGCTCACCGCCGCGAGGCGGAGAGAAATTGCGCGCGCAGCGGCGCTCGCGCGCTGGCGCCGCTGAAATGAAGAATTACGAATTGAGAAGTCAGAATTCGTCGCAAGTGTTCACGAATTCTTACTTCCCAATTCGTAATTCCTAATTTCCCTAGCCGAGCGCCTGATCGAGATCGGCGACGAGATCGGCCGCGTCCTCGAGCCCCACCGACAGCCGCAGCATCCCGCGCGTCACGCCGGCGGCGCGCAGCTGCTCGTCGCTGTGCCCCCACTGCGAGGTCAGCACCGGCATGCTGATCAGCGACTCGATGCCGCCGAGGCTCGCGGCGCGCTTGATCACCTGCAGCCGGTCGTAGACGCGCGCCGCGCGGTCGTAGCGGCCGTCGAGATCGAAGCACACCATCCCGCCGTACCCGGTCATCTGCCGGCGCGCGATGTCGTGATCCGGGTGCGAGGTCAGCCCCGGATAGTAGACGCGGCTGACGCGCCGATCGTCGGAGAGGAACGCCGCGACGGCGAGCGCGTTCGCGTTGTGCTGCGCCACGCGCAGCGGCAGCGTCTTCAGCCCGCGTCCCAGCGCGTACGCGGGATACGGATCCATCACGGTGCCGACCTGCCGGCGCGCTTTTTCGATGGGCGCCACCAGCGCGCGCGGACCCGTGACGACGCCGCCGGTGACGTCGCTGTGGCCGTTGAGGTACTTCGTCGCGCTCTGCATCGCGAGATCGACCCCGAGCGCCAGCGGCTGCTGGTTGATCGGGCTCGCGAACGTGTTGTCGATCACCGACAAGACGCCGCGGTCGCGGCACGCCTGCGCGATCCGCTTGATGTCCACGCAGCGCAGCGTCGGGTTGATCGGCGACTCGAACCACAGCATCCGCGTGCGGTCGCCGAGGACCGTCTCCGGCCGCGACAGCTCCTCGAGCGACACGAACCGCGGCGACACGCCGAAGCGCGCGAGGATGTCCTCGAGGAGGTGGAGCGTGCCGCCGTAGATCGCGGCGCTGCAGACCACCTCGTCGCCCGCGCGCAGGTGCGCGAGGAGGATCGTGGTCGTCGCGCCCTGCCCCGACGAGAACAGCAGCGCCGCCTCCGCGCGATCGAGCGCCGACAGCTTCCGCTCGGCGGCAATCACCGTCGGGTTCGTGTACCGCGAGTACAGGTGCTTCGTCGATCGCCCTTCGTTGTACGCGACGACTTCCTCCGCCGTGTCGAACACGAACGTCGTCGTCTCGTAAATCGGGGTCGTGAGCGGGGCGACCGCTTCACGATCCGCCTCGCCGGTGTGAATCAGCTCGGTCGCGGCGCCGCGTGCGAGCGTCTTGTCAGACTTCATACCCGACCTTCTCTCCCGATGCGCCGACGACCGGCTCGATGAACTGGTGATACGCGTCCTCGTAGCCGCGGTTCATCAGCTCGCCGAGGCCATGGTGCCGCCGCGATCGATCGTCGTAGCCGCCTCCGAAGTCGAACGGCCCGACCGGATTGTGCGCCGGACGGATCGTGAAAATCCTGACGCCGCCGGTCGTCGTCGTCGCGTCGCGGACGATGGCCGCCTCGGCCGACACGAGGTACTCGCCCAGGCGGCCGCGCAGATCGAGCCGCGGCGCGGCGAGCGCGTGCGGGCCCGGCGTCTCCGGCGCGCCGGCGACGAGCACGATCTGCTGCACCTCGAGATCGATGAGCTCGTCGATCAGGCGGATCAGCCCCGCGGGCCGATCGCCGAGGCGATGCGTCTCGCCGCGCCAGTACGCGTCGGGCGCGAAGGCGACCGCGTGCCAGTCCGTGGCGAGCGGCACCGAGAGCGCCGCCGCGACCGCATCCGGCAGATGATCGCGCGCGATGCCGACGAGGTCGAACACCTCGGCGCGGCGCGCCTCGGCCGCCTCGCTCGTCGACCGGCGAACGAGATCGCGCCGCCGCGCGCCCTGCACGAGCGCGAAGACGAGGTCGCGGTGCGCGTCGACGTCGTGGACGCTGACGAGCAGTTCGCGGAAGCCCGGCTGCCCGAGGTTCTCCGCGAGCATCTCCGTGTAGCGGCGCCCGATCTCGGAGGGAGACGGCTGCTGCAGCGCCGTCGCGCCGCGAATGAGATCCCACATCACGCGCCAGCAGCGATCGACGGCCGCGTCGGCGGAGAGCGGCGGCCGCATCGCACGCCACCACCACCAGCCGCGCCCGCGCCGCGCGTGGATCGCGCCGTCACACGCGGCGATCGCCGCCGCCGCTCCCAGCACGAGGACGACGATCCGCGGGAGCCAGGTGGGCAGCGCGCCGGGCGCGAACGCCGCGTCGGCCATCTGCAGGTACGCCGCGACGAGGCCGCCCGCGCCGCCGCCGGCCATCTTCAGCACGAAGTCAATCGGAAAGACGAGCAGCCCGAGCGCGACGGCCGCAATCGGCGCGCAGACGATCGCGACCGATGCGGCGACGGCGGCCGCGATCGCGCGGGGCGCCAGACGCCAGCCGTACAGCGCGCGCACGCCCGGCCCTTTCCAGAAGCCGCGGTCGTCCCAGAGCCGCTGCGCGCCGTCGACCGCGGCGAACATCGCGCCAATGACGCCGATGCCGCGGCCGGCGGCGATGTCGATCTTGACGCCCGCTTCGTGGAGCGCGCGCAGCACGCCCGCGTGATAGGCGCCCGCGGTGCCGATGCCGGTGAGGACGAGCGCCGTGCGGCGTTGCGGCGAGTAGGGTTCGGCGCCGAAGGTGCCCGGCATGGCGTCGAACCGCTCCGTCACGCGACTTCGTCGTGGATGGTGATCAGCTTGAGGATCTCGAACTCGCGCGGGCCGCCCGGCGTCACGACGCGCACCGTGTCGCCCGGCTCTTTATTGATCAGCGCGCGGCCGATGGGCGACGTCGTCGAGATGAGCCCTTTGGCGGCGTCGGCGTCCTCGGGCATGACGAGCTGGAAGACGTGCCTGTCGCCGTTGCCTTCGACCACGTGCAGCGTGGAGCCGAAGCCAGCGCGATCTTTCGGGATGCGATCGACGTTGAGCAGGGCGATCTCGGAGACGCGCTTCTGCAGCATGCTGATCCGCGACTCGACGAGCCGCTGCCGTTCCTTCGCCGCGTGATACTCGGCGTTCTCGCGCAGGTCGCCGAGCTCGCGCGCGCGCTTGATCTCTTTCGGCAGCTCGAGCTTCAGCTCATGATTCAGCGTCTGGATCTCGTCCTCGAACTTCCTGATCAATCGATCCTTCATCGTCTCTGCCATGGGCCGGGCAATCGTACCACAGTGCTATCCTTCACCGAATGGCCATCACGAGCCGCCACAACCCGATCGTCGCGCGTTTTCGGGATGCGGCGAACGGCGACGGCGCCGTCGTGCTCCTCGACGGCGCGCATCTGGTGGCGGACGCGATCGCGGCGAACGCGGCGATTGCGCTCGCGGCGGTGACGACGGCCTCGCGCGCGAAGCCCGAGATCGCGTCGATCGCCGATTCGCTCGTCGAGCGCGGCGTCGAGGTGACGACGGTCGGCGTGTCGGTGATGAACGCGCTCAGCCCGGTGCGATCGCCGGCCGGCATCGTCGCGATCGCCGACCGCCCGGCGCGCGCGGTCGCCGACGTCTTCGCGCGCGGCGTCCCGCTCGTGGCCGTCGCGATCGACGTGCAGGATCCGGGGAACGTCGGCGCGATCATCCGCGCGGCCGAAGCGGCGGGCGCGTCGGGCGTCGTCGCGGCGGGCGCGTCGGCCGATCCGTTCGGCTGGAAGGCGCTGCGCGGATCGATGGGAAGCGCACTGCGGCTGCCCGTGGCCGGATCGGTCGATGCCGCCGCGGCGATCGACGAAGCCCGCCGCCGCGGCTGCCGCATCGTCGCGACGGTGCCGCGCGGCGGCACGCCGATCTTCGACGCGGATCTCAGCGGCCCGGTGGCGATTCTCGTCGGCGGCGAAGGGCCCGGGCTCGCGCCCGCGATCGCCGCCGCGGCGGCGATCCGCGTCACCGTTCCGATGCAGCCGCCGGTCGAATCGCTCAACGCCGCGGTGACGGCGGCGATCATTCTGTACGAAGCGTACCGCCAGCGGCAGTACTCGCTGTTCAAGCGAGTGAGATACTGACCATGCGCAAGGCAGAAAGGCAGGGAGGCAGGGAGGCGGGAATTCAAGGAGAGAAGGCGGGAAGGTTGAAATGACGAAGGCGGGAAGGAAGAAGGTCGGAAGGCGAAGGTTGAAGGCTGAAGGAAAGGCTGGCGTCCGGCTTCCGCCCTTCCATCCCTTCTCCCTGCGTCATTCCGGCTTTCCTGCCTTCCTGCGTTGAATTCCTGCCGTCCTGCCCTTTTGCCTTCCTGCCTTGCCGGAACGCGCAAATGAGCTCACTGTTCCCGACCGACGAGCCGCCCGCAGCGTCGCGCCGCCCGGGCATTGAACGCTCCGCTCCGCTGGCCGAGCGGATGCGGCCGCGGACGTTCGCGGAGTTCGTCGGCCAGGAGGAACTGCTCGCGCCGGGCAAGCCGCTGCGCGAGGCGATCGAGCGCGATCTGCTGCAGTCGATCATCCTCTGGGGCCCGCCCGGCACCGGCAAGACCACGCTCTCGCGGATCATCGCCGACATGACGCGCGCGCGGTTCGTCTCCTTCAGCGCGGTGCTCGCCGGCATCAAGGAGATCCGCGAGGTCATGACGGAGGCGCAGCGCCTGCGCCGCTCGACGGGCCGGCGCACGATCGTCTTCATCGACGAAATCCACCGCTTCAACAAGGCGCAGCAGGACGCGTTCCTCCCGCGCGTCGAGTCGGGCGACATCGTCCTCATCGGCGCGACGACCGAGAATCCGTCGTTCGAGGTGAATGCGGCGCTGCTCTCGCGATCGAAAGTGTTCGTGCTGCACGCGCTGACCACCGGCGAAGTGGAAGAGCTGCTGCGGCGCGCGCTGGCCGACACAGAGCGCGGCCTCGGCGCGGAGGCGGTCGCCGTGGACGACGAGGCGCTGCACGCGATCGCGATGTACGCCAACGGCGACGCGCGATCGGCGCTCAACGTGCTCGAGTTGAGCGTCGCGGCGGCGCCGGCTGCGCAAGAGGGACGCCGCGTCGACGTCGCGCGCGTCGAGCAGGCGATCCAGCGACGCGCGCTTCTCTACGACAAATCGGGCGAAGAGCACTACAACCTGATCTCCGCGCTCCACAAATCGATGCGCAACAGCGACGCCGACGCCAGCGTGTACTGGCTCGCGCGCATGCTCGAGGCCGGCGAAGATCCGCTCTACATCGCCAGGCGCCTCGTGCGCTTCGCGTCCGAGGACGTCGGCAACGCCGATCCGCAGGCGCTCACGGTCGCCGTCGCCGCGAAGGACGCCGTCCACTTCATCGGCATGCCCGAGGGGAACACGGCGCTCGCGCAGGCGGCGATCTATCTCGCCACCGCGCCGAAGAGCAACGCCGTCTACGAGGCGTACGCGCATGCGGCCGAGGACGCGCACCGCGACGTCGCGCAGCCGGTGCCGCTGCACCTGCGCAACGCGCCGACCAAGCTGATGAAGGATCTCGCGTACGGCAAGGGCTACAAGTACGCGCACAACGAAGAGGACGCCGTCGCCGACATGTCGTGCCTGCCGACCGCGCTCGAGGGCCGCACCTACTACGAGCCGCGCGACCGCGGCTTCGAGCAGGAGATCAAGAAGCGCCTCGACGCCTGGGCGGAGATCAGGAAGAAGCGCCGCGGCTGACGAAATCGTTCGTGCAAGCTTGGTCGCCGGATCACGGAATTGGGCGCCTCCCTCGTCCCGCGGCCGCCCCCGCACGCCCGCCGCTTCCGCGCAACCGCTGGACCCAGAGGCACTTATCACGGCCGGGCCCCCTGCCGGTACTCCGATTGCTGTCTCTGCCTGTTACGCGGAAGCAGGAGGATTGAGATGAGAATCGGGGTCAGGAAACCGACTCGATCGAAGAAGCCGTCGAACGGCACGCCGTTCGAGCGCGTCGCGCGCGTGATTCGTGAGACGAGCACGCGGACGATGGTGATTGCCGTCATGTGCTTCGTCGGCGCGGCGATGCTGATTGGCGCGGCGACCTCCGACGTGCATCAGGACAAGCCGGCCGCGCACGCGCAACCGCAGAAGCCTGCGGCGGCGTCGACGATGGCTGCGGCGGCGCCCGCCGGATCCGACGCGGTCGTGCCGGCGGTCGCGGGAGACTCGCCGGCGGCGGCCGTGAAGAAGCCGGCGCCCGTCACGATCACCGGCTGCCTCGAGCGCGACGACACCTCGTTCCGGCTGAAGGAGACCTCGGGCGACAACGCGCCGAAGTCGCGCAGCTGGAAGTCGGGCTTCCTGAAGAAGGGGCCGGCGCCGGTCGCGGTGGTCGACGCGTCGAATCGCCTGAAGCTGCAGTCGCACGTCGGGGAGCGGGTCAGCGTGACCGGCACGCTCGTCGATCGCGAGATGCAGGGGCGCACGCTGCAGCGCCTTGCGTCGTCCTGCAACATGAAGTCGTAGCCGCCAGCGGACTGGGGTCAGACTAGGGTCTGACCCCGGTCCGACCCCACTCCGACCCCACTCCGACCCCATTTCGCGCGCGCGACGTTCAACGCACCTTGACAACGGCCGGGCGCGCGCCTACAGTATCACTGTGCTAGTTAACTAGCACAGTGATACTGATGCTGTTCCGGCCCAACCCGTCCCTCGGCGTCCCGATTTACCTCCAGCTGATGGAGCAGGTGAAGCACGCCGTCGAGACCGGCGCGCTGCGGCCGGGCGACCAGCTGCCGGGGATCCGGCCGCTGGCGGAGGAGCTCGTGATCAACCCCAACACCGTCGCGAAAGCGTATCGGGAGCTCGAGCACGAAGGCGTCATCGAGTTGCGCCACGGCGCCGGCGCGTTCGTCACCGCGCACGGCGGCGGCCGCAAGGCGGCCGACAAGGTGCGCGCCGCGCAACCGGTGGTCGCGGCCGCCGTCGAGCGCCTGCGCGCGCGCGGCCTCACCGACGAAGAGATTCGGCGGATGTTCGAAGCGGAGCTCGCAGGGCTCACGCGCACCGGAGGTCCCCGTGGCTGACGCGCCCGTCATCGAGATCGCGGGGCTGCAGAAGCGCTACGCGTCGGTCGACGCGGTGCGCGGGCTGGACCTGCAGGTGCCGCGCGGCTCCATCTTCGGCTTCCTCGGCCGCAACGGCGCCGGCAAGACGACGACGATCAAAATGCTGCTAGGCATGGCGCGGCCGAGCGGCGGCTCGGCGCGGGTATTCGGGCTCGCCGCCGACGCGCCGCACGCCAGCGTCGAGATCCGCCGGCGCACCGGCTTCGTCAGCGAGGACAAAGAGCTCTACGACTTCATGACGGTCGACGACCTCGTCCGCTTCACGGCGCCCTTCTTCCCGCGCTGGCGCCGCGATCTCGAGGAGCGCTACCGCCGCACGTTCGAGCTGAGGGGAGACATGAAGGTGAAGACGCTCTCCCGCGGCATGCGCACGAAGCTGGCGCTGCTCCTCGCGCTGTGCCGCGGCGCCGAGCTGCTCGTGCTCGACGAGCCGACGGCCGGCCTCGATCCCGCGGTCACCGAGGAAGTGCTGCAGGCGCTCGTCGGCCATGTCGCGCGCGACGAGACGACCGTCTTCTTCTCGTCGCATCAGATCGCCGAGGTGGAGCAGATTGCCGATCGGATCGCGATCATCGATCGCGGACGCGCCGTCCTCACGGGCGCGCTCGACGATCTGCGCGACAACTTCCGCCGCGTGCAGCTCGTGTTCGATCGCGAGGCGCCGCAGACGACGTTCCGCGCCGCCGGCGTCGCGCGCGTGCGCCGGCAGGGCCGCGTGCTGACGGTGGTCACGAGCGGCGGCGCCGAGCCGATCCTCGACGAGGCGCGCGCGCTCGGGCCGGTGTCGGTGGACGTCGCGCCGGTGACGCTGAAGGACATCTTCCTCGAGACGGTCGCGACGGAGGACTGATCATGCTCTGGTACAAAGCCTGGCTCGAAACCCGGTGGCGGTTCGCGATCGGCCTCGCGATTCTGATGGTGTCCGCGTGCGGCCTCGTCTTCGCCTACCCGCAGGTCGCGCGGCTGATGCCGCTCGCGTCGACCATCGAGGCGCGCGGCGAGATCGGGCGCCGCGTGCAGGAAGCCGTTCAGCTCTCGCGCGAGTACCACGGCTACATCTGGTCCCAGTGGTTCCGGCAGAACCTGATTCAGATGTGGACCGTGTTCGCGGCGCTGCTCGGCGCCGGCGGCCTGCTGTCCCAGGCCTCCGGCGGCGCCGCGCTCTACACGCTCTCGATGCCGGCGTCGCGCGCGCGCCTCCTCGTGGTGCGCGCGGCCGCTGGGCTCGGCGAGCTTCTCGTCCTCGCAATCGCGCCGTCGCTCCTCATCCCGCTGCTCTCCCCTGCCGTCGGCGACAGCTACAGCGTCGTCGATGCGATCGTCCACGGCGCGTGCCTCTTCCTCGGCGGCGCGGTGTTCTACGCGCTCGCCGTGCTGCTCTCGACGATCTTCGCCGACATCTGGCGGCCGCTCTTGATCTCGCTCGCCGTCGCCGTGGTGATGGCGCTCGGCGAGATGTTCGTCCGCGACGTCTGGCCGCACGGCATCTTCAGCCTGATGAACGGCGAGGCGTACTTCCGCACGCGCCACGTGCCGTGGGCGGGACTCATCGTGACGACGGCGGCGGCGGCGGCGCTCTTGTACGGCGCAGCAGTGAGCCTGGCGCAGAGGGATTTCTAGGCAATAGACGAAGCACGACGAAATATACGGACACCAACGTCGTCCACAACAAGGAGTCAGTCATGCAGCGCTCACATCGCATCATCGTCGCCGCGGCGTTCGGCCTCGCGTCGGTCTCGCCGCTTCGCGCGCAAACGACCGCCGATCCGTCAGGCCACTGGCAGGGCGAGCTGCAGGCGCCAGGGATGGCGGTCGCGTTCGAAGTGGACTTCGTGAAAAACGGCGGCGGCTACGCCGGAGCGGTGAGCATCCCGTCGCAGAAGCTGAAGGGGCTGCCGCTGACGAAAGTCACCGTCGACGGGCGGTCGATCGCGTTCGAGGCGCGCGCCGATCAGCCGCTCACCGGCCAGCTCTCCGACGATGGCAGGTCGATCGCGGGCGATTTCCTGATGATGGGGGCGTCGGTACCGTTCGTGCTGACGCGCAGCGGCGAGGCGCGGCTCGAGGCGCCGCCGAAGAGCCCGCGCGTGGCGAGCGCGCTCGAGGGCAGCTGGGACGGCACGCTCCAGGCCAACGGGATGTCGCTGCGGCTCGAGCTGACGCTCGCGAACCAGGCCGACGGCACCGCGACCGGCCACATCGTCAACATGGACGAAGGCGGCCTGCAGATCCCGCTCACGGTGACGCAGAACGGCGCGAGCGTGAAGCTCGATTTCACGGTGCTCGCCGGCGCGTCGTTCTCCGGCACGCTGGACGCGGCGGGAACGGAGATCGTTGGGACATATACGCAGGACGACCGGACCGCGCCGATCACGTTCCGGAAGCGACGCTGATAGCGGCCTGCCTTCCTGCCTTGCCGCCTCGCGAGTAAGATCGCAATAGTGCGATTCACAGTATTGGCGGCGGCAGCGCTGGCGATGACGAGCGCGGCGGCGGCGCGGCAGGCGGCGGTCTGGGGCGGCGTATTGGACGAGCATCCTTCGATCCAGTACGCCGTGCGGCCGACGAGCGATCGCGTCGCGGCGCTGAACCGCACGCTCGCGCACGGCGGGCGCGCGCTGGCGCGCGATTCGCGCACCGGCTATCTGCGCGCGGTTCTCGAAGCGCTCGACGTCCCGGCGGAATCGCAGCTGCTCGTCTTCTCGAAGACCGGCGTCCAGCGCGCCTACACGAGCCCGCACCATCCGCGCGCGCTGTACTTCAATCGATCGGTCGCCGTCGGGTACGTGCCCGGCGCGCCGTTGATCGAAGTCGCCGCGCACGACCCGCAGCAGGGCGTCGTCTTCTACACCCTCGACCAGGCTGGCGATCCCCCGATCTTCATGCGGGGCACCAGCTGCCTGTCGTGCCACGTGTCGGCGAGCACGTTGAACGTTCCCGGGATCATCGCGCGCAGCAACATCGTCGGCGACGACGGCAACGTGATGCCGCAGATGGGCAGCTACGACGTCGATCACCGCACGCCGCACCCGGATCGCTGGGGCGGATGGTTCGTCACCTCCGAAGACGGGCCCGCGCCGTACACGCAGCGCGCCCACGGCGGCAACATCACGTTCTCGGGGCGCGGCAACACGTCGAACCAGGTGTTCGTCGACTGGATGACCAGCGCGCCCGAGGAGCACGGCTACCTTTCGGGCTCGAGCGACATCGTCGGGCTGCTGGTGTTCGACCACCAGATGCACGCGATCAACCTGCTGACGCGTCTGAACTGGGAGGCGCGTATCGCGTCAACCGCCGGCGGCCCGCCCGACGCGGCGGCGGACGTCCGCAGCCTGGCGACGGAGCTCGCCGACTACTTGCTGTTCACGGGAGAAGCGCCGCCCGCGGTGCCGCTGTCACCGCTGCCGGGCTTCGCGCACCACCTCGAGGCGACGACGCCGAAGGATCGCCTCGGACGGTCGTTCGGCCAGCTCGATCTCGTCAATCGCCTGCTCCGCTATCCGTGCAGCTACATGATTTACTCGGAGGCGTTCGACGCGCTGCCGCCGGGCGTGAAGACGATCATCTACCGGCGAATGATCGATACATTGTCGGGCGAGAGCGTTGGGCACGCGGCTTTCCGCGCCGTCACCCCGGACGTGCGCCTCGCGACGCTGGAGATCCTGCGCGACACGAAGCCCGACTTCCCCGCCCGCTAGGGAAGCAACCACAGAGATCGCAGAGACAATATAACCACCGAGACACAGAGGCACCGAGAAGATCGATGCCGCCGGAACGCCGCGTCGCGCGCCGCCGCTTCGCGGCGGCCACCGCTCGGCCGGCGCAGCCGGCCGACGCGCGACGCAGCATCGGCGACATCACTCTCAGTGTCTTTGTGGCTCTGTGGTTATTCTCTTCTCCGCGCGCTCCGCGGTGGCTTTCACGCGTCGAAGGAACGCGTGAACAGATCGTCGATCGCTTTCTTCGCGTGCTCCTGCAGCGTCCGCGTGCCGGTGCCGGTGAAGTGCGGGTGGGTGATCACCGGCAGATCGGATCCGCCGCGCTTCTCCCAGGCGGAGCCCGTCCACGTGTGCCACGCCGACTTCTCCTGATCGTAGACGTGCAGCGGCTTGTTGCACAGCTTCGCGAACTCCGCGCCCCACCCGGTGCCGCCGCGCACGGTGCCGTCGTCGAGGATCGCACCCACGACGTAGATCTCCTGGCCGTTGTTCACCTGGTACCACAGCGTCTGCAGCACCTTGCGGATGGTCGGCGCGTCGGCGTACCGGCGGTGCATGAGGCGTGAGACGTACTCGAGGCTGACGTCGCCGGCCTGCAGCTCCTCGTGGTTCAGCACGCGCACGCCGCGGCGGCGGACGATCTTGTGCCCTTCGAACGTGAAGTTCACTTCCTCGACGCCGTGGGCCTCGGCGCAGGCGCCGAACGCCGCCTCCGCGCCCGCGGCGCCGCCGCTGAACAAGATGCCGTCGCCTCGCTTCATTTGTGCGTCTCCCGCGCGTCTGCGATCATAGCATTCGGGATGGACGGCTCCGGGAGACGCTACCGCGCCGGCGAATCGCTCGAGGACTTCTGCCGCGCGTGCAAGACCGATCGCCTGCACACGGTGATCGCCGCCGACGACGACGGACGGCCGATCCGCGTCGCGTGCGGCTACTGCCACAGCGAGCACAACTATCGCGGCGGCCCGCGCGTCGGCCTGGCGCCCGGCGCGACGCGATCCGCCGACCCTAAAAAGGCTGCCCCGCCGTCGCACGACGCCCGCTCCACGCCTGACGTTCGCAGGGCGAGCGTTTCAGCGCCGCCGCGTCCACGGAGCGATCGCGAACCGTTTCCGATTGTCAGCGAACGCGAAAGGACAGGTCCACCGATGCCGCTCGGCGACGCGGACGATCTCGAACTGCTGCTGCGGCGCGTGATTCGCGAAGAGACCGGCATCACGGCGGTCGCGCCCGCGGACAAATGGCGCAACGGCACGCTCGTCCTGCGCCCGGGCACGCCCGGGCTGCAGGAGAAGAGCTGGCCGATCGAGACCTTCTTTCACAAAGTCGTGATGCTCCGCAATCGCCTGCGCACGCTCGAGCAGCAGGTGAACGCCGCGGAGCTGCCCGACGATGTGAAGGTGAAGCTGCAGGGGTATATCAGCGGGTGCTACGGCTCGCTCACCAGCTTCAACGTGCTCTTCGCCGACGAAGACGATCAGTTCAAGGGAAGCGGAAGCGACTGAGCCTCTTCAGGCGCCGGCATCGATCTTCGTGCGCTGCCGGGCGCCGCTCTTCGTCGTCACCTCGACGTACAGCTTGCCGCTCTCGAACGCTGCCGCGTCGGCGCCGCCCAGCGTCGTGTCGCCCGGAATCGGCTTGCCCATGCCGTCGAGCAGCCGGAACACGACGGCGCCGTTGGGGCCGCTCGTCGCGCGGTGGACGGCGGCGGCAATCGCGGAGTCGGCGCCGGCCATCGTCATCACGTCGTACTTCAGCCGCCGCGTGGTGACGTCGAAGACGAACGTCGTGCGCACCGGACCGGCGGCGACGACCACGGTGCGCAGCGCCGGCGGCTTGCCGTCGACGAGCGCGGGCGTCGTCGACGGCGGCCGGCGCAGATGCGTCGCCTGCTCGTACGCGTAGGCCGCGCCGAGCAGGCGCGGCTCGCTCCACTCGCGGCCGAGGAGCTCGATCCCGACCGGCACGCCGTCGTCGGTGAAGCCGGCGGGCATGCTGATCGCGGGGAGGCCGGAGCTGGCGCTCAGCTGGCAGTTGGCGCCGCCGCTCTGCGGCTCGCCCAGGATCGCGGCCTTGCGCGCGAGCGGCGGGTACGCGAGCGCGTCGAGCCTCAACTCCTCCATGGTGGCGAGCACGAGGTCGCGGACCGCCGCGCGCTTGATGCGCGCGCGCCGCGCTTCGTCGCTCTCTCGCGACTCGACGCGGTTCCTGGCGCGGAACATCGTCTCGAGCGCCTTGTCGTACTCGCCGGCGTCGAGAATCTCGCCGAGCGAATGCACCGGCGCGTTCGCGAACCGCGCGAGGTAGTCGCTCAGGTCGAACTTGAACTCCGCGTTGATCAGGCTCGAGCCGCGCACGAGATCGTCGAGGCCCGGGATGGCCACCTCCTCGACCTGCGCGCCGGCGGTCTTCATCGCGTCGAGCGCCTTGCGGACGAGCGTGTTCACCTCGTTGTCCTCGGGCCCGGCGCCGAACAGGTTCTTCAGCGCGCCGATCCGGACGTCCTTCAACGCGTCGGCCTTCAGCCCGTCGCGATAGCTGCGCGGCACGTGCGCTTTGGCCGCCGCCGTCGACGGGTCCCCCTCGTCGGGGCCGACGGTCGCGTCGAGCATGATCGCGAGATCGGTGACGGTGCGCGCGAGCGGTCCGCCGATGTCCTGCGTGTGCGAGAGCGGGATGATGCCGCGGCGGCTCGAGAGGCCGAGCGTGCCGCGAAGGCCGACGAGGTTGTTGTTCGCCGACGGAATGCGGATCGAGCCGCACGTGTCGCTGCCCATGCCGCCGGCGGCGAAGCTGGCGGCGACGGCGGCGCCGGTGCCGCCGCTCGATCCGCCGGGGTTGCGCGCGAGGTCGTACGGGTTGCGGGTCTGCCCGCCGAGCGAGCTGATCGACGTGATGCCGGCGGCGAGCTCGTGCAGGTTCGTCTTGCCGATGATCACGGCGCCGGCGTCGCGCAGCTTCTGCACCTGGAAGGCGTCGCGCCCCGGCATGAAGCCCGCGAGCGCCATCGATCCGCCGGTCGTCGGCATGTCGGCGGTCTCGAAGTTGTCCTTCACCGCGATCGGGATGCCGTGCAGCGGGCCGCGCGGGCCGCTCGCGGCGCGCTCGCGATCGAGCGCGTCGGCGGCGTCGAGCGCGCGCGCGTTGACCGTGATGAACGCGTTCAGCGCGGGCCCGGTGTGATCGTAGGCGGCGATGCGGGCGAGATACGCGGCGACGAGATCCTTCGACGTCACCTCGCCGCGGGCCATCGCCTCCTGCAGCTCGGGGATCGTCTTCTCGATCACATCGTAGGTCGGCCGCGGCGGCGCCGCGCCGCGCGCCGGCGGCCGCTGCGCCGCGCCGGCGGCGATCGCGCTCGCCGCGAGGATTGCCGAAAGCCATCGCGTCATCGCACGCTCCCACGCCGGATTATACCGACGTGCTGAATCGCGAGATGGCTGACGGCTTATGCGGTTCTTTTACTGCTGGACGTCGGCCGCCGCGATCGTGTGCTGCGGTTCCGGCTGCTCGTACACCGGCAGCTTGCGCAGCATCTCGGGGCGGATCGGCAGGATGAACGAGAAGCGGTAGTCGCCCTGCATCCGGCCGATCGGGATCCCGACCAGGTTGCCGCGCTGATCGAGGACGCCGCCGCCGGAGACGCCCGGATGGCCGTCGGTGAGGCAGGTGACGAGGCCGTTCGCCGTCCGCTGTCCCACGTAGCCGGTCGAGAGGATGATCCCCTTCGAGTAGTCGTTGCCGAGGCGAAAGATCGGATCGGCGAACTCGTACGCGAACGCCGAGTCGACGTGCAGCGGCGGCAGATCGAGCTCGCGCGTCTTGATGATCGCCCAGTCGCCGCTGTGGACCTCGACGTCGGCGTCGCCCGTGTCGATCACCTTGGCCGGAATCTCCTTGCCGCGGTACATCACCTTCACCGACGTGATGCGGCGGCTCGTGGCGCGCTCGTCCTCGTCGCGCAGCGCGACGACCGCGTGCTTCACCGTGATGAAGTAGCCGTTGCCCAGATAGCCGGCGGTGCCGTAGTTGGTCTTGCCGAGCGTGTCGTACGAGTAGAGCTCGACGAAGCTCGAACGGCGATCGCGCAGCAGGTTCACCGGCAGCAGCCCCATCTCGCTCTGCAGCTGCTCCTTGATCTCCGCGACCATCCGCGCGCGCGCGGCGGGCGACGGCATCCCGTCGGCGCGGCCCGAGGTCGCCGTGGGGACGACGGCGCTCGTGCGCGGCTTGCGATCGGTTTCGGCGCGCACTTCCGCGCGAATCGCCTCGAGCTTCGCGTCGTAGACCGCGCGCATCGACGCTTCGTCGCGACGCGACTGAACCACGCCGAGCGTATAGCAGGAAAGGGCGGTGGCGACGACTGAGCTGCTGATGACGAAACGCCGGGACACCATGCGTGACTCCAAGTTCGGCAGCTGAACACCTCTCGCGAGGCTCAGCTTTGCGCTCCCGCGACGAACGCGGGATGACCCTTTCGCTTGGAAAGCGAGCGCGATTAACTTTTTCGAGGGGCGAGCAGGTTCAGTTTAGCGGGGCACTATGGGCGTGTCAAGCGCGTAATGGCCCATCCTGCGACAAAAATTCCCACGCCGACACCGAACAGCTGCGCGCCGGGGCCCATCGGCCCCGCACTTACTATATCGACCAATAGCAGCCACATACCGATGAGCTGAAAGGCGCGTCCCACGTAGAAGAAAGTCTTCGCCACCTCAGATTCGATCGAAGTTCTTCTCGATCTCGCGGCGCGTCAGCCGCAGCATCACCGGCCGCCCGTGCGGGCAGACGGTCGAGTACGCCGTGGCGCGCAGTTCGGCGAGGATGTGCGCCATCTTCTCGTAGGTGAGCGGATAATTCGCCTTCACCGCGGCGTGGCACGCGGTCGTCGCGGCAATGCGCTGCAGCGCGTCCTGCACCTCGGCGCCGCGATCGAGCCCCTCGAGATCCTCGGCGAGCGCGGCGAGCGCGCGCGCGCAGTCCTGCGCGTCGAGCAGCGCCGGCACCGCGTCCACCCTGACCGTCAGCTCGCCGAACGGCGCGAGCTCGAAGCCGAAGCGCGCGAGCTCGGCCGCGCGCGCCGCGAGCGCCTGCTGTGCCGCCGGCGCGACGTCGAGGACGAGCGGCACGAGCAGCCGCTGCGACTCGAGCGCGCCGCTCGTCAACCGCTCCATCACGCGCTCGAACAGCACGCGCTCGTGCGCGACGTGCTGATCGACGATCGCGATCCCTTCCTCGTCCACGGCGATGATGAAGGTGTCGCGGAACTGCCCGAGCGGGGTGAGATACGTCGTCGAGGACACAGAGGAGGAGGAGGACGCAGCGGAAGAGGGCACGGTGGGATCGGGCGTCCAGCGATTCGGGAACACGCCGCCGGCGAGAACGCCGGGCAGTCCTTGTCCGTAGGGGACGGCCTTCAGGCCGTCCCATGTGGCCGCATGCTCCGGCGCGAGCTGCAGCTGCGGCGCGCCGCCGTGCCCGAGCGCCTCCATGAACGCGCGGCGCACCACCTCGTGCACGAGCGACTGCTCGCGAAAGCGGACTTCCGCTTTCGTCGGATGCACGTTCACATCGAGCGCGTCGGGCGCCATCTCGATGAACAGGTGCACCTCGGGGCTGCGCTCCTTGATCGACGCCTGGCTGTAGGCGTCGATGATCGCGTGCGCGATCGTGCGGTCCTTGACGATCCGCCGGTTGATGAAGACGTTCTGCGGCCCGCGCGTCGGCCCCTGCTCCGCGAGCGCGGCGATGAAGCCGGTCAGCGTCAGGCCGCCCGCCTCCTTCTTCAACTCGACGAGGTCGGCGCGCTCGCCGTAGATCTGATACAGCCGATCGCGCTCGGAGAGCGCCGGCGGCCACTGCAGCACCGTCCGGCCGGCGCTCGTCAGCGCGAAACCGATCGCGGGATACGCCAGGGCCAGCTGCGTGACGACGCGCGAGACCTGCGCCGATTCCGCGCCGTCGGCCTTCAGGAACTTCCGCCGCGCCGGCAGGTTGTAGAACAGATCGTCGACCTGGACGGAGGTGCCTTCCGAGGCCGCCGCTTCGACCACGCCGGCGACGGCGCCGCCGTTGACGCGAATCTCCGTGCCGCTCGGCCGCCCGCGCGCGCGCGTGCGCAGCACGAAGTGCGAGACCGACGCGATCGACGGGAGCGCCTCGCCGCGGAAGCCGAGCGTGCGGATCGCGGCGAGATCGTCGGCGCGGCGGATCTTGCTCGTCGCATGGCGCTCGATCGCCAGGCGCGCATCCTCCGGCTCCATCCCGTCGCCGTCGTCCTCGACGCGGACCTGCTTCTTCCCGCCGAGCTCGATGTGGATGGCGACGCGGCGCGCGCCGGCGTCGATCGCGTTCTCCACCAGCTCCTTGACGACCGACGCGGGCCGCTCGACGACCTCGCCGGCGGCGATCTGGTTCGCAAGGTCGGGCGGAAGACGGTTGATCTTTCCCATCACGCCACCGCTAGATCCACCGACGGCCGCGGAAGTAGACGAGCATCGCGATCGTCATCGCCGCCATGATGCCGAGCACCCACCAGAACTGCGCGGCGTCGTCGCCTGGAAAGCGCGGCAGCGGCACGTTCATGCCCCAGATGCCGGCGACGAGCGTCGGCGGCATGAAGAGCACGGTGACGAGCGTCAGCACCTTCATCACCTCGTTGAGGCGGAAGCTGACGTTGGACAGGTGCGCGTCGAGCATCCCCGTGATCCGATCCTGGAACATCAGCGCGTCGTCGGCGATGCGCACGAGGTGATCGTAGACGTCGCGGAACCGGAACGACAGCTCCGTGCTGACGTCGACGAAGTCGCGGCGCGCCAGGCGGCCGACGACGTCGCGCTGCGGGGTGACGATGCGGCGCAGGCTGGCCACCTGCCGCTTCTCGTCGAGGATGCGGCGCACGAGCCGCGGGTCGGCGGTGCGGAAGATCTCGTCCTCGAGCGCGTCGAGCCGATCCTCCAGCGTGTCGATCTCCGGCCGGTAATGGTCGACCATCGTGTCGACGATCCGGTGCAGCAGCGAGACGGGCCCTTCGGCGAGGATCTTCGGGTTGCGCGTCGCATGGTCGCGCAGGTCGACGATCGATCGCGAGTCGCCGTCGTGCACCGTGACGAGGTAGTTCGGGCCGACGAAGAAGTCGACGTCGTGCGTCGCGAAGCACTGCTCGGCGACGTTGGTCTCGATGCCGTGCAGGATCACGTAGAGGTAGCCGTCGTAGGCCTCCACCTTCGGATACTGCAGCTTCGACATCGCGTCCTCGACCGACAGCGGGTGGAAGCCGAAGGTGTCGCTCAGGACGAGCGACTCGGGGATCGACGGCGCCGCCAGATCGACCCAGAGCGTCGCCCCCGACGCCGGGTTCAGCCACGCGCGGTCGATGCTCGCCGCCTGCTCGATCTGGCCGTTGCGGTGGACGAAGACGGTGACCACTGTCGGAGATTGGGGATTAGGGATTGGGGGGATTGGTGAATGGGGGTTGGTTATGGCAGCGTGACGGTCGTGATCTGACCAACCCCCAATCCCCAACCCCCAATCCCCTCACCGCTCCGTCTCCACCGCGAGCGCGGCCTGCGCGGCGGCGAGCCTGGCCACCGGAACGCGGTATGGCGACGCGCTGACATAGTCGAGGCCCACCTTGTGGAAGAAGTGGACCGACGCCGCGTCGCCGCCGTGCTCGCCACAGATGCCGAGCTTCAGGTTCTTGCGCGTCTTCCGCCCGCGCTCCACGCCCACGCGCACGATGTCGCCGACGCCCTGCACGTCGATCGACGCGAACGGATCCTTCTCGAGGATCTTCTTGTCCTGGTAGATCTTCAGGAACTTGCCGACGTCGTCGCGCGAGAAGCCGAAGGTGAGCTGCGTGAGATCGTTGGTGCCGAAGGAGAAGAACTCGGCGTCCTCGGCGATCTGATCGGCGACGATCGATCCGCGCGGCACCTCGATCATCGTGCCGACGAGGTACTTGATCTTCACGCCCATCTCTTTCATCACGTCGGCGGCGACGCGGTCCACGATCGCCTTCTGATCCTTGAGCTCGCGCGGCAGGCCGACGAGCGGGATCATGATCTCCGGCACGATCTTCACGCCTTCCTTGTTCAGGCGGCACGCGGCCTCGATGATCGCGCGCGCCTGCATCTCGGTGATCTCCGGGTACGTGATCCCGAGGCGGACGCCGCGATGGCCGAGCATCGGGTTGAACTCGTGCAGCTGCTCGACGCGCGCCAGCAGGCGCTTCTTCTCCTCGAGCTCCCGGCCGCCCTTGCCCTGCGCCTCCATGCGCGCGACCGCGACCATCAGCTCCTCGCGCTTCGGGAGGAACTCGTGCAGCGGCGGATCGATGGTGCGAATCGTCACCGGGTTGCCGTGCATCGCCTTGAAGACGCCGTAGAAGTCGTCGCGCTGCAGCGGCAGCAGCTCGGCGAGCGCCTTGCGCCGCTCCGCTTCCGTGTCGGCGAGAATCATGCGCTGCACGATCGGAATGCGCCCCTCGCCGAAGAACATGTGCTCGGTGCGGCACAGCCCGATGCCGCCCGCGCCGAAGCGGTACGCGAGCTCCGCCTGGTCGGGCTGATCGGCGTTCGCGTAGACGCCGAGGCGGCGGAACTGGTCGGCCCACGCGAGCAGCTTATTGAACCGCTGATAGAGATCCGATTTCTTCGCGTCGAGCGATCCGTCGAGCACGCGCAGAATCTCGCTCGGCTTCGATTTCACCTGCGCGATCTTCACTTCGCCCGTGAGACCGTCGAACGAGATGAAATCGCCTTCGTTCACCGTCTTGCCGTCGACGCGGAATTTCCGCCCGCGCTCGTCGATCTCGAGCCCGCCCGCGCCGACGATCGACGGCTTCCCCATCTGGCGTCCGACGACGGCCGCGTGCGACGTCATGCCGCCCGTCGCCGTGAGGATGCCCTGCGACACGAACATGCCGTGGATGTCGTCGGGCACCGTCTCGCGGCGGACGAGAATCACCGGCTTGCCCTGGTTCACCCACTCCACGGCGTGATCGGCCGAGAAGACCACCTGCCCGCTCGCCGCGCCGGGCGACGCCGGCAGCCCTTTGGTCGCGACCGGGATCTTCTTCCACTCGTCGGGATCGAAGCCGGGCGCGAGCAGCTGGTTGAGCGCCTCCGGATCGACGAGGAGCACCGCTTCCTTCGGCGTGATCAGCTTCTCGGCGACGAGGTCCGTCGCGATGAAGACGGCGGCGAAGCCGGTCCGCTTGCCGCTGCGCGTCTGCAGCATGAAGAGCCGCTCGTCCTGAATCGTGAACTCGAAGTCCTGGACGTCCTTGTAGTGCTTCTCGAGCCGCGTCGTGATCTCGCGCAGCTGCTTGTAGGCCTTCGGCATCACCTGCTCGAGCTCGCGGATCGGCTGCGGCGTCCGGATGCCCGCGACGACGTCCTCGCCCTGCGCGTTGATCAGGAACTCGCCGTAGAACTCCTTCCCGCCGGTCGCCGGGTTGCGCGTGAAGCCGACGCCGGTGGCCGAGCGATCGCCCGTGTTGCCGAAGACCATCATCTGCACGTTGACGGCGGTGCCGATGTGGTCGGGGATGTCGTAGATGCGGCGGTATTCGATCGCGCGCGCGTTCATCCACGAGCGGAAGACGGCGTCGCGCGCCATCTTCAGCTGCTCCTTCGGGTCCTGCGGGAAGTCGCGCTTCGCGCGACTCTTCACGACCTTCTTGTAGCGCTCGACGACGTCGCGCAACGCGGCTTCGTCCAGGTCGGTGTCGAGCTTCGCGCCGCGCGCCTTCTTCACCGCCTCGAACTCGTGCTCGAACGCCTCCTTGGGGATCTCGAGCACGACGTTGCCGAACATCTGGATGAACCGGCGATAACTGTCGAACGCGAAGCGGCCGTTCTTCGTCCGCCGCTTCAGCCCCTCGACCGCATCGTCGGTGAGGCCGAGGTTCAGGATCGTGTCCATCATGCCCGGCATCGAGAACTTCGCGCCCGAGCGGACGGAGACGAGGAGCGGGTTCTCGGTGGATCCGAGCGTCGCGCCGGCGGCCTTCTCGAGCTTCTTCAGATTCGCGGCGATGTCGGCGTCGACGTTCGCCGGGATCTTCCGGTTCTGCTCGTAGTAGATGTTGCAGACCGCGGTCGAGACCGTGAACCCGGGCGGCACGGGCAGGCCCGCGTTGGTCATCTCGGCGAGGCCGGAGCCCTTGCCGCCGAGGAGATCCTTCATGTGGCGGTTGCCGTCGGCTTTGCCGTCGCCGAAGAAGAACACGTACTTACGCTGCTTGGGATTGGGGGTTGGGGCTTGGGGATTGGCGCGTCGGGATTCGGGGGTTCGGGACTTGCCTGCACGCTTCGCGGTCGATTTCTTCGCCATCATTTCTCCGGTCGTCGAAAGACAGATTGGAAACGATACTGACCCGCGCTCGACCATCAACGTCGGTAGCGCAGGCCTTCAGGCCTGCCTCTGCGCGAAGACGCTCGGATCGCCAAAGCGCGAGACGGCATCGCGGAAGTCCATCAACAACGACAGACGAGCGTTCTTCAACTGCGCATCGGCTACGACGACGCGGACTTCGTCGAAGAACTTGCCGATCGCCGGTTGAATGGACGCCACCGCTTCAATGGCTTTCCGCGGCTGACGGGCTGCGAGCGCGTCCCGAATGTCCTTGTCGACGCGATCCAGATGGCTGCGGAGCTCGCGTTCCGCCGCCTCGGTCAGCCTGCTCGCCTGCTCCTCTCGCGACAACCGCCGGTCGTCCGGCGACCACTCCGCCTCCACGATCTTCCTCGCACGTTTGTGCGCTTCGGCGGCCGACTCGAACAGCGGCGTGCCGACGACGCGCCGCCATTCCGCCGCCCACTCGATCAGATCGACGGGGCTGATCTCGGCCACGCGATCGACGACGCCGCCAGTCACGGTCTGCACTTCCTCGTGGCCGGCGCCGCGCGTCTGCATCAGGTGCTGCAGTCGGTCCATCAGGAAGAGCCGCAGCGCGTGACGTGCCTCTGCGGATGGCGGCTCGACGCGCAGGTTCCTGTACGCCTCGTCGAGCATACGGTCGAGAGTCGGCCGGCGGTCGATGCCGCACACGGCCTGCAGGTCGACGAGGATCTTCAGCACGCCCTGCGCCGCGCGGCGCAGGCCGTACGGATCGCGCGAGCCGGTCGGCTTCTCGCCGGCCGAGAACAGACCGACGATCGTATCGAGCTTGTCCGCCAGCGACACCGCGGCCCACGCGGCGGCGGCTTTTCCGAGCTGCGCGCGCGAGGGCGGCGCGTCGACCTCGACGCCGTGCGGCAGGTAGTGGAAGTAAATCGCCTTCCAGATCTCCTCCGGCATCCCTTCGGCGCGCGCGTAGATGCCGCCCATCACGCCCTGCAGCTCGGGAAACTCGCGCACCATGTCCGTCGTCAGATCCGCTTTCGCGAGCCGCGCGGCGCGTGCGGCCGCCGCCGCGGCTCTCGCGTCGGCGCCGAGCGCCTCGCGCGCGATCCATTCGGCCAGCTTCTCGATCCGCTGCGCCTTGGCCTTGTACGAGCCGAGCTGCTTGTGGAACAGCAGCGTGTCGAGCCGATCGATCCGCGACTCGAGCGCGTGCTTCCGGTCTTCTTCCCAGAAGAAGCGCGCGTCGCGCAGCCGCGCCGTGACGACGCGCTCGGCGTTGCGCGCGATGGTGCGCTCGTTGTCCGGCTCGGTGTTGATCACCGCGAGAAACGCGTTCTTCAGCTTCCCGTCGTCGCCCTCGACCGGAAAGTAGTGCTGGTGATGCACGAGCGTCGTCGTCAGCACTTCGTCGGGCAGGCCCAGGAACTCCGGCGCGAACGTGCCGGCGACGACCGACGGGTACTCGACCAGATCGGGCACTTCCTGCAGCAGCGCCGATTCCTGGCGCACGGTGCGGCTCACGCGGCCCTGCAGCCGCTGTGCTTTCGCGTCGAGCTCGCGCGCGATCTTGTTGTGGCGCTCGCTCCGCTCGAGGATCACGAAGTTCTCGAGCAGCCGCGCGCGGTACTCGTCGAACGATCGCACCTTGATGGCGCGCCCCGCGCGGCCGCTGGTCGTGAGGAACCGGTGGCCGTAGGTGACGGCGCCCGACGGCACGTCCTGCACCTGGCCGCCCTGCGCCGCGGCGGTGCGTCCGATCGAGAACGGCACGACGCGTCCGCCGTAGATGAACAGAATCCACCGGATCGGCCGGCCGAACAGCAGCTCGCCGCGCCCGTCGTCGAGCGTCGCGTCCCAGTGCATCGCCTTCGGGAACGACAGCCCGCGCAGCGCGCCGCCGAGCACGGCGGGCAGCACGTCGACGGCCGCCTTTCCGCGCTGCCGCCGGCGGAACGCGAGGTATTCCCCTTTCGCCGTTTTCACGCGCTCGAGCGCGGACACCTCGACGCCCTGCTTCGCCGCGAAGCCGCTCGCCGCCGGCGTCGGCTGGCCGTCGGGCTTGAACGCGGCCGAGACCGGCGGACCGTTGACGAGCTCCTCGAGATCCGTCTGCCGCTCCGGAATCCGCGCGACGCGGACCGTCAGCCGCCGCGGCGTGCTGAAGGTCTCGACGGGCGACTCCGCCGCGAGCCGATGCGCGCGCAGCTCGGCGCCGATGATGTCGCCCACCTGCGAGGTGAGCGCGGGCAGCCAGCCGGCGGGCAGCTCCTCGCAGCCGATCTCGAGCACCAGCTCGCGATCCACTATCCGCCTCCGCCTGCACTGGGGCCTGCCGCCACCGCCTGCCCCGCTTCAGCAGGACGGGCCGCCTCGTCGACGTACGTCTTCGCGATGCCGACGGCGAGCTGCCGGATGCGCAGGATGAACGCCGTGCGCTCGGTGACGCCGATGCTGTTGCTCGAGTCGAGGATGTTGAACAGGTGCGAGCACTTCAGCGTGTGCTCGAGCGCCGGCCAGATCAACTGCTGCTTCAGCAGCGCGGCGGCCAGCGCGTAGTACTTCTCGAACAGGTCGCGGTGAAACGCGCCGAAGTCGACGCCGCCGAGATCGACCTGGCCGAACACGTACTTCGACTGCTCCACTTCCTCGCGGTGGCGCACCTCGGCGTACTTCACGCCGGGCGCCCACTCGAGATCGAACACGTTGTCGACGCGCTGCAGCACCATCGCGATGCGCTCGAGGCCGTAGGTGAGCTCCGCCGAGACGGGCGCGAGCTCGAGACCGCCCGCCTGCTGAAAGTAGGTGAACTGGGAGATCTCCATGCCGTCGAACATCACCTGCCAGCCGATGCCCCACGCGCCGAGCGTCGGCGACTCCCAGTTGTCCTCCTCGAAGCGGATGTCGTGCTGCCGCGGGTTGATGCCGCATGCCTCGAGGCTGTCGAGATAGAGCTGCTGCACTTCGTCGGGCGCCGGCTTGAGGATCACCTGGAACTGGTGGTGCTTGAAGAGGCGATTCGGATTCTCGCCGAAGCGGCCGTCGGCCGGGCGCCGCGACGGCTGCACGTAGGCGACGCTCCAGTGCGCGGGGCCGAGCACGCGCAGGAACGTTTCCGGGTGCATCGTGCCGGCGCCGACCTCGACGTCGAGCGGCTGCTGCAGCGCGCAGCCGCGCGACGCCCAGAACTCCTGCAGCTTCAGAATCAGGCCTTGAAACGTCATGGTCACGGCAGGCCTGAAGGCCTGCGCTACCTCCATCCCGGTAGCGCAGCCCTTCAGGGCTGCGTCATCTCCGCATCTCCCGCAGCACGCGAACCGACTTCAGATCGCGCTCGAGATGCATCGCAATCAGCGCACGGTGCGCCTCCTCGAGCTCGCGCAGCGCGCGCGGCGGCACCGACACGCCGGCGAGCGCGAACGGACTCAGGCTGCGCGCGCTCCCGAGGAACGCGCGCGCCTCGTCGGAGAGCTGCGGGTCGGCCTCGTACACGCCCTGGAGGCGCAGCAGCCAGTACTCGAAGTAGCGCGCCAGCGGCTCGATCGGGACGCCGACCGCCATCGCGTCCACCATCGACGCGCCGAGGCGGAACAGCGTCTCGTTCGGATCGGCTTCCTGCGCCCACTCGTCGATCAGCTCGGCGAAGTATTCCACGTAGCCGAGGGCGGCGCCGTCGGCCGCCGAGAGCGGCGATCGGATCGGCTCGACGTAGTCGAGGCGCACCAGGTCGCGGCGCTCGCGCTCGACGTAGCCGACGCGGCCGTAGGTGAGCGGCTCGAGCGCGCCGCCGAAGCGCCGCCGGCTCTGGCGCGCGTTCTTCGCCACGCCGCGCTTCTTGCCGCGATCGCGCGTGAGGAAGACCACGATGCGGTCCGATTCCCCCAGCTTGTAGGTCCGCAGAATCAACGCGTCCGTGGTATGGAGCGGCATGCAGGAGAAAACCGATTATTCCACGGACGCCCACTGGAACGCACGGATCCCTAGCGCAGCAGATCGTCGAGGACGGCGTCGTCCTCCCGCCACTCGGCCTTGACGCGGACGTGCAGATCGAGGAAGACCCGCGTGCCGAAGAACCGCTCGAGGTCCTCGCGCGCCGCCGTGCCGATGCGCTTGATCATGTCGCCGCCGCGGCCGACCACAATCGGCTTCTGCGACTCGCGGTCGACGACGATCGTGCAATAGAGCTTGAGGACGCCCTTCGGCCCCTCGGCCTCCTCGAAGCGATCGACGACCACCGCGCTCGAGAACGGAATCTCGGCGTGCGTGAACTGCAGCAGCTTCTCGCGGACGATCTCGGCGGCGAAGAAGCGCTCCGGCTGATCGGTCAGGTAGTCGGCCGGGTACAGCGGCTCGCCCTCGGGCAGCCGATCGACGATCGCGCGCTCGAGCCGATCGACGTTGTCGCCCGTCGCCGCCGACAGCGGCACGATCTCGGCGAACGACCCGGTCTCGGCGTACTGCTGGATCAGCGGCAGGAGCCGCGATTTCTTCATCAGGTCGATCTTGTTCAGGATCAGGAACACCGGCGCCGCCGCGCGCTTCACGAGATCGAGCACGAACCGATCGCCCTTGCCCGGCGGCTCCAACACGTCGACGACCAGGGCGAGCACGTCCACCTCGCGAATCGTGTCCACCGCCGCGTCGACCATGCGCACGTTCATCCGGTGCAGCGGCCGATGGATGCCCGGCGTGTCGAGATAGACCACCTGCGCGTCCGGATAATTGCGGACGCCGAGGATGCGGTTTCTCGTCGTCTGCGGCTTGTCGGACACGATCGCCAGCTTCGTCCCGACGAGCCGGTTGAGGAGCGTCGACTTGCCGGCGTTCGGCCGGCCGATCAGCGAGACGAACCCGGTTTTCACGGCGTGCGTACCGGGACGTCGCCGGGCTCGCGCTCGGCGGCGGCACCGCCGGCGTGCTCCGCGGCGATGCTCTTCTTGATGCGCACTTTGTTGATCCGCCGGCGCTCGGCGTCGAGGATCTCGACGGTGAGGCCGTCGAACTCGAACGTCTCGCCGACCGTCGGCACGCGGCCGATGCGCGACAGGAGGTAGCCGCCGACGGTCTCGAATCCCTCGCGCTCGATCTCGACGGCGAGGCGCTGCACGATCTCGTCGACGCCGACCTTGCCGCTGAAGACGAATCGGCCGTTCCCCTCGTCCACGATCGGCTCGGACTCCACGTCGTACTCGTCGCGGATCTCGCCGACGATCTCCTCGAGCAGATCTTCGATCGTCACGAGGCCGGCCGTGCCGCCGTACTCGTCCACGACGATCGCGCACTGCGTCTGCTGGCGCTGGAACTGCTTCAGGAGCTCCGGCACGCGCTTGGTTTCCGGCACGAACACGGCGGGGCGCAAGAGACCCGTGATCGGCCGGGCGTCGACCGCGTCGAGCGTGAGGAGATCCTTGACGAAGATGAACCCCGCGATGTTGTCGAGCGATTCCTTGTAGACGGGGAAGCGCGAGTACTCCTGCTCGCGGAACAGCGCCACGAGATCGCGCACGCTCGCATCGTCGCGGATGGCGACGATGTCGGGGCGCGGCGTCATCACTTCGCGCACGAGCGTGTCGCCGAAATCGACGATGCTCTGCAGCAGGCGGCGCTCTTCGCCCTCGATCAACCCCTCCTGCTCGGCGGTGTCGATGTAGGCTTTCGCCGCCTCGTTCGCCTCCTCGGCCGCTTCGTCCGGCGTCGCCGGCGGGCCGCTGCGGCGCGTCGTCACGAAGCGGTTGGCGATCCCGCGCGTCATCGGTCCGAGCACGCGGCCGATCGGCTCGAAGGTCGGCAGCAGCAGATCGAGCACGCGCTCGGGATCGCGGCCGGCGACGGCGAGCGGCACGAGGACTTCGAACAGGAGCACGAACCCGATGGCGCTGGCCACCACGAAGCCGACGGTGTGCGCGCCGTCGACGCCGGTCGTGCGCGCGACGAGCGCGGTGGCGGCGCAGGCGACGATGCCGAGCAGCAGCCGCACCGGGATGAACAGCAGCAGCGGATCGTCGAGATACTTGTCGAGCGATCCCGGGCGGTTGGTGCGCTCGGCCACGAGCCGCAGCGAAAGGCGCATCAGCGCGCTGAACGCGGCGTCGATCGCGCCGAGGTAGACGGCGGCGCACGCCAGCAGGAAGATCGCGAGCGGAATCATCCCGGCCCCGCGCGCCTCGCCGCGGGCCGCGCCCGCGCGCGCGATCGCTCGATCAACCCCTCGCGAAGACCGCCGCGCCGGCGCAGGCGCTGCTCGACGCGCCGCATGCGGCCGCCGTCGCGCTCGTGATCGTAGCCGAGCAGGTGCAGCAGGCCGTGCAGCGCGAGCAGCTTCAGCTCGGTCGCCTCGTCGTGCCCCGCGTCGCGGGCCTGGCGCCGGGCGACGCCGCGGGCGATGACGATGTCCCCGAGGGGATTGGGGATTGGGGATTGGGGATTGGGCGCAGAGGGCGCAAAGGAGAGCACGTCGGTTGCGGAGTCCTTGTGGCGGTACTTCCGGTTCAGCGCGCGGATGCGCTCGTCGCTGACGAGCGCAATCGTGACGGCGCCGCGGGCGCGCGACGGTGCGACGCGGCGGAGCCACGCGGCGAGCGGGCGCAGGCCGAGCGGGCGGCCGCGCGCGTCGGTCACCGCCACGGCCAGCCCGCCCGTCGTCTTCGCTCGCCCGCGCCCATGGCGGGCGGCCTCCTCAGGCATTCCTGGCGCTGCCGTTCGAGAACGCTTCGTACGCCTTGACGATCTGCTGCACGAGCTTGTGGCGCACGACGTCGCGTTCGTCGAAGTACACGAACGAGATGCCCTCGATGTCGCCGACGACCTTCATCGCCTCGACGAGGCCCGAGGTGCGGCCCGTCGGAAGGTCGATTTGCGTGATGTCGCCGGTGATCACCGCCTTCGCGCCGAAGCCGAGGCGCGTGAGGAACATCTTCATCTGCTCGCTCGTCGTGTTCTGCGCTTCGTCGAGGATGACGAACGAATCGTTCAGCGTGCGGCCGCGCATGAACGCGATCGGCGCGATCTCGATCGTGCCGCGCTCGATGTAGCGCGCGACGCGCTCGACGTCCAGCATGTCGTACAGCGCGTCGTACAGCGGCCGCAGGTACGGGTTCACCTTTTCCTGCAGATCGCCCGGCAGGAACCCGAGCTTCTCGCCCGCTTCCACCGCCGGCCGCGCGAGGATGATGCGGCTCACTTTCTTCGCGACGAGAAACGCGACGGCCTGCGCCATCGCGAGGTAGGTCTTGCCGGTGCCCGCCGGGCCGATCCCGAAGACGATGTCGTTCTGCTCGATCGCGTCGAGATAGCGCCGCTGGTTCACCGTCTTCGGCGCGACGCGCCGCTTGCCCGCGGAGGTGAGGCTCCCCTTCAGGAAATGATCGCGCAGATCGACCGAGGTGTCCTGCGCGATCAGATCCGACGCGGTCTTCACGTCGGCGTTCGAGAGCTTGTAGCCGTCGCGCATCAGCGACGACAGCTGGCCGACGACGCGATCCACTTTGTCGACGTTGGGCGACTCCCCCTCGATGATGAGGTCGTGTCCCTGGGTGCGGATGCGCACGTTGAAGAGCGATTCGAGATGCTTGAGGTTTTCGTCGTAGGAGCCGAACAGCGTCTCGATCCCCTCTTCCGGGACGGTCATGCGCTTCATCGGCTCAATTCTGAGTCTTCAAATGGAGCTCGCGCAACTGTTTCACGTCCACCGGCGACGGCGCCCCGGCCATGAGATCGAGGGCGTTCGCCGTTTTCGGAAACGCAATCACCTCGCGGATCGATGATTCGCCCGCGAGGATCGCGACGATACGGTCGAGCCCCAGCGCGATGCCGCCGTGCGGCGGCGTGCCGTACTCGAGCGCCTCGAGGAAGAACCCGAAGCGCAGCTTCGCCTCTTCGCCGCTGATGCCGAGGCGCTGGAAAATCCGCGACTGCAGCGCCGCGTCGTGGATCCGGATGCTGCCGCCGCCGATCTCCGATCCGTTCAGCACCAGGTCGTACGCCTTCGCGCGCACCGCGCCGGGATCGCTTTCGAGCTTCGAGACGTCCTCGTCCGCCGGCGACGTGAACGGATGGTGCATCGAGTACCAGCGCCCGTCTTCCTCGTGGTACTCGAGCAGCGGGAAATCGGTGACCCACAGGAGCTCGAAGCGGTTCGCGTCGAGCAGATTCTCCTTCTTCGCGATCGCGAGCCGGAGCTGGCCGAGCAGCTTCGACGTCTGATCGGCAGGGCCGGCGGCCATCAGCAGCAGATCGTCGGCGCCGACGCGCGCCGCGTCGAGCGCGGGCCGCAGCGCCGCTTCGCTCAGCGCCTTCACCGAGCTCACCGGCGGCTCGCCCGGGCGCACCCAGATGAGCCCGGTGAATCCCATCTGCTTCGCCTGATCGACGAGCAGATCGATCTGGCTGCGCGTGTACTTGTTGCCGCCGGGGACCGCGAAGCCGCGCACCGCGCCGCCGCCGGCGACGATCTGCTTGAAGACGCGGAACTCCGAGTCGCGGAACACGGCCGAGAGATCGTGGATGTCGAGGCCGAAGCGCAGATCGGGCTTGTCCGATCCGTAGCGCGCCATCGCCTCCGCGTACGACATGCGCCGGATCGGCAGCGCCGCCTCGCGGCCGATCTCCTTGAAGATCTGCTGCATCAGCGGCTCGATGAGCGCGTAGATCGTGTCGGGCCGCGCGAACGACACCTCGACGTCCACCTGCGTGAACTCGAGCTGCCGGTCGGCGCGCTGATCCTCGTCGCGGAAGCAGCGCACGATCTGGAAGTAGCGATCGGCGCCGGCGATCATCAGGATCTGTTTGAAGAGCTGCGGCGACTGCGGCAGCGCGTAGAACTCGCCGGGGTGGACGCGGCTCGGCACGAGGAAGTCGCGCGCCCCCTCGGGCGTCGACTTCGCGAGAATCGGCGTCTCGATCTCCCAGAAGCCGTTCGCGTCGAAGTAGCGGCGCACCGCCATCGCGACGCGGTGCCGCAGGCCCATGTTCTGCTGCAGGCGCGAGCGGCGCAGATCGAGATAGCGGTACTTCAGCCGCACGTCCTCCGACACCGGCGTCTCCTCCGCGATCTGGAACGGCGGCGTCTTCGCTTCGTTCAGGATCCGGATGTCGTGCGCGAGGACCTCCACCTCGCCCGTTGCGAGCTTCGGGTTGATCGTGTCTTCCGATCGCCGCTGGACGACGCCCGACACGCCGACGACGAACTCCGAGCGCAGGCGCTTGGCGACGGCCATGAGCGCCTCGTTCTCTCGCACGACGACCTGCGAGATGCCGGCGCGATCGCGGACGTCGACGAACGTCACGCCGCCGAGGTCGCGGATGCGGTGCACCCACCCGAGCAGCACGACCTCGACGCCGACATCGCCGGATCGAAGTGCGCCGCACGAATGCGTGCGCGTGAGAGTGCCTAACGGTTCAGCCATTCGCGGTCGCGTTCAGAGTTCAGCGTTCAGAGTTCAGCGTTCTTGTTCTTGTTCTCGTTCAGGGTTCTGGTTCTGGTTCTGGTTCGCGTCCAAGACGATAATTCTGCGTTCTCAGCGTTCTCTGCGGTTGCTTCCCCGTCGCGTGGGCGATGAACGCCGCTGCCTCGGCGCGCGCGACTGCCCTCTGATCGCCGCTGCGCATGTCCTTGATTGCCACCTCGCCGCGCGCGCGCTCCTCGTCGCCGACGAGCGCGACGAACGGCACGCTGCGCGACGCGGCGTATTTGAACTGCCTGGCTAGTTTATCCGCTTCGGGGTACACGTCGACGCGCAGCCCCGCGCGGCGGAGCTCGTCGGCCAACGCCAGCGCGTCGCCCTCCGCATCGGGGCTCCAGATCGTCACCATGACGTCGACGCCGCTGCCGGCCACGTCCGCCGGAAACATGCTGCGCTCCGTCATGACGACGATGATGCGCTCGAGGCCGAGGGAGAAGCCGCAGGCGGGCACGTCGCGGCCGAGGAACATGCCGACGAGGCCGTCGTAGCGCCCGCCGCCGCCGAGGCTGCCGATCCCTTCGACCGCAATCTCCATGATCGCGCCGGTGTAGTACGACAGGCCGCGGGCCAGGCTGGGATCGACTCGAAGATGCGCGCCGGCAGCGTTCGACTCCGCGAGCGCGACGATGTCGCGAAGATTGCTCAGGCTCGAATCGCCCGGGCCGAGGATGGCTGCGAGCCGATCCAGCGCCGCTTGGGGCCGCTGGCCGACGGGCACATTGAAGAACTCGAGGCATCGCGAGGCCGCCGCGGCGTCGATGCCGCGGCCGAGGAACTCCCGCTCGACGCCCTCGATGCCGATCTTGTCCATCTTGTCGAGCGCGACGAGCGCGTCGGCCTGGCGATCGGCGCCGACGCCCGCGGCGTCGAGCAATCGCGCGAGCACCAGCCGATGATTCACGCGGATCGCGAAGTCCTTGAAGCCAAGCGCGCGCAGCACGTCGGCGACCGCGCCGAGGATGTCGGCTTCGACGACCGGCGACGTGGACCCGATGGAGTCGATGTCGCACTGGTAGAACTCGCGAAACCGCCCGCGCGCCGGCCGGTCCGCGCGCCAGACCGGTTGAATCTGATAGCGCTTGAAGAACTTCGGGATCTCGTTCTGATACTGGGCGACGACGCGCGCGAGCGGGACCGTGAGATCGTACCGCAGGGCGAGATCCGCTTCGCCGGTATGCTCGTGCTCGCCGCGCTTGAGGATCTTGAAGATCAGCTTGTTGCCTTCCTCGCCGTACTTCCCGACGAGCGTCTCGATGTTCTCGAACGCCGGCGTCTCGAGCGGCTCGAAGCCGTGCCGCTCGTACACGCCGCGGATCACGCCCACGACGTGCTCGCGCCGCCGGATGTCGTTCGGCAGAAAATCGCGCGTGCCGGAGGGAGGCTTCGTGGACTGCTTGTCGGCCATTCTCGACGGCGACGCTCAAAGGGTCGCCCTACATCTCTCCCGCTCTACCTCTGTGCCCTCTGTGACCCGCCAGACCTGCCTGCCCGCCTGACCTACCTGACCTACCCGACCTACCCGGCCATGTATTCCAGCCGGTAGCCGACGTAGCGGTCGGCGTACCGCTGAATGCCGGCGATCTCCGCCTGCGTGAGCAGCCGCTTCACCTTCCCCGGGCTGCCCATCACGAGCGACTTCGGCGGCACTCTCATGTTCTCGGTCAGCAGCGTCCCGGCGGCGACGATCGATCCCGCGCCCACGTGCGCGCCGTTCAACAGGATCGCGCCCATTCCGATCAGGCACTGGTTCTCGATCGTGCACCCGTGGATCACGGCGGCGTGCCCGATCGTCACGTTGTCGCCGATCGTCGTCGGATGCGTGCCCGTCATCGCGTGCACGACCGCGCCGTCCTGGACGTTCGACCGCCGGCCGATGCGGATCGCGTGCACGTCGCCGCGGACGACGGCGCACATCCAGACGCCGCTCTCCTCGCCGATCTCCACGTCGCCGATCACCTGTGCGCTGACGTCGATGAAGGCCGTCGGATGGACGCGGGGCAGCGTCCCGCGGTACGGTCGAAGCACTCGGTGAATTATACCGGCCGGCCCACCCGCCCGGCCCGCCGGCCCGCCCGACCTGCCCGACCCGCCCGACCCGCCTGACCTGCCTGACCTGCCTGACCTGCCCGACCTGCCCGACCTGCCCGACCTGCCCGGCCCGTCAGCGCATCCGCGCGCGCGCGGCGCGGCGGATCGTTTCCGGCGTCTCCGCGCCGTTCGCGAGCCGCTCGTATTCGCCGCGCGCTTCCGCGGCTCGCCCGAGCCTCGCGAGGATCCCGGCGTAATCGAGACGGACGTCGTCGGCCTCGGGCCGCCGCGCGAGCGCGTGCGCGAAGGCGAGCCGCGCGGCGTCGAGCTGCTCCTGTGCCGCCAGCAGCGACGCCGACGCGGCCAGCGCGTCCGGATTCTCGGGCTGCAGCTCCAGGGCGCGCCTCACCTCGGCCTGCGCCTCGTCGAGCCGCTTCGCGGCGACGAGCTCGCGCGCGAGGCCCACGTGGAACAGCGCATTGCCGGGCGCGATGTCCACCGCCGCGCGCAGCTCGCCGACGGCTTCGTCCAGCCGGCCGCGCGACGCGAGCAGCCCGCCGCGAAGCTCGCGCGCCTCCGCGTACTGCGGATCGAGCGCCAGCGCGGCCGCCGCCTCCGCGAGCGCGCCGTCGGCGTCGCCAAGGCGCGACAGGCAGATCGCGATCGAGTGATGCGCGTCGGCGCTCGAGGGCACCAGCGCCGCGTAGCGCCGGTAGTCGGCCGCGGCGCTTCGGTAGGCGCCCTGCTCCATCTCGGCGCGCGCGAGGACGAGCGTCGCGAACGCGTTGTCGCGGTCGGCGGCGAGCACCTCGCGCGCCGCCGTCTGCGCGGCCGCGAACTGACCGCGCTTGATCGCGTCGTTCGCGCTCCGCAGCCGGTTGAACACGTCGACCATCGTCTTCGGATCGGGGCGCGCGCCGCCGGCAGCCGCGGGACGATCGACGGCCGCGCCGATGTAGCCGAGCGCGGCGAGCTTCCGCGCCGTGTCGCGATCGATCGCGGTCGGCGCGAGCGGACCCTCGGTGCCGCCGGTGACGCCGTCGAACGCGCGACGCAGCGCGGCGGTGCGCGCCGGCTCGCGCGGCGCCAGATTCGCCGTCTCGCGCGCGTCGTTCGCGAGGTCGTACAGCTCCGGAGCCGGCGCGTCGATGAACTTCCAGCGCGCATCCTGGATCGACCGCAGCGGCGCCCAGTTCATGTACAGCTGCGGGAAGAACGTCTCGCTGTACGCGTCTTCCGGACCGCGACCGGTGCCGGCGACGAGCGGCAGGAGCGATCGTCCGTCGGCGCGCGCGAGCGGCGGCAGGCCGGCGGCGTCGAGCAGCGTCGGCGCGAGATCGATGGTCCGCACGAGCGCCGGCACGCGCGCGCCCGCCGCGAGGTGCGGGCCCCGCAGGATCATCGGGATCCGGATCGCCGCCTCGTAGACGAACAGCCCGTGCGTCGCCTCGCCGTGCTCGCCCAGGCTCTCGCCGTGATCGCCGGCGACGGCGACGATCGTCGGCCGATCGCGCGGCTCGCGCGCGCCGAGCCGCGCGAGCACGCCGCCGACGACCTCGTCGTCGTACGCGATCTCGCCGTCGTACGGCCGGTCGGCAAACGCCGCCGCGAACGGCGCCGGCGGATCGTACGGGTCGTGCGGATCGTAGAGGTGCAGCCACGCGAAGAACGGACGCGGATCGCCTGCGGTCTCGGCGAGCCAGCGATCGAGCGCCGCCGCCGTGTCGCCGCCGCGGCGCTCGAGCTCGAGGCGATCGTCGTAGCGGTCGAAGCCGCGCGCGAGGCCGTAGCGCCGATCGAGGACGAACGCGCTGACGAAGGCGCCCGTGCGGTAGCCGGCGTCGTGCAGCGCGGTCGCGAGCGTGGGCGCCGCGGCGTCGAGCGTGAAGTTGCCGTTGTTGCGGACGCCGTGCGCGAACGGATAGCGCGCGGTCAGGAGGCTCGCGTGCGCCGGCAGCGTGAGCGGCGCCGCCGTGATCGCCCGCTCGAAGAGGACGCCGCCGGCGGCGAGCCGATCGAGGTTCGGCGTCCGCGCGCGCGCGTCGCCGTACGCGCCGAGATGATCGGCACGCGTCGTGTCGAGCGTGATCAGGAGAATGTCCGGCGGCGCTTCGCGATGCCATCGAAGCGCCACCAGGAGCGCGGCGGCGGCGAGCGCCGCCACAGCGGCGCCGCCCCAGGCTTTATTGATTGCTCGGCCTCCGCGGCGGCGGCGCGGTCGCGAGCGCCGGCAGGTTCGCGCGCCGCAGCATGTCGTTGAACGCGGCGACGTCGCGCGTCATCACGTCGCCGACCTGCGACTGCGATTTCTTCAGCCGGTCCTGCAGGTCCTTGTGGACCGCTACCTGCTGGTTCGTCGGCTTGAAATCGGCGCTCGCGAGGCCGTTCCCGAGGTAGCCGAACTTCTGCACCAGCTTCGATCCGAAGCGCACGCCGTCCTGGCCGCGGCCCGTCGCGCGCAGCTCGACGAGCGTCCCCTCGGCCGCCGCGATCTTCTCGTCGAGGTCGCGCGCCGCCCGCTTCAGCTCGCTGTTGTCCTCCATCATCGTCATCACGTGCGCGATCTGGGTGCGAATCATCTCCGTGCTGTTGACGGCGTCGACCGCGGCATCGAGATCGCGGCGCACGTCGAGCAGCAGCCGCTGCTGCTCGGCGATGTCGGCTTCGGTGCCCGCCGAGTGCGGATCCTTGCGAACCGTCAGCGGCTGCGTGTAGTCGCGGCCGCCGACCGAGAGCTTCACCGTGTAGGCGCCCGGCGGCTGCAGGATCGTCATGCCGCCGCCGCCAACGCCGAAGCCGCCTTCGCTCTCGCGGATGCCGTCGGGCCCGATGCGGACGTCGGGCGCGTAGAGCGGCGGCGTGCGGAACGCGACGCGCTTGGACGGCGCGTCGCGCAGATCCCAATACATGCGGTGGAGGCCCGGCGTCTGCGATCCGTCGAGCGTCCGCACGGTCTGTCCCTTCGCGTCCTGAATCGTGATCGTCACGCTGCCCGTCGCCGCGGCCTTCAGGTAGTAGTTGATGTCCGCGCCGTACTGAGGGTTGTCGCCGATGGTCGGATCGTCGTACGGCGTCGCCGGCGCCGTGATCGCGCGGAAGCGGTACGCGGGACGCGGCGCGAACAGGTGCGCGTCGGCGCTGAGCACCTGCGGCGTCAGCTCGCGCAGCGGCGTCACGTCGTCCAGGATCCACGCGCCGCGGCCGTACGTGCCGACGACGAGATCGTTGAAGTGCTCCTGGACGACGAGCCAGTACGCCGGCGCGTGCGGCAGATTGAGCTGCAGCGACTGCCAGTTGTCGCCGTCGTCGAACGAGACGTAGACGCCGTTCTCCGTGCCGAGATACAGCAGGCCGCGCTTGACCGGATCCTCGCGCACGCAGTGCGCGTAGCTGAGCATCGAGTGGGGAATGCCGTTCGTGATGGCCTTCCACGACGCGCCGTAATCGGTCGTCTTGTAGACGAACGGATCGCGGTTGTTCACCTGATGGAAATCGATCGCGACGTAGGCAGCGCCAGCGTCGTAGCGCGACGCCTCGATGTTGCCGACCGTGCCCCACGGCGGCAGGTTCGGGATGTTCTTCGTGACGTTCGTCCAGGTCTTGCCGCCGTCGCGCGTCACCTGCACGAGCCCGTCGTTGGTGCCGACCCAGATGACGCCCGCCTGCTTCGGCGACTCCGCGATCGCGTGAATCACGCCGCCGTACTCGACGCCGATGTTGTCGGGCGTGAGGCCGCCGGAGCTCTGCTGCCGGCTCTTGTCGTTGAGCGTGACGTCGGGGCTGATCTCCTGCCAGCTCTGGCCGCCGTCGGTCGATTGATGCAGGTACTGGCTGCCGATGTAGATCCTGTTGTGATCGTGCGGCGAGATGTGGAACGGCGCGTCCCACACGAAGCGGTACTTCAGATCCGCGGGCGGCCCGTTCTCGCTGTCGGGCCACACCTCGACGTCGCGCAGCTGCCGCCGGCTCTCCTCGTAGCGGACGACGATGCCGCCGACGCTGCCCGATCCTGACGCGGTGGACCAGATGATGTTCGGATCGACCGGATCGGGCGTCGCGAAGCCGCTCTCGCCGCCGCCAATCGAATGCCACATGCCGCGCGGGATGCCGTTGCGCCCGCCGAAGCCGCGGCCGGGCTCGTCGAGCCGGCTGTTGCTCGGCCCGCGGTAGGACGGCCCGTCCTGCTTGTTCGTGTAGACGTAGTAGGGAATCTGATTGTCGACCGTGACGTGATAGAGCTGCGCGTTCGGCAGGCGCTGCTTCAGCCACGTGCGCCCGCGCGTCTGCGACACCGAGACGCCCTGATCGTGGCCGACGATCATGCGGTTGGCGTTGGTCGGATCGATCCACATGTCGTGGTGATCGCCGCCCGGCGCTTCCGCCCCCGACTGTGCGACGAGCGTCGCGCCGGCGTCGATCGACTTGCTGAACGACGCGTTCAGATAGTACGTCTCGTTGTCGTTGTCGGTCGCGACCGCCATGCGCGCGTAGTACGCCGTGCGGCCCATGGCGTTGCGATCCGGGTTGACCATCTTCCAGTTCTCTCCGCCGTCGTCGGATCGCCAGAGCTGACCGCGCTCCGTGTCCTGCCCCTTCCACGGCACGCCGTCGCCGGTCTCGATGAGGACGTACACGCGGTTCGGGTTCGAGTAGGCGACTGCCGGCATCACCTTGCCGACCGGCTTGGCCGGCAGGCCGTGCCCGGTGAGCTTCTTCCACGTGGCGCCGCCGTCGCGCGACATGAAGAGGCCGCCGCCAGGGCCGCCGCTCTCCCGCCCCCACGTGTGCAGCTCGAGCTGCCACATGCCCGCGAAGAGGATCCGCGGGTTGCGCGGGTTCATCGCGATCTCGGAGCAGCCCGTGTTCTCGTCGACGAACAGCGTCCGCTGCCACGTCGCGCCGCCGTCGGTCGTGCGGAAGACGCCGCGCTCCTGCTGCGGACCGTACGCGGTGCCGAGCGCGCACGCGAGCACGATCTGCGGGCTGGCCGGATCGATCACGACGCGGCCGATGCGGCCGGTCTTCTCGAGGCCCATGTTCGTCCACGTGCGGCCGGCGTCGGTCGATTTGTAGATGCCGTCGCCGATCGAGATGTGGCTGCGAATCCACGCCTCGCCGGTGCCGGCCCAGACGATGTTCGGATCCGACGCGGCGACGGCGAGCGAGCCGATTGACTGCGACTGCTGATCGTCGAACAGCTGCGTCCAGTGCACGCCGCCGTCGACGGTCTTCGCGATCCCGCCCGACGCGCTGCCGGCATAGTAGACCAGCGGATCGCCGGGGATGCCGGCGACCGCGGAAATGCGGTTGCCTTCGGGACCCACGAAGCGCCACCGCAGGCGGCTGTACACGTCCGGCGACGGACGCGCGCCCTGCCCCTGCGCGACGAGCGCGGTGCCTGCAGCGAGCGCGGCCAGAAGGACGATCGTCAGTTTCCGCATGAAAACCCTCCGACGGGCCGGCCTGAAGGCCCGCCCCTACGAACGATGCTTCTTCGTGCCCTTCGCGTGATCGGACGTCCGCTTCGTGCCTTCGTGCTCAGAACTTGTAGTTGATCCCGATCTGGAACGCGCGCGGCGGATGCCGGTTGAACGGCTGCAGCAGCCCGGGGTTGTAGAGCTGGTTCGCGCCCGTGTTCCACTGCGTGTTCGCGCCGGTGTTGAAGACGTTGAAGACGTTCAGCGCCGGCTCCACCGACTGCGACTTGAAGCGGAACCGCCGCCCGATCTTCAGCTGCAGGTACTTCGCCGTGTCGTTGATCACCTGTCCGTCGCCGCGCGTCGGGTTGTCCAGGCACGGCAGCGCCGTGCTGCCGCAGAAGCGGATGGTCGCCGCCAGCGGATTCGGCTGCGTCGTGCCGTTGGCGAGCGTCACGGTCGCCGGACCGAAGCGCGGATCGGCCGCGGCAATCCGCGTGACGAGCGGCCCGACGTAGCCGCCGGCCTGAATCACGTAGCTGGCGCCGATGTTCAGCTCCCACGGCGCGTTGTACTGCGCGGCCAGCCGCACCGAGTACGGCCGGTACGCCGCGCCCGACTCGCGGCCGCGCCCGTCGAGCGTGTTGTGATCGCCGTTGCCGAACAGCTGCGTCGACAGATCCTTGTCGTTCGCGAACGCGCCGGGCTGGATGAACCGCGCCGGATCGGTGGGATTCCACGTCCCTTCCACGTGCTGCCACTGCCGCGTGAGGCTCATCACGAGCTGGAAGTTGTGCGACATGTTCTTCGCGATCGTGCCCTCCAGGTTCGACACGACGACGCGCGTCCAGTCGCCGTTGGTCTCCTTGTAGATGATCCCCTGGTTCGGATCGACGAGGCCGAAGCCGCCGAACGCCTGGAACGGCCCCGACGGATAGCGGCCGTTGATGTCCACCATCTCGAACTGATCGTGGTAGATGCGGCGCGTCGCCGACACGTCGGCGCTGATCTGCCCCGGGAACTGCTTGCGGAAGCCGACGACGAACTCGTCGGCCCACGGCTGGTGGAGATTCGCGTCGAAGAGCAGCGACGGATCGACGCTGCGCGTCGGCGGCGTGATGATCGTCTGCTGCACGCCGGCCTTGTCGATGTACACGTCGCGCGTCGTCACGCCGCCCGTGTTTCCGAAGCTGACGATGTAGTCGCGGCCGTTCACCTGCTCGTAGAGCCGCGAGTAGCTCGCGCGCAGCACGTTGCGCGCGTCCTTCGTCACCAGGTACGCGATGCCGGCGCGCGGCTGTACCGCGGTGCTCCGCTCGCGGTAGATGTTCAGCAGCTCGTCGTGGCGGCGCACCCAGTCGACGCGCAGGCCGAGGTTCACCGTGAGCCGCGGGTTCGGCATCCAGCCGTCCTGCGCGTAGAGCGCGATGTCGCTGTCGTGCTCGGAGATCGCGGGGCTCGTCGCCGGCGTCCGGAAGCGCTGGTGCCACGGCACGGCGCCCGCGGCAGGATTGTTCGGATCGATCTGCCGCGTCTCGAGGAGATCGTAGCCGTCGTTCACGTACTGCGTCGTGGTGTCGCGCACCAGCCGCGGCGCCGCGTAGATGCCGGTCTTGAGCTCGTGCGATCCGCCCCACCCTTCGGTGAAATAGGTGAGGTCGCCGCGCATGACGAGCATCGACGAGGGCGAGATCGAGATCGACGTCGGCGTGCCCATGTTCACCAGCGCGCCGGTGCCGTTCGGGATGCCGCGGTTGATGAAGATGTCCTGGTGCACCGCGATCTGCGGCCCGCTCAGATTGACGCCGGCATACGTGTCGGCGTCGTTGCCGCTCTTGTTGTTCCAGGACGCCGACACCTGCGTCGTCAGCTTGTTGCTCCAGACCGAGTTCACTTTGCCCTGATACAGCCCGCCGCCGGTGGAGTTGTACGTGAACAGGCTGGTGTCGAGCTCGCGGTCGCTCGTGTACCGCGCGCGGTCGCCCTGATAGAACGCCGACAGCTGGTGCTTCGTGCTCAGCTGCGTCGTCACCTTCAGGAACGGCTGCTTGCTCTTCATCGTGTTGTCGAAGGGCACGAAGCTGGTTCCCCACGTCGTCAGATTCGTGAGATTGAAGGCGCTGCGGCTGATGCCGTTGGTCAGGTCGGCGTTGCGGAAGGACCCGAAGAACCACGTCTTGTCGCGCACGATCGGCCCGCCGAGCGAGACGTCCACCTGCTTCACCGATTGAATCGTCGGCAGCCCGCCGGGGAACTGGCCCCAGTTGGTGTTGTCGCTGTTCCACGCGCGCGCCTGGTAGTCGTAGGTTGCGCTGCCGCGGAACACGTTGCCCCCCTGCGGGGTGACGACATTCATCACGACGCCGGTCCCCATCGGGGACGAGGCGTCGACGCCGCCGAGCTTCAGCTCCGAGTCGGCGATCGCGTCGCCGCCCATGCCCATCGAGTGCGCCGAGGAGTCGAGGAACGACGAGGCGGGCGCGCCCTCGATCTGGAAGACGTGGGAGAAGATCACGGCGCCGTGGAAATAGTACGCACGGCGGCCGACCCCGTCGTCCACGTTGCGCGAGCTGACGCCGGGCGCCATGTCGAGGACGTCGCTGAAGAGGCGGCGCGACGTAACCGGCGCCGCGCGCAGCAGCTCGCCCTGGATGTTGAGTGTGCTCGTCGGCTTCGACGTCTCGATCATCGGCGACTCGCCCGTCACGGTGACGCTCTCCTGCACCGTGCTCAGCGTCATCTCGATGTCAACGGCGAACGTGCTGCCGGCGCGCATCAGGATCCCCTCGCGCTTGTACGCCGCGAACCCGGTGAGATCCGCCGCGAGCGTGTATTGGCCCGGCGGCAGGTTGTTCAACCGGTAGTAGCCGGCGGTGTCGCTGACCGCAGAGACCGGCGCGAGCAGGTCGGGGCTCGTCGCGGTGACGGTGACGCCCGGCAGAACGCCGCCCTGCTGATCGCGGACGTAGCCGCGAAGGCTGCCGTCGCCGGTCTGCGCCGACGCGGCAGTGGATGAGATCAGTGCGAACGCAGCAAGGAGCGCGGCGATCAAACGCGGCATCGATCCTCCTGAACTGAACGCGCACGATGCGCGAAAAACGTGCAGTGCACGGTATCGCCACGTAAGGCGTGCGTCAACGGACAATTAAGGTCCCGTCGGGGCGCGCAGGGGACGGACCGATCGACGTGTCGCGGAGGCCGGGCGGGTCTTGCAGGTCGGGCGGGTCAGGTGGGTCAGGTCGGTCGTGTAGGTCAGAACGACGCTGAAGACCGAACGAAATCGCGACCTCAGTCGAGCGAATTATGCCCGCGTGCCGATCGCGATCGACGATCGCGTTTCGATCGTTTCAGGTCGGCGGCGTTCAGCGTGACAGACCCACCAGACCCACGCGACCCACGCGACTTGCCCGACCCGCCCGGCCTGCGCGACCCGCCCGGCCGTCAGTTATTCGCAGTTTTCGCCGCGCCCGTTTTCGGGCTCGGGCCGCCGCGGAACGTCAGCAGGTGATCGCGGATCGCGCGAATCTGCGCCTCCGCGCTCCCGCCCAATTGCGGATAGTACGATTTCGGATAATCGGGCCAGAACGCCGGCATGCGCGTCCCGGGCAGGATGTCCGACGGCTTCTTCATCCAGTCGAGAATCCAGTCGGGCTCGAGGCGCTCGGGCGCCATGCGCAGGTCGGGCGCGAGGTTCGACGTCGGCTGATCCTTCGGGATCGTGCCGAGCACGTGGCACTGCTGGCACTTGAGCAGCTCGAACAGCTGCTTGCCCACGGCGTCGTCGCTGCTCGCGGTGCGGACGACCTCGTGCGTCTCGAACGGCGTCATCTTGTTCGAGATGCCGCCGAAGTAGCTGATGACGCCGTTGATGTTCTGATCGTCGAGGCCGAAGGTCGGCATCCGCACGGCGAGCCACGGACGAATCGTGATCGGCCCGCGGATGAACGAGTAGAGCCAGTCGTGCTGCACGCGCGCCCCTTCCGGCGTCAGCATCGGCGGCCCGAGCGACGGATCGGCGACCAGCTTGATGAAATCGCCGCCGTCGCCCTCGATGATGTGGCAGCCGACGCAGTTGCGCCGGTGCACGAGCGTGCGCCCGTCGTAGAGGTAATCGGTCCGCGCCGAGCGCGACGGCAGCGCCGCCGGCGGCTGGATCTCGCGCTGGAAGCTCATGAGCGCGGTCACGAGCCGATCGTTTTCCTCGTCGCTCAAGTCGAAGTTCGGCATCCGCAGCTTGTCGAGCGGCGTCAGGACGCGCCCCTTGTCGAAGATGCGCGGATCGTGCAGCTTCGTGCGGAACCAGCCAAGCTTCGACGTGTGCGGAATGTCGCTGATGAACGCAAAGTCGAGGCGCGTGACGAGCTTGCTGCCCTCCTCGGAGAGATCGGTGCCGATCGCCTGCGCCTTCTCGAACCCCTTGATGTCGTGGCAGCTGAAGCAGCCGTAGCGATTGATCGCGCGCCGTCCGAGCTCGATCTGCTTCTCCTCGGCGCTCAGCTTCGCCACCTGCGCCTTGGCGTCCTCGACGGGCAGCACGGCCTTCATGTAGTCGAACAGGACGTCGTCGGTCGCCTTCTGATCGGCCTGCGCTTTCGCGGCGTCGCCGGCGGGGCCCTTGAGCCCAATCAGATACGTCGCGACGTCAGCGACCTGCGCGTCGGTGAGCCGCAGGTTCGGCATGTAGGTCGCCGGGTTGTAGTGCTTCGGATCGCGGACCCAGTTGTAGACCCACTCGTAGGTTGTCTTGTTGCCGATGTTTTCGAGCGGCTGGCCGAACGTGCGCCGCGGACCTGCCGCCTCGCGCGATCCTTCGCCGACGACGTGGCAGCCCTGGCAGCCGATCTCCTTGACGATCTGCTCGCCGCTCTTCGCGTCGCCGTGCGGCGGGTTCCTCACCGCGAACTCGTGCTTCTCCGTGTTGGCGAACAGATACGAGACGATGCCGTTGATCTCGGCCTCGTTGCGCACCGCGTCCTCGGGCGAGCTGTTGTTCGAGTTGTAGAAGAAGCGCGGCATCCAGGTGGTGGGCTTCACCGCGCGCGGGTTGCGCACCCAGTTCTTCACCCAGTCAGGCGTCAGCTTCGAGTCGATCTTGGTGAGGATCGGCCCGGGCTTGCGCATGTTCTCGGAGAAGCCCTTCGTCTTGTGGCACGCGTAGCAGCCGGCGCGCTCGTAGGTCGCGTAAGCGACGTTCAGCCGATCCGCCTTCGGGACGAAGACCTGCTGGCGGTGGCACTTCTCGCACGACGCGTCGGTCATCTTCACCGGCAGCATCGGGAAGTCCCACAGGTGCGGCTCCTCCCAGTGGTACTTCTTCTCCCACTCTTCCTTCTGCTTCTCGTTGGACGGCATGTGCGCCGCGTCGCGGAAGCTGACCGACTGCCCCATCCCCTCGTGGCACACCGTGCAGCCGACCTTGTCGATCGGGTGCGCCGAGCTGCCGCCGAGAAACGTGTCGAGATCCGGATGCGTCGTGAACGGCTGCGGGTACTTCTCGTACCCCTTCTTGTCGATCGCCAGGTGGCAGGTCTGGCATCGATCCATCTTCGGCACGCGGATGAAGTTCACGTCGTCGACGACGTTCGGGAGGATCACCTGCTGGACCTTGATCGTCGGCGCCATGAAGTCGAGGAGCGGGGCGTTGCGGAAGTAGTCCTTCGTGACGCTCGGCGCGAGGACGTCGAGCCGCTTGCCGAGGCGGTTCTGCTCCTGGCGCATGTCCTCCATCTGCTTCTCGGCGGCGGTGGCCTGGCCGGTGTACTGGCCGAGCTGTTTCTGAACCGCCTCCTTGTCGGCGATCGCCTTCTCCATGGCGAGGTTCAGGTCGGCGAGCTTCTTGGCCTCCTCATCGGTTGCCTGCTGCTTCCGCTTGGTGGACGAGGAATTGGGATCGGCGACGCGCGTCGTCTCGAAGTCGTAGCGATCCTGATCGTAGGTCGCCTTCATGTAGTTGTAGTCGAGCGTCGCGCGGAACACCTTGTTGTCGGCGTCCTTCAGCTGCGCCTGCAGATCGTCGACCTTCTTGCGGTTCGCCGCAATCGTCTGCTCGGCGCCCTTGCGCTGCGCCTCGAGCTGCGCGATCTTGTTGCGATCGACGCTGCGCTGCGCCTGCTGCAGCTGCGCCTGCGTCACCTGATACTCGAGCTGGGCGAAGCGCCGCTGCGTGTTCTTCCACTCGCGGTCGAAGTCGTCCCACACCATCCAGATGACGGACAGGAACAGGAACAGGCTCGACGCCGCGAAGACGACGTTCAGGAAGTCGACGTTGTAGGCGTGCCCGACCCCTTTTTTTTCAGCCATGATCAGATGTTGAAGAAGATCTCAGGAATCGCGACGACGTATTTCAGGTTGAAGATCCAGCGCGCGAGCATCTTCGCCGGCAGCGACATCATGCTCAAGAACAGGAACACGCTGACGTAGAAGCGCGCCGGGCCCAGCTTCGCGTAGTACGCCTTGAACGCGGTCCGCGCCAGGATCACCGGCAGCACGAACACGTAGAACAGCACGAGCAGGATTCCCGGCAGCTCGCGCACGATCCACAGCGACGGGTACCCGGTCCGCAGCATCCGGATCCAGATGTACTCCGACAAATTGACGTTGGTCAGCGCCGCCAGCTTGTGGATGTCCCAGTACTCGAACGGCCCGAAGAAGTTCCAGTTCGGCCCGCGCAGAAAGGTGCCCAGCACGATCAGCGAGCACCACAGCACCACGAAGCCGAACAGAAAGATCGTGATCTCCGCCTTGCGCTCGGAGAACGTGTAATAGCCGTTCCCCTTCGGGTTCTTGTCCACGTACGGAATGCAGATCAGCCCGACGATGATCAGGCTCGGCAGGACGACGCCGGCGAGCCACGGATCGAAGTAGACGAGCATCTCCTGCAGCCCGAGGAAGTACCACGGCGCCTTCGACGGGTTCGGCGTGTTCGCCGGGTTCGCCGGCTGCTCGAGCGGCGCCTTGAGGAAGATCGACCAGACGATCAGGACGACCGAGCAGAGGATCAGCGAGATGAGCTCGGTGTAGACCAGATCCGGCCACACCCACACGCGGTCCGACTCCGCCTTCTCGATCGGCCCCTGCCCGGCGACGATGCGCCGGTCGTTCAGCACCGCCTCGCGGAGCGAGTACCAGACGAAGAACACCAGGAGGAAAATCAGCCCGACAATCGGCACGTTGTCCGGCTTGGTGACGATCAGCCGGAAATTCGGGTCGAAGGTGCCGAAGATGAAGAAGATGCTCAGCACGGCGAGGACGCCGTAGCCGATCGAGTTCGACGCGATCGCATCGCGCTTCCAGACCACCACCACGAGCGCGGCCACCGCGAGCACGAAGAACAGCCGCGGGTCGGCTACAGCGTTGATCAGCCCCTTTAGAAACCCCATGCGCGTCGCCCTCGCAATGTGGAATTAGGAATTTGGAATTTGGAATTCGTGACACGCCTTCCAAATTCTGAATTCCAAATTCTTAATTACAGCGGTCCGGATATCCCGCCGTCCTTCCGCACGCGCCAGAAATGGACGGCCATCAGCACCGCGATGCCGAGCGGCAGGCCGACGCAGTGCAGCACGTAGAAGCGCAGCAGCGCGCCCTCGCCGACGAACGTGCCGCCGAGCAGCGCGAACCGCGCATCGTCGGCCGAGTGAATCAGCGGCACGTCGCCCAGCCGCAGCAGCTGCGCGCCCGGCCCTTCGTGGCCGAGGAACGGCGTCGCGCGCGCCATGTTGGAGCCGACGGTGATCGCCCAGATGGCCAGCTGATCCCACGGCAGCAGATACCCGGTGAACGACAGCAGGAGCGTGAGCACGAGCATGATCACGCCGACCGACCAGTTGAACTCGCGCGGCGGCTTGTAGCTGCCCGTCATGAACACGCGGAACATGTGCAGCCACACCGTGATGACCATCGCGTGCGCGCCCCAGCGGTGCATCTCGCGCATGATCCCGAGCGGCACGTGCTCGCGCAGCCCGACGATGTCGGTGTAGGCGTACTCGAGCGTCGGCCGGTAGTAGAACATCAACAGCAGGCCGGTGAAGGTGAGCACGAGGAACAGGAAGAAGCTCAGGCCGCCCATGCACCACGTGTAGCGCAGCTTCACGCCCGACTTCCGGATCCGCACGGGGTGCAGGTGCAGGAAGACGTTCGAGAGCATGACGAGGACGCGGCCGCGATCGGTGTCCGGCCGATCGTGCCGGAAGATCGACGTCCAGACCTGCGTCTCCGTCAGCCAATTCCAGAAGCGCGTCCCGGCGCCTTCCTTCGGTGCGACTGTCTTCGTATCGGCCATAGGGTTTCGATCCCTGCTTTGTCTCTGTGCGTCCCTCTGTGTCCTCTGTCAACCTCTGTGTCCTCGACAGCGACAGGGCTTTCTACGCTTTCAGGAAAGCCTCTGGGTCTGTCCACTGCCCGAGCTCACGCTGGAAGTGGCGGCTCTTGTCGACCAGGATCTGGCCGTCCTCGGCCAGCACGATGCGCACGCGCTCGAGCGGGCGCGGCGCGGGGCCTTCGAAGTTCACGCCGGTCAGCCGGAAACCGCTGCCGTGGCACGGGCACTTGAACTTGTTCTCCGCCGACAGATAGTTCGGCGTGCAGCCCAGGTGCGTGCACGTCACGCTGAGCGAGTAGAAGCCGCTCACGTGGTTGTCGATGTCGTCGGTCGTGCGCACCACCCACACGCCGTACTTTTCCTTCCACCGCTCGTCGACGCCCATGCCGTATTCGGTCGGGAAGCCGATCTTGAACTGCTGCGGCGGCTCGTTGAGGACGTTCGGAAACATGAAGCGGCCGGTCGCGGCGAGCGCCGCGGCGGAGGCGGCGGAGAACGCGCCCCACGCGAGCGCGAGCCAGCCGCGCCGCGTCAGGAGCGGCGAGGTGTCGTCGGCGTCGCGCGCCGTCGCCTTCGCGGCGGCGGGCGCCGGCGTCGTCGTGCGCGCGGCCGCAGCGCCGCCGGGCGACGCCGGGCTCGTCGTCTTGCCGGCGAGATCCGGAATCGGCGCCGGCGCCGGACGCGGCGCTGCGGCAGCGGCAGGCCGCGCCGCGTGTGCGGCGGCGGCGGTCGTGGCAGTTGCCGTCGCCGTGGCGGCCGGCGCGGCCGCGGGCGCCGCAGGACCTGGCGCGGGCGCGGGCCGGGCCGCCGGCGTCGTCGTCTGCTGCGGCGTGGCGGCGCGGTTCGCGCCGGTCGGCGGCGCGCTCGCCGTCTGGCCCGCGACGGGTGAGCCGGTGGTCGCCGCCGCGCCGGTCGCTTCGCCGGTCTGCGGGACAATCGTCGGCGCAGGCGTCTGGGGTTTCGTGTTATCGGCCATGGAACCTCATCCGATGACTCTCAGCGCCTCCAGTGCGGCCTGGCGCACCTTCATGCTGCGATCGGTCTCGCTCAATGTCGCGACGGCCGGTTTGAGCGCCGCGGCCTTGAGCGTGGCGGCCGCGCGGAGGCCGCTAATCATCACGTCCGCGATCGGATCGCGGTCTTCGTCCTGCCGGACCTCGCGCGTCACGGTGTGCTCGACGTAGGCGCGATCGAGCATCTGGCGGAGCACGGGGACGCCGTCGGCGCGCCCCTTGCGCGCGAGCGCGACGGCCGCGTTCCACCGGACGTCGGCCGCCGAGTCCTCGAGCGCGGTGCGCAGCGTGTCGATCTGCCCGTCCCCCGGCAGCGCGCCGAGCGCGTACACCGTCATCTTGCGAATGCCGGCGTCCGACGACTCGTAGAGCGGCTGCAGCGTCGGGACGACCGCCGCGTCGCCCGAGGATCCGAGCGCCCAGATCGCGCTGATGCGCGCCTCGGCGTCGCTCGCGTCGAGCGTCTTCTTGAGCTCGGCGACGGCGTCGGGGGGCAGCGGCGGATCGAGCCGCCCGATCGCGAGCGCCAGATACTGGCGGACCCGCGGGTCGTCGTCTTTCGCGGCGACGAACGCCTTGACGAGCTCGGGCGCGAGCGTCCGGTCGGCGCGCACCTTCGGGTCGGCCATGAGCCGCGAGAGCTCGTACGCGGCCGGCCAGCGCCGGTCGGATCCGCCGTTGCGCACCTCGGCGAGGTAGTCCTGCGGCCGTCGATCGTCGGCGAGCATGGAGCGGAATCCGACGTACACGGTGACCGTGATTCCGACGACCGCCAGCGGGATCAGAAAGAATTGAACGGCGAGAGCGGGCGCGGCGGCGAGTGGGTTGCGAGTCGCGGCTTCGCGCTCGACGAGTTTGTCCATTTAAAGGGAGTCAGGCGCGTGCGGGATGCCCGATCAGGCAAGTTTTATCACCCGTACGGGCCGGGGTCAAGCGAGCGCGCGCCGGACGGGCGCGCGCGCCCGTAGGGATTGGGAGCTGGGGATTAGGGATTGGTCAGATCACGACGGTCCACGCCGATCACTACCCACCAATCCCCCCAATCCCCAATCCCCCCGCCGTCAGCGAGTGGCGGCCGTCTCCTCGGCCGCGACCGGCTTGAGGAACGGCATCATCTGGCGCAGGCGCGCGCCGACCTGCTCGATCTGGTGATGGCGATCGACCTCGCGGAGCTTGTTGAAGGTCGGACGGCCGGCTTCGTTCTCCGCGATCCAGGCCTGCGCGTACTTCCCGCTGCGCACGTCGTCGAGTAGCTGCTGCATGGCGCGGCGCGTCTCGGCGGTGACGATCTTCGGGCCGCCGGTGTAGTCGCCGTGCTCCGCCGTGTCGCTCACCGAGTAGCGCATGTAGCTGAGGCCGCCCTGGTAGATCAGGTCGACGATCAGCTTCAGCTCGTGGAGGCACTCGAAGTACGCGATCTCCGGCTGATAGCCGGCGTTGACGAGCGTCTCGAAGCCCGCCTTGATCAGCGCGCTCACGCCGCCGCAGAGCACCGCCTGCTCGCCGAAGAGATCCGTTTCGGTTTCCTCGGCGAAGGTCGTCTCGATCACGCCGGCGCGCGTGACGCCGATGCCCTTCGCGTACGACAGCGTCAGCGCGCGCGCGCGGCCGGTCGCGTCCTGATGGATGGCGAAGAGCGCCGGCGTGCCCGCGCCCTCGACGAACAGCTCGCGCACGCGGTGCCCCGGCGACTTGGGCGCGACCATCGCGACGTCGAGGTCGGCGCGCGGCGCGATCGCGCCGAAGCGGATGTTGAAGCCGTGCGCGAACATCAGCATGTTCCCCGGCTGCAGGTTCGGCTCGATCTCCTCACGGTAGATCGTCCCCTGCACGTGGTCGGGGATGAGGATCATCACGACGTCGGCCCACTCGGCGACCTCGCGCACCTCGCCCACCACGAGGCCGGCCGCCTGCGCCTTCGCGCGCGAGCGGCTCGTCGACGGAAGGCCGACGCGGACGCTGACGCCGCTGTCCTTCAGGTTCAGCGCGTGCGCGTGCCCCTGCGACCCGTAGCCGATGATCGCGACCTTCCGCGCCTGGATGAGCGAGAGGTCCGCGTCGTTGTCGTAGTACATCGTCGCCATGTGACTCCTTCGCTGTCATTAGCCGTTAGCCATCAGCCATGTCGCCATTTGCAATTCACACCGAACAGTTGCTGACGTCGCCGCCGATGTCCGGCGCCGCGCCGCCGGCCGGCTTCGCGCCGTTGCGGCGGACGGGCGCGAGGCCGCGCATCATCGCGACGCGTCCCGTTCTCACCATCTCGACGACGCCGTAGGGCCGCAGCACTTCGACGAGGCTGTCGATCTTGTCCTCGGTGCCGGTCGTCTCGATGACGAGCGATTCGGGGCTGACGTCCACGATGCGCGCGCGGTAGACGTCGACGAGCTGCATGACGTGCGTGCGCGCCTCGCCGGTCGCCGCCACCTTGATCAGCGCGAGATCGCGCGCGATCGAGGGCGACGTCGTGATGTTGTCCACGCGCCGGCACGGCACGAGCTTGTAGAGGTGCGCCTCGAGCCGGCGCGCCCCGTATTCGTCGGTGTCGACGACCACCGTCATGCGCGACACGCCGGGCGTCTCGGTGTGGCCCACCGTCAGCGACTCGATGTTGAACGCGCGGCGCCGGAAGAGCGACGCGACGCGGTTCAGCACGCCGGGCTTGTTGTCGACGTAGATGGCGAATGTGTGCAGCATCTCACTCTCGCGCGGCCGGAACCACGAAGACACGACGATTCACGAAGATCACGAAGTCTCTTCTTGTAGAAAGTGTTCTTCGTGTCTTCGTGCTTCTTCGTGTCTTCGTGATTCCGTCCTTCACTCCCCCGGGTTAGTCCGCCGCGGTCTCCACGATCGGCGACGGCGACGGACGGCGGATCATCTTGTGGAGATCCGCGCCGGCCGGCACCATCGGGTACACCGAGTCTTCCTGCTCCACCTGAAAGTCGATCAGCGCCGCGCGGTTCAGGCGCCGCGCGGCCTCGACCGCGTCCGCCACCTCGCTGCGGCGCGTCACCGTCGTCGCCGCGATCCCGAACGCCTCGGCGAGCTTCGCGAAGTTCGGCCCGCTGATGGGCGTCGCGGCGTAGCGCTTCTCGTAGAAGAACTCCTGCCACTGCCGGACCATCCCGAGGTAGCCGTTGTTGATGATCGCGATGTTGATGTCGAGGTTCTCCTGCACCGCCGTCGCCAGCTCGGGGCACGTCATCTGGAAGCCGCCGTCGCCGCAGACCACCCAGACCTCGGCGTCCGGGCGCGCGATCTTCGCGCCGATCGCCGCCGGCAACGCGAAGCCCATCGTGCCGAGGCCACCCGACGTGATCAGCGAGCGCGACCGATCGTGCTTGTAGTACTGCGCCTCCCACATCTGATGCTGGCCGACGTCGGTGACGACGATCGCATCGCCGTTGGTGAGGCGCCACAGGTCGTTGATCACGTGCGCGGCGTAGAGATGCCCGTCGTCGGGCAGGTTCTGGATGTCGCGAACGGCCGAATCGCCCTTGAGCTCCGCGATGCGCGCGTGCCATGTGCTGCGATCCGCGGGCTTGACGAGCGGGAGCCATTCGGTCACCGCCGCGCGCAGGTCCTTCGCGATCGCGACGTCGACGCGGACGTTCTTGTTCAGCTCCGCGCGATCGATGTCGACGTGGATCTTCTTCGCCGTGCGCGCGTAGGTCTTGAGATTGCCGGTGACGCGGTCGTCGAAGCGCATCCCGAGCGCGATCAGCAGATCCGCCTCCTGGATCGCGTGGTTCACCCAGGCCTCGCCGTGCATCCCCATCATGCCGAGGTTCAGCGCGTGCGACGCCGCGACGCCGCCGATGCCGAGCAGCGTCACCGCGATCGGGATGCCGCCGCGCTCGGCGAGCTCGACGATCTGCCGCTCGGCGCCCGACAGCATCACGCCGTGGCCGGCGAGAATCAGCGGGCGCTCCGCGTGGTTGATCAGATCGATTGCGTCCGCCACGGTGCCGTCGCCCGGCAGCGCATCGTCGAACGTCTCGCTCAGGTCCGGCTCCGCCGCCTGCCAGTCCACCTCGCAGCTCGCCTGCTGCGCGTCCTTGGTGACGTCGACGAGCACCGGGCCCGGCCGCCCGGAGCGCGCGACGGCGAACGCCTCGCGCACGGCAGGCGCGACGTCCTCGGCGGTGGTGACCAGGTAGTTGTGCTTCGTGATCGGCAGCGTGATGCCGGTGATGTCGGTCTCCTGGAACGCGTCGGATCCAATCAGCTTGCTGCCCACCTGGCCGGTGATGCACACGATCGGCGAGCTGTCCATCATCGCGGTCGCGATGCCGGTAACCATGTTGGTCGCGCCGGGTCCTGAGGTCGCGATGGCGACGCCGACCTTCCCGCTCGCGCGCGCGTAGCCGTCGGCCATGTGCGTCGCGCCCTGCTCGTGGCGCACGAGCACGTGGCGGATCGGATAGCCGAGCATCGCGTCGTACGCCGGCAGGATCGCGCCGCCGGGGTAACCGAAGACGTCGGTGACCCCTTCACGAACGAGCGCTTCCCAAAGGATCTGTGCTCCGCTGAGTTTCTTCATGCTCAATCCACGGCTAGCCCCTAGCCCCTAGCCCCTAGCCTCGAACCGCGTCACCCGGTCACCGCCCCCAAAGACGCCGACGACACCAGCCGCGCGTATTTGGCGAGCACGCCCGTCGGATACCGCGGCTGCGGCGCGCGCCACTCCGCCAGGCGCTGCTTCAGCGCCTCCGGGGCGATCTCGACGTCCAGCGTCCGCGCCGCAACGTCGATCGCGACGATGTCGCCGTCGCGCACGGCGGCGATCGGCCCGCCGCGCGCCGCTTCCGGCGCGATGTGGCCGATGCAGAAGCCGCGCGTCGCGCCGGAGAAGCGTCCGTCGGTAATCAGCGCAACGCTGTCGCCGAGCCCGGCGCCGACGATCGCGCCGGTCACCGCGAGCATCTCGCGCATCCCCGGGCCGCCGCTCGGCCCCTCGTACCGGATCACGAGGACGTCGCCGGCTCTAATCGACTGCGTCTGCACCGCCTGAAACGCCGCCTCCTCGCTGTCGAAGACGCGCGCCGGCCCGCGGTGCTGCGCGCGCTCGGTGCCCGACACCTTCATCACCGCGCCCTCGGGGGCAAGGCTGCCGCGCAGGATCACGAGGCCGCCGCTCTTCTTCAGCGCCTGCGACACCGGCCGCACGACTTCCTGCCCCGGCGTCTCGGACGCGCGCGACGCTTCCTCGCCTATCGTCCGGCCGGTCACCGTTTTCGCGCCCGCGTCGATCGCGCCCGCTTCGACGAGCCGCTTGGCGACGAGCGGGCTGCCGCCGGCGGCGTGCAGATCCGTCGCGACGAAGCGGCCCGACGGCTTGAGATCGGCGAGCAGCGGCACGCGGCTGCTGATGCGATCGAAATCGGCGAGCTCGAGCGGCACGCCCGCCTCGCGCGCGATGGCGATGAGATGGAGCACCGCGTTGGTCGAGCCGCCGGTCGTCGCCACCGACGCGATTGCGTTCTCGAGCGCCGCGCGCGTGATGATGTCGCGCGGGCGCAGGTTGCTGCGCACGAGCTCCATCACGCGCTCGCCGGTGGCGCGCGCGACCGCGGCTTTCTTCGGATCGATTGCCGGCACGCTGCCGCTGCCGAGCGCGGCGATGCCGAGGAACTCGCTCGCGATCGCCATCGTGTTCGCCGTGAACTGTCCGCCGCACGCGCCGGCGCCCGGGCACGCGTCCGCCTCGAGCCGCCGCAGATCGTCGTCGGTGATCGAGCCGGCGGCGTGCGCGCCGACGGCTTCGAACACGTCCTGAATCGTCACCGAATGGCCGTGCCACTGTCCGGGCGCGATCGAGCCGCCGTAGAGCAGCACGCCGGGCACGTTCAGCCGCGCGAGCGCCATCACGCCGCCGGGGATCGTCTTGTCGCACCCGACGAGCACGACGAGGCCGTCGAAGCCGTTGCCGCGCGTGACGAGCTCGATCGAGTCGGCGATCACCTCGCGGCTCACGAGCGACGCGCGCATCCCCTCGGTGCCCATCGTGATGCCGTCGGAGATCGACACGGTGTTGAATTCCATCGGCGTGCCGCCGGCGGCCCGGATGCCCTCCTTCACGTGCGCGGCGAGATCGCGCAGGTGGTAGTTGCACGGGCCGATCTCGATCCACGTGTTGGCGACGCCGATGAGCGGCTTCTTCAGGTCGGCGTCGGTGAAGCCGACCGCTTTCAGCATCGCGCGCGCGGGCGCGCGGTGCGGGCCGGTCGTCAGCGGGTTCGAACGATCGCTCACGAGACCACCTCGAACGGATCGGGCATGCGTCCCTCGTGCGTCTTCCAGCTCGGATAGGTGCCGAGCGTGCGCAGCATCGACGCGAACTCGCCGAGGTGCGCCAGCGCGCGCGCGCACGTCACCTCGTCGCGCGCGATGCCGAGGTCGACGTAGAAGAGGTACTCCCACGGCCGGCCCGGAATCGGCCGCGACTCCAGCTTGGTCAGATCGATCCCGCGCAGCGCGAACACGCTCAGCGCCTTGAAGAGCGAGCCCGCCTCGTTCGGCAGCGAGAAGACGATCGACGTCTTGTCGGGCACGACGTCCTTCAGCGGCGCGCGCCCGATGACGAGGAAGCGCGTGATGTTGTCGTCGAAGTCCTGGATCGAGGCGGCGAGCGACGCGAGGCCGAACACTTCGCCGGCGCGCGCCGAGGCGATCGCGGCGGCGTCCTTCGCGCCGGCGTCGGCGACCATCTTCGCGCTCCCCGCCGTATCGTAGGTCGCGATGATCTCCACGCCGGTCAGCGTGCGCAGGAAGCGCTCGCACTGCGCGAGCCCCTGCGGGTGCGAGTAGACGCGGCGCAGGCCGGCGAGCGTCGCGCCGGGCACCGCGAGCAGGTGGTGGACGACCGGCAGCTCGACCTCGGCGACGATCGGCAGATCGTGCGCGAGGAGCAGGTCGTAGTTGCGGTGGATGCTGCCGCCGATCGAGTTCTCGAACGGCAGGATGCCGTGCGTCACGCGGCCGCCGGCCACCGCATCGAAGACGTCCTCGAAGCTGCGGCACGGCACGAGCGGCGCCTCGTGGCCCACGCGCCGCGCGGCCGCCTCGCTGAACGCCCCCGGTTCGCCCTGATACGCGATCTGCATTGTCACGTCACACGCGCAGGTTTCTCGGTTCTGCGCACCGCCCGTACACCAAAAAGGGCCATCACCCGCTCGGATGATGGCCCGGTCTGCACGTCGCCTGGACTACATCATCCGAGGGCCGCCCCGGGGCTAATGACGACGGGCAACACGACGGGAATCATTAGATTGCGGTGATTAGACACTGTCCGGGCATTAGTAGTCAAATTAATAATCTTTACCTGATTATAAGCATCGCTGGGCCTAGTCCCCCAGTCCCTACTGCGTCACGACGCGCGGCATTTCGACGAAGCTCTCCCGCCCGGGCGCGTGATAGATGCGGTGCGTCGCCTTCCGATAGTCCTCCGGCCGCGCGAAGAAGATGTTGCGCACGAAGGTCTGCGGGTTGCGATCGTAGAGCGGGAACCAGCTGGATTGGATCTGCACCATCATGCGGTGCCCGGGCAGGAACACGTGGTTCGCGTTCGGCAACGCGAACTTATACAGCAGCGGCGCATCGGCGGCGATCGGCTTCGCCTCCTCGAGGCTCTCGCGATAGCGGCCGCGGAAGATGTCGCCGGCGATCATCAACTGATACCCGCCCATCGCCGGCTGCGAGGCGACTTCGTCCGGGTAGACGTCGATCAGCTTCACGACCCAATCGGCATCGGTGCCGCTCGTCGACGCGATCAGGTTCGTGATCGGCTGGCCGCTGATTTTCAGCGGGCGCGTGAGCGCGTCGGAGACGAACGCGAGCACGTCGGGCCGCCCCGACGCTTCGCGCTGATCGTCCACGAGCCAGCGCGACCACGATCCGGTGCCCGCCGGCTGGTTCGGGCGCGCGCGATACGGCACCGGCTTCGACGGATCGGAGACGTACTCGTCGAAGGGCGCGTCGCCGGCGCGCGGCGCGTCGAAGCTCGCCTTGGACCCGGCGCCGAGGTAGAACGGCGTCGGCGTGATCGCGCAGCCGATCACGCAGCCGGCGGGCCACGCGGGCAGCCGCCGCCACTCGTTGGTGCCGGTCTCGAACACCGTCACCGGCGCCACGTCCATCGCCGGCGCATCGTCTTTCAGGAAATGATCGAGGAACGGCCGCAGGATCTGCTGCCGGAAATAGAGCGCGGTGTCGCTGTGGAAGTTGAGCGCGCCGAGCGTGCTGCCGTCGCCGATCTCCTGGCCGTGATACCACGGGCCCATCACGAGGAACACCTTGTCGTTGGCCGTGTCCTTCGGCTCGATCGCCTTGTAGACGGCGGGCGCGCCGTAGATGTCCTCCTGATCCCACAGGCTGTGGACGAGCATCACCGGCACCTGCAGCGGCTGCGCCGCGAGCAGCTTGTCCACCGCCTGCTCGCGCCAGAACGCGTCGTATGCCGGGTGCTCGCCGATCTTCTGCCAGAAGCCCATTTGATCGAGGCCGCGGCGGCGGCCCAGCTCGCCCGCCGATCCGGCCTGCATGTAGGTCTCGTAGTCGTCGTAGCTGCGGGCGAACCAGCGCGCGTCGGCGTCGTTGCCGCGCGTCCCTTCCTGCTCGTAGATGTAGGGCATCATCTGCTGGCGGAAGGCGCCGTTGTGGAACCAGTCGTCGCCCATCCAGCCGTCGACCATCGGGTTCATCGGCACCGAGACCTTGAGCGCCGGGTGCGGCCCGAAGAGCGCCATCAGCGGCAGGAAGCCGTCGTAGGAGATGCCGAGGAT
>Ga0075425_100000124_pt1 | contig 65541 bp, 77 predicted proteins | sample SoiMethybrSBSTD4_FD_75300 | JGI IMG/M metagenome (GOLD analysis project Ga0075425, IMG submission 75300) | Bulk soil microbial communities from a Populus tree surrounding site in Tennessee, USA - Soil MetaG P. TD hybrid SBSTD4 | ecosystem: Environmental > Terrestrial > Soil > Tree plantation...
GCAGCTCGGCGGCGCGGTGCAGCTCGGCCGCGACCGGCTCCACCAGCGCCGGCGGGCGGCGCGGCACCGGGTCGGCGGCGAGCGGCAGCTCCATCACGTCGGCCGGCAGCTCCAGGTGCGTGGCGCCCGGCTTCTCGCGCTCGGCCACCGCGAACGCCTTGCGAACGGCCTCCGGGATGATGTCCGGGTCGTGAACGCGCGCGTTCCACTTGGTCACCGGCTTCATCATGCGCACCACGTCGATGTACTGGTGGCTCTCCTTGTGCATCTCCGACAGGTCGGTCTGGCCGGTCAGGGCGACCACCGGGGCGCGGTCGAGGAAGGCGTCGGCCATGCCGGTCACGAGGTTGGTGGCGCCCGGCCCGAGCGTGCCCAGGCAGACGCCGGCGCGCCCGGTCAGCCGTCCGTAGGCGTCAGCCATGAAGGCGCCACCCTGCTCGTGGCGTACCGGTACGAATTCGATCGAGGATGAGCGGTCGAGCGCCTCATTCAGGTCGAGCGTCTCCTCGCCGGGGATGCCGAACACGTGGCGCACACCCTCGTTCTCGAGGCATCTGACGAAGACTTCGGCCGCCGTTTCCATAGCACCGGCAGTGTATCGGTGGCGGACTGGCGGACGTGCCGCCGCGGCTCAGCGAGTCGGGGCTAGCGGATCGCGAAGCATTTGTCGGCGGACGAGCCCGCCAGGATCTGCTGCTCGGTGTCCAGCTGGGAGTCGAGCAGCGCATCGAACGGCTGTCGGCCGGAACCGGTGATCGTGAAGTCGGCCAGGCCGTCGCGGGTCTGCACGGGGGACTGCGAGTAGTTCCCGGGCGGCGGCCCCTTCCAACGCACGACCGGTGTCACGCCGGGCCCGTCCATCGTCGCTCGGTACTTCTGGCCGTAACCGCTGGCGTTGTGGCGGCCGTAGCGGTTGGGCCACAGCGTGTCGCAGAAGCCGCCATCACTGGGCCGGTGCACGAGGAAGCTGTTCTCGCGGCGCCAGCCCTTGCCCCACTTGGGCGGGTTGTACGTATCCACGAAGACGAGCCGGCCGAAGCTGTCGGTGGGCGCGCCGGTCCTGGTGTTCGAGAACCCGTAGGTGCCGACGCCCTTGTAGGTGGCGCGGCCGAACAGCTTGTCCAGGTGTGGATACTGCGAGGTCGCGCGCGTCCAGTTCCACTTCAGCCAGAGCTGGGCGAGCGGGCCCTTCCAGTGTGAGATGTGCAGCTCGCGCTTGCCCTGCTGCGCCGTCTGGCAGCACTTGTAGCCGCCGTTCGGCATCAGGCGCTTCCAGCTCTGGAGCGCCCAGTGGGAGCCGTCCGGCATCGTGCAGACCGTCACGGCCAGCGTGACGCCGCTGCCACGCCAGCGGGTGCACGCGTTCTTGACGCGCCGCCAGTAGCCGGAGCCCCAGGGGCTGGCGCTGCCACCCGAGTAGTCGACGTGGAACTTGACCTGGCTGTCGGGATGCGCCCGGTCGGGCGGCTTGGCGTTGATCGCGCCCCACACCAGCACGTGGCGGACGACGCCCTTGGCGCGGTAGCTGACCACCGCCCGGTTCTTGGCGTTCACCTTGAGCGTGATGTGCGTCGCGTTGCGGACGATCAGCTTGCTGGCTCCGGCGACCGCCGGGGCCATGAGCGCCGCCGTGACCATCACCAGGAACATGACTGTGAAACGTCGCATCTGTTGTTGTATCGGCAGGTCGGTGGTGATCTGAGACACCCGCGCGGCCTCGCGAGCGGCGCCCCCTACGGTAGCCCACCTGGCCGCTGGCACTCCCTCGCGGGCGTTTCGTGACAGGAGCCGCCTTGTTCCGTGACGGCGGCTCGCGGCAGGCTGGGCAGGTCATCACGAACGCCCGCAAGGAGGGTCATCCATGTTTCATCGCACCGCCGCCTGGCTGGTCACAGGCACGCATCACCTGGCCGAACGCGTGCGCGGCGCCGACGCCGAGCAGGGCCAGGGCACGGTCGAGTACGCCGGCCTGGCCATGGCGATCGGCGTGCTGCTGCTCGCCGTTGGCTCGTACCTCGGCGGGAAGGACCACGGCATCGGCAGCGTGGTCACGGCTGCCATCAAGACCGCCGTCCAGCACGCCACCGGCAGCGGTGGCAAGTAGGGCCGGTCAGCGAGCCGCCCTTGGGGTGGTGGCGCAGCGTGCGGCTGTGCCGCCACCCCGCTGACTACGGCAGCGAGCTGACCGCCTCGCTCCCTGCGGACGTCAGCGCCGCCGCGCGCTCGGCGCCCGAGCCGCTGTATTCCACCAGGCCGAGATGCACGAGGTGGTCGACGTTCTCGGCCACCGACCGGTGCAGCTCATCGGAGTCGTGTCCCTCGGCCGAGTGCCGCCCCTCGGCTGCGATCGCCGTTGCGATCTCGGAGACGGACGCGCTGCCGCCGCTGAGCTGCCGCAGAATGTCATCCTGGTACGGGAAACGGTTGATGCTCATGCCGTGACTCCTCTCGCCTGGGAATGCCCAAGCCTACACCCTGCGAATCGCGGGCACCGGCTCCTAATCGGGCAGCAAACCCGGCCGGTAGCTGGTGAACCGCGGCTCCGGGAAGCGGGCGTATGCGATCCGCTCGTCGGTCGTCTCCTGGTCGACGCCGGCGTCGTGCCGCCGGGCCGCGGCGTCGACCGTGTAGGCACCCCAGTTCGGCCCGGTCGACTCGCCGCGGGCGCCGATGCACAGCACGACCAGGGGCCCGCTGCCGGCCGCCACGATCACGTGCTCGGTGCCGGCCGGGCAGTGCACGAAATCCCACCGCCGCAGCGGCCGCTCCTGGCCCTCGATCACCAGCACTCCCTCACCGGCGAGCACCAGGAAGTCCTCCTGGTCAGCCTCCCAGTGGTACATCGCCATCGGCTCGCCGGGTGCCAGCGCCTGGAGGTTGATCCCGACCTGCGTGAAGTCCGAGTCTCCCTCGAAGTCACAGTAGAAGCCGCGCCCGGGCCGCTCGCGCCATCGCGCCTCGGCCGCGTTCATGACGAACCAGCCCTCGCTCTCGGCTACAAGTCCGTGCTCGGTCGCTTGGAGAGGCTGCTCGGGAACCATCGCTAGCGCGGCTCGACCGGGAACTGCATCTTGACCAGCACGTCCCAGCGGTTGACCTGGCCGTCGGTCACCTCGCAGGTGGTGGAGACGACCTCGATCTTGCGGATGCCGCGCACCGAGCGGGCGGCGGCCGTGAGCGCCTGGCGGACGGCGTCGTCGGAGCTCTCGGTGGAGCTTCCGATCACCTCGATCACCTTCGTTACCGCCATCCGCCGACCTCCGCTGGCCAACCGCTGATACCGTTGCCGGTCTGTCTGGTGGGAGGATAGCGATGCGGGTGCTGATAATGCAGGAGGTGTCGCCGGCTGGCCTGGCCGAGTTGGAGGGCCACGAGCTGGTGCGTGGCGGCGACCCGACCGGCTGCGACGGGGTGGTCTGCTACCTGATCGACCGCATCGATGAGGCCTTCCTGGCGACACCCGGCCTGCGCGGCCTCGCCACCGTCTCGGTCGGGCTCGACCACATCGACCTGGCCGCCGCGGAGCGGCACCGGATCCCGATCGCCTACACGCCGGACGTGCTGACCGAGGCCACCGCCGACCTCACGTTCGCGCTGCTGCTGGGGGCGGCACGGAGGCTGGGGGAGAGCGAGCGCTACCTGCGCGCGGGCCGCTGGCAGTCCTGGAGCTTCGACCTGTTACTGGGCACCGACGTGCACGGAAAGACGCTCGGGATCATCGGTCCCGGCCGCATCGGCCGCGCCGTCGCGCGCCGCGCCGACGGCTTCGGCATGCGTGTCCTGTTCGCCGGGCGTGACCGCTCCGAGCTGGAGCGGGTGCTGGCCGATTCCGACTTCGTGGCGGTGACCGTGCCCCTGTCGGAGTCCACCCGCCACCTGATCGGCGCGGCCGAGCTGGCGCGCATGAAGCAGGGCGCGTTCCTCGTCAACACCAGCCGCGGCCCGGTCGTGGACGAGGCCGCGCTCGCCGAGTCCCTCGCCTCCGGCCACCTGGGTGGCGCCGGCCTGGACGTGTTCGAGAACGAGCCCCACGTGCACCCGGCTCTGCTCGCGTGCGAGAATGCGCTGATGGTGCCGCACATCGCATCGGCGACACGCGAGACGCGCGACGGCATGGCCCGGCTGGCCTGCCGCGGGCTGGCCCAGATCCTGCGCGGCGAGCGGCCCCCGAACCTGGCCAACCCGCAGGTGTGGCCGGTCGAAGCGGAGTCGCGATGAGCCGCGAGCCGGTGGTCGTCGACGCCAGCGCGCTGGGCCCCTACTCGCCGGCCGTGGTGGCCGAGGGCCGCTTCGTGTACGTCGCCGGGCAGGGCCCGCTGCGCGACGACGACTACACGCCGGACACGGTGGCGGCCGAGACGCGCCTGGCGCTCGAGAACGTGTTCCGGATCCTTGCGGCCGCCGGCGCGGGGCCGGCCGACGTGGTTCGCTGCGGCGTCTACCTGGTCGACATCGGCGACTTTGACGAGATGAACGCCGCCTACGCCGAGGCCTTCCCGACGCCGCGGCCGGCGCGGACGACCATCCAGGTGGCAGGGCTGCCGGGCGGCATCAAGGTCGAGATCGACTGCGTGGCGGTACTGCCGGGCTAGACGGTCTAGCTGGCTTCCGGCGGATCGTCACCGGTGGGCTGGAACAGGTCGCGAACGCCGCTTCTGTGCGGCCGCTCGACCGTCACCTGCAGCGGCTGGTCGAGCTTCTCGACCACGCCGTCGACGCCGCCGCCGACCTGCTCCACCATCGCCGCCAGCGTGGCGATGTCCTGGCGCAGCGCGGCCATACCGGTCGAGATCAGGTCGACCACCAGCTCCAGGTCCTCGACGCGGCCGAGGCGCTCGGCCAGCAGGTCGAGGTTGACCTGCTCGACCTGCCGCGACAGCCCGCGCAGGAGCTCTCGCAGCTCGTCGGCGCGGCGCGCGTCGGAGTGCTCCGACATGGCCCGTTCGACCGCCCGCTCCACCTTCGCCGGCAGGCTCTCCTCGAGCGCGGCGGCGGTCGTGCGCAGCTCGTCCACGTGCGTCTCGGCGCGGGCCAGGATCGTGCGCAGATCCGGCATCGCGGGACGCGCTTCCGCCACCACATCGGGCGCCGGCTGGTCGCCGCGGGCACGGGTTCGCAGCTCCTGGATTCGGCGGTAGAGCTGTGCCTCCGCCTCTTCCATCGGGGTGCGACCGGTCTCCATCGCTCATGAGTCTACCCGGCGGCGTCCGCGGCCGCTGCTACGCTCGAACAGCCGTCCCAGGGAGGTCACTGATGCACGCATTTGACGACGAGGTCAGCTACACACGAATCATCGATCCGGAGCCTGCGGGCGAGGATCTGGTCATCCCTGCCAAGGGCGAGCGGCCGTCGCTGGTGTGGCGCCCACGCCTGGGCGAGGATCAGACCTACGAGCTCAGCGGGCGCCTGACCAAGCTCGGCCGCCACGACGAGAACGACGTGGTGCTGGCCGGGCCGACCGTGTCTGCGCGCCACGCCACCGTGCGGGTGGAGCCGATCGGGGTGGTGCTCGAGGACGAGGGCAGCCTGAACGGCACCTTCGTCAACGGCGAGCGGATCGAGCAGCGGCTGCTGGAGGAGGGCGACCGCATCCAGGTCGGGCCGCACCTGCTGCTGTTCGTGCCGGCGGCCTAGCCCTCCGTGTACTGCAGCTCGGCCCACGACGGCACCGGGGCCAGCTCGACCAGCGGCGACTGGTCGCTGGGCATGCGGTACGCGAATCCGCCGGATGCCTCGTCGAAGGCCACGTCCAGCAGCCCGGCCTTGACGCGATGATCGAGCCAGGCACCGCGGAAGACCAGCTTGCGCAGCCAGTAGCAGAGCGTTTCGGCGTGCAGCTGGTCGATCGGGCCGGCCTGGTCGCGCAGGTGCTCGCCCAGCCGGCTGCGCGGGTGGGCGGTGGCGCCGGTCGAGGCCAGCTCGACCAGGTCGTCGGCCTCGTCGGCCGTCAGGTCGCGCTGCGGCACCAGCTCCAGCCGCACCGCCGCCGCGACCACCCGCTGGCCGAAGTCGGTGCGCGAGAATCCGTACCGGTAGTCGAGGAACTCGACGACGAAGTCGTCGCCCGAGTGGTAGTCAGCGTCCACGGAGAGGAAGTGTAGGTGCCGCGGATCCGCCTGGAACGAGGCCCGGTGGTGTGCGAGCAGGGGGTGCTCGCGACCACCGCGTGGACGCGCAGCAAGGGCCTGCTGGGACGGTCGGGCATGGACGAGGACGAGGGCCTCTGGATCCAGCCCACCAGCTCGATCCACATGTGGTTCATGCGGTTCGCGATCGACGTGGTGTGGGCAGCCGACGACGGCCGCGTGCTGAAGCTGGTGGAGGGGTTCAAGCCGTGGCGGATGTCGTTCTGCCGCGGGGCCAAGGTGGCGCTGGAGCTGCCGGTTGGGGCGATCGCGCGCAGCGGCGTCGAGGTGGGGGATTACCTGGTGATCGAGCGCTGAGCCTGTCTTACGGCTGGGCCGGGCCGCTCGCCGCCGGCGGAGCGATCATCGACGCCCGCAGGCTCACCAGCGGCGTGCTCGGCACCTCGATCAGGCCGCGGGTGGGGCGGTCGAGGTCGAAGCTGACGTACAGCAGCATCGTCACCAGTCCGGCCGCCAGCATCACCGTCAGCAGGCCGCGGCCGAGCACCGCGAGGTAGAACGCGAGCAGCGCCACCGCGGCCGCCGCGCCCACGATCTCGAGCAGCCACACCTCGGCTGGCACGCGGTTGTTGAGTCCGGCAACGCGCACGCCCTGTGAGTCGATCATCTCGTTCAGCGTCTCGACGTAGAGCCGGGGAGCGGTGTCCACCGGCGACGCCGCGACCGCCTGGCCGGCCAGCGCCCACAGCCGTCGCTGGAGCAGATCCTCGGCGGCGATGATGCTCTGCGCCTCCGCGCTGCCGGGGACCGCCTTGCCGAGCCGGATGCTCTGGTCCGTGTACTGCACGAGCAGCGCCAGCGACTGGCCCCGCACCGGGTCGGCCAGCATCTGTGCACGCAGGTAGGTGGTGCCGATCGCGTTTGCTTCATCGACGACGGCCGCGCGGCGATCCTGGTAGCGGCCAACCGCGAGCGACAGCCCGAACGCCAGGATCAAGCCGACGACGCCCAGCAGCGCACCCTGCAGCACGGCGAACGGTTCGCGCATCTCCGACCGCTCGCGATGGCGCCGGCCGAGCATTATCGCGACACCGGTCGCCCCGAACACGATGGCGGCAAGGAGCAGTGCCAACTCCGGGCTGGTGAGGCGAAACAACATGGCGCGACGCTAGCCGATGCGGGCGCGCTGCGCAGACCCGACTTACGGAATGGACAAAGAGCGTTGCCTGGATCGAAATCACGGACAGATCGCGGGGTATTCGTCGAATATTGGACAAAATTGCAACGGATTCCGTGACAGGTCTTCCAATTGCCAAGATCGTGACCTAGCATGCGAGCCGTGCCCCTTGGCGGCGGGTGGCATACAACCGACCCCCGCCGGACTCGGGCCCGAGCGCCCACTCGCGATCCGGCCAACTCTGAAGGAGCCAAGTAGACGTGGCTGGATCAACCGTGCTCGTCGTCGAGGACGAGCCCCGAATTGTGGAGTTCCTCGTCGAGAACCTCCGCGCAGATGATTACTCGGTGCTGACCGCCGGCAACGCCGAGGAAGCGATCGAACTGCTCGCCCAATCGCAGCCCGACCTGATGCTGCTGGACGTGGTACTGCCCGGCATGAGCGGCATCGACCTCTGCCGTCGTGTGCGCGGTGGCGACGGGGTTAACGAGCCGTGGGATCCCGACCTGCCGATCATCATGCTCTCGGCCAAGGCGGAGCACACCGATCGCGTCCGCGGCCTGTCGCGCGGCGCCGACGACTACGTTACGAAACCCTTCCACTACCCGGAGTTGCTGGCTCGCATCGCCGGCCTGTTGAAGCGCGTATCGCGGGTCGACGAGCGCCATCTGCTGGCGGTCGGCGAGCTGGTCGTGAACACGCTGTCCAAGCAGGTGAAGGTGGGCGGCATCGGCGTCCAGCTGTCGGTCAAGGAGTTCCAGCTGCTGGCCACGCTGGCGGCTGAGCCGGAGCGGGTGTTCTCGAAGCAGGAGCTGCTGGAGCAGGTCTGGGGATTCAAGTCACCGGGCCGCACGCGAACGCTCGATTCCCACGCCAGCCGGCTCCGGCAGAAGCTGGCGGCTTGCTCCGACCGGGCCTGGATCGCCAACGTGTGGGGCCACGGCTACCGCGTCTGCGCACCGGAATGAGGTTGGGCGGCTACTGGCTGCGGCTGGCGACCCCGTTCGCGTTGATCGTGGCGGGGGTGGTGGCGGGCGCGGCTCAGCGAAACGATCCACCGATGCTGTTCGCGCTCGCCATCACCGCCTTCGCGGCGACGGTGATCACGAGTGCCGTCCAGGCCCGCCGGGTGGTCGCCCTCGTTCACGAGATCGGCTCGTTCGCCGAACAGGTCAGTGCCGGTGAGTACGGTGCGCGCGTGTCGGCCGGTGGTCCCGCCGAGATCGATGCGCTGGCCGCGAGCGTCAACAGCATGGCCGCCCGGCTGGCCCGAGAGGGTCATGCCAGAGCCAGCTTCATCGGCAAGGTCTCGCACGAGCTGCGCACGCCGCTGACCGTGATCAAGGGGTACGTCTACACGCTCCGGCGAGCCGAGGACGATCCGGTCAAGGCCGATCGGCTGGACGTGATCAACGGCGAGTGCGAGCGACTTGCCTACCTGGTCGAGGATCTGCTCGAGCTGTCGCGGGCGCAGGCCGGCGAGCTGCGCGTGTCGGCGGAGACGTTCCCGCTCCGCGACTGCGTCGAGGAGGTCGCAGAGCGACTGCGTGGCGTTGCCGAGCAGCGCCACGTCAGCATCGACCTTGCCTGGAAAGGCAACGGATCGCTGGTGATGGGGGACGAGAACCGGATGCGTCAGATCTTTGCGAACCTGCTGACCAATGGCATCAAGTACGCCCCGCCCGGCACATCCGTCAGGATCGACGGTGACAGCACCGGCCACGAGCTGCGGGTGTCTGTGTCCGATGGCGGCCGCGGCATCCCGCCGGAGGCCCTGCCGCGCATCTTCGACGAGTTCTACCAGCCCGACGGCGCAGAGCCGGGTGCTGGTCTCGGCCTGGCCGTCGTGCGCGAGCTGACCGAAGCGCACGGAGGCCATCTCGAGGTGGAGAGCTCGGTGGGGGAGGGCACGCGATTCACCGTCGGCCTGCCGGCCTGGGAGGGGACGTCGTGACCGGCGGTCGCCCCGCCTCCCTGCGCCTGGCCCACGTGGAGCAACGCCCCGAGGCGGTCGTAGCCGTCGCGCCAGACGAGCCACCTCCGGGACGCGAAGCGCTAGTCGTCGAGCCCGCCCTGGCGGGTGCTGCGCGGATGGGCACTCCGGGCCGGGGAGGGGGCCGGATCGTCGTGCGCGCGTCCCTGCCGGGTATCGGCGGCCGCTACCTCGTGCAGGTTGCGCGCAGCGCGGCCGCAGGAGGTTGGGCCGCCGATGAGCTGGCCGCGCTTGTGGTCGAGCTGGAACGCCGGTGCACCTACCTGCTGCTGGCATCGACCGTGGCCACCCTGGTCGGGTCTCGGCCGCGCCGGCCCGGCGTGCAGGGGCGGCGACGGGCCGTGGTCTGGGACGGCGGTGGCTGGTCGGGTGCACACACGCGTGACGTAACGACCTCCGCGCGGACGGTGTCCGGACGGGGCTACCTGTGCGCGGCCGCCGCCTCGGGATCGGCGCCGCCGCGCAGCGTGGCTGCGACGTTGGCCGAGCTGACCGCCTCGGGAGTGTCGGTGGGGCGGATCACCCACGGTGTTGCCGCCGCCCTGGGCGCCTCGTGGGCCGTCGAGCTGCTGGGCGCGCCACCGCTCTCGGCCGCCCAGCTGCAACGGCTGCGCGAGCAGTTCGGGGCCGCGCCACGCTGCGACTGGTGCGGCCTGCCGGTGGTCGGCCGCCACTGCCGCCGCTGCAGCCCCGGCAGGCGGTCATGAGCCGGCACCGCCGCCGCAGCGTGGCGTTCGGGGCGCTGGCGCTCGTGCTGGCGCTGGTGGCGCTGTACGGGTTAGGCGGTAGCTCCGGCCGCCCCTCACTCGAACCGATGCAGCGAGTGGTATCGATGCGCCGCCCGGTGTCGCCAGGGCAGCGGATCGCCCCGGCAGACCTGGCCACGGGAGCGGTGCCGGTCACCTGGGCGAACCCGCACCAGCTGGTCGACCCCGGCGTCGCGGTGGGCCAGCTCGCAGCCGTGGCGCTGCCGGCGGGTGCGCCGTTGATGGACTCCGAGCTGGCTCGCGCGCCGGCCGGTCAGGACGGCCGGGACGTCTCGCTGCGCCTGGACGAGGCGGCCGGCCTGCCGCTGGATCCGCCCGACGGGCTGACCGCTGACCTCTACGTTGTGCGGCCGGCCCGCGTGCCGCGCGTGCAGCTGGTGCTGGCCGACGCGCTTGTGATCGCCTCGCGGACGGTTGACGGAGCGGCTGTCGCCACGCTGCGTGTACCTGCGCGCGACGTCCCGGCCCTGATCCGGGCCGAGTCGGCCGGGTCGCTGCGCCTGGTGGGGCGGCGGAGTGGGCCGTGAGCTCGGAGCGGCGATGCCTGGTTGTCGGTGGCGACCCTGCCGTGGCGGCGGGCGTCGTCGCGGTGATCGAGTCGGCTGCGGGGCTGGTCTGCGGCGGCGTGCTGGAGCCGGCGGCTGCGATATCCGGGCTGCGACCCGTCTGCGATGTGATCGTGGCCTGCGACGCGGCGGGACAGACCGCGATCGAGCTGGCCGCGCCGCTGATCCGTACGTGTGGCGGAGTGCCCGTGATCGTCGCGACGGCGGCCCCGGACATCGCAGCCCACCGTGCGGCGCTGGCCGTGGGCGCCCGCGGCGTGCTCGGCCTCCCGCCCGATGCGGACGAGCTAGTGCGGTCGGTCGGCAGCGCCGCCGTTGCCCGCCTCGAGCAGGAGTCCCGGAAGCAGGCGGGCCGGGTGGTCGCGATCTGCGGCGCGAAGGGCGGCTGCGGCGTCAGCGCTCTGGCCACGAGCGTCGCCCGTGCGGGTCGCGGTCTCCTGATCGACATGGCCGGAGGTTTCGACGACGCCGCTCAGCGGCTGGGCTGTGCCCCACGCAGGAGCCTGGCAGACGTCGCCGGACTGGATGACGCGCTCAGCGCCGACGCGCTGCGATCGCTCGTCTGTACCCATCCTGACGGGATGCAGCTGGTCGCACGCTCGCCCGACGCGGGTGCGACCGAGATGGTGTCCCCCGACCTGGCCCGGGCGCTCGTCCGCGAGAGCAGGGCAGTGGCGGCGCTGACCTTGACCGACCTGGGGGTGGCCAGCGGTGAGCACACCCTGGCGGTGGCGGTCAGCGCGGACCGTTCGCTGCTGGTGGCGACACCGCACCCGGCCGTCGTCGACTGCGCAGCGCGCGCGGCATCGTGGCTCGATCGCCAGGGCGTTCCCGGTGGGTCGGTCGGACTCGTGGTCAACCGGTGGGCGCGCGGCGGCGAGATGTCGCTCCGCGGGATTGAACGGGCGGTGGGCGTGCCGGTGGTCGCGGTCGTTCGCGAAGGCGTGCTGCCGGGATCGGAAGGGCGACCGCACCCGGCCGTGGAGGAGCTGCTCGAGGAGCTGGTCGCGTGACCGATCCGGCCGCCCTCGTTGCGCGCTACCGCGATCGCATTCGCCGTGAGGTGCTCGAGCACGGAGTCACCGGCTCCGATCCGCGGGCCGCGCTGGCAGCACGTACGCGGGTCTTGTTGCGCAGCGAGGTGGCGCTGCCGCCGGGTGACCTCGATCGACTGGTCGAGGCCATGCTCGACGACGCGCTCGGCGCGGGGCCGCTCGAGCCGCTGATGCGCGACCCGGACGTGACCGAGGTGATCGCGAACGGGCCAGATCACGTGTACGCCGAGCGGCGCGGTTTGTTGCGGCGGGAGCAGATTCGGTTCGAGGACGAGGCGCACCTGCGCCATGTGATCGAGCGGATCGTGACCGCGGTGGGCCGGCGCGTCGACGAGTCCAGTCCGATGGTCGACGCGCGCCTGCCCGACGGCAGCCGCGTCAACGCGGTGCTTCCGCCGGTCGCGCTGGACGGGCCGCTGCTCACGATCAGGCGGTTCGCGGCCGAGGGTCTTTCGATCGACGACATGGTTGCGCGGGGTTCGCTGGCGCCGTCCCAGGCGGAGCTGCTGGGCGCGTGCGTGGGTGGCCGGCTGAACATCGTTGTCAGCGGCGGCACCGGAACCGGCAAGACGACGCTCCTGAACGCAATGGCGGCATACATCGGGCGTGACGAACGCATCGTCACGGTTGAGGACGCGGCCGAGCTGCGTCTGGCCCAGCCGCACGTGGCGCGCCTGGAGACGAGGCCCGCGAACGTCGAGGGCAGGGGTGCGATCGAGCTGCGCGCGCTGGTGCGAAATGCGCTTCGCATGCGGCCCGACCGGATCGTGGTGGGGGAGGTGCGCGGTCCCGAGGCGCTGGACATGCTGCAGGCGATGAACACCGGCCACGATGGGTCGCTGACGACCGTGCACGCCTCGTCGCCGGCGGATGCGATGCGGCGGATCGAGACGATGGTGCTGATGGCCGGGCTGGAGCTTCCACACGCCGCGGCACGGGAGCAGGTGTTCGCCGCCGTCGACGTGGTCGTGCACGTATCTCGTGCCGCGGACGGGAGGCGGTTCGTGCGGTCGCTGGACGGGCACGATCGAGCGGAAGGGGAGCTGCGGCGGCTTGATGTCGAACTGGTGGGACAACTGCGGGAGCTGCGATGCGGCTGCTGACCTGCCGGTCACAGGCCCGGCGCGAGCGGGCGATGGCCGGTCAGATGCACCTGGTGGCGGTGGAGCTGGCGGCGCACGTACGAGCCGGTCGCACGCTGGCCCAGGCAATCGGCGACGTGACGGAGGACCTGCCCGAGCCGGCGCGGTCGGAGCTGGCCGTCGCGGCTGCGGCGATCAGGCTCGGCATGCCACCGACCGAGGCGCTGACCGGGCTGCGCGGCGGGCCGGACGCGTCGGTGCTGGCGTCGGCGGTCGCCGTTCAGCTGCGCGTCGGCGGCGACCTTGCGACCCTGCTCGACGGCCTGGCGGAGGCGCTGGTGGAGCGCGATGCCCAGCGCCGGGCGGCCGATGTGGCGACGGCGCAGGCGCGTGCAACGGCGCGTATGGTGGCCGCGATGCCCCTGGTGTCGGTGCTGGGTCTGGGCTTGATCGACTCATCTGCGATGGCGGCGCTGCTTGCCTCGCCGCTGGGATTGGGCTCTCTGGCCGTCTCCGGGGTGGCGACCGCGGCGGGTCTGGCGGTGATCGGCAAGCTGGCCGCGGTGGCGCCGTGATCCGCTGGCTGCTGCTGGCCGCGTGCCTGGTAGCGGCGGCAGAGGCGCGGGCTGCCTGGCGGCGCGATCGACAGCTGAACGGCCGCGACGCGCGCCGGGCCACGCACCGGCTGGACGCGCTGGTGGCGGCAGGCCAGGCCGGCCGGCGCCTGGGTCTGCGTTGCCCGGCGCCGCCGTTCCGGCGCGATCGGCTGATCGAGCGATCCGGTCTGGGCGCCAGCTTGGGCGACCAGGACGTCGACGACGCACGGCTGGGCTCGCTGGTGATGTTCGGATCGGTGGGTGCGGCCGGGCTGCTGCTCCTGCAGTCGCCGATCGGCCTCGTGGTTGCCGCGGCCTGCGCCGGGTTCGGCTGGCTGTTTCCCGACCTGTGGCTGCGCTCTGCTGCGACGCGGCGTGCGGATGAGATCGAGCGGCAGGCGCCGCTCGCAATCGACCTGATCGCCTCGGCAGTGGCGGCGGGCATCTCGATCGACGATGCGATCCGGGGGGCGGCCACCTCGGCATCGGGGCCGCTGCGGGCGGAGTTGGAGACCGTGTCCGCCAACCTGGCGCTTGGGCACCGCCGCGCGGCGGAGCTGCGCGATCTCGGCGAGCGCACCGCGTCGCCGTCACTGATGCGGCTGGCGACCGCGCTTCGGATCAGCGATCGGCTGGGTGTGCCGCTGGCCGCGGGACTGCGTCGTCAGGCCGCACGGACGCGCACCGAGCAGGCCCGGGCGGTGCAGGAGCGCGCAGCAACGGCGGCTCCTCGCATCCTGCTGGTGGTGGTGTTCCTGCTGGTACCGGCGGCGATGCTGCCGGTGATGACGGCGCTGGCGCTGGCCGCGTCAAGATCCGTTGGCACGTTCCTCGCAGGCTGAAAGACTCACCGCGGTGCGGCGGCGTCGAGCAGCTCCGTGATCACAGGGTCGATGGGGACGCCCACGGTCGTATGCCCGCCGCCCGGCATCTCGTCGAACCGTGCGCCCGGGATGTGAGCCGCCAGCCAGCGGCCCTGGTCGATCGACACGAAGCCGTCCGCGTCGCCGTGCCGGACGATTACCGGCACCCGGATGTCGGCCATCTCGAATCCCCAGGGCTTCGCCCAGGCCAGGTCATCGTCCAGCCATCCCCAGATCCCGGAGGACGTGGCAGATTTGATCGACTCGGCCAGCCACTCCCCGACCTCGGGCACCTCCATCAGCGCGGCCTTGTCGGCGGCGCTCTGGTTGTCCGAGAGCGTCAGTTGCTCACTGGTCAGCGTGGCAAACCCTTTCGCAGCCTGCTCGTACTCGGGCGCCAGTTCGGCTGGAGGTTTCGTCGTCAGCGCACGCACCTCGTCTGCCATGTCCGGTGGGAACCATGTCGTCCAGACCTCGCCGGCCTCGACCGGCGGAGCGGTGCCGGCCATGGTCACGGCGGCTCGCACCCTGTCGGGGAGCAGGGCGGCACAGGCCAGCGCGGTCGAGCCCCCGCCCGACCAGCCGGCTACCAGGAAGCGCTCCGCGCCCAGGTGATCGGCCAGCGCCGCTGTGTCGTCGGCGGCGTCGGCCACCGTGCGTCCCTCGTTGCGCGTCGATCCGCCGTACCCGGGCCGTGAGCAGATCACCGAGCGCAGGCCGCGGGCTGCGGCAGCCTCTGCGACGTAGGGAAAATCGACGACGGCGCTCGGCGTCCCGACGCAGAAGACCAGCAGCTCCCGGTCTGGGTCGCCGGCCGCGCTGTACTCGAAGACGCGGCCGTCCGGCAGCTGCATGCGCTCGACGCCCATCGGGCGACCCTAGCGAATGCAGCCGCCGACCAGCGTTGTTGCACATTCGTGACTGGTCGTCGCGCGCACGTGACGTTTGCGTCCATATGGTGGATCGCATGCAGCGGGGTCAATCGACGGTCGAGTACCTGGCGCTGGTGCTGCTGGTGCTGGTGGCCGCGTGTGCTCTGGTCCGCTTCCACACGCCGGTGGAGGGCATGGCGGTCGATCTGGCGCGGGCCGTCTCGGGACAAACACGCCGCCACCTTGTGCACCATCGGCGGGCACCGCGTCCTCATGAGGGCCACCGGCGGCCGGCCGATCGGAGCTGCGTCTGCCCGCTCTCCCCGAAGAGCGCGACGTAGCGACCGACTCTGCCGTCAGGCCGCACCTGTCCGTCGAGAGGCACGGCGCCCATCGAGCGACGCGGCCCCGGCACCCGCCCACAGCAGGAACAGGGTGGCCGCCAGCAGCATTGGCGCCAGCAGCAGGTGCACGGGGCCGCCCTCGATGCGCCCTGCCGTGATGATCGCTCCGATCATGTTGCAGGCCAGCAGGAAGGCGAATGGGCGCACGAACAAACCGAGCAGCAAGGCCATCCCGCCGATCAGTTCAAGACCGCCGATAAGGTAGGTCGCGGTGTCGGGAAACGGGATCTCGTAGCGCTCGAACGCGTCTCGTTCGGACTCGTGGCGAAGGAATTTGCCGAGCCCGAACCCGACGAAGACCGCTCCCGCCGCCAGTCGCGCGAGCAGCGCAAAGACGTCCCACCTTGGCCGTCGTTGCAGTCCCTGGGTCAGCCAGCGGTGCATGTGCGTCAGTATCGTCGAGCGCGGCCGCACGCTCGACTCCCATAGCAGGCCAGCCCGCATCCTTTGTAGACTCCCCTCCTGAGCCGTTTGTGGACGACGAGAGGGAGCGCGTGAACGAGTCATTGTCTCGCTGGTGGGTGCTGCTGATGGTGGCGGTGCTGCTGTTGCTGCTGGCCTTCGTGGTCCACGTCTCGAAGTAGCAGCGGCCGCGCGATGTCCGCCACGTCGGCCGAGATCGTCAGCGTCAACCCGGCGTCGCCCGACGACGTGGTGACGACCGTCACGCCGGCCGGCGGCATCGAGGTCGACCGGGCGGTGGAGCGCGCGGCGGCGGCCGCCCGCGGGTTCGCGCGCACCCCGGCAGCGGCGCGCGGCGCCGGGCTGGCGGCCGCCGCGGACGCGCTGGAGGCGCGATCACAGGAACTGACAGCCTTGGTCGTGCGCGAGGTCGGAAAGCCGATCACGGAGGCTCGCGGCGAGCTGGCGCGAGCGGTCGCGATCCTGAGGTTCTACGCGCAGGTGGCGCTCGACCCGGATGGCGAGTCGTTCCCGCCGGCGGACGGACGCTCGCTGCTACTGACGCGGCGGGAGCCGCGAGGAGTGGTGGGGCTGATCACGCCCTGGAACTTCCCCGTGGCGATCCCGCTCTGGAAGCTGGCGCCGGCGCTGGCGTACGGCAACGTCTGTGTGTGGAAGCCGAGCGAGCACGCGCCGGCGTGCGCGGCGGCGGTGTTTGAGCTGCTGCGGGACGCGCTGCCCGATGGGGCCGTCGAGCTGACGCAGGGTGCCGGCGAGGCGGGCTCGGCGCTGGTCGCGCATCCGGGAGTTGCGGCGGTCTCGTTCACGGGGTCAGAGGCGGTCGGCCACGGCGTGGCGGTGGCGCTGGCGGAGCGGGGCGCGGCCGCGCAGTGCGAGATGGGTGGCCAGAACGCGGCAGTGGTGCTGGCGGACGCGGACGTCGAGGCGGCGGCCGGCATGATCGCGTCGGCCGCGATGGGCTACGCCGGTCAGAAGTGCACGGCCACCGGGCGGGTGATCTGCGAGCAGCCGGTGCTGTCGGACATGCGTGACGCGCTGGCCGACGCGATCGGGCGGATGGTGGTCGAGGGGCCGGACGATCCCGGCTGCCAGGTGGGGCCGCTGATCACGCCGGCCGCGCGCGAGCGCGCGCTGGATGCCATCGCGCGGGCGAAGGATGCGGGCGGCCGCATCGTCACGGGCGGAGACTCCGTGGACGCTCCCGGCAACTACCTGCAGCCGACCCTGATCGAGACCGACGACCCCGGCGCCGAGGTCGCCCAGCAGGAGGTGTTCGCACCGGTCTGCGCGCTGCTGACGGCGCCGGACACCGCCGCGGCTGCCGAGATCGCTCGAGGCGTTCGCTACGGCCTATCGACCGGCGTTTACACGCGCGACCTCGACCGCGCGCTGGAGCTCGCGCGCGACCTCGACACCGGGCTCGTCCGGATCAACCAGCCCACCTCCGGCGTCGACTTCCACGTGCCGTTCGGCGGCGAGAAGGCCTCCGGCTTCGGGCCGCGCGAGCAGGGCCGGGCCGCCCGCGAGTTCTACACATCGACCCGCACGATCCTGATCTCTCCCTCACAGTAGGGCGCGGGCGCAACGCCGGCGCCTGGCACCGGTGTTGCGGTCCAAACTACGAATTTCGTAGAAAACAGGTCCTGATTCTACGAATTTCGTAGCGAGGAGGCCGTTTTGCTATCGGAATTCGTGCAACACCGGTGCCAGGCGTGGGTGTTGCACGGCGGCAGGCCGGCGCTCGAGTTGCTAATATCGTCACGAGGTCTATAAGTGGTCAGCGACCCAGCACATCCGAAGGTGGCCGCCGATGTGGCGGCGTTCGCCTTTCTCGAGGGCGCCATGCAGGTGCTGCTCGTGCGCCGACGGTATGAGCCCTACGAGAGCTACTGGGCGCTGCCGGGCGGTGGCCTGCACCCGGACGAGACGCTCGAGCAGGCTGCCGAGCGCGAGCTGCGCGAGGAGACCGGCGTCTCGGACGTGTTCATGGAGCAGCTGGCCACCTTCTCGGAGCAGGACCGCGATCCCCGCGGTCGCGTCATCTCCTGTTGCTACCTGGCCCTGGTGGACGGCGGCCGCGTCTCGCTGCGGCCCGGGTCGGACGCCCGCGAGGCGGCCTGGCGGCCGCTCGAGGAGCTGCTGGCCGAGATCGACAGCGGCCCTGTGCTGGCCTTCGACCACGACCGCATCCTGCAGTACGCGCGCCGTCGGCTGGCCTACAAGCTCGAGTACCAGAACGTCGCCTGGAGCATGTTGCCCGAGCGCTTCACCATGACCGAGCTGCGCCACGTCTACGAGGCCGGCATCGGCCGTGCCTTCGAGCCCAACAACTTCCGCCGCATCGCGCTGGGCTGGGGCGTCCTGGCCGAGGCCGGCGAGCGCCCCACCGGCGGCCGGCCCGCCACCATCTACCGCTTCGCCGAGCGCGAGCCCCGGATCCTGGCCGAGAGCGCCCGCTACCGGCGCGCCACATGACGCTCTGCCCGCCACCCGAGCTGCTGACCGACCGCTACCAGTTGACCATGGCCGCCTCCTACCTGGCCCAGGGCACCGCCTCCGACCGGGTCGCCTTCGAGCTGTTCGTCCGCGAGCTTCCCCGCGACCGCGGCTACCTGGTCGCCGCCGGCCTCGAAACCGCCGAGCGCTACCTCCGGGAGCTTCACTTCGACGACAGCTCGCTCGACTACCTCGAGCGCTCCGGCACCTGCTCCGGGCCGCTGCTGGACGAGCTCCGCGGGCTCCGCTTCGACGGCGACCTCGACGCCATGCCCGAGGGCACCGTCGCCCACGCCACCGAGCCGCTGCTCCGCATCGAGGGCCCGCGCCTCGTCTGCCAGCTGGTCGAGTCCTACCTCCTCAACCAGGTCAACTTCCAGACCCTGATCGCCACCAAGGCCGCCCGCATCGTGCAGGCCGCCGCTGGCCGCCCCGTGTTCGACTTCGGCTTCCGCCGCGCCCACGGCGGCGAGGCCGGCGTGCTCGCCGCCCGCTGCGCCTACATCGGCGGCGCCGTCGCCACCGCCACCGTGGCCGCCGGCATGCAGTGGGGCATCCCCACCGCCGGCACCATGGCCCACTCCTACGTGATGGGCTTCCCCACCGAGCTGGATGCGTTCTGTGCCTTCCTGCGTGACCAGCCGTCCCGGCCGACGCTCCTGATCGACACCTACGAGACCATCTCCGGCGCGCGCATCGCCGCGGAAGCGGCGCAGCTGACCGGCGTCACACCTTCCGCCGTGCGCCTCGACTCCGGCGACCTCGACGCGCTCTCGCGCCAGGTGCGCGCCGTGCTCGACGCCGCCGGCCTGACCACCACCCAGATCGTCTGCTCCGGCGACCTCGACGAGTACCGCATCGCCGAGCTGGTCGGCGCCGGCGCGCCGCTCGACGGCTTCGGCGCCGGCACCCGACTCGTCACCGGCGGCGACGACCCCGCCCTGGGCGGCGTCTACAAGCTGGTCGAGAGCGCCGGCCGCCCGGTCATGAAGCGCTCCTCCCGCAAGGCCACCCTGCCCGGCCGCCACCAGGTGTTCCGGTCGGCCTCCGGCGACGTGATCGGCCTGATCGATGAGCCGCTCGACGGGAAGCCGCTGCTCGAGCCGGTGCTGCGCGAAGGACGCCGCGTCTGCGACCCGCCGTCGCTGGATGCGATCCGCGAGCGCGCCGCCGCCGAGCTGGCGCTGCTGCCGGAGGCCGTGCGAGCGCTGCGAGATCCCGCTACCGTGCCGCCCACAAACTCACCGGCCGTCGACGCCCTGCGAACCGAGCTCTCCTCGTGACCGACCCATCCACAACCGCCCTGATCGTCGTGGACGTGCAGAACGACTTCTGCCCAGGCGGCGCCTTGGGGGTCGACGGCGGCGACCAGCTGGGTGCCGTCATCGCCGAGGCCGCCGCCGGCGCCGGCACGCTGGTCGCGACGCGCGACATGCACCCCGCCAACCACATCTCGTTCCGCGAGCAGGGTGGCCCGTGGCCGCCGCACTGCGTGGCCGGCACGCCCGGCGCCGAGTTGCACCCGTCGGTGGCCGGCATGTCGTTCGACATCGTCCATGACAAGGGACGCGACCCCGGCCGCGAGCAGTACTCCGACTTCGACGACTCCGATCTCGCCGACCGCCTGCGCGAACGCGGCGTCACCCGCGTGCTGGTGGCCGGCCTCGCCACCGACTACTGCGTTCGCGCCACCGCGCTCGACGCGATCGCGGCCGGCTTCGAGACCACCGTCCTCCGCGATGCCATCGCCGCGGTCGACGTGGAGCCGGGTGACGGCGAGCGGGCGCTGCGTGAGATCCGGGCCGCCGGCGGCACGCTCGACCGCGTGCACCTGCTGCGCGGCCGCGAGCAGCTGGCGCCGATCCTGGAGGCCAAGGTACGACGGCTGCGCGAGGTGGTGGAGGGCGCCGGCCGCAGCCGCGCCGCGCTCGGCCTCTCCGGCGGCATCGACTCGGCCCTGTCGCTCGCGATCGCCGCCCGCGCGCTCGGCCCCGAGAACGTGTTCGCGATCACGCTGCCGTCCCGTCACACCGATCAGGTGCACGTCGACGACGCCCGCGCCTGCGCGGCCGCCGCCGGGCTGCCCGACGCGAACTTCATGAACGTCTCGATCGAGCCGATCCTGGAGGGCATCGCCGCCGCCCGCCCGACCGTCCACGACGCGCCGCTGCGGTTCGGCAACGCCAGCGCCCGCGCCCGCATGATCACCATCTACGACCTCGCACAGGAGCGCCACGCGCTGGTGCTGGGCACCGAGAACCGCAGCGAGTACTACCTCGGCTACTTCACCCGCTTCGGCGACGCCGCGTCCGACGTCGAGCCGATCTGGGATCTCTACAAGACCGAGGTGAAGCTCGCGTCCGAGATGATGGGCCAGCCCGAGGCGGTGCTGATCAAACATCCCACGGCCGGCCTGTGGGGCGGCCAGACCGATGAGGACGAGCTCGGCTTCACCTACCGCGATGCCGACCTGGCGATCGTCTGCCTCGAGGAGCTGGGCCTCGATGTGGCCGCGGCGGCGGCGCGCAGCGGGGTCGACCAGGCGGTGGTGGAGCGGGTGGCGGCGCGGGTCGCCGCCGTCGACTGGAAGCACCACGTGCCACACGCCTTGTGAACGTCGACCTCGACCACACCGTCGTCACGGTCAGCAACTGGGAGCGCTCGAACGCCTTCTACCGCGACGTGCTGGGCGCGGAGGTGGTCCCGCGCGGCCCGGTGGTGGCCTACCGCTTCGGCGACCGCCAGCTGAACGTGCACGGACCCGGCTTCGACGCGTTTCCGCTGCCGCGGCACGAGGGCCCTGCGGGGAGCAGCGACATCTGTTTCGTCTGGGACGGCCCGATCGAGGCCGCGGTCGCCCACCTGGCCGCCCGCGGCGTCGACGTCGAGCTCGGCCCGGTGCAGCGCGACGGCGCCCGCGGCATCGGCACGAGCGTCTACTTCCGCGACCCCGACGGCAGCCTACTGGAGCTGATCAGCTACGTCGCTTAACGCCCTGCGGCCCTCCTGAGAGGGCCGCAGCACAGTGAGTGAGTTGGTGCCTGTGGTCAGGCCGCGCGCAGCGGCTGCATGTCGGCCGACGCTGCCAGCTCGCGCAGCGCCTCTGCCTCCAGCTGGCGGACGCGCTCGCGGGTCAGCCCGACGATGCGGCCGATCTCCTCCAGGTTGCGCGGGTCGTTGCCGTCGAGGCCGAACCGCAGCTCCAGGATCAGACGCTTGCGCTCGCCCAGCCGGCCCAGCCCTTCGCGCAGCTTCTCGTGGCGCAGCTGCGCCTCGGCCAGCTCCTCGGGGTTACCGGCGTCCGGGTCGGCGATCATGTCGCCCAGCTCGGAGTCGCCGTCCTCGCCGACCGGCTCGTGCATCGAGACGGTCTTTCGGGCCAGGCTGAGGGTCTCGGCCACTGCGTCCACGGTCAGCTCGGCGGCCTTCGCGATCTCCTCGTCGGTCGGCTCGCGCCCGAGGCTTGCCTCGAGCGAGCGCCGCGAGCGCTCGATCGCGCGCAGCCGGTCGGAGACGTGGACGGGCAGGCGGATAGTGCGGCCGCTGTTGGCGATCGACCGCTGCACCGCCTGGCGGATCCACCAGGTCGCGTACGTCGAGAACTTGAGGTCGCGCCGCCAGTCGAACTTCTCGACCGCGCGGTTCAGCCCCAGCACGCCCTCCTGGATCAGGTCGAGGAAGGGCACGCCCTGTCCGCGGTACTGCTTGGCGATCGACACCACCAGCCGCAGGTTGGACTCGATCATGCGCCGCTTCGCGATCAGGTCGCCGCTCTCGATGGCCTTCGCGAGCTGCACTTCTTCATCCTTGGTCAGCAGCGGGTAACGGCCCGCCTGGCGCAGGAACAGATCGAGGCTGTTGGTGGTGGCGATCTCGACGTCGACCACCTCGACACGCTCCTCCGGAGCGGGCGGGTCGACCACCTCGATGCCGAGGCCGGTCAGCTCATCGCGGAGCGCCTGGATGTCGTCCGTATCCAGGTCGATCTCCTGAGCCAGAGCCGCCAGCTCATCCTCGTACAGCACCCCGCGCTCCTGGCCGAGCTCGACCAGGAGCCGCGCCTCCGGCTCGATGATCTGCTGCTCAGTCATACGAATCAACTCCTCGCTCACTGTGTTGAGGCAGGCCAGCAGGCAGCGGCCGCCGCGTCAGTTCAAACGTTCGCGCTTCGGTCCGTATTCCCGCCCTTCGCCGGTTGAGGTTCTACGCCCCTCGGGTTGGCGTCGGATTAAGAGATACGGTCACCTCGATCACCAATCTCAAAGACCCCACTTTCCACACCGCCCTACTGGGACTGTCCGGTATGGGGTGATCGCAAACCCAGTTTATCCGGTGATCGATCCCATGAATAGGGGGATCACGGCGCTCGAACGCACTCCTTACGCAGTCTTAACCTGAGATGCGCACGGCGCCGTCATAGGCGGACGAGTACCAGGAGCTGTTCAGGCTCGAGATCTGCACCACCGTGCCGGTGTGGGGGGCGTGGATGAACAGCCCGCCGCCCAGGTAGATGCCGACGTGGTCGAGGCTGTAGAAGAAGACGAGGTCGCCGGGTGCCAGCTGGTCGCGCGAGACGTGCGCGCCCGAGTTCCACAGCGAGACGGTGTAGTGGGGCAGCGACACGCCCAGCCGCCCGTACACGTAGACCACGAGTCCCGAGCAGTCGAAGCCGGAGGGGCTGGCGCCGCCCCACACGTAGGGCACGCCCAGATACTGCTGCGCGATCGCGGCCGCCTGCTGGCCGAGCGTGCCGGCCGGGGGCGGGTTGTAGCCGCCCCCGCCGCCGGAGCCGCCACCGGATGAGCCGGTGCCGCCGCCGCTCGACGGCGGCGGTGCCTGCTGTGCCTGCTGCTGCTGTTGCTGCTGGGCCAGCGCGGCGGCGGCTGCCGCGGCCGCCTGCTGCTGGTGCACCTGGCGCTCGTGCAGCAGGTGGCCGAGCTCGCCCTTGGTGCTGGACAGAAGCGCGCGGCGCTGCCGCAGGCCGGCCTCGATGGCGGCCTTCTGCTGCCGCTTCTGCGCGACCAGCTTGGCGGCGTCGCGCTCCTCGCTCTTCAGTTGCGCCTGGCGGGTCGAGATCTCGAGCTCGGCCGTCGTCACCTGCTTCAGCAGCGCATGCTCCGATGCGCCGATCCGCTGGACGTCCTCGACGCGCGTGATCAGGTCGGTGAACGACCCGGCTCCGAGCACGTAGGCGGCGGGGTCGTCGTTCACGTCGGTGCCCTTGTAGGCGTTGACCATGAACACGGCCAGATGCGCCCGCGACACCTTCAGGTTGTGCTTGGCGACCCGCAGCTTGATCGTGTTCTGCTGGATCTGGTGGCGGACGTCGGTGAGGTGCTGCTGGGCGCCGTCATAGGCCTGGATCGAGGCCTCGAGCCGGATGTCCATCGCATTCAGCTGCTGCTCGATCGCCCGCACCTGGGCGCGGGTGTCGCTGATCTTGCTGGCGTCGGCGGGCCCCGCCAGGGCGGCTGCGGCAAAGGCCGCAATCACGACCAGAGCGCCGGTGCGGAGGACGCCGGTGGTCACGCGGGAGCGTCGCCGTTCTGGTGCACACGACGGCATGGGGGCGGACTCTACCAGGCTGGATGGACACCAACAAAGGTCATCCGCAGATGTTTACGAGCAGCTAACAGTCATGCTTGTTCGCCGCTTGACACATTCGTGTCCGGTCAGACAACGGTGCCGGCGGGTTCTCAGGCTGCGTTATCGGGGTTCAGCTCTGGCATTGACATTGTGGGGCAAAGTGGGGTAGAGTGGGGCGAAATGGGAGATCGACCCTTTGCTGCTCGGCGAATTCACTCAACGACTTGATGCCAAGAACCGCCTCACCCTCCCCGCCAAGCTTCGCGCGGCGTTCGCGGAGGGCGTGGTCGTCACCAAGGGCTTCGACGGTTGCCTGTTCGTTTTCCCGCGCGGCAACTGGGACTCCTTCGTGGAGTCACGCCTGGAGCGGCTCGACCCCTTCAACAAGGAGTCGCGCCGGCTCAGCCGCTGGTTTTACGGGGGCGCCAACGAGTGCGAGCTGGACGGGCAGGGTCGCGTGATGCTGAGCCAGTCGCTGCTCCAGCACGCCCAGCTGGACAAGGACATCGTCGTCGCCGGCGCGCGCGACTACCTCGAGGTGTGGGACGGCGAGGCATGGACGCGCCAGCAGGCAGAATCCGAGGGGAGCGTGGAGGATGTTGCCGAACGTCTCTCACAGCAGTAGCCACTCAGTGGAACACGTGCCCGTCCTCGCATCCGAGGTGGCCGAGCTGCTCGACCTGCAGCCGGGTGACACCGTGGTCGACGGCACCTTCGGCGCCGGGGGCCACGCCGCCGTGCTGGAGCCGCAGCTGCGCGGCCACGGCTGCTACATCGCCATCGATCGCGATCCCGAGGCCAAACGGCACTTCAAGCGCTTCGCCGCCGGGGCGTCGGCCGACACGCGGTTCATCCACGGCAACTTCGCGCTCGTGCTGCGCAACCTGGCCGCCACCGGCCTGCGCGCCGACGCGCTCGTGCTCGACCTCGGCATCTCGTCGATGCAGATCGACCGGCCCGAGCGCGGCTTCAGCTACGCCGCCGACGCTCCGCTCGACATGCGCATGGATCCCACCGGCGACCTGACGGCCGCCGAGATCGTGAACGAGTGGGATGAGCGCGAGATCGCTCAGCTGCTGCGCGGCTACGGCGAGGAGCGGTTCTCCCGGCAGATCGCCCGCGCAATCGTGCGCCGCCGGGCACGGGAGCCGTTCGCCCGCACTGGTGACCTGGTCGACGTGATCAAGGCCGCGATCCCCACGCCCAGCCGGTTCGGGCAGGGGCATCCGGCCAAGCGCTCCTTCCAGGCGCTGCGGATCGCCGTCAACGACGAGCTGGAGTCGCTCAGCGAGGGCCTCGATCATGCGCTCGAGCTGCTGGCGCCCGAGGGCCGGATGGCCGTGATCAGCTTCCACTCGCTCGAGGACCGGATCGTGAAGCGCTTCATCCGCAACCAGGCGCGGGGCTGCACCTGCCCGCCCGACTTTCCGATCTGTGTCTGCGGCCACGAGCCGCTGCTGCGGACGCTGACGGCGCGGGCGGTGGTGCCGAGCGTGGACGAGCGCTGCGTCAACCCGCGCTCCGCGTCGGCCAAGCTGCGGGCGGCCGAAAGGACGCAGGCGTGAGCGTCGTCGCCCCGGCGCCGGCGGCACCGGCCCGGCCGCGCCGCGCGGCGCCTGCAACCGGAACCTCCCCCAAGCGGCGGCAGAACCGACGCCGGCCGGCCACGCTGGCGCGCCCGCGCGCAGGGCGCTCGCCGGTTGCCCCGGGTGTGCTGTGGGTGCTCCTGATCGCCACCCTGCTGGGCGGCATCGTGGCGCTGAACGTCGGCGCGCTTCGCAACTCGATCTCGGCCAGCAAGATCGAGAGCCAGGAGGCGGCGCTGCGCTCCCAGAACGACGCGCTGCGCTCGCTCGTCGCCCAGCGCTCGGGGTCGGGACTGATCAATGCCGACGCGGTCCGCTACGGCATGGTCTCGGCACAGCCGCAGCGCAACGACTACCTGCGTCTGCACCCGCTGAAGCATGCGTCGAGGCCCGCGACGGCGAGCGCCGGCGGGCCGGCCGGCCAGCAGGGCGGTAAAGCGGCGCCGTGAGCAAGCAGTCCGACCAGCGCTTGCGGCTGATCATGTTCGTGTTCGCAGCCGCCTTCGCGGTCGTGATCGGCCGTGCGTTGTACGTGCAGATCCTGCAGGCCAGCGCCCTGGCCGCGCGCGCCCACGGCCAGCAGAACTCGACCCTCGTCGTGCCCACCAACCGCGGCCGGATCCTGGACGCGACCGGCCACACCCTGGCCGTCGACGTGCCCGCGAAGGACCTGATGGTCTACCCGTCGAGGGTGCAGGACCCGCGCCAGGTCGCATCGTTCATCGCCCAGAAGCTGGGCTACCAGCTCAAGCACAAGAAGGCGTTCAGGGCCGAGGTGAAGCTGCTCGAGAGCCGGCTGACGGTGCCGCACGTGGTGCAGGCGCGGGTGCTGGCACAGCTCGACCCGGCCGTCGCCGCCGCGATCATGTCGGCGCACCCGCCTGGGCTGTTCACCGTCAACTCGGTGCGCCGCGACTACCCATCCGGCAAGCTGGCCTCGCAGCTGATCGGCTATGTCGACTACAACAACAGCGGCACGCTCGGCTCCGGCATCGAGCACCAGTACAACAGCGTGCTGGGCGGCCACGCCGGCGAGCAGCTCGAGGTGCGCGGCCCGGGCGGCGTCCCGCTCAGCACGGTCACGCTGCGCCGCGCCCAGCAGGGCCGTGACGTCCAGCTCACGATCGACCGCTCCATCCAGCAGAAGGTGCAGTCGGTGCTGGATGCGACGGTGAGCCGCACGGGCGCCCACACCGCCACCGCGCTGGTGCTGGATCCGCGCAACGGCTCGATTCTGGCGATGGCGACCGCCCCCGGCTACGACAACAACACGGTGCACGACCTGAAGCCCAAGCAGTTCGTGCGCGACACCCACAACATGGCGGTCGAGTACTCCTACGAGCCGGGCTCGACCTTCAAGGTTGTGACGATGGGCGCCGCGCTGACGGCCGGGATCGTCACGCCGCAGACGCAGTTCCGCATCCCGTATGCGATCAAGGTCGGCGACCGGGTGGTGCACGACGATGCCCCCCGCCCGACCAGGACGTTCACGGCAGCCCAGATCCTGCAGCAGTCGTCGAACGTGGGCACGGTCACGATCGCCGAGCTCGTGCATAAGCAGCCGCTCTACGACTGGATCCGGCGCTGGGGCTTCGGCCGCCGCACCGACATCGGGCTGCCGGCCGAGGCGGCGGGCGCCGTCATGCCGCCCGACAAGTGGTACTCCTCCTCGATCGGCAACATCCCGATCGGCCAGGGCATCTCGGTCACGCCGCTGCAGATGGCGGCCATGTACTCCGGCATCGCCAACGGCGGCGTGATGGTCGAGCCGCACGTGGTGGCGAAGATCGGCGGCCGGCCCGCGCCCAAGCCGGTCTCGCGGCGGGTCCTGAGCCCGACCGTCGACCACACCCTCGTGAACATGCTGAAGGGCGTCGTCGACACCGCCGCCGGCACCGGCACCCGCGCGTCGGTGCCGGGGTACACCGTGGCCGGCAAGACCGGCACTGCGCAGAAGGCGCTACCCCATAGCCTCGGCTACTCGACCCGCAACTACGTGGCGTCGTTCGTCGGCTTCCTGCCGGCCGACAACCCGCGGGTCGAGGTGCTGGTGGTGGTCGACTCGCCGCGCACCAACATCTTCGGCGGCATCGTGGCGGCCCCGGCCTTCCAGCAGATCGCGACGTTCCTGACCAAGGATCTGGCGATTCCGCCCGACAAGCCACTCGACGTCCCGGTCAACTAACCTCCCCGCCAGGCTTGGAACTCGCGAACCTGATCGGGACGATCGGGCCGCTCGAGGTGCGGGGTGGTGCGACGGGGCAGATCACCGCGCTCACCTACGACGCCGCTGCGGCCGTGCCGGGAGCACTGCACTTCTGCGTGCCCGGCTTCCGCGTCGACGGCCATGACTTCGCCGGCCAGGCGGAGGCGGCGGGAGCGGTGGCACTGGTGGTCGAGCGGTTCCTCGACATCGACCTGCCGCAGCTGCTGGTGCGCTCCTCGCGGGCCGCGATGGGCCCCGCCGCCGACACCTTCTACGGCCACCCCAGCCACGAGCTCGACGTGATCGGGGTGACCGGCACCAACGGCAAGACCACCACCTGCTTCCTGATGTACTCCGTGCTGGAGGCGGCCGGGCTGCGGCCCGCGCTGCTGGGTACGGTGGAGTCGCGGATCGGGGGCCGGGTGGCCGAGGTGAAACGGACGACGCCGGAGAGCATCGACCTGCAGGCGCAGTTCCGGCAGATGGCGGACGCCGGCGACCAGAGCTGCGCGATGGAGGTGTCGTCGCACGCACTGGCGCTGGAACGGGTGGCCGGCACGCGCTTCGCCGCCGCGGCCTTCACCAACCTGACACAGGACCACCTCGACTTCCACGCAACCATGGAGGAGTACTATCTGGCCAAGCGCCGGCTGTTCGAGAACGACGCGTGGCCGGCGGCCGTCAACGTCGCCGACCCCTACGGCCGGCGGCTGCTGATGGAGGCGGCCGGCCCCGTGCTCAGCTACGCCGCCGCTGCCGACGACGACCGCGCCGCCGTGCGCCCGCAGTCCGCCGAGGTCGGGGCGGGCGGGGCGATCTCGCTGATCGCGCTGACGCCGCGCGGCCTGCTGCCGCTGGACGTGCGGCTGCGCGGCGACTTCAACGTGGCCAACGTGCTATGCGTTGTGGCGCTGAGCGAGCTGCTGGAGCTGCCGCATGAGGCGGTGCGGGCCGGCATCGCCGCGCTTCACGGGGTGCCGGGCCGCTTCGAGCCGGTGGATGCCGGCCAGCCCTTCACGGTGCTGGTCGACTACGCGCACACACCCGACTCGCTCGAGAACGTGCTCACGGCCGCGCGCCGCATCACCTCTGGCGACGTGATCTGCGTGTTCGGCTGCGGCGGCGATCGCGATCGCGGCAAGCGGCGGCTGATGGGTGGGGTCGCGCGACGGCTGGCCGACCGCGCCATCATCACCAACGACAATCCGCGCAGCGAGGATCCGGCGGCGATCGCGGCCGAGATCATGAACGGCATCGACATGGAGGTGGAGCTCGACCGCCGCCGCGCGATCGAGCTGGCGGTCTCGGCCGCCCGGCCCGGCGACATCGTCGTGATCGCCGGCAAGGGTCACGAGCAGGGACAGCAGTTCACCGATCACACGGTGCCCTTCGACGACCGCACGGCTGCGCTCGAGGCACTGCAGCAGCTGGGGCAGACGGCGTGATCGAGCTGACAACCGCGGAGGTCGCCGAGCTGACACATGGCGAGACGCGGGTGGAGTCGGTCGTCACGGGCGTCGCCATCGACTCCCGCCGGGTGTCCCCGGGCGACCTGTTCGTGGCGCTGGCAGGGGAGCGTGCCGACGGCGCCGACTTCGCGGATGACGCGCTGGCCGCCGGCGCCGCGGCCGCGCTGGTGCCACGCGGCCAGGAAGGCCCGGGCCGGATCGCGGTGGACGACCCCCTGGACGCCCTGGCGGTGGTCGCCCGCGAGGTGCGCCTGCGGGGCACGGCCAGCGTCGTCGGGATCACCGGATCCACCGGCAAGACCTCCACCAAGGACATCCTGGCCGCGCTGCTTGCGCCGCATATGGCCGTGGTGGCCAGCCGCCAGAACGAGAACAACGAGTTGGGGGTTCCGTTGACGCTGGCACGGATCGATCCGAATACCGGCGTCGCGGTGGTCGAGATGGCGATGCGCGGCCTGGGCCAGATCGCCCACCTGGCCGCCATCGCGCGTCCCCAGATCGGGATTGTGACCGGCGTCGGGCCGGTCCACCTGGAGCTGCTGGGCACGATCGAGAACGTGGCCCGGGCCAAGGCCGAGCTGCTGGAGGCGCTGCCGGCGGACGGCACCGCGATCGTGCCATACGGCGAGCCGCTGCTCGAGCCATACCTGGCCGGGCTCGACTGCACGGTGGTCAGCTTCGGGGCCGAGGATGGCGCTGACGTGCAGCTGCGCGCGTTCACCGCCACGGGGGGCGCCGGGCAGGCGGAGATCGCACTTCGCGGTCGAACCCTGTCCGTGCCCGTGAACTTCACCGCGCGTCACAACGCCCTCAACCTGGCGGCCGCCGCGGCTGCCTACGACAGCCTTGGCCTGCCGTTGGACGAGCTGGCGGTGGGCGCCGGCGACGTCGCCTTCTCGCGCTGGCGCGGCGAGGAGATCGACCTGCCCGGCGGCGGGCTGCTGATCGCCGACTGCTACAACGCCAACCCGACCTCGATGGCCGCCGCGCTGCGCCACCTGTCGGAATCGGCGGCCGGCCGGCGGCGGGTGGCGGTGCTGGGCGATATGGCCGAGCTGGGCCGCGGCGCCGCCGCCTATCACCGCGAGGTGGGAGCGCTGCTGGCGGAGCTGGGGATCGAGGTCGTGGTCGCGGTGGGGCCGGAGTCCCGCGCCTACGGCGGCAGGTGGTTTGCAACGGTTGCCGAGCTGCGGGAGGCGCTGGGCGATGTGGTCCAGCCCGGCGATGCAGTGCTGGTCAAGGCCAGCCGGTCGGTCGGTCTCGAGGACGCCGTGGAGGCGATCGCCCCGTGAAGCTGGTGTTGCTCGCGGGCGTGATCGCGATGCTGCTCTCGATCGCGGCGGGCCCCGCGTTCATCGCCTTCGTGCGCCGGCACGCGCTCGGCCAGCAGATCCGCGAGGAGGGCCCCGCCGGCCACATGTCCAAGCAGGGCACACCCACGATGGGCGGTCTGATCCTGCTGGCCTGCGCGCTGCTGACGTTTGCCGTACTGACAAAGCGCACGACGCCGGCGCTGACGGTGGCCGGCGTGACCATCGCCTGCGCCGCGATCGGCTTCGTCGACGACTGGTTCAAGCTGGTCAACCGGCGCTCCCTGGGACTGTCGGGGCGCTGGAAGATGCTGGCGCTGCTGGGTGTGACCGCGGCGCTCGGCTACGTGGCGCACCGCCAGCACCTGTCGACCGACGTCTACCTGCCGCTGCTCGACGTGCGGGTGAACCTGGGCCCGGCCTACTACGTGCTGCTGTTCCTGGTCGTCGCCGGCGGCGCCAACGCCGTCAACCTGACCGACGGCCTGGACGGGCTGGCCGCGGGCACCGTGACGATCGCGATGCTGACCTACACCGCCATGATGGTGGTGGCGTTCCTGTCGCCGGGCGGTCTCACGGCGGAGGGCGCGGCCAGCCGCATCGACCTTGCGATCATGGGCGCGGCGATCGTCGGCGGGTGTGTCGGGTTCCTCTGGTACAACGCCTATCCGGCCGACGTGTTCATGGGAGACACCGGCTCGTTCGGCCTGGGCGGTGCGCTGGCGGCGATGGCCGTCTTCACCAAGACCGAGTTCCTGCTCGTGATCATCGGCGGCGTGTTCGTGCTCGAGGCCTTGTCGGTCGCGATCCAGGTGATCGGCTTCAAGGTCTCCCGCAAGCGGGTGTTCCTGATGGCGCCGATCCACCATCACTTCGAGATGCTGGAGTGGACCGAGAACAAGATCATCGTGCGGTTCTGGATCCTGGCCTCGATCTGCGGCGCCAGCGGTTTCGTCCTCTACTACCTGGCTTACTCCCAGTTCCGGTGAGCGACGGCCGCTACGTGGTGCTGGGTCTGCGGCGGTCGGGCCTGGCCGCCGCCGAGGCGATCCGGCGCACCATGCCCGGGGCGGAGGTGGTGGGGGCGGACGACGCCGGGCAAGTGGACACGGCGAGGCTTCGAGCGATCGGCGTCGAATACCGACTCGGTGGAGAGCTGGTGTCGATGACCGGGGTGACAGCACTGGTGAAGTCGCCCGGTGCGCCGGGAGACCACCCGCTGGTCGCATCCGCCCGCGACGCCGGCGTTCCGGTCTGGAGCGAGGTCGAGCTGGGATACCGGTTGATCCGAAGCCCGATCATCGGCATCACCGGCACCAACGGCAAGACCACCACCACCGAGCTGGTCGGCGCCATGCTGCGCGCCGGCAACGTGCCGGTGGAGGTGGCCGGAAACGTGGGCCGGCCGCTCTGCGACCTGGCCGGTCGGGTGGATCCCGCCACCTGGATCGCCTGCGAGCTTTCCAGCTTCCAGCTGGAGGACATCGACAGCTTCCGGGCGCGGGTGGGCGTGGTGCTGCAGGTCACCCCCGATCACCTCGACCGTCACGGCACGTTCGCCGAGTACCTGCGCAGCAAGCTGCGCCTGTTCGAGAACCAGACGGCCGAGGACACGGCGATCTTGAACGCCGACGACCCGGTGCTGCGCGAGGCCGAGATCCCCGGCGCCGGTCATCGCGTGTGGTTCAGCCGCGATCAGTCCGACCGGATCGACTGGGAACATTCGTCCATCCGTGGCGACCATAACCTCGAGAACGCGCTGGCCGCGTCTGCGGCGGCGGAGGCCGCCGGCGTGTCCCGGGAGGCGCGCGACCGCGCGCTCCGCTCGTTCACTCCACCGCCGCACCGGCTGCAGACGGTGGCCGTGCGTGACGGCGTCAGCTTCGTCGACGACTCCAAGGCCACCAACCCGGAGGCGGTGATCAAGGCGCTGACCGCGTACCAGGACGGCGTCCGGCTGTTGCTGGGCGGATCGCTGAAGGGCTCATCGTTCGCGGGGCTGGCCGCCGCCGTCGCGGCCGGCCCGGTCGTGTCGGTGGACGTCTACGGCGAGGCGGGCGAGCAGATCGCCGCCGCTCTGGCCGCCGCCGGCGTGCCGCACCGCCGCCACGGGCGGATGGCGGCCGCGGTGGCCGCCGCCGCGGCCGGCGCCCACGCCGGAGATGTGGTGCTGCTGTCGCCGGCCTGCGCCAGCTTCGACGAGTTCACGGACTACGTCGAGCGCGGCCTGGTATTTGCGCAGCTGGCGCAGGAGGTGCCGGTTGGTCGCTGACGTCCAGCGGGTGCGGCGCCGGGCCGCCCGCTCCTCGCCCCAGCTCGAGTACCACCTGCTGCTGCTGGTGACGCTGGGCCTGGTCGCCTTCGGGCTGATCATGGTCTACAGCGCGTCCAGTGGCACGGCCGTGGTCGAGGGGCAGGATCCGGTGGGCGCTCTCGCCCGCCAGGCGGTGTACGCGGCCGTGGGGGTGATCGCGATGCTGGTGCTGGCGCGCTTCTCCTACCGACGGCTGCGCTACTTCGCCGCACCGATCCTGTTCATCTCGATCGCCCTGCTGGTGGCCGTCAAGATCCCCGGGATCGGCGTCAGCATCAAGGGCGCGCAGCGCTGGATCTTCGTGGGGCCGATCTCGATCCAGCCCTCGGAGTTCGCCAAAGCGGCGGTTCTGATCTTCGCCTCAGCGGTGCTGGCCTCGCGGCGCAAGCCGCCGCGCACCCTGGCCCAGCTGTTCAACCCGGTGGGCGCCGTCGTGCTGGTGGTGCTGCTGCTGATCCACTCCCAGCCCGACTTGGGCACCACCATCGCGATCGCGCTGATGGTCTGCGGCATCCTGCTGGTTGCCGGCACCCCGCTGCGGCTGTTCAGCAGCGTGGCGATCGTGGGGGTGATCGGCGTTGCCTACACGGTCGCCCGCGAGCCCTACCAGATGGAGCGAATCCGGTCGTTCCTGGATCCCTGGAAAGACCCGGCCGGGGCCGGGTACCAGAGCATCCAGGCGCTGCTGGCCCTGGGGTCGGGCGGGATCACCGGTGTCGGCGTGGGCAACGGCACACAGAAGATCGGGTTCCTGCCGGAGGCGCCCACCGACATGATCGGCGCCGTGATCGGCGAGGAGCTGGGCCTGGTCGGAATCCTGGCGGTGGTGCTGGCGTTCGCGCTGTTCACGTGGCTCGGATTCCGGATCGCGCTGCGCTGCAAGGATCCCTTCGGGAAATACCTGGCCGCCGGCACCACGACGCTGGTGGCCGGGCAGGCGATCGTCAATTTCGGCGCCGTGCTCGGCTTCCTGCCGCTGACCGGAGTGCCGCTGCCGTTGATAAGCTCGGGCGGTTCCAGCCTGGTGGTGATGCTGAGCCTGGTGGGGGTGCTGCTGAACGTGGCGGACACCGGCGCGGTATCCGCGAAGGCTGCCAAGCCGGGCAGCAGCCCGAAGAAGGATGTGAAGGCGACTGAACCCAAGCAGGCCAAGCCCACGCGTGCTGATCGCCGCCGGCGGCACGGCGGGGCACGTCGTGCCGGCGCTGGCGGTGGCCGGCGCGCTGCAGGCTAGCGGCGCCACGGTCGAGTTCGCCGGCGGCGACAGGATCGAGTCGCAGCTGGTGCCGGAGGCCGGCTACCCGTTCCATCGCTTCGCGGCGAGCGGCCTGCCGCGGCGTCCGTCCCCGCAGCTGCTGCGTGCGATGTGGCGGGCGGGCGGCGCGCCGCTGGTGTGCCGGCGGATCATCCGACGGGTGCGCCCTGACGTCGTGTTCGGCGCCGGCGGGTACGTATCCGGGCCGATGCTGGCCGCCGCCAAGACGAGCCGTCTGCCCTCGGCGCTGCTGGAGGTGGACGCGCACATGGGGCTGGCGAACCGGATGGCGGCGCCGCTGGTCGACCGCGTGTTCCTGAGCTTCCCGATCGAGGGCAAGCGGCCGCCGCACTACCTGGTCACGGGCCGTCCGCTGCCCGACCGCGGCCCGGACGGGCACGGCCTCGACCTGGACTCGGGGCGCCCGATGGTGCTGGTGTTCGGCGGCAGTCTGGGCGCGCGCACGCTGAACGAGGCGGCCGCCGGCGCCTGGTCGGAGAAGGATCCCGGCTTCACCGTGGTGCACGTGACCGGCGAGCGCGAGTTCGACAGCTACCGGGCGGCCGCGTCGGATCGCTACCACGTGCTCCCGTACACGGCGCACCTGCGCGACTATCTGGAGCAGGCCGACCTGGTGGTGGCGCGGGCCGGCGGCTCGGTGTTCGAGATCGCCGCCGCCGGCAAGCCGTCGATTCTCGTACCCTCTCCCAACGTGACCGCCGACCATCAGACCCGGAACGCCGAGCATTTCGCCCTGGGCGGCGCGGCCGTCATGGTCAGCGATGCCGACCTGACGCCGACGCGGCTGCGTCAGGAGGTGAACGCGCTGCTGGCGGACCACGAGCGGCGCGAGCGGATGGCGGTCGCCGCCATCAGGCTGGCGCGGCCGGACGCCGCGTCGGTGATCGCGGGCCACCTGCTGGAGCTGGCTCCGTGAACTGGTCAGGCCGCCGCCTCCACATGCTCGGCATCGGCGGCGCCGGCATGTCGGCGCTGGCCACGGTCGCCTATGCCTGGGGTGCGGACGTGAGCGGCTGCGACCGGGCGGCGTCGCCGTACTCCGACCGTCTGGTCAGGTTCGGCGTCCCGGTCTCGCTCGAGCACGACCCCGCCCACCTCGAGCAGGGGATGGAGCTGGTGGTGTCGTCGGCGATCTCGGCCGGCGAGCCGGAGCTGCTGGCCGCCCGCGACCTGGCGCTGCCGCGGCTGCACCGGGCGCAGCTCCTGGCCGAGATGGTGGCATCGCGGCGATCCGTGTGCGTTTCCGGCGCCCATGGAAAGACCACGACGTCGGCCATGATCGCCTACGCGGCGCAGCGGCTGGGGCTGGACCCGACGTACCTGGTCGGTGGCGAGGTACCTCAGCTGGGGGGAAACGCGGGGCCCGGCGGCGGCGCCATGCTGGTGGCCGAGGCCGACGAGTCGGACGGGTCGCTGTCGCTGCTGCGGCCGCGCGTGGCGGTCGTCCTCAACATCGAGCTCGACCACCACACGCGATTCGCCGGCATCGGCGAGCTCGAGCGCCTGTTCTCAGATTGGACGATGGAGCTGCCGTCATCGGGCGCGCTGATCCAGCATGAGTCGCTGTCGCTGCCCACCGAGGCGACGGTACAGCGGTTCGGCTACGGCGACGTCGAGTGGCAGGTCAGCGCCGTCGAGCAGGCCGCCGGCAGCACTGGGTTCTGGCTGCGCACGCCGGAGGGTACGCCGCAGCACGTGACGCTTGCGCTGCCCGGCGCCCACAACGCCGTCAACGCTGCTGCGGCGATCGCCGGCCTGCACGCGCTGGCCGGCGTCGACGTGGCCGAGGCGGCGGCCGCCCTGGCCGAGTTCACCGGCGCGGGCCGCCGCTTCGAGCTGCGTGGCGAGCGTCACGGCATCTGGATCGTCGACGACTACGCGCACCACCCCACCGAGGTGGCGGCCACGATCGAGGCAGCACGCACCTGGGCGCCCGGCCGGGTGGTGGTCTGTTTCCAGCCGCACCTGTACTCGCGCACCGAGGCGCTGGCGTTCCACTTCGGCCGCGCGCTGGCGACCGCCGACGAGGTGGTGGTGACCGAGATCTACCCCGCCCGAGAGGATCCGCTGGAGGGCGTCACCGCGAAGCTGGTGGTGGACGCCGTCAGCGAGGCGCGGCCGGGGATGCCGTTGGCGTACGAGCCCACCCTGGACGCCGGCGCGCGCTACCTGCGCAGCCGCATTCGCCGCGGCGACATGGTGGTGACGATGGGCGCGGGCGACGTGCGGCGCGTGGGGGACATGCTGCTGGGGCAGGTGTGACGGAGGCGCCGCCGTTCGTCGAGCGCGACGTCCCGATCGCGCGGCTGACGACGGTGGGCACGGGCGGGCCGGCCGCTTACTTTGCTCGGCCGGAGACGATCGGCCAGCTGCGCGACCTGCTGCGCTGGCGGCTGGCGGAGGGCGTCGAGATGGCGGTGATAGGCCTGGGCTCGAACCTGCTGGCGTCTGACTCCGGCTTCGATGGTCTGGTGGTGCGGCTCGGGGGCGAGCTGGCCGCGATCGACCGCGACGGCGATGCCATCGCGTGCGGCGGCGGGGCGTCGCTGGCCGCGGTGGTGAGGCGGGCGACGGAGTGGGGGCTGTCGGGCGTCGAGTTCGGCTGTGCGATCCCGGGCACGGTCGGCGGCGCCGTGCGCATGAACGCGGGCGCATACGGGGGTGAGATGCGCGACGTGGTGGCAGAGGCGCTGGTGCTGGCCGGCGACGGCGAGCGCAGAGGCGGACCCGACGACCTGGCGATGCGCTACCGGGGATCGAACGTGACGGCCGGTGAGGTGGTTGCGGCCGCGCGGCTGTCGCTGACGGCGGGGGACAGCGCCGCGATCGCGGCCACCGTGCGCGACATGCAGCGGCGCCGCAAGGAGGCGCAGCCGTCGGGCGTGCGCACCTTCGGAAGCGTCTGGAAGAACCCGTCGGATGAGCTGGGAGCCGGGCGGCTGCTGGAGCGCTGCGGTCTCAAGGGCTACCGGATCGGAGGCGCACGCATCTCGCCCGTGCACGCGAACTTCATCGAAAACGTGGACGGCCACGCGTCGTCGGCGGACGTGATCGCGTTGATGGCCGAGGCGCGGCGCCGGGCTCGCAAGGAGGGCGTCGAGCTGGAGCACGAGGTGCAGATGCTGGGGCCGATCGCCCTGCCCGCGGACTGATCAGGGCACGCGGGTGTCGCGAGCCTCGCTCGCGCTGCGGCGCTCCTGCTCGGTCAGCTCGGCGGTCTTCACCGGGGTCACGATCGACCAGTGATGGCCGACCGGGCAGCGCTGGAGTCGCCACCAGCCGAACCGCACCGCCTTCAGCGAGCCGCCGGGGATCCAGATCGTGGTGAAGAGGTGGCCCTGCCTGCAGCGCACGACCACGTTCCCGCCCAGCCGGCCGGACCGGATCCGAAGCGCGGCGGCCTCCAGCAGGACGACGCTCCCGGCGATGATCGCCTTCCGCCGAAACCTGCCGTGGCGCTTGCTGTCGTGGCGCCTGCCCATCGGGCAAATCGTACCCCTGGCCGGCCGGTGCGCCGGGAGCGCTACGATTGGTACATGAATCCGGTTGCCGCACTCACGCGCAAGGGCGCCACGCCTGGTCAGGCCGCGACCGTCGTCTACGGACTGCCGCTGCTGATCGTGGCGACGCTCGGGCTGCTGCTCTTCGACCGGCAGTCCGGCGAGGCGGCGCTGGTGTTGGTCGCGGTCAGCGCTCCGCGCGCGCTGCTGTGCCTGGCGGCGCGCTGGGGAGAGCCCGGCGAGGGTCCCGTGATCCCGGAGCTGCCCGAGTGGCGCGCCGTGCAGTTCAGCCGCTGATTCCCGGCTAGAGGCGGCAGGTTTCCCCCGGCCGCCGCCGAAAAGGTGGCCGTGCAGCTCGTCTCGGGCATAGATGATGCACTCCTGATTCGCCGGCGCGAACTCGTCCGCGCGCAGGGGCGACGCAGGCTGACCGTGCTGCTGGTGGTGCTGGGCACGCTGGTCGCCCTGGCCGGGTACAAGCTGATCGCAATGTCCTCCGCCTTCGCCGTCGACAGCGTTCGCGTGACCGGCGCGCCGCCGGCGCTCGCGCGCAAGATCCACGCGGCCGTCGAGCGCGAGGCGCAGGGCCGCAACCTGCTGTCGGTCGACCGCGGCGCCATCGCCGGATCGCTCAGCGACATGCCATACATACGCTCGGTGTCGGTCGATCGAGCGTTCCCGCACACGCTGGCGGTGACCGTCCGCGTCGAGCACCCGTCGATGGTTGTCACCGTTGGCAAGTCGGACTATCTGGTCTCTCCCGACGGCCGCGTGCTGGAGATGCGCTCGAAGGCGCCGGCCGGCCTGCCCGCGGTGTCCCTGCCCGCCGGCACCACGCTGCTCGTGGGCAGCACCACCGGCGACGCCAACGTCCGCGCCGCGCTGTCGGTGCTGTCCCATACCCCTGCCGGATTCCGGCGCCGCGTCGGCCGCATCACGAAGCTCACGGCCGATTCAGGGACGGTGTCCGCGCAGGTCGGCACCCACATCACGCTGCGCCTTGGGACGCCCGACGACCTGGCCTTGAAGCTGGCGGTGGTGCAGCGTGTGATGCGCCGGATCACGGGGCAGCAGCGACACGATCTGTCCTACATCGACGTGTCCGCGCCCGGCCGCCCCGCCTACGGCCTGCGATCTACCTTACCCTCAAGTTTAGGGTGAGACTTCACTCCATCAGGTTCGGCTTGACACCGAGGGTTGGGCGAGGTACCCTGGCGACCGTGCCCCCTGTAGGCCGAGTGGATTTCGGCTCGTCAGGCGGGCTCAACGTCTTTTTGGGAGCACTCTCAGGCTGACCGTGAGATGGAGTTCGGCAGCAGGGCCGCGACGGAGGTAAGGCAATCATGAGGGATCAGAGCGGGAACTACCTGGCCGTTATCAAGGTCGTGGGCGTTGGCGGTGGTGGCACCAATGCCGTCAACCGCATGGTCGACGCCGGCCTCCGCGGCGTCGAGTTCATCGCGGTCAACACCGACGCGCAGGCGCTCCTCATGTGCGATGCCGACGTCAAGATCCACATCGGCTCGAAGATCACGCGCGGCCTCGGCGCGGGCGCCGACCCATCGATCGGCCGCGAGGCTGCGATGGAGAGCCGCGACGAGCTGAAGGAGGCGCTGAAGGGTGCCGACATGGTGTTCGTGACGGCCGGAAAGGGCGGCGGCACCGGCACCGGCGCGGCTCCCATCATCGCCGAGATCGCGCGCGAGCTGGGCGCCCTCACGGTGGGCGTGGTGACGCGGCCCTTCTCGTTCGAGGGACAGAAGCGCGGCGACCAGGCGGAGCAGGGCATCCGCGCGCTGCGCGAGAAGGTCGACACGCTGATCATCATCCCCAACGACCGCCTGCTGCAGGTGGTCGAGAAGCGCACGTCGATCGTCGACGCCTTCCGCATCGCCGACGACGTGCTGCGGCAGGGCGTGCAGGGCATCACCGACCTGATCACGGTGCCCGGCCTGATCAACCTCGACTTCGCCGACGTGCGCACGATCATGCGTGAGGCCGGGTCGGCGCTGATGGGCATCGGTCTGGCCAGCGGCGAGAACCGTGCCGGCGAGGCCGCTCGCGCAGCCATCTCCTCACCGCTGCTCGAGGCCTCGGTCGAGGGTGCCACCGGCATCCTGCTGAATATCACCGGCGGCGCCGACCTGGGGCTGTTCGAGGTGAACGAGGCGGCCGAGATCATCGGCAGCGCATCCGACGCCGATGCGAACATCATCTTCGGCGCCGTGATCGACGAGGCCATGGGCGACCAGGTGCGGGTGACCGTGATCGCGACCGGCTTCGACCGCGGCTCGCGGGCGCGCCCGGCGGCCGCCTTCGCGACCGGCACCGCCGACCGTTCCAAGCTCGAGGAGACCGACGCGGGTGACTTCGAGGTGCCGCGCGAGGCGCTCGAGATCCCCAGCTTCCTGCGCGACCAGTAGAGGTCCCTGAGGAGCGGCAACCCCGGCGGCGGGAGCCGCCGGAGCGCCTGCGTCAAGGTCAACCGGGAGGCGCGAGCCGCCTGGTCGCGCATCGATCGCAGCCCGATCGTCGCCGTACCGAAACCCCGGTGTGGCGGGCATCCCCGCGGCGGCTGCCGGTCAGGGTAGACTGCCTGCCCGCAATGCCTGAGGAGACCGCGCTGCGCCGGACGCCGCTGTTTGACCGCCATGTCGAGGCGGGTGCGCGGATCGTTCCGTTTGCCGGCTGGGAGATGCCGGTGCAGTACCAGGGCATCATCCCGGAGCACCTGGCCGTGCGCACCGCGGCCGGCGTGTTCGACGTGTCGCATATGGGCCAGCTGGAGTTGCGCGGAGCGGGGGCACTGGCCTTCGCCCAGCGGATGCTGTCCAACGACCTCGACCGGATCGGCGCCGGCCACGCTCAGTACACGCTGCTGCTGGACGAGCGCGGCTGCCCGATCGACGACCTGATCGCCTATCGGTTCGCCGACGACCATCTGCTGCTGGTGGTGAACGCCTCCCGCGTCGACGATGACCGCGACTGGCTGGAGCGGCATCTCAGCGAGGGCGTGGCGCTGGATGACCGCTCCTCGCAAACGGCGATGCTGGCCCTGCAGGGACCGACCGCGCTGGGGCTGATCGAGCTGCCGCAGCTGGTGCCGTTCGGCTTTGCCGAGGCAGAGGTCAGCGGGACTGCCGCCCTCGTTGCCCGCACCGGATACACGGGTGAGCCGGGGGTCGAGCTGATGTGCGCGATGGAGCGGGCGGGTGAGCTGTGGGACGCGATCGTCGCGGCCGGCGCCGTGCCCTGCGGCTTGGGCGCCCGCGACACCCTGCGGCTCGAGGTCTGCTATCCGCTCTACGGCAACGACCTGTCGCTGGAGCGCACCGCGCTCGAGTCGGGGCTGGGCTGGGTGTGCGCCCTCGACGCCAAGGACTTCATCGGCGCCGATGCGCTGCGCGAGCAGAAGCAGACGGGCGTGCCGGAGAAGCTGGTGGCATTCACCATGAGCGAGCGCGGCATCCCCCGCCAGGGAATGCCGATCCTGCCCAAGGGTGTTGTCACCAGTGGCACCATGTCGCCGTCGCTCAACGTCGGTATCGGCATGGGCTACGTGCCGTCCGCCGGCGGCGAGCCCGGCACACCGATCGAGATCGACGTCCGCGGCCGCAGCCTGGCCGCGGCGATATCCCGCAAACCGCTGTACGTCAAGGAGACGAGCACATGAGCGAGGCCAGCTACCCCGACGGTCTCTACTACAACGAGGAGCACGACTGGGCGCGGGTGGACGGTGACGTTGCCACCTTCGGCATCACCTGGTACGCGCAGGACAGCCTGGGCGAGGTCGTGTACTTCGCCCCGTCCGAGGTCGGCACCACCATCGAGCGCGGCGGCGAGTACGGGGAGCTGGAGTCGACCAAGGCCGTGTCGCAGCTGATCGCGCCGCTGTCGGGTGAGGTGACCGAGACCAACGACGCGCTTGACGGCAGCGAGAACACCGTCAACGACGACCCGTACGGCGAGGGCTGGCTGGTAAAGGTGCGGATGTCGGAACCGTCCGAGCTGGACGCGCTGATGGACGCCGCCGCCTACTCGAGCTACGTCGCGTCGCTGTGAGCTTCACGTCGCTGACCGATGCCGACCGTGCGGCCATGCTGGCCGCCATCGGCATCGACTCGATCGACGAGCTGTTCGCCGAGATCCCAGAGGCGGTGCGCCTGGGCCGGCCGCTGGATATCGGACCTGCGCTGTCGGAGGCCGAGCTGTCCGCGCACATGGCCGAGCTGGCCGCGCGCAACGTCGACGTCGGCCGCGAGCTGTCATTCCTCGGGGCCGGCATGTACGACCACTACGTGCCGGCCGTGGTCGACATGATGATGCAGCGCGGCGAGTTCCTGACCGCGTACACGCCCTACCAGCCGGAGATGAGCCAGGGCGTGCTGCAGGCGATCTTCGAGTACCAGACGGCGATCTGCGAGCTGACCGGCATGGACGTCTCCAACGCCTCCGGCTATGACGGAACCACGGTCGCGGCCGACGCCTGCTACGTCGCCAAGCTGGCCACCGGCCGCACCAAGGTGGTCGTCGCCGAGACGCTGAACCCGCAGGCGCGCCAGGTGGTGCGCACGTTCGCGCCGGGCTTCGGCATGGAGGTGGTCGAGGTGCCGCACACCGACGGCGCCACCGACGCCGACCAGCTGGCCGCCGCAGCAGACGGCGCCGCCCTCGTCATCTTCCAGCAGCCCAACTTCCTGGGGGTGCTCGAGGACGCGCCGGCGCTGGCGGCCGCGGCCGACGCCGGCGGGGCGCTGCCGGTCGCCTACGTCGACCCGATGTCGCTGGGTGTGCTCGACGCCCCCGGGCACTACGGATGCGCGCTGGCGATCGGCGAGGGGCAGCCGGCCGGCAACTACCTGTCCTACGGCGGCCCTCAATACGGATTTCTGGCCGCCCGGCAGGACTACGCCCGGCAGCTGCCCGGCCGCATCGTGGGCGAGACGGTCGACCTCGAGAACCGCCGCGGCTTCGTGCTGACGCTGCAGACGCGCGAGCAGCACATCCGCCGGGAGAAGGCGACGTCGAACATCACCTCGAACCAGACGCTGCTGGCGCTGGGCGGCCTGGTGTACCTGTCGTGGCTCGGCCCGGCCGGGCTGCGCGAGGTGGGCGAGTGCTCCCACGCGCTGGCGGAGCACGCCAAACGGCGGCTGGGCCTGCCGCCTGCGTTCGACAGGCCGACCCTGCGCGAGTTCGTCGTGCGCACCAGACGCCCGGCCCGCGAGGTGATCGCCGAGTGCAAGCGGCGCGGCGTGCACCCCGGCTACGCGATCGGGAGGGATTACGGCGGCCTGGACGACGGCCTGATGATGGCCTTCACGGAGCGGCGCACGCCCGACGAGATCGAGCGGCTGGCCGAGGCGCTGGCGGCGGTGGGCGTGGAGGTGGCGGCATGAAGCTGATCTACGAGCGGTCGCAGGCCGGCCGCCGCGCCTCGTCGGTGCCCGACCCGGGCCTGGAGCCGGGCTCCGCCATCCCCGAGCACCTGCAGCGCTCCCTGCCGCCGCGGCTGCCGGAGCTGGCCGAGCCGGAGCTGGTGCGGCACTTCACCGAGCTCAGCACCCGCAACTTCGGCATCGACACCGGCTTCTACCCGCTCGGCTCCTGCACGATGAAGTACAACCCGCGCGTGAACGAGCGGCTGGTCGGCCTGCCCGGGTTCCGCGACCTGCACCCCTATCAGGACGACGAGGACGCGCAGGGGGCACTGGAGCTGATGTGGCGGCTGCAGGAGATCCTGGCGGAGGTGGTCGGGCTGCAGGCCGTGACGCTGCAGCCGGCGGCGGGATCGCAGGGTGAGCTGACCGGACTGACGCTGATCAGCGCGTACTTCAAGGACCGTGGCGAGCACGAGCAGCGCCGCGAGATCGTCATCCCCGACACGGCTCACGGCACCAATCCGGCCAGCGTCACCATGGCCGGCTACACGGTGCGCAAGGTGAACGTTGACGAGAGAGGCAACATCGACGTCGACGACCTGCGCGAGAAGGTGGGCCCGCAGACGGCCGGACTGATGCTTACCAACCCATCGACGCTGGGGCTGTTCGAGGAGCGGATCGAGGAGGTGGCCGCGATCTTCCACGACGCCGGCGCCCTGCTCTACTACGACGGCGCCAACCTGAACGCGGTCTGCGGCATCTCGCGCCCCGGCGACATGGGCTTCGACGTGCTGCACTTCAACCTGCACAAGACCTTCTCCCAGCCACACGGCGGCGGCGGCCCCGGCGCCGGATCGGTGGCGGTGCGCGACATCCTCGAGCCGTACCTGCCGACGCCGGTGGTGGTGCGCGACGGCGACGGGTTCCGGCTCGACCACGACCGGCCCAAGTCGATCGGCCGCGTGCGCGGGTTCGGCGGGCCGTTCGGCGTGTTCGTGCGCGCCTACGCCTTCATCCGCTCCTGGGGGCCGGGGCTGCGCGACATGTCCGAGATCGCCGTGCTGAATGCGAACTACATGCTGGCGCTGCTGAAGGATGAATACGAGCTGCCCTACGACCGCCACTGCATGCACGAGTTCGTGCTGTCCGCGCGCGGCCTCAAGCGCGAGTACGGCGCGACCGCGCTGGACGTGGCCAAGCGGCTGATGGACTACGGGTTCCACCCGCCCACCGTCTACTTCCCGCTGGTGGTGCCGGAGGCGCTGATGATCGAGCCCACCGAGACCGAGGCCAAGGAGACGCTGGACGCGTTCTGCCAGGCGATGCTGGCGATCGTGGGCGAGGCCGCGAGCGACCCCGACCTGCTCAAGTCGGCGCCGCACACGAGGCCGGTGGCGCGGCTGGACGAGGCCGGCGCGGCCAAGCGGATGGTCGTCCGGCACCGCTTCGACGACTGATTTGAGCCGCCGCCTAGACTGATCGGCAGTGACGATCTCGGATCACGATCTGGCCGTGGCGCTGGCGCTGCTGGTCGCGTTCACGGCGCTGCTGGCGGCCGCGCCGCGGCTGCGCGTGCCCTACCCGATCCTGCTGGTGCTGGGCGGCCTGGCGCTCGGCTTTGCGCCGGGCGTGCCCGAGATCCAGATCCCGCCGCAGGTGGTGCTGTTCGGCATTCTGCCGCCGCTGCTCTACTCGGCGGCGTTCTTCACGTCGCTGCGCGATCTGCGTGCCAACAAACGCCCGATCGGCTTGCTCTCGACCGGCCTGGTGCTGTGCACCACCGCGGGCGTGGCCTGGGTCGCGCACTCGGCCGTGAACGGCCTGCCGTGGTCGTCGGCGTTCGTGCTGGGCGCCGTCGTCTCGCCCACCGATCCGCTGGCCGCCACCTCGATCGCCCAGCGGTTCGGCATCCCGCGCCGGATCGTCGCGATCGTCGAGGGCGAGGGGCTGGTCAACGACGGGTCGGCGCTGGTGCTCTACAAGTTCGCCGTGCTGGCGGTGGTCAGCGGCTCGATCAGCATGTCCAGCGCGACGCTGTCGTTCATCTGGACGGTGGTCGGCGGCGTCGGTATCGGCCTGGCGCTGGGATGGGTGATCCGGCAGGTGCGCCTGCGTCTGCACAACCCGCCGCTCGAGATCACGATCGCGCTTCTGACCGGCTACTTCACGTTCATCCCCGCCTACCTGCTGGGCGCCTCCGGCGTGCTGGCGGTGGTGACGGCGGGCGTCTACGTGGGCTGGTACACGCCGCAGTTGACGACGGTCGAGACGCGTCTCCAGGGCGACGCTGTCTGGGAGATCCTCACCTTCCTGCTGAACGGGCTGCTGTTCGTGACGGTCGGATTGAGCCTGCCGGCGGTGCTGGATGGGCTCGGCGGCCACATCACGACCACGCTGGCGTGGCAGGCCCTGGCGGTGGTCGCGGCCGTGATCGTGATCAGGTTCCTGTGGGTGTTTCCCGCCACCTACGTGCCGCGCGCGCTCAGCAAACGCATCCGTGCCGCCGATCCCTACCCGCCCTGGCAGTACCCGGCCCTGATCTCCTGGACCGGTATGCGCGGCGCCGTCTCGCTGGCCGCGGCGTTGGCGATCCCGCTGCACACCGACGCCGGCGCGGACTTCCCGGGGCGGGATCTGATCATCTACCTCACCTTCGCCGTGATCCTGGCCACGCTGGTCGGCCAGGGGCTGACGATGCCGCTGGTGATCCGGGCGCTGGGGCTGGAGGACGACGGCGTGGCCGAGCGTGAGGCGGTGAAGGCCCGCATCCACGCCGCCGATGCGGCGCTCAACCGGATCGACGAGCTGATCGACGAGGAGTGGGTGCGCGAGGATACGGCCGACCGGCTGCGCAGGTTGTACCGGTTCCGGCGCAACCGGTTCGCCGAGCGCTACACGGGCGACGGCGACGGCGCGATCGAGGAGCGGTCGGCCGCCTACCAGCAGCTGCTACGGGAGCTGATCAACGCGGAGCGACAGGCCGTCGTCGACCTGCGCGGTGCCGGGGCGATCGGCGACGACGCGATGCGGGAGGTGCACCGCGAGCTGGATCTGGAGGAGGCCCGGCTCGATCTGTGACGGACAGGTGGCGACGGCGACCACGGGGTCGCATCCGACCGGGTCGAGGGTAGACTGGTTCCAATGGGCGCCATGCGATCCCGACTACCGCTGGCCGAGCAGCGCGACGAGGTGGAGTGTCGCCGCTGCGGCGTCGTCTGCCAGAAGGTGATCCACCCGCAGCGTTGCATGGAGCAAGGGTGCCCCTTCCTGTACGCCTACGAGGCCTTCGGCCACAAGTACGCGGGTTGCCTACAGGGCGTCTTCGGCGTCGCCATCGACGTCGAGCACCTGACGCGGGCGCGCAAGCGGCGCAACGGGTTCGGAGCCATCCGCGCCGTGCGCGAGCCGCTGCCCATGTGCCCGGCCGAGATCGAGCGCGCCTACGAGCACCGGGCCGAGCCGCTCGGTTGCATCAACCCGGAGTTCTACGAGCTGCCGGATCGGCCGTCCTTCAGAGTCATCGAGAACACCCGGCCGACTGCGTGATCTCGGTGCGTGTCCTCGTCCGCGTGCTGGCGGTGACGGCGCTGGCCGCGATCGGTGTCGTCGCGATGGGCCTGAGCACGGCCGGCAGCGACCTGCACACCGCCCCCGCCGCCGCAGGCACGGTGCAGCCGCCGGCCGCGTCCGCCAAGCCGGCGGTCTGGACGCTGCCGCCGAACATGCCCGCGGGCGCCGTGCTGATCGGGCGGGTGACGGTGCCGATCCGCACCAGCGCCGGGTGGGTGCGCCCGGTGACGCCTCTGGGCAGCGACACCTGGCTCCTGATCCTGCACCATCACGGCCGTCACGGCGTGGCGCTGATCCCGACCTCGGGAACCCCCAAGACGGCCCCGATCGACCTGGCCGAGCTGGATCTGCGATGGACGCGAGTACGGGTGGATGTGAACCTGTCGCGGCTGCGCCTGTCGGTGCTGCGCGGCCACAAACTGCTGGGATCGTTCCCGGTGGCGGCGGGCATGGCTTCGACGCCGACGCCGACCGGGCGCTTCTCGGTCACCGACCGGATCACGTTCCCGCCGGGCAGCACCTACGGCAATTTCGCGCTGGGACTGTCGGTGCACCAGTCGCAGCTGCTGCGGACCTGGCACGGCGGCAGCCAGATCGCGATCCACGGCACCGCTGAGCCGAGCAGCATCGGGCAGTACGCCAGCCTCGGCTGCATCAGGGTGCCGGCCGCGGCGCTGAGCCTGCTGGAGCGGACCGTGCCGCTGGGCGGCCCGGTCACGATTCACGCCTAGATATGGCACGGCTGATCTACTCGGCGATCGCATCCCTCGACGGCTACGTCGCCGACCAGCATGGGAACTTCAGTCTGCTGGCGCCGGACGAGGAGCTGCACGCGTTCGTCAACGACCTCGAGCGGACGGTCGGGACGCACCTCTACGGGCGGCGCATGTACGAGGTGATGGTGTGGTGGGAGACGGTGGAGACGGCCGGCGAGCCGGACGTGATGCGCGACTTCGCGGAGATATGGTGGGCGGCCGACAAGATCGTCTACTCGCGGACGCTGAAGTCGGTGGCGAGCGAGAGGACGCGGATCGAGCGGGAGTTCGACCCCGAAACCGTGCGGCAGATGAAGGCGACGACGGAGCGGGACATCTCGATCGGCGGACCGGAGCTGGCCGGGCAGGCGCTGGCCGCCGGGCTGGTGGACGAGTGCCACCTGTTCCTCGCGCCCCTGTTGATGGGCGGCGGAACCCGGGCGTTGCCGGAGGGAGTGGGGCTGCGACTGGAGCTGCTGGACGAGCGCCGGTTCGCAAGCGGCGTTGTGCACCTGCACTACCGCGTCGCACCCGGGGCCTAGTCGTCGGCGTCGGGCGGGCGCCGCAGGCGTTTGTTTTGGCCCGCCCGCCGCTTGCCCTCGATGCGCTTGGTGGCCGAGGCCCGGCTGGGCCGGGTGGGGCGGCGCGGCGGTGGCGGCGGCGCCAGCGCCCGCTGCATCACCTCGGCGAAGCGCCGCAGCGCCAGCGATCGGTTGCGGGCCTGGCTGCGCTCGTCCTGAGCGACCACCCGCAGCCGGCCCTCGCTGTCCAGCCGCGACCGCAGCCGCCGCATCGCCCGCTCGCGCTCCTGGTCGGTCAGCGTGGGCGAGCCGGCCAGGTCGAACGTCAGCTCGGCCCGCGTGCTCGACGTGTTCACATGCTGTCCGCCGGGGCCGCCCGATCGGGTGAAGCGGAAGTCGAGCTCCGACACCGGCAGCGGCGCCGCCGCGCCTATCTCGACGACGTCACCGTCTGCCATTGCTTCACGCCCGCCCGGTGGATGCGGGTGAAGCGGGCCATCTCGGCCTTGTCCGGCCCGCGGTTGTCGGATCCCGGCGTCTCGGCGATGGCCGGCAGCTCCTGCAGCTTCGGGTGCCCGAGCATCATCGACAGCCGCTTGCCGATCTCGCCCTGGCCGATGTTGGCGTGCCGGTCGCGGTTCGAGCCGAACAGCATCTTCGAGTCGTTGACGTGCAGGCAGCGCAGCCGGTCGAGGCCGATCCGCGAGTCGACCTCGTCGAGCAAGGCGTCGACCCCCTCGGGCGTGGTGATGTCGATCCCGGACGCGAACAGATGGCAGGTGTCGAGGCAGATGCCGACCCGCTCCGGCCGTCCCAGCTCGTCGATGATCAGCGCCAGCTCCTCGACGGTGACGCCGATCGTTCCCTGGTGCCCGGCGCTGTTTTCGAGCAGCAGCCAGGGGCCGTCCGGGCCGCGCTCGCCCAGCACAACCTGCAGCCCGGGCACAATCTGGTGCATGGCTGCCTCGAGGCCGCGGCCGAGGTGGCTGCCGACGTGGAACACGACGCCGTCGGCGCCGATGGCGGTGCCCACCCCGAGCGTGGACGAGAGCGCCTTCAGCGACTTCGCGTAGACGGCGTCGTCGGTGGCTGCGAGGTTGATCAGGTAGGTGGCGTGGATCACGGCGGCGCCCAGTCCGGTCTCGGCGCGGCGCTCGCGGAAGCGTGCGATCGCCTCCGGTGCGTGGTTGGTCTGGCGCCACATGCGCGTGCTCTGGCTGAAGATCTGGATCGACTGCAAGCGCAGCGCTTCGGCCCGGTCGACGGCGGTGTCGATTCCGCCTGTGCTCGATACGTGTGCGCCCAGCAGCATGGTGAGCAGTCTAGATCCCGCCTGTCTGTAGGATCAGCGGAATGCCCGAGCGACCGGTGAAAGTCAGGTTTCCGCCCTCTCCGACCGGGCTGCTGCACGTCGGCAGCGCCCGCACCGCGCTCTACAACTGGCTGTACGCGCGGCACACCGGCGGGTCGCTGGTGCTCCGGTTCGAGGACACCGACCGCGCGCGGTCGACCGACGAGGCGGTCGACCAGGCGCTGCGGGTGCTGGAGTGGCTGGGCATCGACTGGGACGAGGGGCCCGTCCGCCAGACCGAGCGCCTGCACGTCTACGCCGAGATCGCCGAGCGGCTGGTGTCCGAGGGCAGCGCCTACCGCTGCTACTGCACCGCCGAAGAGTTGGACGCCGAGCGCAAGCAGCGGCAGGCGGCACAGCTGCCGCTGGTCTACTCCGGGCGCTGCCGCAACCTGACCGACGAGCAGCGCGCGGCGTTCGAAGCGGAGGGCCGCACGGCCGCACTGCGGATGCGGTTCGACCCGGTCGGCGAGACCGTGATCGAGGACATGGTGCGCGGCGTTGTTCAGTGGGACAACGCGCTCCAGGGCGACTTCATCATCCTCCGCTCCGACGGCACCCCGACCTACCAGTTCGCGAACCCCGTGGATGACATCGATGCCGGGATCACCCACGTGCTGCGGGGCGAGGACCTGCTCTCATCGACGCCACGGCAGCTGGCCGTCTACCGGGCGCTGGGCGCGCCGGAGCCGCTGTTCGCGCACCTGCCCATGATCCTGGGGCCGGACAAGAAGCGGCTCTCCAAGCGGCACGGCGCCGTCTCGGTCGAGGAGTACCGCGACCGCGGATACCTGGCCGAGACGATGCGCAACTACCTGGCCCTGATCGGCTGGAGCTTTGACGACAAGACCACGGTCATGACCACCCCCGAGCTGGTCGAGCGGTTCACGATCGAGCGGGTCAACCGCAGCCCCGGCGTGTTCGACGTCGCAAAGCTGGAGTGGCTGAACGGGGAGCACCTGCGGCTGCTGGAGCCGGGCCGGTTCGCCGAGGAGCTGCAGGCCTACCTGGAGCGAAGCGGATCCCCGTTGGCGGCCGATCGCGAGCGCGTGGCCGAGGTGGCGCCGGTGGTGCAGGACAAGCTGCGGGAGCTGGCCCAGTTCGAGGGGTTCGCGGGGTTCCTGTTCGGGCCGGTGGCCTACGACGACGAGGCGGTCGGGCGGGTGCTCGACGACCCCGACGCCCCACGCGCGCTGGAGTCGGCCACCGAGGCGCTGCGGCGCGTGGTGGAGTGGGATGCGGGCTCGATCGAGGAGGCGCTGCGCGGCGCCTGCGAGGAAACCGGCCTCAAGCCGCGGGTGCTGTTCGGCCCGGTGCGCGTGGCCATCTCGGGGCGAACCGTGGCGCCCGGCCTGTTCGAGAGCCTGGTGCTGCTGGGCCGTGACGAGTCGCTGGAACGGATCGCGACGCTGGGCAGGAGATTCGTCGTGGAGGGCTAAGCACGTCTGAGGTCCCATGTCATCGACCTCCTCAAACCCGCTTCCGATCTCGCTGCCGCGCTTCAGCCCGGCCGCGCTGCTGCTTGCGCTGGCGCTCGCGGCCATGCTCTCGATGGTCGTGGGCATCGCCGCCTACACCGTGCACACCGGCTCGGGCATCTCACAATCGGACCTCGCGGCCGCCCAGCACAGCGCGTATCAGAGCGGCCACGATGCCGGGTACGCGGCCGGCCTGAGCAAGGGCAAGGACACCGGCCAGAACGCCGGCTACCGCCAGGGCAAGCACGACGGGATGGTGGCCGGCATCAAGAAGGGCCGCACCGCAGGCATCATGAAGGGCCGCACGGCGGGCTATGCGTCGGGCTACGCAGCCGGCGTGGCGGCAGCCCAGGCGGCGGCGCCCGCGACGAAGACGACAAAGAAGAAGACCAGCGGCAACTAGCCGGCATCCGGCTCATCGCGCCGGCCAGATTGACAGGTTGTATGGAGTCTGTGAAGACTCGTTGCCTGGGGAGAAAAATGCGTGTAGCCTCGCCTGGTGATCGAGGGTCTGTTGTATGAAGGGTCACGGACCGCAGGTACCGCGATGGTGCTGCTCGGGCTGTCCTGCCTGTGCACCGGGCTGATCGCGATCCTCGCGATGCACATGCCCGGCGACACCCGCTCCGAGGGGGCATACCGGCTGACACGGATCATGGCCGTGGCCGGCGGCGCCTTCGGCCTGGTGGCCGCGCTCACCGGCGTGCCCTACCACTGGCTGGTTGGCGACATCAGCCAGGACATGTTTCTGGCGGTCGAGGGCGGACTGCTGGTCGTGGTCGCGGTGTTCGCGGTCGTGTCGGCAGCGCTGCTGCCGCACGGCAAGCCACGCTCCCGGTAGCTGCGTCGGCCCTCGCGGGCAGGAGCTCGCCCTGGACGACGCGAACTAGGTGCTCGTGCGCACGCTGAGGCAGGGATGAGCGGCCCGCGCGGCGAGTGCGATCTCGCCGTGGTCGGTGCCGGCATCCTCGGCCTGGCCACGGCGCGCGAGCTGGCCCGCCGCCATCCGCAGATATCGCTGCAGGTGCTGGAGCGTGAAGGGGCGATCGCCACCCACCAGACCAGCCACAACTCCGGCGTCGTCCACCAGGGCGTGTACTACCAGCCGGGATCGCTGAAGGCGGCGCTGTGCGTGGCCGGTGCCCGCCAGCTGTACGAGTACTGCGATGCGCGCGCGATCCCGGTCGAGCGGTGCGGAAAGCTGATCGTGGCAACCGAGCCCGGCCAGGTGGCGCGCCTGGACGAGCTCGAGCGCCGCGGCACCGCCAACGGCGTGCCCGGCCTGGCACGAGTGGATCGCGACCGCATCGCCGAAATCGAGCCGCACGTGCGCGCGCTGGACGGTCTGCACTCGCCCGAGACCGGCATCGTCGACTACGGCCGGGTGGCCGCCGCCTACGCAGACGACGTGGAGTCGGCCGGAGGCACGATCACCACCGGCTGCGGCGTCACCGGTGTGCGCGTCGCATCCGGGTGGCTGCGGTTGACGCACGCCAGCGGTGAGACGCGGGCGCGGCACGCGCTGTTCTGCGCCGGCGGCTGGTCCGACCGGCTCGCGACCATGGCCGGCGGCGGCGCCAACCCGCGGATCGTGCCCTTCCGCGGCGCCTACATGCTGCTGCGGCCGGAGCGGCGCTCGCTGGTGCGGGGCATGGTGTACCCGGTGCCCGATCCCGAGCTGCCGTTCCTGGGCGTGCACCTGACCAGACGAATCGACGGCGAGGTGCTGATCGGCCCAAGCGCGCTCCTGGCCGGTGCCCGCGACGCGTACTCGCTGCGGCGGGTGCGACCTGCCGACGTCGCCTCCACGCTCACCTGGCCCGGCACCTATCGCATGGCCCGGCGCTTCTGGCGCACGGGCATCGACGAGGCCCGCCACCTGCTGCCGGGCGGGTCGTTCGTGGCGGCGGCGGCCGAGTTCGTGCCCGAGCTGAGGCAGCGCGACGTGCTGCCCGGATTCGCAGGCGTCCGCGCTCAGGCGGTCGACCGCGCCGGGCGGCTGGTCGACGACTTCGTGTTCTCGCACACCGACCGCGCGCTGCACGTGCGGAACGCACCCTCGCCTGGGGCGACCTCGTCGCTCGCGATCGCCCGGTACATCGCAGACGAGGCGCAGCGTGCCTTCGACCTACGCCACAAGTAAGCGGCGCAGGCTGACCGAGAGCCGGCCCGGCGTGGCTGCGCGCAGCGATTGCGGGTAGCGGATCGGGGTGGAGTGGGTACGCAGGACGTGGCGGTGCGCGGGCCCGTCAATGCGACGGGGGAGGACGGCCGGCGGGGCGGTCGCGGCCATCGGCGCCGCCGCGTGCAGAGATGCGCTGCCCACCAGCGACGCGGCCAGGACCGACTGCATCACACGCAGCGCTAGAGCGGTCGGAAATCCGTCGGTACGGGACCAGGCGGCCCGCGGCCGGGCCGGAGCCGGAGGTCGCGGCCATGCCGATGCTCGGGCAACGACCATGGCACGATCGGCGGTGGGCATGATCACGACCGGCGTGCCCAGGCGCAGAGCGGCGCGGAGCCGCGCGAGCGCCCCGCGTGAGACGCGGAGACAGCCATGGGAGGCAGCCGTGCCGATCGACCCCGGATCGTCGGTGCCGTGGATCGCCAGCTGGTCGCCGCCCGACCAGTTCGACGGCAGGCGCGGCTGGTGACCTGAGAGGCCGAAGGCGTACCAGCCGAGCGGGCCCGACGGATCACCGGTGGCGAGGCTGTCGGTGACGCTGAAGCGTCCGATCGGAGTGGGGGTGGTGACGGCGCCGATCGCGGCCGAGAACGAGGCAAGCGGATGCGAGCCCTGCATCAGCCAGATGCGGCGGGCGTGCAGGCTGGCGCGGATCCAGGTGCTGGTGTGGACGGTGCGAAGGCCGTGCAGGTTGATCCAGCCGGTGCGGCCGTTCGGCTTCAGCGGCAGCACGACACGGCCCCATTGGTGGTTCACGGTGGCGCCCAGCACCCATAGCCAGGTGGCCGCCCCCAGCGGTGTGGCGGCGGGCAGATGGGCCACGGCTGCGCCACCGGGCGACGAACGCACGGTGGCGCCGTGTGGGGCCGATACGATCAGAAAACGCGGGCCGCCAGAGGCGCGTGCCTGTGCCGGAAGGGCGACCGCGAGCAGGGCGAGCCCCACCGCCAATGTCGCACTACACCGTCGCACCTGCCGCGGCTCAGCAAGCAGCCCGAGCACCCATGGACCCCCGTCCCCTCGGCTACCTGTGCGGCCGAGGGGCTGATCGTACATGCTTGGTTGTCGAGTTACAAAAGCCTGGTGTGCTTGCAGGATAGGCCAGGGACAGGCGAAGTGACCCAGGTCACGTCCTTCGCCGGCTGGCCACCTTCCCTGTTATGCGAGCTGCATCAGTAGCCGCCGCCACCGCCGCCGCCACCGCCGCCGCCCGCGTAGACGAGCAGTACGACGACGATGATCGCAGCGACCGCCAGGCCGATCCAGACGGCCCAGTTGCGGCCGGGAGTGGTCTCAGGTGTGTTGGTGCTCACGAGGTGCCTCCTCGGGAAGTCTTGGACATCACTACCCGGGGTACGGCATGCGGGGCCTAGCGGTTCACGGTCGCCGGCGTGCGGGCCGGTAGGAGGCTAGCCGTGCACGTCGGTGTGCACGTGCTCACAGCCGCAGGCGACGGCCCACTCGTCGAGCGTGCGGCCTTCCAGCGGGTGGCCGTGCTTGAACAGCTTCCCGACGTACGAGTGGCGGTGCTGGTCGAGCAGGTCGGCGAGGTGCCCGATGTCGGTCGACGACCAGCCACCGGGCGGCTCGTGGGCCTCGGCGAGGTGCTCCCGGATCTCGTCGGCGGTGGCGGTCTCGAAGGCGTGGTAGCGCTGGCCGGAGCTGGTGCGAAGGAACCACTTGGCCGCCAGCATCCCCTCCAGCGCCTCTTTGGCCCGCTTCTTGTCCTCGTTGGCCACGATCACGGTGTAGCCGGAGCCCATCTGGTTCGACCCGAACGTCGTCAGCACCGGGTTCGCGACCGCGCACTTGATGCCGTTGCCGTGCAGCAGCTCGACGGCCTCGTCGGCGCCCTGGGGCGAGGAGAGCACGGCGATCGGGGTGGTGTCGTTCACGGCGCAAGCGTACACCGGAGCACTTGGCCGCCGTCGTAGCACCGGCGGCCTTGCACTTGACGTCCTGCCATGGCCCTGCTCCAGGGCATATCTACACGCGCGAGAATCGAACCCCGTCGGGAAAGCTGCCCCCCGGCCGTAGTTGTGAAGCCGCGTTATGCGAGCAGCCGATGAGGGCATACGCGCCGGGTCAGACCACGAGGAGGAGGCACCATGAGCGTTGCCAAGACGATCGAGCTGACATCCACCAGCCGCGAGGGCTTCGAGGCTGCGATCCGCGATGCGATTGCGAAGGCTAGCGAGACGGTTCGCAATATCGAGGGGGCGTGGGTCAAGGAGCAGAAGGTGCTCGTTAGCGATGGGCAGGTCACCGGTTTTCGCGTACATCTTGAGGTCACATTCGTCCTGGACTGAGCAGCCGGACGGCGTGGCCAAGACAGGCGCCTCAGGGCCGAATCCGGCCGCTCGTGGCCAGGGCCGCCGGCGCTCTGTAACACCGAAAACCCCCGGATTAGCAGGGGTTTTCGAGAGGTACCGCATACCGGATTCGAACCGGTGTTACCGCCGTGAGAGGGCGGCGTCCTAGGCCCCTAGACGAATGCGGCACGGTCGCCCCGAGGCGCGCGGATTCTAGCAAGCGCCGGTTGGACGCAGGCTGGTCAGGCCGCCATGAGCTGCGCAGCCAGCCGCTCGGAAAGCAGCTCGCGCACCCGTGGCCACTCATCGTCGGTGATCGAGTACCAGGCCGAGTCGCGCCAGCGGCCGCCGAACATCAGCATGTGCTTGCGGAACACGCCTTCGAACGTGGACGGCAGCGCAGCCAGAGCCGCTCTCGCCCGGTCGTTGCGGGCGTCCGTCTTGAATTCGACCCGCGCGCACCCCAACTGCTCGAACGCGTGCGTCAGCATCAGCAGCTTGGCCTCGGTGTTCGCGCCGGTGCCCCACGCCTCCGGTGAGACCAGCGACCAGCCGATCTCGAGGCCGCGGTCGGCCGGGCGCAGAGCCAGGAAGCGGCTGCTGCCGATCGGCCGGTCGTCCTCTTGCGCGACGGTGACGAAGCCGAACTCGCCCCGCGCCCCGGTCCCGGCCACCGCCTCGTCGAACCAGGCGTCGAACACCTCGCGCCCGGCCGAGGCATCGATCTTCACCCAGCGCCACACGGCGGGGTCGCCCAGCGCCGTCCAGAGGCCTTCGCGATGACGCTCGGCGAAGGGCTCCATCCGCACTCGGATCCCCTCCAGCGTGGGTGGCTGGTCGAACAGCCGGTCAAACCGGTTTCCGGTCAGCGCCATGCCGCCATCGTAGAGCGTCGCCCCGCGGCCCCGGTAGGCTGGCGGCGTGTCCGACGACTTGTGCATGCTGACCGCCCTCGAGGCCGTCGCTTTGCTGCGCTCGGGGCGGGTCTCGTCGCGGGAGCTGGTTGAGGCGGCGCTGCGGCGGATCGAGCAAGTCGACCCGCAGCTGAACGCGCTGCCCACGGTCTGCGCCGAGCGGGCGTTCGGGCATGCCGACCGCGCCGACCGTGATACGCCCCTGGCCGGGCTGCCGATCGCCGTCAAGGATCTCAACGACGTGGCCGGTGTCCGCACGACCTACGGCTCCCCGATCTACGCCGACCATGTGCCCGATCGCTCTGACTTCATGGTCGAGCGGCTGGAGCAGCGTGGCGCCGTGGTGCTGGCGAAGTCGAATACGCCCGAGTTCGGGGCGGGCGGCAACACCTTCAACGAGGTGTTCGGCGAGACCCGCAACCCATGGGACACCTCCCGCACCTGCGGTGGCTCGTCGGGGGGCTCGGCAGCCGCCCTGGCCAGCGGCCAGGTGTGGCTGGCGACCGGATCCGACCTCGGCGGCAGCGTGCGCACCCCGGCCGGCTTCTGCGGCGTCGTCGGGGTCCGGCCCAGTCCCGGCCGGGTGGCCGCCGGCCCCTCCCCGCTGCCGTTCGAGACGATGTCGGTGGAGGGGCCGATGGGACGCAGGGTGGCCGATGCGGCGCTGATGCTGGACGCCATGGCCGGCCTCGACCCACGCGACCCGCTGTCGCTGCATGCGCCGGCTCGTCCCTTCGCCGACGCAGTAGCCGCGCCGACGCTGCCGCGGCGGGTCGCCTACAGCCCCGACCTGGGCGTGACGCGGGTCGCGGCAGAGGTTCGCGATGCCTGCGGGCGGGCGGTGGAGCGACTGGCGGCGGCCGGCGTCGAGGTGGAGGAGGCGTCGCCCGACCTGACCGGCGCGCCAGCGGCGTTCCAGGTGCTGCGCGGCGCCGGGTACGTCGCCGCCATGCAGCCGCTGTACGCGACCGACCGCGACCGGCTCAAGCCCGACATCGTCTGGAACATCGAGTTCGGGCTGAGCCTCTCGGTCGAGCGGACCGCGCAGGCCGAGCAAGCCCGCGGCGCCCTCTTCCAGCGCATGTTGGAGTTCATGGCCGGCTATGACCTGTTGCTCTGCCCGACCGCCTGCGTCGCGCCGTTCGACGTGTCCACGCGCTGGATCCGCGAAGTGTCCGGTGTCACGTTTGACAACTACGTCGAGTGGCTGCGGATTACCTCGGCGATCACGCTCACCTCGTGCCCGGTCGTGGCGCTACCCTGCGAGCTGACCGAGGAGCGCTTGCCGGTGGGCATGCAGCTGGTCGGCCGTCCCCGTGGGGAGTGGCAGCTGCTGTCGGCGGCTGCCGCGGTCGAGCAGGTGTTCGATATGGCCGGCCGTGTGCCCATGGATCCCAGAGGCGGTTGAGGGTGGTCGGGCGGTTCGCGCCCAGCCCCAGCGGCCCCATGCACCTGGGAAATGCCCGCACGGCGCTGCTGGCCTGGCTGGACGCCCGCGCGCGCGGCGGCCGGATGCTGCTGCGGATCGAGGATCTCGACCGCGATCGCTGCCGTCCGGAGCACGCCCGAGCGATCCGCGACGACCTGGCCTGGCTTGGTCTCGACTGGGACGCGGAGACCATGCCGCAGTCGCAGCGCGACCCCGACTACGCCGCCGCCCTGGAGCGGCTGTCGCAGCAGGGGTTGGTGTACGAGTGCTTCTGCACCCGCCGTGAGCTGGCGGCGGTGGCGTCGGCGCCGCACGGCAGCGACGACCAGCCTGCCTATACCGGCACCTGTCGTGACCTGACGGATGCGCAGCGGGAACGGTTGCGGGCCGAGGGGAAACGCCCGGCCCTGCGCGTGCGCATGGCGGAAGCGGCCGTCGAGGTGTGCGACCGGCTGCACGGCAGCGGCCCCCGGCCGGTCGGCGGCGACGTGATCGTGCGCCGCTCCGACGGCCTCTACGCCTACCAGCTGGCGGTCGTGGTCGACGACGCGGCCGATGGCGTGACCGACGTCGTGCGCGGCGACGATCTGCTGGGGTCGACCGCGCGGCAGGTGGCGCTGCAGCAACTGTTGGCGCTGCCGCAACCCGTCTACGCGCACGTGCCACTGGTGCTGGGGGAGGACGGCGAGCGGCTGGCCAAACGGCACGGCGCCGTGGCCGTCGCCGACGTGCGCGCGGCCGGGGCCACCGCCCGCGGGGTGGTGGGCGCGCTGGCGGGCTCGGCCGGCATCGGCGACGGCCGGGCGGTAGCGGCGGCCGAGCTGATCGAGGGTTTCGAGCTGACGCGGGTGGCCCGGCGCCCGTGGCGGCTGCCGCCGGGCACGCCGATTCTGTCGGCCGGCTGACAGTTGACAGGGGCTGCCGGCGGTGGAAGCCTGCCACTGATGCGACCTGAGGACTGGTGGGAGGCGCGGCACGCGCGGCTGGTGAAGAACGAGGAGTCGTTCCGCCAGTACAACAATCGCCGGATGGAGCAAGAGCCGGTCGACAGCGACGACGACGAGGAGCGGATCCCGTTCCTCTGCGAGTGCGGCGACTTCACCTGCGTGCAGGCGTTGGTGATGACCGCGGCCGAGTTCGCGGATGCGCACGCGGCCGCCGACCGGTTCGTGGTGCTACCGGGTCACGTCTTCGACGACGTCGAGCGCGTGGTCGAGCACCACGGCGGGTTCGAGGTGGTCGAGAAGCTGGATATGAACGTGGACGAGATGTGGCGCGAGGCGGGCGGCGGCGAGCCTAACCCTTCTTCGGCCAGCTGAGGCTGTTCGCGATCAGGTCGTAGGCCTGCTGGTTGTCGCGGCTGGTGGGCGACTGCAGCGACAGGATCAGGATGTGGCCGTTGTGGAAGACCAGGTAGCGGTAGACGCGCAGCGTGTCCTCGGGCGCGTTGGCCGTGGCCGGCTTGTCCTTGGTGAACACCATCGTGATCGCCGGGTTACCGTTCAGCTTCGCGGACTTTGGCTGCGACTCGATGGCGAGCACCGCCTTCGTGTTCTGCTGCGCGATCAGCGCCGCCCGCACCGGCTTCACCTTGGGCGCGCTCTTGGACTTCCGCGTCGCGATCACGATCGAGTTCCCGAGCTTGGCGATGCGCACGATCCCGCCCTTCTCGGTGACGTTCCAGCCACCGGGGTAGAGCATCTGGTAGCCGAGCTTGGGGTCCGTGTAGGTCTGGAACAGGGCGCCCGACGGGTCCGTGCCGGCTGCCGGGACGTAGGTGCCCGTGGTGCCTTCGGGGGAGGACGCCGGCTGGCTGGCGGTGGGCCCGCTGCCGCCGCTCGAGGACGATGACGACCCGGCACAGCCGGTGGCCGCGAGCACCGCGACGGCTGCGATCAGCAGCGCGGGTCGTCGAGCGTCGAGGATGCTCAGGCGCTGCACATGCCCACGGTACATGGTTACCACTGGTTGTCTGGTGCCCAAACGTTAACTCTCCGTGAGCTTGATCGGGCGCGCTGTGGCGGTGCGGTAGGGTCGCCCCGTTCGGCCCACAACGACAAAGGGGGAGTCATGCACAAGCGATGGATCGCCGTGACCGTGGCCGTGGGAGTGGCGTTCGGCTGCACCGGGCTGGCGATGGCCGCAACCGGGTCGAGCTCGTCGCAGCAGATGCGAACGACGCTGCACGTGGTCGAGCACCCGGTCAACGAGCACGTTGTCGACCTGCCGCCCAAGGGCGACTCGCAGGGCGACCAGTTCCCGTTCTCGAACCTGCTGTTCAACGCGAGCAACACCAGCCAGGTGGGCCGTGACCAGGGCAACTGCATCCGCACCAACCCTGCCCGCGGTGAGTGGCAGTGCAGCTGGACGAATAAGCTCGCGGACGGCCAGATCACGGTCGAGGGGCCGTTCTACGACACCCGCGACAGCCGGCTGGCGATCATCGGCGGCACCGGCATCTACCGCGACGCGCACGGCACCATGCTGCTGCATGCGCGTCCGGACGGCTACGACTTCGTGTTCTCGATCGACTAGGACGCTGATACGCGCCCCGGCGCGGTCGCTACTGCGGATGCACGCGTGCGACCGCGCCCGGGGCGAGCGACGCCCAGGGGTCATCGGCGGGCGGGTGCTCCCAGCCCTCGTCGATCGCCGCGTTCACCTCGTCGGGGGTCGGCGTCGAGTCGTAGGCCAGCACTACCGTTGCACCGGACTCGTCCTGCTGGACGCTTTCGACCACGACCGGCCCCACGGCAGGAGTGGTGGGCACGTCGGCTCCCGGCAGCGGTGCCTCGATCTCTGTCCGGTAGCGAAGCACGGTGGCGTCTCCCTCGTTGCCGACCAGTGCGTAGATGTAGGCGGCTTGGCCCATCGTGCCTCCAGTGCATTAGATGCGTGCGAATCTCTCAGGAGGGATGTGCCCAGCACGCCGTCTGCCAAACACGGCCCGGTCACGGTGGGTGGATGACCGTCGACCAGTCGTTCAGCGCGGAGGTGCTGGATCCCCTGCAGATGCTCTGGATGGCCAGGGCGTCACCGTCGGAGACGTGTAGAGCGAAGTCGAAGCGACCGGCGGTGACCGGAACACCCCTGAGCGCCTCGCGGCCGTCGAGCGACACGCGCAGCGTTTTCGCGCAGGATGGCCAGGTCGTGCTGGAGAGGTGCGCGACCAGGTCGCCGTTGCCGGCCTTGGTGACAGACACCGACACATCCGGTCCGGACCCATGCCGCAGCTCCGTGCTGCAGCCGACCGCCAGCACCGGGATCGCCGCACACAGGAGCACGAGTCGCCACATGCGGCGACGATAGCGGTGCGCCCGGCGGCCGCTACAGCTCCAGCATATTCCCGTCGGGATCGGTCACGTAGGCGAACGGCAGGCCGGGCGCGTGCTCGCCACGCTGCAGCACCTGGCCGCCGGCGCGGACGACGTCCTCGACCGCGGCGTCCAGGTTCTGGCCGGGGGCCAGCGACAGCCCGACGTGGTCGATGCCGCCCCGGGTGACGGCGGTCTGCTCGGCGTCTAGCACGATCAGTGTGGCCGCGTCGGTGCCCATGAACACCAGCCGGTCGCGGACGCGGAAATGCTCCTGGAGCCCGAAGGCCTGGCTGTAGAAGCGCGCGGCCCGTTCGTGATCGGCCACGATCAGGTGCACGTGTCCGATGCCGGCCAGGTCCGCCACGGGCGAAGTATCCACCAGACGTAGATTCAGCGGCAGCCAGCACCTAGACTGAGTGCATGATTCGCATCGCCCGCATCGGAGTGCTGGCAGCCCTGCTCGGCGTCGCGCTGTCCGTGCCGGCCGTGGCCGCGAGGGGGACGCTGGCCGTCAAGGTGCAGGTGAACAGGCCCGCCGCCTTCACGCATCCGGCGGTGCTGTACCGCGTGAACCACACGGGCCACAGGGCCCGGTACTACGTCACCGCCACCGGCTGGACCGGCGGTAGGACACTCAACCCCCGGCGCGTGACGGTGACGATCAAGCTGGCCAAGGGCGAGGGCGCCCTCTACGTGGGCTCACTGGCCCACCTGCCGAGGGTCGGGCCGCTGTTCGCCGGCAGCCGCCCTCCGGGCGGATCGATCACCGTGCACGTGTTCGCGACCGTGCCGAGCGCCGCGGATCTGCACGGGCATCCGCGCACGATCACGCTCGCGATCTCGCTCAGCCCTCGCTAGAGCGGAACGCGCCGACGTCCTCGAACACGCGTTCCCGTGTACACTCGGTGCATCAAGAAACGCACCGGGCATAGTTCCAGCATGGGCAGCTACGACGGCTGGGTGAGCCCGAACCGCAGAGTCAAGACCTGCGAAGCGGGGACCTGTCCCAAGTGCGGCGCCAAGCTCTCGATCTATCGCAAGTCTGGCGAGCTGACGTGTGCGCCATGCACGGCAGCGATCGCGGCGTACTAGGCGACGCTTGAAGACCAGCGCCCGTTTGCCACCCGCGGGCCATGGGTAGAGCGAGAGCACGCCCGATGAGCATCATGGTCGGCTGCAGCGGCTGGAACTACGCGGACTGGCGGTCGCCGGTGTACGACGGCGCCCCCAGCAGCAAGTGGCTCGAGCTGTATGCCGAGCGCTTCGATACGGTCGAGGTCAACTCGACCTTCTATCGATTGCCGGCCACGCGGTCGGTGGCGCGGTGGGCGGAGCAGGTGCCGGCGGGCTTCTGCTTCGCCGTCAAGGTAAGCCGCTACCTGACACACGTGAGGCGTCTGCACGCCGTTCACGAGGGGGCGGCTCGTCTGCTCGAGCGGCTGGAGCCCTTGCGGGAGGACGGCAAGCTGGGACCGCTTCTGTGGCAGCTACCGGAGACGTTCACCCGCGACGACGAGCGGCTGACGCAGGCTCTCGAAGCGCTTCCGCAGGGTCTCCGCCACTGCTTCGAGTTTCGTCACCCATCCTGGTTCTGCAAACCCGTGTACCAGCGGCTTCGCCAGGCCGGAGTTGCGCTCGTCATCGCTGACCATCCGAGGCGCCCCTTCCAGTCACAGGAGCTCACGGCAAGATGGGTATACGTCCGTTTCCACATGGGGCGCCGCGGGCGCGGTGGAAACTATTCACACGCCGAGCTCGAGTCATGGGCATCCCAGCTCCGAGGCTGGAGTCATCGCCGCCGCGCGTATGCGTACTTCAACAACGACTGGCACGCTTTCGCGCCTCGAAACGCCTGCTACTTGAAGAACGCGCTGGGCGAATCGTGACCAATGCGACCCCAAAGTCGTGCCAGGCATCAGGCTCGTAAGCCGCCTCCATCGCCGGAGTCTACGATGGCCGCTGATCGAGCAAGGCTGCGGGGCAGGGACTCGAACCCCGACTACCTGATCCAGGACGCGATCCTCGACTACAACACCCAGCTGGACGCGCAGATCCTCGCGCTCGGGAACGGCACCACCACAGCCTGTCAGTCGTAAACACGTCCGGCGTCGGCACCAACAGCTACGTCGACGCGACGCCGACCGTGCCCGAGGCCTGGGTGAAACTCTCAGGCGCCGCCAAGCTCGTGAGCGCCGGCGTCTTAAGAGGGCGACCCACTTCGTGATGCGGCCGGAGCGGCTCGAGTGGTTCCAGGCTGGTCTCGACCCCGCCGGCCGGCCGGTGTTCGGCGAGATCGGCGGGCCGATCCCCGGCTACGTCCAGCTCGCCCAGAACACCGGTCCGACGAGCCAGGGCAGCACCGGCATCCAACTCGGCGGCCGGCCGGTTGTCACTGACCGAAACATCCCGGCCACGCTCGGCGGCGGCACCGAAGACGAAATAATCGCGGTCGCAGCCGACGAGATGTTCTTGTATGAAGATCCCTCGATGCCGATGGCGTTGCGGTTCGAACAGGTCGCCGGCTAGACCGGGCAGATCCGGATCGTCGTCTTCGGGTACTTCGCGTTCACCGCTGGCCGACGCCCGGCGAGCGCCGCCATCCTGTCCGGATCAGGGCTCGCCGCACCCACGTTCTGATGCTGGCCGGCGAGGAGAGACCCGAGCGAGGCGAGCGGCCCGAGGAGTGGCTGGTCGAACTGCTGGAGGAGTTGCGCTCGGAGGAGGCGGAGGCCTGGTTCCGTCAAGATCGACCGCGAGGTGCGCCTGCCGGTCGTGATACGCCAGCATGGCGGTCAGGGGCCAGCGATTCCGAGTCGTGAGCTACGTGTCGTCCTGATCGGCGACGACGCCTCGCTCTCCAAGACGCTCGGGCGCAGCGCGGCGGCGTTGGAGTCGATGAGCGGTGGGCGGCGCAGATGCACGTCAAGTCGCCCCCTGTCACCACGTACACGGGCGATGGACATAAAGGCACGATGGGGCGCGCGCGATTCTGGCGCGGCGGTGATGGTGACCGTCCGAACTTAGTGCGCGGCGCCGAACGTATCGACGATCGTCACCACGACGTTACGTGGGGCGATGCCGCTCGAATAGCCCGGCGCGACCTGGCCGACGTCACGGCGCAGATGATTGAAGGCGAGTGGCTGAGTAGGTGGTACACAGAGTTCGAGCACCCCCGCACCTGCGTGCCGCCGTTGAGTCGATGCAAGAGCCAGTGCTCATCCGATCGGAAGCCGAACGTGAAGCGATGTCCCGTCGCCGGGTGGGCTGACGACCGAGATCTTCCCACCGAGCGCTTCGACGCGGTCGGTGAGGCCAATGAGGCCCGAGCCGCGGGTGGGATCGGCGCCACCATTCCCGTCGTCACGGACGGAAAGCGTGAGCGAGTCGTCGCCGCAGTCCACGCAGACCTCGACCCGCGACGCTTGGGCGTGCTTGACGGCGTTGGTGAGCGCCTCGGAGAGGACGTAGTAGGCGGCCACCTCCACCTCGTCTGGAAGTCGCCCGTCGAGGTGCGCTGTGAGCTTGACCGGGACGGCTGCGCGACGGGCGAGCGCCTCGAGCGCGCTGCCCAGTCCGCCCTCGGAGAGAATCGCCGGGTGGATGCCACGCGAGATTTTCTGGAGGTCGTCGGCCGCTTCGGTCAATCCGGTCGCGATACGCGACATCTCGTCTCGTAGGTCTGCCCGATCTGGAGGGGCAGCGGCCTCAGCGGCGCGGGCTGCCAGGGCGAGTGACACCAGCCGTTGCTGCGTGCCATCGTGGAGGTCTCGCTCGATCCGTCGACGCGTCTCGTCCGAAGCGGCGACGATGCGACGGCGCGAGGCGTTGAGTGCTGCCCTACTCTCGGCGTTCGCGACCGCCGTGGCGACGAGCTCCGTGAAGGCCGTGAGACGCGATTCCGTGTCCCTGGGGAGCGGCTGGCTGGGCATCGCGTGGAGGAATAGCGTGCCCCACAACCTGCCCTCGACGATGATCGGGCTGGCGACCGAAGAGCCGATCCCGAGTTCGTCTCGAACGAAAGCGGCGATGCGCCCAGGAACGCCGTGGTAATCGTCTATCCGCACGGGTCGGCCCGTCTTCCACACCAACGACGCGAGATCGCCGCCCTCGAGCGGCCACGGCCCCGGAACCTTTGGGTGAGCGCCGCCGTGCTCGCCTTCGGCGGCCCAGGTGGCGACCACGGTCACCGTGGCATCGTTCCCATAGCGGGCCATCCCGGCGAGCGGCGACCCGAGCAGCCGACCGACCTCCGCCGTCACCACCGCGAACACTTCTTCCTGCGGTACCCCCCGCGCCACGAGTGTCGCCACTCGTCGCAACGCCGCCTGCTCCTCCACGAGCCGCGTAACTTCAGCATCGCTCCCCAACGGCAACGCCGGGGGTCGCTCGCTCCCCACGACCCTCCTTTCCTCTGGGGCCGGGCTCGCCGGGCACCCTGCGCCCGTGACTCGCCCGCCTTGCAGGCATTACCGCACACCCCCGCCACAAAAGCAACGCCTCGACACGACGTTGCTCGCGGACAGCCGACCCGCACCAAACTGCTGACGACGTTCGCCACCGGTGACCTCTGGCGGTCGGGGCGGATCGCGTCGGTTCGTCTCGTTGAATGGAGCTAGACTGGGGGCGGGGGGTGACGGCATGGAAGCCAGTGACACCACCGTGCAGGTTCCGCCGAACGCGCTTGATGGGGTGAATCGCCAT
>Ga0075425_100000125_pt1 | contig 64895 bp, 54 predicted proteins | sample SoiMethybrSBSTD4_FD_75300 | JGI IMG/M metagenome (GOLD analysis project Ga0075425, IMG submission 75300) | Bulk soil microbial communities from a Populus tree surrounding site in Tennessee, USA - Soil MetaG P. TD hybrid SBSTD4 | ecosystem: Environmental > Terrestrial > Soil > Tree plantation...
CCTGAACTGAAGATGTTCGGCCTTCGGTTCTCCAACGTCATGCGGCCCGAGGACTATGCCGGCTTCGCCGACTTTCAGGACGATGCGGCGCTGCGCAAGTGGAACCTCTGGGGCTATATCGATGCTCGCGATGGAGCCCACGCGATTCGGCTAGCCCTGGAATCCGATCTCACCGGTTGTGAGATCTTCGTGATCGCGAACGCGGACACGGTCATGGAACGCAGCAACACCGATCTGTTGGCCGAATGCTTCCCGGACGTCGAGGTCCGGGGCGACATCGGACCCAATGACACGCTGCTCTCGATCGACAAGGCCCGCCGACTGCTCGGCTACCAGCCCCAGCACAGCTGGCGTGACGAAGTTGTAAGAACCGCTTGAGGCAGGAGGAAACGTGCGCGTCGTAGTGATAGGCGGCAGTGGCCACGTCGGTACCTTCCTTGTCCCGCGGCTGCTCCGTGCTGGACATGCGGTGAGCAATTTGAGCCGCGGTGCCCGGGCTCCCTATATCGATGATGATGCGTGGTCCGACGTCGAACAGGTAGCGGTGGACCGGGCGGCCGAGGATGCTGCCGGGACGTTCGGGAAACGGGTCGCCGAGCTTGAGGCCGACGTCGTGGTGGACATGATCTGCTTCACGCCTGACTCGGCGGCCGCGCTGGTTGAGGCGCTGCGCGGACACTGCGGACACCTCATCCATTGCGGGACCATCTGGCGCTACGGGTCGAGCGTCAAGCAACCGATGCGGGAGGACGACACGTCGCCGCCGTTCGGCGAGTACGGCACGCAAAAGGCCGCGATCGCCGACCTGCTGGCCGCCGAGACCGCATCCGGTGGCCTCATCACCACGGTGCTCCAGCCTGGGCATATCAGCGGTCCCGGTTGGATGCCGATCGGACCGCTGGGAAATCTGGATCCCGGCGTGTGGTACGCCATTTCGGCAGGTCAGGAGATTGCCGTTCCAGGGCTTGGGGCCGAGCTCATGCACCATGTGCACGCCGACGACGTCGCGCAGGCGTTCCAGCTAACCGTGGAGCACCGCGATGCGGCAGCAGGGGAGTCGTTCAATGTGGTCGCACCGTCAGCCTTGACGGCTCGCGGCTTCCTCGCGATAGCTGCCAGCTGGTTCGGTCAGACTTCCAGAACCCGGTCGGTGAGCTGGACCGAGTTTCGCTCAGGCACTACAGCGGAGTTCGCCGACTCCAGCTGGCAGCACCTATCTCGTAGCCAGTACGCCTCCATTGAGAAGGCACGCAGCCGTCTCGGCTACGCTCCCGCTTTCGAGCCGGAAGCAGCCGTTTTGGACGGCATCCGCTGGCTGATCGATCATGATCGACTTCCGGTTGCGAACCGGCTGGCCGTATAGATCACCGCTTGGGAAGTAGTACGACGGCCATCCGTCGCTCCGCCAGGTCAATCATCAGGATGAGGCAGTTTAAAGAAGTGACCAGGCCGCCGGAGGTTCCCGGCGGTGGATTCTGCACGTGTTCATCGCGGCTCAGCACGACGTTCCTGAGGAGCTTGCCGGCGCGGTACCGGTGCATGATCGCACGGGCGTGACTTGTGCTGTCGGCAATGTAGACACCAAGGAGCGCACGAAGATGGCTACCTCCTTTGCCAAGACAGCGCCCGGACACATCTATCGCCTGGATTCGACTAGCCGGATGATCATGATGGGCGAGCGTGATGTCATCGAACTGTGGGGGATCGGAAGGCGGACTGCAGCTCGACTCGGCGTTCATGGTGTCGGACAGTTGCACTGGCGAGGGCACTGATCCCTGGTCAGAACCAGTCATTTGGTTCATGACCGGCCTGCAGGATCCGTTCATGTGGCGAACCCCAGCATCGTCGCGTTTTGCTGCGCCTGAATGGCCAGCCGCATCACCTCAAAGGTGTGTCTTTGGGGACAGGCGGTTTCGGTGCGATTAGTCACGTCGTGCACGAGGTCGGGGTAATAGCTGAGCTCAACGTCCGAACAGTCGATGTACTCGGTTGTGGCACCATCGACCACGAAAAGGTGATCCTTGCCCGGGCGACCTGCCAGGTCGACGTACTTGCGGAGCTCGATGTAGCCCTCGGTGCCCAAGATCACTAGTCGGCCGTCTCCCCATGTCGGCAGGCCTTGCGGGGTGTACCAATCGACGCGGATGTAGCCGTGGGCACTTCCGGACCGCAAGATCGCTTCACCGAAATCCTGCATCTTCGGTGACTCGGGATGCGTGTAGTTGGCGACGCTGCTCGAGACCACTTCGGCATGTGCGGCGCCCGTAAACCACAAGAACTGGTCGATCTGGTGGCTCGCGATGTCGGTGATGATGCCGCCGGTACGGTCCTTGTCGTAAAACCATTCCGGACGTCCCTCACCGCCTGCGAGGTGGGCTCGGTCCCCCTCCCGGTGGGGTCCGAGTCCCAGAGTCTGTACGACCTGGCCAATTCGACCCTCTCGGACCAACTGTCCGGCTTTGATCGCGCACCGCACCTCGAACCGCTCAGAGAATGTGACTGACCAGAATCGACCCGACTGTGCGACCGCCTTCTCGATCTCATTGAGTTGATCGAGCGTGATACAGCCGGGCTTGTCGGCGACGACGTCCTTGCCGTTCGTCAGGGCCTCGATCGCGATCGCGGAGCGTTGATCGGGGACCGCGGCTGTGACAATTACATCGATCGATCGATCGTGGACCAAGCTCATCGGGTCGTCGACCCACGTCACGTCGGGCCAGCGCTGTCGTGACGCCTGTGCAACCGCAGCGGAGGGGTCCTCGGAGCTGAACCCAACGAGCTGGCAGCCCTGATCGAGCAGACCCTGGATCTGTCCGAAGGCGTGTGAATGGTCCAGGCCGACGGCGGCAAATCGAATTTCTTGACTGCTCTGGTCAGTTGTGGTCATAGGTGATCAATCCTTCTATCAGTGGGCTCGCATCTGGCCGGCATTGGGGCGTTCCCCCGTCGCCGAGTACCCGACTCGCGGATCACGCAACCAGGCAACGAGCGACTCGGCATCAGCTGGTGGACTCCGCATCACGTCGAACAGGACAGACTCCTGAGTCAGTTCGAAAACTCGGCACTGGTCGGAATTCGACCTCAACTGTGCGGAACTGAGGTCGAAAACTCCGCACTGGTCGGAAATTCGACACCCCTCGAGTGATCACAAAGACACAGGCTTGCCGGTCCGGGCCGACTCATAGACGCCGGTGATGATGGCAATCGCTTGCCGGTTCGTTTCAAGATCGACGCGCAACGGCTCCTCGCCGGCCAACGCGGCCAAGAAATTCTCATATTGGCGGCGGTGGGCGTCGACGGCGAGCTGACTTGGGTTACTGCCTGCCGTCTGAGCAGCGGCACCCGAGGCCTCGGGGTAGTCGGCGACCTGGTTGATTGCCGTGCCCGGCTGGCCGTACGCCCGCTCTTCGGCAGTTCCCTCGCGCGGCGTGAGATGAATGAACGTCAGCTTGTCGTTATCGATGATCACCGAGCCCCGGTCGCCGTGCACCTGAAGCCGGGCGCTGAGCCCCGGGTAGGCAGCGGTCGTGGCATGCAAAACACCGAGAGCACCGTTCTCGAACCGCACCACGCCGACGGCGACGTCTTCGACCTCAATCCGTTCGTGGGCGAGGGTGCCGGTGTAAGCGAACACCTCCACGGGACGGCCCAGTGCCGCCACGAGCAAGTCGACAGTGTGAACGCCCTGGTTCATCAACGCGCCGCCCCCGTCAAGCTCCCAGGTGCCTCGCCAGTCGCCGGAGTCGTAGTACGTCTGCCCCCGCCACCAGTCGATCGAGGCGATGCCGCTGGTCAGCCGGCCCAGCTCGCCCTTGCTGATAGCCGCAGCCGCCACCTCCGTCGCCGGGTCGAACCTGTGCTGCGAGATGACCGCGACCTGAGTGCCGGCGCGACGCTGGGCGGCGATGATCTCATCGGTCTTCGCCACCGTGATCTCGGCAGGCTTCTCGATGATCACGTGCTTGCCGGCCTCCAGGGCCTCGATAGCGACGTCGCCATGCCGGCCGGTGGGAGTGCATACCGACACCACGTCTACATCGAGTGCGGCCAGAGCCTTGGTCAGCGAGGTAAACGGCTTGCCGCCATGGGCGGCAGTCAGCTTCTCTGCGCGGTCAAGGTGAGTGTCGACCACCGCGACCAACTCGATCCGGTCGGCCAGTTCGCTGATCACCGCAGCGTGGATGGTTCCGATTACGCCAGCGCCGACAAGCGCCAGCCGGATTCGCTGCTCCGATTCGCTGACGGTGCTCATGCGTACACGATCCCTTCGCTGGTCAAGATGTCGGTCCGGAAAGAGTCCACATTGTCGTCGTACTTCTCCTCATTCATTCAGATAGGGCTTTACCAGTTGGAGATAACGCTCCGCCATCGTGTCCACGACCTCCGCTGGCGGCGCCGCCCATAGATCGGCGTTGAAGATCTCTACTTCGACGTCTCCGCGATATCCGGTCCGCGCGACCGAGCGGGTGAAGGCGTTGAAGTCAATGTGGCCATCGCCCATCATGCCGCGTGCCAGCAGGGTGTCCGCGGGCAGCGGGGTGATCCAGTCGCAGATCTGATAGCTGGCGATGCGTTGTCCCGCGCGCTGAATTTGCTCGGCAATCCCGGGCTCCCACCACAGGTGAAACGTGTCCACTACGACGCCGACATCGGCCGCGTCGAAGCGCTCGGCAATGTCCAATGCCTGTGCCAGCGTTGAGATCACTCCACGATCCGCGGCGTAGATCGGATTCATGGGCTCGATACCGAGATTGACACCTCGCTGATGCGCGTACGGGACCAATTGCTCGATCGCCGTCGCAGCGCGGTCGCGAGCAGCTTCAAGATCACGATCACCGGGCGGCAGTCCACCGGGAACAAGTACCAACGTTGCCGCGTTCAGCGCGACAGCCTCATCGATCGCCTCATGGTTTCGAACCTCGGCAGCCTCCGCCTCTCCCGGGTCCGCGGTCGTGAAGAATCCGCCGCGGCACAGCGATGAGACACGCAATCCCGACTCGGCAAGCAACCGGCATGCCTCATCGAGGCCGACTTCAGCAAGCTGTTCTCGCCAGATTCCAATTGCGCCGAGGCCAGCGTCGACGCAGCCCTTGATCGCCTCTGGCAGCGACCAGGAGGGGGTAGTCCGTTGGTTCAGGGACAGCCGGCTCAGCGCTGATTCGGCGGTCATCGAGTCACGCCGGCGGTCCCGAACAGCATGCCGAGGCGGTGCGCCGCAAGCTCAGGATCGGTCAGCAACTGCGCCTCATTGGCGAGATCGAACACCCGAGTCAGGTGGAGGATTGAGCGCGCCGACTGCAGACCGCCGACCATGATGAACCCGTCCTGGTGGCCGTTGAGCCAGGCCAGGAAGGCGATCCCCGTCTTGTAGTAGTACGTGGGCGATTCGAAGATGTGCCGGGACAGGGCCAGCGTCGGTGCAATCTCCCGGCGATATTCCTCGATGTCATCGGCATCCAGCGCGCTGAGCGCGGCCGAGGCTGCCGGTGCGATGGCGGCAAACGCGCCGAGCAGCGCGTCGGAATGGTGGACGCCGTCGCCCTCGATCAGTTCTGGATAGTTGAAGTCGTCACCGGTGTAGAGGCGCACGCCGGCTGGCAACGCGGCGCGCAGCTGCTGTTCATGATCGGCAGACAGCAGTGACACCTTCACGCCGTCGACCTTGATGCTGTGCTCGTTGATCAAATCGAGGAACGTACCGGTCGCTGTCGGGATGTCGGTCGAGCCCCAGTAGCCCGTCAACTGTGGGTCGAACATCTCGCCGAGCCAGTGCAAAATCACTGGCTGGGAGGCCTGAGCCAGGACCGCTGCATAGACCCGAAGGTAGTCCTCGGCGTTGCCAGCGATGGCCGCCAGCTGGCGGGAGGCCATCATGATCACCTGCGATCCTGCGCCTTCGACAAACTCGACTTGCTCGAGATAGGCGCGGGTCACCTCGTCCAAGCTCTGGGCGGGAGCAAGAAGATGATCAGTTCCTGCACCCGAGGCAATCCGAGCGCCGTGCTCACGTGCGACTGCTGCGCTGCGGCTGATCAACTCCTGGGTCGCAGCCCAGTCCAGACCCATGTTGCGCTGGGCAGTGTCCATGGCTTCGGCGACACCGAGGCCATAGCGAAACAGGTGACGCCGGAACGCCAGAGTGGCCTCCCAGTCAATGACGGCCGGTGCGCCGGGAACATTGTCCCCGCGTGGATCGGCGACCACGTGTGCGGCGGCGAAAGCGATGCGGCTCTGGAAAGGTTGAGGATGTTCTACCCAGGCTCGTGGCTCGCACAATTCGATCTCGCGCCAGCCGCCACCGGCTTCTGGAAGCGCAACGTTTGCAGTTGTCGTGGTCATGATGTGAACCAATCGATCTCGACCCGGCGACCCTCGGCCGAGGACGTCGCACCGGCGTCGGCCAGCTGCAAGCCGCGTACGCCGGCTGCGAGATCGTAGGAGTGTGGTCTGCCGTAGTCCACGTCGGATAGGAACTGCTCCCATTGGGCTCGGAACCCGTTGGTGAACTCAGCGTTGTCCGGGATCTGCTCCCACTGACTCCGGAAGTCCTCGGTGGTCGGCAGGTCGGGGTTCCACACCGGCATCGGCGTACGCACCCGAGGTTGGATACGGCACCCGAACAGGCCCGCCACCGCAGAACCGTACGTGCCATCCACCTGGAACTCGACCAACTCGCCACGATCCACGCGTACCGCCCACGAGGAGTTGATCTGGGCGATCACATCGTTCTCGAGTTCGAAGATCGCGTACGCGGCATCATCGGCGGTTGCCGCGTATTCCCGGCCCTGCTCGTCCCACCGTTCAGGAATGTGGGTAACTGCCTTGGCCGTCACTGTCTGCACCTTGCCGAACAGGTTTTCCAGCACATAATTCCAGTGCGGGAACATGTCCAGCATCATGCCGCCGCCGTCCTCGGCCCGGTAGTTCCAGCTCGGGCGCTGAGCGGGCAGCAGATCGCCCTCGAACACCCAGTAACCGAACTCCCCTCGTACGGAGAGAATGCGGCCGAAGAATCCGGAGTCGATCAGCCGCTTCAACTTCACCAGGCCGGGCAGGTAGAGCTTGTCGTGGACCACACCGTTGATCACGCCCGCATCTCGGGCGGCGGCGACCAGCTCAATGCCCTCCTGGACCGACTCGGCAATCGGCTTCTCGGTGTAGATGTGCTTGCCAGCGCCGATAGCCTTCAAGATCGACTTCTTACGCTCGGAAGTGACCTGCGCGTCGAAGTAGATCAAGGCTGACTGGTCGCTCAGCGCCTCGTCCAGGTTGGTCGTGAAGTCTGCGACACCGTGCTGGGCGGCGAGCGCAGCCAGCTTCTCGGCGTTGCGGCCGACCAAGATCGGCTCGACAGAAATCCGCTCGCCGTTGGGGAGTCCAACGCCGCCGTCGTCACGGATGGCCAAAACGGATCGGACCAGGTGTTGGCGATAGCCCATCCGGCCAGTTACCCCATTCATGATCACTCGAATTGTCCGCTGTGCCACGTCCGTCTCCTCGACAGTAATTAACTACGCTTAGAAAGCGCTTTCGCAATCGCTTTAGGTACTATACGATCGGCGGTATAGGGAGCACAACCCAAAGGAGCTCAGGAGCCATGGCTGCTGTGTCAGGGCAGGTGCTGTTGAGTGACGTGGCGGCTGCAGCGCGCGTGTCACTTGCCACTGCATCACGAGCCCTCAACGGCCAGGCTGGAGTTGGCGCCGAACTTGCCGAGCGGGTACGCGAGGTAGCGCGGAACCTCGGTTACGTGCCTAATCTCCACGCTCGGCAGTTGGCTGGCGGGACGACTTCCGTGATCGGCTTGATCGTCCATGAAATCGACGATCCATTCTTCACCGAGATCGCGGGGGGCATCGTACGTTCGGCTCTGGCGGAGAACCTCATGGTGCAGGTCTCGCACTCCGGCCGAGATCCAGAGCAAGAGCTCCAGGAGATCACCACCCTGGTAGTTCAGGACGTGGACGGCATCATCATTGCCGGATCTGGCTATGTCGATCCGGCAAGGGAAGCCCGTGCCAAGGAAGTGTTGCGAGCGTATCAACAGCGAGGCGGCCGAGTGTCTGTCATTGGGCGCCACCACCTGGCCGTCGATGCGGTCCTCCCCGACAACCAGAAAGTTGGGACTTTGGCCGCCCAACACCTCGTCGAATTCGGCCATCGCGATGTTTTGGTCGCCGCAGGCTCCGAGCAGTTGACCACCATCGCTGATCGTCTATCCGGCGTTCGTTCGGTATTTCGAAAGGCCGGCATTCAAGCCACGGTGGTGCACGACGATTTCACACTCGAGGGCGGGGCCCGAGTCGCCGCCCGCATTGACGAGCTGGCCACCCGTCCCAGCGCAATTCTGGCGCTCAGCGATCTGATGGCAATCGGCGTACTCCAGGAGCTGCGACGTCACGGTATGCGGGTTCCTGAAGACATCTCGGTCATGGGAATCGACGACATCAAGGTGGCGCAATCACTTGCACCGGCTTTGACCACAGTGGCAGTTCCGCTGACCGAGATGGGCGAAATCGCCTTCAGCATGCTGCGCAAGCCATCTGCAGCCAGACCGCGCCGACGTCTTGTCACGGCGCGGCTAGTTGTGAGGGACTCGACAGCGAGGGTATAGCTAGTCAAAAGCTAGGGCTTAGCAACTCCACAGCCTGCGTGTAACGGTTCAGAAATCTGGCACCGTTGACATTGACAGCTACCAAGAAAACGCTTACGCTCTGTCACGAAAACGCTTTCGCGTATTCAAGAAAGGGAGAATGATGGCTTTGAACCGAAGGCAGTTTCTCATTGGCGCCGGCGGGCTAGCCGCTGCCGCCACCACGATGGGGCTGAGCGCTTGCGCCCCAGGGGCTCCAAGTGGTGGATCTCAGGGTGGCGGAGAGCAGGGGGGCAAAACCGCGCTGGCTCTAGCCTGGTGGGGAAACCCGACGCGCAACAAGAACACTGAGGCCTTGATCCAGGCGTTCCAACAGGCCAGCCCGAACATAACGCTCAACGGTCAGCCCGGTGACTTCGCAAGTTACTGGGACAAGTTGGCCACCCAGACAGCGGGCGGTCAGGCCCCCGACATCATTCAGATGGATATGGCCTACATCTCTGAGTATGGCAACCGGGGCGCCCTTCTGGATCTTGGCAAGAACGGCGCCGACACGTCGAAGTTCGTCGAGGGCACGGTCGAGTCGGGCAAGATCAACGACCAACTGGTCGGGGTCAACGCCGGCATCAACACCGCGGTCATTGTTGCCAACCCGAAGATCTTCGAGAAGGCCAAGATGGACATGCCCGATGACAAAACCTGGACTTGGGACCAGCTGTCGGACGTGGCAGCCGAGGTCGCCAAAAAGGCCGGTATCCCGTTCGGGCTGGTCTACCTTTTCGGCGGGGACCCTATGTTCGGCGCTTACCTGCGCCAGAACGGCAAGGAACTGTTCACTGAAAAGGATGTGGGGTTTGAGCCAGCCGACGCCCAAGCCTGGTTCGACCTCATGATGAAGTTCCAAAAGGCGGGCGGCATTGGGACGCCGCAGCAGATCAGCGAAGAAGGCAGCCCCGGCGGTGGCAAGCCGATAGACCAAAGTGCCATCGTGCTGGGGAGAGGAGCTATGCAGTACCAGAACTCCAATCAGCTGGAAGCGCTCAACGCCGCGTCCGGAGAGTCGCTTAAACTGCTGCGCGCGCCGAGCCTGGCCGGTAAGGCAACCGAACGCAAAGCCTGGTACAAGGCGAGCATGCTGTGGTCGGCGTCGGCCAAGACCAAGAACCCAGAGGCCGCGGTCGCCTGGATCAACTGGTTTGCGAACACCAAAGAGGCCGTCGACATCGACAAGGCTGAGCGCGGGATCCCGCCGAACGCCGAACTGCAGGAGTACATCAAGCCCAAGCTCTCACCCGCACAACAACAGGTCGCGAAATTCATCGTCGATATCAAGCCCGAGCTGGCGAGTACGCCTATCGCTCCACCACCTGGCGGAGGCAAGTTAGCGGAAATCATGTTCCGGTATGAGAGCGACGTGCTGTTCGGCAAAGCGAGCACCGCGGAGGCCGCGCAGAAGTTTGTGGACGAGGTCAAGTCCAATCTGCAGGTCTGAGCCATGAGCGCCATCTCCGAGCTCTCGACCGTCCGTCGCGTCAAGGCCAAATCGCCGGAAGAGAAGCGGCTCCGGGCTAAAGAGGCCGCGCGGGACAACAAGGCCGGTTACCTGTTTCTACTGCCCTGGTTGATCGGCCTGGTGCTAATTGTGGCCGGGCCGTTGATTGCCTCGTTATACCTGTCGTTTACCAACTACAGCTTGATCCAGGCCCCTCGGTGGATTGGCCTGGAGAACTACGCCCGAATGCTCGACGATCCACGTCTGCACCAATCGCTCAAGGTGACGTTCATCTACGTGATCGTCGGCGTTCCGCTGCAACTAATCGCGGCCTTGGCTATCGCAATGCTGCTGAATGAAGGGATGAAGGGCCTCGCGTTCTATCGGTCCGTCTTTTATCTGCCGTCGATGCTCGGCGCCTCGGTGGCCATCGCACTGATCTGGCGGCAGATGTTCGAAAGTGACGGCCTGGTGAACCAAGTCCTGAGGGTGTTCGGAATCCCAGCCACGACAAGCTGGATCGCCGATCCGAAGTACGCGTTGTGGACCATCATCTTGTTGCACATTTGGACGTTCGGATCACCAATGGTGATCTTCTTGGCCGGTCTGCGGCAGATCCCCGGAATGTACTACGAGGCGGCGTCGGTCGACGGCGCAAGCCACTGGGCTCAGTTCAGGAAGATCACGCTACCGCTACTGTCTCCGATCATCTTCTTCAACCTCGTGCTGCAGATCATCAACGCCTTCCAGGCATTCACGCAGGCCTTCGTGGTGTCGAATGGAACTGGCGGGCCTTCCGACTCGACGCTGTTCTACACGGTGTACCTGTACCAGCGTGGCTTCGGACAGTTCCAGATGGGTTATGCCGCTGCCATGGCCTGGCTGCTAGTAGCGATCATTGCGGCCTTCACCGCAATCAACTTCTTCTTCTCAAAGTATTGGGTGTTCTACGGTGACTGATCTTCAGACAGAGGGCGGGGTGGCAACTCCCCTCGAGACAACAGCGCGACTGACCGGGCCGGCTCCCCAAGAAGCGATTCACCATGGTCCCACGTGGCGGGACCGCGTCCGGTCGGTGATCAAGCACATAGTGCTGATTGCGGCCAGTCTGATCATGATCTATCCACTGCTCTGGATGGTTGCCAGCTCCCTCAGGCCGACCGAGATCATCTTCCGCACTCCGGGCCTCTGGCTGAACGACCTATACATCCAGAACTACACCGAGGGTTGGTATGCACTGTCCTATCCCTTCGGCCAGTACATCATCAACTCCTTCATTGTGGTGGTCGGCGCCATCGCCGGTAACCTGTTCGCCTGCACGTTGGCCGCCTACGCATTCGCCCGGCTGAAGTTCCGGCTGAGGGGATTGTGGTTCTCGATCATGCTGTTGACGATCATGCTGCCTTTCCACGTCGTGATCGTGCCGCAGTACATCATTTTCAACAAGCTCGGCTTCGTGAACACGTTCGTGCCACTGATCTTGCCTAAGTTCTTGGCAACAGATGCGTTCTTCGTCTTCTTGATGGTCCAGTTCATCCGAGGCATTCCCAGAGAGCTAGACGAGGCGGCTCGGATCGACGGTTGTGGCCATTGGAAGATCTTTAGCAGGGTCATGCTTCCGCTGATGGGTCCGGCGATAGCCACAACGGCGATCTTCACGTTCATCTGGACCTGGAGCGATTTCTTCAGTCCGCTGATCTACCTGACCGAGCCCTATGCCTATACCGTCCCCGTCGCGCTGCGCTCGTTCCTGTCAGCAACGGAGGGCAGCAACTGGGGCCCGATGTTCGCTATGTCAGTCGTCACCTTGATTCCGCTGTTCCTCGTGTTCCTGTTCGGCCAGAGGTTCTTGGTACGAGGCATCGCAACAACCGGCGGAAAGTGACCTCGTCTGTGGGACCTCGCTATAGCGGGGTCCCACGTTTTTCAATTCCCGAAAGGCATTTCTGTGACTTCCCCTCGGCGCTATGTGGTGGTCGGAACTGGTCATCGCGTCCAGATGTATCTCGATGCGATGGCTGGCGAGCACCGCGACGACGCGGAGCTGGTGGGACTTGTCGAACCGAATCCCGGCAGGCTCGCGGTACATCTGGGCTGGCTGTCTCAAGCTGGTCTCGACGTCGACGGGATCATCACTGGCGATCCCGGCGCGCTCGAGAGGATCCTCAGCGAGACGCATGCGGACCGAGTGATTATCACCTCACCCGATTACACGCATGCCGAGCTGATCGTGCGTTCTCTGGATGCCGGGGCCGACGTGGTCGTCGAAAAACCATTGACGATCAATCCGGAGAGCACTCGTCTGATCGCCGAGGCGGTCGAACGTACCGGCCGACAGGTCGTTGTAACCCACAACTATCGCTATTCACCACGGAATTCCGCGCTCAAGGAGTTGATCAAGAGCGGCTCGATAGGCACTCCGCTGTCGATCACGTTCGAATGGGTACTCGACACCGCGCATGGTGCTGATTACTTCCGTCGCTGGCATCGGGACAAGGCCAACTCCGGTGGGCTGCTGATTCACAAGGCGTCGCACCACTTCGATCTTGTGAACTGGTGGCTCAGTGATTCTCCAGAGCAGGTGTACGCGCGTGGTGGAGTGAAGTTCTATGGATCGGAGAACGCTGCTGCACGCGGGATGGGAGACCGTTCTGAAAGAGGCACCCATGAAGGGGTACACAATCCCTGGGAACTTGACCTCCGCAGCGACTCACGGCTGCAGGCGCTGTATCTGGACAACGAGTCTTTCGACGGCTACCGCCGTGATCAGGACGTGTTCGGCCCAGGTGTGACAACCGAGGACAATTTGGCGGTGGTCGTCGACTATGGGCGAGGTGCGACGCTCAGCTATGCGCTCAATGCGCATTCGCCGTGGGAGGGTTATCGAATCGCCGTTAATGGGGACGAGGGAAGAGCCGAGCTGGAAGTGGTCGAACGGGCCGCGGTACTCATTGACGCGGACGGGAATGTGGTGATCGACCCGAGCGCGGTTCCGGAGTCGTCATCGCGGACCGGTGGCGAGCGGCTGACCTTGCAACGTCATTGGGAGGCAGCTCAGGACGTCAAGATCGAAGAGGGTACGGGAGCGCACGGCGGCGGCGACGCATTGCTGCTCAAGGACATCTTCCGCGGCCCGGGCGATGACTGGTTGGAACGACCTGCCGATTGGCTGGATGGAATCCGAGCGATCGCAGTGGGAATGGCAGGCAACGAGTCATTGCGTACCGGTCTGCCGGTCAAGATCACCGATCTTGATCTCGGTGTTGATCTTTCTCGTGAATGAGTCGACGGTCCTGCGAGCATCGGGTAGTAAGGGCACCGGTTCTGTCTGGACGACAAAGCGAGAACGGCCCCCAATGATGATGGTCGGCACAATCTGCTCGGCTGGCCGTTCGAGCGCGGGAGGAAGACAGAACCTCCAGTGCCCGAACGGGTGCGAGCAGGAAGGACAGAAATAATGACGTCCCTCCAGCTCGACCCTGACCGCGCTCTTCCGTTCCCGGCAGAGCAGCGGAGCATCGCCAGAGAAATCTATGACGCGACGAAGGATCTGCCTCTTGTCTGCATGCACGGACACGTGGAACCAGAGGTGTTCGCGGAGGATCCTCCGTTCGCCGACCCTGCGCAGCTGCTGATAGTTCCTGATCATTACGTGTTCCGCATGCTGGCATCGCAAGGCATCGAGCCTGCTCGCCTTGGAGTGCCGCGGTTCGATGGTGGCCCGGTCGAGGCCGACTCGCGGAAGATCTGGCACACCTTCTGCGAGAATTGGAAGCTCTTCCGCGGTACGCCTTCGCGCTATTGGCTGGAGCACGAGCTCGTCGAGGTCTTCGGCGTTGATCAAGTTCCTAGTGCCGAAACCGCGGATGCCATCTATGACAAGATCGCCGATTGCGTTGCCGACCCTGCTTTCCGCCCGCGAGAACTGCTTGATCGCTTCAATATCGAGGTCATCTCTACGACAGACTCGGCCACCTCGGACCTCCGCCACCATGTCAAGCTGGCCGCCGACGGTCTGAGCGAGCGCGTGTTTCCGACCTTCCGTCCCGATGCCGTTGCCTACCTCGATCGACCAAGCTGGCGGGCCGACATAGCAGAGCTGGGAGAGCTCACCGGTATCGATACGACGAGCTACCACGGCTTCCTGGACGCGCTGCGGTCACGTCGCGCCGCCTTTGTCGATGCGGGTGCCCGGGCCACCGATCATGGACATCTGCTGGCTGACACAACTCCCATAGATGCAAAAGAAGCCGGTGAGCTGTATGCCCGCATTCTCAGCGGGGCTGAGCCAACCGAGGACGAGGCCGACGCGTTCGCGGCAAACATGCTTTACCAGATGGCCGAGATGTCCTGCGAGGACGGCCTGGTCATGCAGATCCACCCCGGCGTGCTGCGGAACCACAACACCGCGATCTGGAATACGTATGGCGTGGACAAGGGCTACGACATTCCCATTCAGGTCGAGTTCACCCGGGCTCTTCGACCGATGCTGGACCGGTTTGGTACCGACCCTCGGTTCCGCGTCATCCTCTTCACCATCGACGAAACTGTCTACAGTCGCGAGCTGGCTCCGATCGCCGGTACCTACCCGTCAGTCCGATTGGGCGCCCCATGGTGGTTCCTGGATTCGCCCGAGGGCATGCGGCGGTTCCGCGAGTACGCCGTTGAGACCGCCGGTTTCTACAACACTTCTGGCTTCGTCGATGACACAAGGGCGTTCGCGTCGATTCCCGCTCGTCACGACCTCTATCGCCGCATCGATGCGGGCTTCCTGGCCCGTTTGGTCCTGGAGAATCGACTCGGCGTGGATGAGGCCGTTGAGACGGCGATCGACCTGGCGTACCAGCTGCCCAAGGAGTCCTATCGGGGTCCTTCTCCCTGATTTTGGATCACCAGTGACTCGAGATCGGCCGATTTGGGCCTTGGAGGGCTCAATCGCGATGCAAATCCAGGGACATTGGAAGATCAAGCTTCCGGTGCAGGATCCTTAACGCGCGTAGGCGGCGAATGGCGTCAGATGCTTGACAAAGTGGTCGGCGATGATCTTGTAGTGCTCCTCTTCGTGCTCATTCCACACCTGGTAGAGCCGTAGTCGGAACTCCTCCAAGATCGCTCCGTAGCCCACATGCAATACCTGCCGTGAGTCCACGCGGTCCATCAGCTGAGCCACCTCATCGTCGGTTGGATCTGTCGGGATCTTCGTCGGATCGCATGAGAGGTGGTAGCTCTTGCGGTTGGCCTCGAAGCTGTCGAGCGCAAGCGCCAGAACCTCTCGCATCAGGTCGGGATCGTTGTGCGCGATGACGCGCAGGGCTTCTGTCCAGCTGGTGCCTGCCGTCTTGAGATGCACCAAGCCGTTGGTCGCCTCTGCAATCAGGGGATAGGTAGAGAACTTGTCGGAGCCGGAGTGCAGGGACAGCTTGTACGGGCCGAGCGCCCGGGCGATCTGAGCATGGATCTCGAAATCACGCTGCAAGCCCTGGATGTCACCGATGTACTCGACACCCTTCTCGAATCGTCCGACAAACCGCGGTGCAAACGAGATGAAGTCCATTCCAAGACGCTGCAATTCGCTGACCACCACGATGTGCTCGGCCGGCTTCGTCGGATATTCCGTCTCGTCGACGGCGAACTCCACCTCGCAGTCGATGCCCTTCTCCATGAGGCGCCGGTACATGGCCATCGCATGCACCATGCCTGGGCCGTACTTCGCCATGGCCCGCAAGACCGATTCTTCGTCTAGCTCCACGGCCTCGCGCTCAAGATCAATACTGCGGCCGACGTAGGACTGCGTGAACGTCGCGAGGTCGGACTCCAGGCCGGCCCAGTCGAGCGCTTCGACCTTCTGGTGGATTACAGCAGAATCAGCGTGCTCGGCCTCGGGATCGACTTCCGCCTTGGGATCCAAGGTGTAGAACACGAAGCCTGCAGCCACAGTGTCGTCGACGTCCTTGGGCTGTTCCAGATGATCCGCGTCCCCGCCGACCGGCTTGGTCCAGCCGGCTTGGAAGGCACCCCAGGTCGCGTCGTCGAGCACATTGCGCGGTGTCCGATGGCAACGGCCCATTTCCCTGATGGACTGCTGTGCGAAGACCGGATTAATTGCCGCATCGACCGTCTTCAGCGCTCGTACGTGGCCAGGGGTCGCCAGCCCGAGCCGGTCGCCGAATCCTGCCGACGTGTGGAGTCCAAAGCGAGAGGGCTTGAGCCAGGACAGCGCGGACCGAAGCGCTAGAGCATTGTCCGGCGTCGTCTCGGCCACGAGACGTACCTCGCTACGGACTCGCGTTACGGTACCGACGAAGCCGCGGAAGGCCGACTCGTCATCCGCAACGGCCATCAGCCGTTTGGTGCCGTCAACTGATCGTTCGAGCCAGTAAGTCGCGCCACCATAGGAGACCTGAGACTCTGAATAGGCGCGCTCTCCGAGTAGATCGGCCGCGGACGGAGCTAACTCATCGGGTCGGACGGTCATGCTGTATCGTAACGTGCCACGAAAACGCTTTCTTCAACGCCCTTGAGGGACACTATGAACCTTTCCGCTGCAGCGTCGGGCACCACAGGCTCTCCTGCCCGCCTCATCCTGGTCGGCGTTCGGGGATTTGGAAAGGTCCACGCCGAGCGGATCGCTCGGCTCTCCGATCAAGGCCTCGTCGAACTGGTCGCGGCCGTCGATCCTGCAGTCGTCGCAGAGACCTCCACTATCTACGGCGTGCACCTGTACGCCGATCTCGCCGATGCGCTGTCAGCGGTTGGCCCGGTAGACGTCGTGATCATCGCCGCGCCGCTTGGTGAGCATTTCCGACTGGCGACCCTTGCCCTGGCTGCCGGCGCGGACGTCTACTTGGAGAAGCCCCCGGTAGCCTCCTTGGACGACTTCAGGTCGCTGTTGCAGGCCGAGCAGGAGTCGGGGCGGGTTGTCCAGGTCGGCTTCCAGAGCCTTGGGTCACATGCGCTTCAGTTGCTCAGCACAGATGCACTTGGGATCGGTCCGCCTGTCAAGGTCAGTGCCTTGGGCGCGTGGTCGCGCACCGTTGGGTACTGGACCCGTTCGGCGTGGGCCGGACGGCGGAGCTTGGATGGCCGGCCCGTCGTGGACGGTGTCGTCACCAATGCACTCGCCCACGCGGTGGTGACGGCCCTGGCGATTGTCGATTGCTGGCGGCTGGACGAGGTCGAGACTGTGGACACCGATCTTTACCGGGCCAATGCCATCGACAGCGATGACACCTCCGTGGTCCGGATCCGAACCAGGTCTGGCTTTGAGGTGACCTGTGCCCTCAGCCTCTCGGTGTCTGTGGAGCGGGAGCCTGTCGTCATCATCGAAGGAAAACGAGGCCGCGCTACCTTTTCCTACACTGCCGATCGACTGGAGATCGAGACAGCGGGCCGGGACCGTACCGAGGTCACCGGCCGCACAGATCTGGTCGAGAACCTCCTAGCCCACCGTCGTGAAGGAGCAGCACTCCTCGTACCGCTGGTCAACACCGGGGCGTTCATGCGAGTGCTGGCCGCGGTCGGGGACGCCGACGAGCCGGTCAGGATCGACCCACGAGCCGTCCAATGGCAAGGTGAAGATCAAGATCGTCGAGCGATGGTCGACGATGTCGAGCATTGGCTGGAGCAAGCAGCATCGACGGGACAGACCTTCGCCGAACTCAAGGTGCCCTGGGCGCATCGGGAACGGGACACAGTGCTGGTCCGGGCACAGCTTTCTGATACCAACGCGGCGGACTATCGGGACGGAGCCGGCACCATACCGACCTCAAGCCCCAGGCCGTACCTGCACCCGGTGCGGACGCCGGACGGCGTGGTCGTATCGGCGCACCATCCGGCCGATCATGACTGGCACAACGGGGTCGGCATCGCGATACCCGATGTGAATGGCAGTCACTTCTGGGGCGGTGGCACTTATGTCCGTGGGCAGGGTTACGTGCTGCTTGACAATCATGGCGTGATCACAGGTGAGCCACCGAAATTGGATGATGATCAATTCACTCAAGACCTGCAGTGGATCGGGCATGACGGGTCGGTGCACCTCCATGAGGTGCGCTCGATCGGCTGGACTCCTCTTAGTGATCAGGCATGGAAGTTGATCTTCGAATCCGCCCTGAACGCCGATGGCGGTGCAGAGATCAACTCGCCTGGCAGCAAGGGTCGAGTCGGGGGTGGCTACGGCGGTTTTTTCTGGCGATTCCCAGCGTGCGGCAACGTTGAGCTGTTCACCGCTGAGCGTCGAGGTGAGGATGACGTCCACGGCAGCGTGGCGCCCTGGGTGGCATGGATCGCTGACTTCACGGCCGGGCCGGGAGTTAGTGGGCCGGCCACCATCGTCGTTTCCGCTCCAGAGGCGGCCGAGGCAGGGGAACCGTGGTTCGTGCGGGTACGCGACTACCCAGGTCTCGGCTCAGCCCTCGCCTGGGACCGACCCAAGGTACTGACTCCCGGTGCCGTGCTGAGTCGCCGCTTCCAGGTAGCGATTGCCGACGGTCGACTCCCTGAGGCTGACGTCGGCGAGCTGCTGCAGCGCCTTTAAGAGCAGCAGAACGATGCGGGAGCTAGCGCTGTCCGACAGTCGTTGTCTCTACGGTCAGCGCTCGAGCCTGGTCGCTGAGCGAGAAGCCGAGTCCGGGCCGTGCCGGTACGTGCATTCGACCGTCGGCGATTCGTAGCCGCTCGTTGAACAGCGGCTCCAGCCATTCGAAGTGCTCGACCCATGCCTCCAGCGGGTACGCCGCCGACAGGTGCACATGGATCTCCATCGCAAAGTGCGGTGCAAGCTTGAGCGCAGCTTCCTCACCCAAGGTCATGATCCGCAAGAACTGAGTGATACCGCCGACCCGGGCCGCATCCGGCTGAATGAAATCCACCGAGCGTCGATCAATGAGAAGGCGATGCTCCGCCGTGCTGGTGAGCATTTCACCGGTGGCGATCGCGGTATCCAGCTTGTCGGCGAGCATCGCATGCCCTTCGGCGTCGTAACAGTCAAGGGGCTCCTCGATCCAGGTGAGCTGGAAGCTTTCGAGCTGCCGGCCGACTCGCAGCGCGGTGACGCGATCCCATTGCTGGTTGGCATCGACCATTAAGTCGACGTCGCCGTTGAGCGCGGAACGCACCGTCTCCACCCGGTCCAGGTCGATCCGTGCGTCGGGCTGTCCGACTTTGATCTTGACCCCGCCGATCCCTCGCTGGATCGAGGCGTGGGCGTTGTCGATGATCTCCTCGATGGAGGAGGACAGGAAGCCTCCAGAGGTGTTGTAACAGGCCACCGAATCTCGATGCGCACCGAATAGCTTCGCCAGCGGAAGTCCGGCGCGCTTGGCCTTGAGATCCCACAGCGCGATATCGATCGCGGCGATGGCTTGGGTCGCCAGGCCACTGCGACCGACCGATGCGCCGGCCCAGATCAGCTTGGTCCAGATCCGCTGGATGTCATTGGGGTCCTCGCCGATCACCTCATTGGCGATCTCTTTGGCGTGGGCGTACTGCCCGCGGCCGCCGGCGCGCTTGGAGTAGCTGTAGCCGACACCTTCGTGCCCCTCAGCAGTAGTGATCTCGGCGAACAAGAAGGCGATCTCGGTCATCGGCCGCTGTCGACCGGTCAGTACTTTGGCATCGCTAATAGGGCGGTCGAGGGGCAAGAAGACCAGCGACAGGGTGAGCGCGGTGATCTTGTCCTGGCTCGCCTCACCGGGCTGCAGGGCCGCGAAGTATCGATCGGTAGCGGTGTTGGATTCCGTGGCCGCGGTATCTGTCATGACGAAGGCTCCTCTAGCGCGTTGATGCGTTCCGCGATCGTCTCGACAAGATCAGCATCGGGCGGGAGATCTGGGTCCCAGGTGCCGAGGACTCCTCGTACCGCTGAGGGGACGTCCGGATCGGCCGCCGCCGTTTGTGCGTCGCCTGCACCAGGGTCCTTGAGCGGTGCGCCGTAGCCCCGAAGATGCAGTATCCAGGCGGCAATGACGGTCGCGCAGCCGATCGGCATCCGGCCCGCGGCCCGTTCTGCGCGCAGTGTCGGAAGAATGCGAATCGGTAGCTTTCGGGAGCCGTCCGGTGCAATCTGACTTAGCTGGTGGCGTACTCGCGGGTTGCCGAATCGCTCGATCAGTGCCGACGTGTACGTCTCGGCGGCCTCAGTACCGAGAATCAGATTCCGCCCAGCTTCTGTCCAGAACTCTTCCACCCAGCTTCGGCACTCGGCGTCGCCGATTGCCTCGTCGATGGTGCTGTGCCCGCGGATGCTGCCGGCGTAGGCGAGTAGTGAATGTGAGCCGTTGAGCAGCCACAGCTTGCGTTGCTCGTACGGCGTGACGTCGTCGACTATCCGGGCGCCGGCTTCATGCCAAGCCGGCCGTCCGGCGCGGAACCTTCCGCTGATCACCCATTCGCTGAACGGCTCGGTTGGGACCGGGCTGGCATCCTCGTATCCCTGGGTGCGGGCTACCAACAGCCGGTCGTCTGTGCTCGTTGCCGGCGTAATGCGATCCACCATCGACGTCGCGAAGTCGACGTTTTCATCGATCCAGCCGAGCAGGCTTTTATCAACATCCGTTGCCAAGTCACGCACGACGGCGGCAGTCAACGGGCCGCTCTCAGGCAGATTGTCACAGGGCAAGATCGTGCTCGGTCCGGCGTCGGTCGATCTTCGAGCGAGAAGTCCGGCTACCAATTTGCCGGGGACTGAGCTCACCTGAGCCTCGGCGTCGCCGCGGAGGGCAGCGATGTCGGTCTGAACTGCCTCCTTTGTGCGATCCAAACGCCCGTCCGGCCCAGCCAGATACCCGACCTCGGTAACCGTGATGGTGACAACGGCAAGTTCGGAACGCCGAAGGTAGTTGAGATAAGCCTCATGATCGGTGCTCGGATGCACTGCGGCGAGCGATCCGATGACCCTGAAGTCGTCGCCAGCCGCGCTGCGAGTGATGAGCGTATAAAGGCCGTCCTGCGGGGCGAGTTGGTCAGCCATGTCAGGTCGACGGGCGGTGAATGCGGCGATACCCCAGTCGGCAGCATCGGGGGCGTTCGCGGTGTACCAGGCCTGATGAGCTCGGTGGAAGTTGCCGATGCCAATGTGAACCATGCGAACCGGCGGCGCTTTCGGCGTTCCGGGTAGCCCTCGACTTAGGCGAGGCAACTTCTGGTCAGGCACATCCTCATCCTCTCGGGAGGTCTCGTTCAACGACAAGCCAGGTGGCCCGGATCGAGCCGAATGCGTCAGGTAGGTGAGGATGTCGTGTGTGGCCCACTGATGCCGACTCGCTGATCACGTATCAGCAGCAGCTCGCCGGCGCCGCACCGCAGCAGGTGATCGTTGATCCCAGAACGATGATCATCGGCGGCTGCTGGGTGTGCTTTCCGCGCGGCCTCACCGGTCCCGGTACTGATCATGATCCAGCCTGGTGTGCGGCGGTGATCATGGTCGGAGGCAAGGTCATGGAGCAACAGATGATCAATGGCACGACGAGCGCTCCGTACGTCCCGGGCTTGATGGCCTTGCGGATTGGGCCGCTCCTGGACGACGCCGTGCGGGCGCTGTCCCACCGCCCCGACGTTTTGCTGTTGGACGCCACAGCGCGTGATCATCCGCGAAGGGCAGGGCTGGCGCTGCATCTTGGTGCCGAACTGGACATTCCAACAATCGGCGTTACCCACCGCCCGCTGGTCGCATCCGGCGAATGGCCGGGCGATCAGCGAGGTGACACCAGCGCCCTCCGGATCGACGAGTCAGTGGTTGCCTGCTGGTTACGGACCCAACCAGGCGTGCGTCCGCTGGCGGTGCATCCGGGCTGGCGGGTCGACTTGGCTACGGCGGTTGAGGTGGTCAGCTTTCTTACCAGACGCCGGCGTACCCCCGAGCCGTTGCGCCGTGCTCGCCAGCTGGCTCGCCGCACCCGTACCCAGCAGCAAATGCCGGAAGCTGGGTCCGAACAATGGGAGGGACACTGGACTCGTGAGTGGTGATCTTGAGACCGCGGTTCAGATATCTGCCGTCGGAGGGATCTTGGACGGCGACCTGGTTGTGCCTCCCCATGCGGCGGGTGTTGTCCTCTTCGCGCACGGCAGTGGCAGCAGCCGACACAGTCCTCGGAACCGGATGGTCGCGGAACGCCTGCACAAGGCGGGCTACGCAACTCTGCTTATGGACTTGCTGACATCCGAGGAGGATCAGATCGACAGTCGAACACGGAAATTCCGCTTCGACATCCCGCGCTTGGCGTCACGGTTGACCGGTGCCATTGGTTGGCTGAGCGATCACGCCGAAACCGCCCGGATGCCGTTGGCCTTATTCGGCGCCAGCACGGGCGCAGCGGCAGCCCTTGTTGCCGCTGCGGAAGTTCCTGATCATGTTCAGTTGGTGATCTCTCGAGGCGGTCGACCTGACCTCGCCGGAGACGCGCTCGAACGAGTTGGTACACCCACACTGCTCATCGTCGGTGCCCGCGACCTCGAGGTGCTGGATTTGAACAATGCTGCGGCCGCACGCCTGTCCGGACCGGTAGACATGGCCGTTGTACCAGGCGCGACCCATCTCTTCGAGGAGCCCGGTGCGTTGGACCGGGTCGTTGAGCTTGCCCTTGACGGTCTTCGCGCGCACATGGCTGTCTCGCCCAACCCAGCGGTAGATATGCGCGCTGAGCCGTGACTATATGCGCGCTGAGCTTGTCGAAGCGTGCCCTTCGACAGGCTCAGGGTGCATGGGGACAGGCGCCTTAGGTCGCCTGGGGCTGAGTCATTGCCTGCATCATTCCGAAGATGTTGCTCTCGGTGTCCTTGTAGTAGACCTGCCAGCCCACACCCGGCACCTCGGTCTTTCCGAGTGCCTCTACGCCGCCCAGCTTTCTGGCCTTGTCGATCATCTCGTCCACGTTTTCGACATCGACCGTGCAGACGTACGCGATCACCGGTGTGGGCTCCTGGGGGTCGGGGTTGGTGCCCATCCGACGCAGGATCGCTCCTTCAATCCCAGGAGGTTCAGTACCCGTGCTGACCAGCCAATAGTCCACTGGGCCGTCCCACTTGGTGATCTCCCAGCCGAAGAGTTGGCTGTAGAAGTTGGCGGCTCGCTCTGGGTCCTCGGCATGTATTTCGAAGTGCACTGGTCGTCTCATGCGTTCTCCCCCTTCTGGCTCCGGTTTCTTGTCTATCAGTAACGTGTCCGTCATTCGTCACCCGTTGGGAGGCCTTCATGCCGATTGAGCCCCGCGACATAGCCCAGCTGCGCAAGGTTGCCACCCGATCCATCAGCCCAGAGAACTTCGACGGCTCCAAAGGCGGAGGTGGGCGGGCAACTCAGGGCACTGGAGCCAACGCGGCGCGCGACCTTGGGCTGGGCTGGAAGGTCTCCCCATCGGTGGTCATCGGCTCTGGAAGTACCTTTCCCATGGCCACCATCGACGGCCCAGGCACCATAACCCACGTCTGGCTGACGACGGTCACCAACAACTGGCGGACCTTGGTACTGCGGGCGTACTGGGACCACGCCGAAGAGCCGGCAATCGAGGTGCCGCTCGGCGACTTCTTTGCCAGCGGCTGGGGCCGGTTCGCTCAGGTCAGTTCGAGCATGATCGCGGCCAACCCACATGGTGGCTTCAACTCATACTGGCCGATGCCGTTCCAGCGTCACTGCCAGCTGACGGTGGAGAACCTGGGCGATGCCAACGCAGAGCTGTACTACCAGGTGACCTACGAAACTGATCGTGATGTTGCTGGGCGCGGCTACCTCCATGCCCAGTACCGCCGCAGCAACCCGCTTCCTGCCCGAGATATGCACGTCCTCATCGACGGAGTCGCTGGTCAAGGCCACTACGTCGGCACCTACCTTGCATGGGGCAGCAACTCATCCGGCTGGTGGGGCGAGGGTGAGATCAAGTTCTACCTCGACGACGACAACGATTACCCGACGATTTGCGGCACCGGCACCGAGGACTACTTCGGAGGAGCCTGGTGCTTCGATGTCCCCGGTCGCGGCTACACCGAATACAACACGCTGTACTTAGGCATGCCCCAGGTAATCAGGCCCGACGGCTTCAATCAAAGCCAACAGCGATTTGGCCTATACCGCTGGCACATCCTCGACCCGATCCACTTCGCCACGAACCTGCGCGTTGAGATCCAGGCCCTGGGCTGGCAGTCGGGTGGCCGATACCTGCAGCTGCACGATGACATCGCCTCGACGGCGTTGTTCTATCTTGATCAGCCAAGCAGCAGCCGACCGGACTTCCCGGATGTCGATGCGCTGCAAATTGGTTGACTGCTGACGACCTAACTCGGCCGCAAAGCTATGGCCCCTTAATGACCGCCCATGTGTTGGCCGGCCATCTGCCGATTCATCTTGTCGAGTGCTTGTTGGGTCTTTTTCGAGAGACGACCGTTTTTGCTGACGTCGATGATGCCCATCATCCCGTTGTCCTCGTGAGCCACGATGTGGCAGTGGAAGACATAGGTACCAACAAAGCGGTTGAAGTGCATGCGAATCCGAACTTCACCCTTCACCGGTAGTGGCACCGTGTCCTGCTCGCTGAGGGACTGGACCGGTTTGCCATTGACGGCCATGACCATGAAGTCGTTCACGTGAATGTGGAACGGATGCTCCTCGCGGGCGACGTTCTTGATGATCCACTCCTCGGTCGTGCCTAGCTTGGCCACGAAGCTGACATGGGTTGCGTCGAATTGCTTGCCATTGATGTAGAACTGATTGGTCTTGGTGTTCTCGCTGAATACCAGGTGTCGGGTGCGGTCTACGTGGTCGGTTGCAAGCGGAGACGGCGGAGCCATAGAGGTTGGCCAGGCGACATCTGGAACCGGGTCGCCGCTGACCTGCACCGTCATAAGACGCCGCTGTGGGTAGTTGTCGCCATCAGGCCCGGTGGTGTACGGCAGCGTCTCGAGCGTGTGGGTCCCGGGCTCCGGCCACTTGACCAGTACGTCGTACCGCTTGCCGGGTGGAAGCACCAGCTCATCAGCGGTCCATACGTGCGCAACCGGATTGGCGTCCTGAGCGATCACCGTGAACTGACTGCCACTCAGCTTGAGCCGGTACCAGATGTCGGCACCGATGTTGGCGAGTCGAAGCATCTGGGTTTGGTTGGTCTGAACGGTAAGCACCGGATCCACCTGGCCGTTGACCGTACGGGTTGTCGGGGCACTGGAATCGATGTTCTTCGTCACAATGGCGTCATCTTTGACCTGCAGGTCCTTCAACGCCACGACCTGTTGCTGGATGGTCTGTAGCTCCGGTGGCAGGAGTTGTTCGAGCCCGTCGACAATGAGCACACCAGACAAGCCAGCGAAGATCTGCGGCTCAACCAGTCCGTGCAAGTGTGAGTGGTACCAGTACGTGCCGGGCTCGATGTCGGGAGGAAGCTTCCAGACAACGTGGTTGAAGCTGTTACTTTTCATGACCCGCAAGACGTTGTCGGAGATGCCGATCGGTGACATGAACATCCCGTGGCCGTGCAGATTGGTCGGCTCCCCGAGACGATTCGTCAGGTCGATGCGGACTGTATCGCCAGGATGGACGCGCAGCGTCGGGCCGATGTAGTTGCCCTGATACGCATAGCCCTTGACCTTCGCACCGGCCACGGTGAAGGTCGTCGGCTCGACCGTGAACGCCGTACGCAGCTGCCGGTTTGCTGAGCGCAATTCGACCGGCGCCTGGAGCGGCTGGCGCTGTTCTGTGTGGAAGGTCGTCGGTACCTGCTCCTCGGCGGGATTGGTCGCGACCGGGATGAGCGACGGGCTTGGTGGACCGGCGGCGTCAGCCTTTGGCAGTGTGCGGACTGGGCTGATCACAACGCCACGATGAAGACCGCCAGGGCGGCGACAACCGAGGGGATAAGTAGCGCACGTGTTCGCATACGCCCGACCCGTTCCCGCCGACCGACGCTGATCAGCAGCTTCGCACCAATTTATCGTAGCCGTGCCTCGTCTGTCTCGCAGTGATTTTGCCGGCCACTCGTCTAAGCTGCTGATCATGCTTATTCTCGGACTCATTCTGTTCGGCATGTTGATCGGCGCCGGTGCGCAGTTGATCTTGGGCAAATCGGCAAAGGGCGTCGACTGGACGCTGGCCTTCGTGGCCGGACTGGCCGGGTCGTTCGTCGGCGGATTGCTGATCAGCCTGCTGTCAGGAGACGGGCTGGAGCTCCGGGCCAGCGGCCTCATCGGGTCGCTGGTCGGTGCGCTGCTCGTCACCGCAGGATGGCAGTGGTATCGCCGCCGCAGTAGGGCTTCTCACGCCTGACCGACGCTGACAACGTGGCTCGGCTGGAAGATCAAAAGATCATCCTGCCCGGGCTCGACGAGCGGCACGACCACCATCAAGATCACGATTCCGACAAACGGCCAACGTGAGCCGCGCGGTGGCTGCGCTTACCGTCTAATGGACCGAGTCACGATCTCACTCACGGCAAGCCGATGGCTGGGTCGCTGTGTTGCGGCAACATGAATGATCATTCATGATTAATTGATCATCCATGGCAGACCGACAGGGGACACACCGTGCTTGAACTATTGCTGATAGTGGGGCTTGGGATTGGCTTCTATGTACTGTCATTGAAGCTCAACCCGTACGTGAAGTGTTCGAGGTGCAAGAACTCACCAAAGAGAAAAGCCTGGGCGTTCAGCTACGCACACCATACCTGTCCCAAGTGCCAAGGCACCGGGCAACAGCTTCGCTTTGGCCGCCGACTTCTCTTCGGGCCTCCGATGAGCCCAGGGGATCGATGAAGCGGACGGATAGCTGATTCGATGGGTCCCCATCGGTTGTTGGCGCCAGCGAGGCGCCTACTTCGTCGCCAACAACCCTTGTGCCGGCCTTGATGACCGCCTGACTCTGATACACCCCAGTTAATTGAGCCAAGGAGCCGGAGCTGGCCGGCTCCCGGAACAGGCTCAGAAGGATGGCTATTACCAAAGAAACAAGGTAGAGGACGCTCATGCCGCCGATCACAATGGCAACGACGGCGGCCGCCGACCCGACGCGCCGATACGACCGGATGCCAAGCCACAAACCCACCGGACCACAAAGCACTGCTGCCAGGACGGCCAGATATCCGCTCCGACGCTCCTCGGCGGAAAGCGGAGTTTTCCGTCGTTCGGGGCGGGTAGTCGTGCCGCCGGGTTGATTCCGGGGACGTGGCTGCGTCTGCGGAGCGGTTTGGGGGCTGACGGTGTCCCATGGGTCCCAGGCTTCATCATCGGGCAGGTCATCAGTACCGGCCTGGGTGAAACGCGACGAGTCGGATGCCGAGGGGGCTGGTTCGGGAGCGCGCTCAGCCTTGGCCGTCCGCGGCCCACCGTGCTCGCGGAGCCAGGCATCATACGAAGCCCGATCGTTGACCAGTGCATCGCGCGCGTCGTTGACCAATTGGGCAAGCCGCGTCACACCTCCGGTATCAGAGTGCTGGCGCTTGATGGCCGATCGATAAGCCGCTTCAATCTCCTGCGCGGTTGCAGTCGGCTCGACGCCCAGGATTTCGTAGGCGCTGAGGCCGCCCAGGTGCGCGAAGTTCTTGGGCATGTCAGGAGCCGACGACGCGGTCCACTGCTAGACGATGGCAGATCAGATTCCAATGCGCATTGGCGGCGGTGTGACCAACTGGCACCTGCTGAGTGCCGATGGCTGCAGTCACGAAATGCCGTCCTGCTAGCACGAACATGTACATGTCGAGGCGGTTGGCGCGGCCTGAGTACCAGTATTCGCAGCGCTTGACCGGCCCTTTGGAGCTGAAAGGTGCCTGCAGCAGCTCCTGAGCTTTGGGGGGAAGATTCCCCAGCTGACCGGTTTCCCGCGACGACAGCCCGAGTTCAGTCGTCGCCTGCTGCACGAACGGTCCGGTCCGGGGTGCGACTTTGCCGACCGCTGCGTCGTGTCTGCCTGGTCGATGCTCGACGGCAATTGCCTTGTGAGAGCCCGGCACGAATTCGTACCGATCTAGTTCATACACTGACCGCCCGGTGGCGTCGATCCTTGGCTCGGCTATGCAGAGTGCCCGAGTGCCGAGGAGCACCGCACGCGGTCGATTCTCACTGGAGTATGGATCGGCTGACGCGAACCACTCGATGACATCCCCTGCCAGCTCGGCCAGGCGACTCTTAACCTTCGCCGACATGGCCGCCCAGCTCTCCTCTCGAGACGGATAACGATCATCCAGCGGCAAACCTGAGCCCCGATACGTCGAAGGACGTGGTCCGGTGCGTCGATTTGCGCGGACTGCCTCGCCCGACGGCGTGCGCTGCGTGGAAACAGAGCCGCCAGGCTGCGGAATGAGTCCCCTCGAAGGGTGACCTTCCTGGCTCATCGCATCTTCCTGTTAGGTATGTGACCCGTGGTACTAGATGCCAGGATCTCACGAGTCGGATTACCCGAACCACATGCGACGCAGGGCGGTCGACTGCGTGGTGATCACAGTGAACGGGTCACGATCTCGGTGACCTCGTCATCGTCGAGCTCGATGGGATTGGCTTGCATGCTGCTGGCTCGCTGAGCGGCCTCAACCACCTCCGCAATTTGATCATGATCGAGCCCGTAGGTTGCGAGTCCAGGAATCGACAGTGCGGCGGTCAGCTCTTGCAGCCAGGCGATCGCGTCCTCGGGTGTTGCCTCTGGTTGCCCGGTAAGCAGGATTGCGAGCTCAGTCATTCGCTGCAGGGCTGGATGATTCGAGGCTCGCCTGCGGAGTGCGCCGAGGTTGACATCCATCGCGGCGGCCAGAGCAGCAGCGCAGACGGCACCATGCGGTGCGGATAGCCGTGCTCCAGCCGCGGCAGCGAGGCCGTGAACCGCGCCGAGCCCGGCATTGGCCAGACATATGCCGCTGAACAGGCTGGCCATCGCAAGGTCCTCGCGTACGCCGGCATCTTCCATGCCCTCCTGGTACGCGCGGCGAAGTGATCGAGCCGAGCGACGGATTCCATCCCGGGCCAATGCATCAGTGAACGGGTTGGCGCGTCGCGACAGCAAGGGCTCAACGAGCTGGGAGAGCGCGTCCATGCCGCTGGCTGCGATTGTTGAGCTTGGGACGCCGACCAGCAAGTCCGGGTCGATCAAGGCAAGCTTCGGCAACAGCAGCGGGCTTCGCAGGCTCGCCTTCACTCCGCTGCCTGAGAGCACCGAGTTGCGGGTCACCTCGGAGCCTGTACCGGCAGTGGTCGGCACAGCGATGCAGGGCAGACCAGGCCTCTCGATCGGGCGGCCGGAACCGATGACCTCGAGGTGTTCCAGAGGGTCGGTGCCCGATGTGGCTAGTACGGCTGCGGCTTTGGCGATATCCAGAGCGCTGCCTCCACCGAGTCCGAGGACGGCATCGCAGCCAGTTTCCAAGATCAAGTCAACGCAGCCGCGTAGCCGCTCGATTGATGGTTCGGTCGCAACGCCGAACACAACGCTCGACAGGTCGGCTTCCTTCAGCGCCGACCGAATTGCATCTGCTCGAGAAGTCGTACGGCCCGTGACAACCATCACCCTGCGCACACCAAGATCGGCAAGCGCACTGGGCACCTCGCTGACCCTGCCGGCACCGAAACGGATGTCGCCAGGGACCGCGAGATTGAAGCGAACCACGCGCTACCAGTCCTCGTCCTCGGGAGAGGTGTTGATGTAGCGGGTCGCCTGGCGAGGCCGAGCCATCATCTGCGCCACGATGTCCCGCCACCGCTGATAGTGCCCGGTCTCCTTGTGTGCCGCGGCAGCCGCCTCGTCTCGGTAGATCTCGACGAGCACAACATGATTTGGGTCGTCGCGGTCGCTCAGGACGTCGAATCGCACTACGCCGTGCTCCTTACGACTTGCCATGGCGTTTTCCTCGGTCGCGGCGAGGAAGCCGACAAGCTGATCGGGGATGACCGCAATGTCCACATGGACGATGAGCAGGGTATTTGCCACGAATCGACCCTATTTGATCAGCTATCGCTCGGGAGTGACGGCTGGCTATGTCTGCGCCGGACGGCTCGATAGACGATGCCGAACGCGAAGACCACGGCACCGCCAATCACCGCGCTGAGCGGCAGAGTCACCACCAAGATCGCGCATCCGGCTACTCCGATGATCTGGAGGGCCCGAGGGAATCGGCGCTGCTCAGCGGATTGCGTGTACGCGGCCGCATTGGCGATCAGGTAGTAGAGCAGGACTCCGAGGGAGGAAAAACCGATCGCGCCTCGGAGGTCGGTGATCAAGATCAGGACGGACACTACTCCAGCCACGGCAATCTCGGCATAGTGCGGCACCTGATGACGTTCATGCACGGCGGCCAGCCAGCGCGGGAGATCATCGTGGCGTGCCATAGCGAGCGTCGTTCGGCTCACACCCGCGATCAAGGCAAGCAGTGCGCCCAGCGACGCAGCGGCCGCCCCGAGCCGTACCGGCACACTCGCCCATCCCCAACCCATCGCATCGACCGCCGCTGCGAGCGGTGCCGAACTGGCTGCGACGCCATTGGGGCCGAGAGCGATCAAGATCGATACACCAATGACGAGATAGATCAACACGACAATCGTCAGCGCCGTCAAGATCGCCCGCGGAATAGTGTGTTCGGGTTCACGTACCTCCTCGCCCATGGTCGCAATCCGTGCATATCCGGCGAACGCAAAGAAGAGCAGACCAGCGGATTGCAGGACGCCATACCAGCCGCCCGCGAGAAGATCCCACGATTGAAGCGATGCTGTCCCGTTCCAACCGCTGAATGAGGCAATGACGACGAGCACCAGTGTCATGATCACGATCACGACGATGATCTTGGTCACTGCTGCGGTCCGGGTGATCCCGTAGTAGTTCACCGCAGTCAAGATGATCACTGCAGCGACCGCTATCGGTCGCTGCCATGCTGGCGGGGCGACATAGGCGGCGAAGGTCATACCCATCGCCGCACAACTGGCGGTTTTCCCTACGACGAATCCCCAGCCGGCCAGATAGCCCCACCACGGCCCGAGTCGCTCCCGACCGTAGATATACGTTCCGCCGGAGGTTGGATATTCAGCGGCCAGCTGAGCGGAGGCGGTCGCGTTACAACAAGCCACCAGCGCTGCAATGGCAAGTCCGATCAACAAGCCGGCGCCCGCGGCGGCAGCGGCGGGCGAGAAGGCGGCGAACACGCCGGCGCCCAGCATCGAGCCCAGTCCGATGATCACGGCATCGAAGACGCCGAGCCTTCGCGCCAGTCCCGGCTGGGTCATGTCGGCCACTCGGCAACACTAGGACTGTGTCCGATTGCTCGGTCCGGGAGATTGACGCCGCTCTGGTGGCCAGGCTGATCAGGTCGCAATTTCCCCAGTGGTCGGGCTTGTCCGTCACTGCTGCGGAACCCAACGGCTGGGACAATCGGACCTTCCGTCTCGGCTCGAATCTGCTGGTGCGGCTGCCGAGCGCAAAATCGTACGCCGCGCAGGTACCCAAGGAGCATTGGTGGCTCCCGGTGCTTGCGCCGCAACTGCCGCTACCCATTCCTGTGCCCGTGGGGATGGGGGAGCCCGCCGAGGGCTATCCGTGGAATTGGTCGGTTTACCGCTGGCTGGATGGAGTGCCGGCCAGCACGGCAGCCATCGAGGACAAAACTGACTTGGCGCTGGCGCTTGCTGACTTCCTGGCCTGCTTGCAGCGTATTGATGCAACGGGTGGACCGGCGCCTGGCCCGCACAACTTCTTTCGCGGCGGACGATTGGAAACCTACGACGACGAGACACGCACGGCGATCGCCGCTGTGCGTGACCTGATCGACGCCGAGCTTGCGACCGCCGTGTGGGAAACGGGCATGGCGACGACCTGGCATGGACCGCCGGTCTGGGTTCATGGTGATGTCGCTGCGGGCAACCTGCTCGTCAGGGATGGTCAGCTGGTTGCGGTGATCGACTTCGGGAGTTCCGGCATCGGTGATCCGGCTTGCGACGTCACGATCGCATGGACATTTCTGTCGGGTGAGAGCCGGGACGCGTTCAGCACCGCGCTTCCGCTCGATGAGGCGACCTGGGCGCGTGGTCGTGGCTGGGCGCTCTGGAAGGCCTTGATCACCTACGCCGGCAACCGCGATTCCGACCCAGCCGTTGCCGCGGCGGCGCGGCGCGTGATCGACGACGTGCTTGCCGAGCACCAACGAACCCGCTAAAGGTTCATCTGTTCGCCGTCCCCACACTGGACACATCACCGAGTAAGTCGGTTGCGTAATCAGCAGCCGGGAATACGACGAACCACAAAGCCGCGTTGCTGGAGCGTGCGGATGATCTTCGGCAAGGCTGCGACGGTCTGGGAGCGGTCGCCGCCGCCGTCATGCATGAGCACAATGCTGCCGGCCCGTACGCTCGGCCCGGTGGCTGCTTTAACGATCTTGGCCGTGCCAGGACGGCTCCAATCCAAGGTGTCGATGGACCACAACACCTCACGCAAGCCTTGTTGCGCGATGATGCGCCGCACGCCCGGATTGGTGGCACCGTACGGCGGACGCATGCACCTGCCCCGCGGGCCGCGGGTCAGTTGGGAGCGGATTTCGCTGGGTTTCAACGCGGTCAGGTCCGGATGGTCGTAGGTGTGATTGCCGACGCTGCTGCCCTCGGCACGAACCTGTGCCGCCGCCCCGGGGTAATTGGCTTGGCGGAAGCCGAGCTCAAAAAAGGTGGCTGTGGAGTTGGTTGCTCGCAGGATCCTGAGGATGGCTGGCGTGTACTGGCTGGGTCCATCATCAAAAGTCAGGTAAACGGTGCCACCGCGCTTTGCCGACCGCTTGACGCTGGGCCGAGATCGCGATTTCTCAGAGCGGTCCGCCGTACTCCTGTCACTCGGCCGGAATTGGGATCGCTGCCTGATGTGAGGCTTAGTCGGTTTGCCGGTACGGGCGCGAGACTTCTGGAGAGCAGGCGGGGCCGGTTGTCGTGGTGCGTCCGCACGGGGCGGGTTCCCACTCTCGCTAGCCGCTGGTTGGTGCGCTGAGGGCCGTGGGGACCGCGACATGCCGGCAGCTGCGGTCGGCCCGCTGGCCTCGCCACTGGCCGCACTGCCGAATACCAGCACCAGCAAAGCCAGCAGTACGCCTATGAACGGTGTACGCAGTCGGCTCATGATGAGCAGACGTGATGATGAGACAAAGCCACGACCCCCGAGTCGGCGATGTCAACGCCGCTAATAATCCCTTCCTCAAATTACGTCGGGATCGCTAGAACGGCACGCATCGTGCCGGACTTTTCATCTAGCAAGATCACCCGGGTTCTTGGTATCCGTTCGGATAGACCACGGACTTGAGACTGTTCGGATCCTGGTCGCTCTCCAGTGCCTCGGCTGCGCCCTCAAGGCCGAAGCGACCCGTGACCAAAGAATCGAGATCGACCGCGCCGCTGGAAACCATATGAATGGCTGCCGGCCAGGTGTCGGTGTAGCGAAATATGCCGGTCACCGTGATCTCAAGGTTTTGGATGTGCTCTATGGGCAAGCTCATTTCGGATGAGCCAACGCCAACCAGTACGGCCGTGCCGGCCGGGCGTACGGCCTTGATGCCCGACATCACCGCCGGTGGTGCGCCGCTGGCGTCGACGAAGGCGTTGACATCAAGTCCGGCATTGGCGATGTCAGTCTCGCGTGGATCCAGTACCCGGGCCGCACCGTAGCGGAGCGCCCGTTCCCGGCGCTCCGGTACAAGATCAGTAACGATGATCTCCGCGGCGCCGAAGGCTCGTGCGGCCTGGGCACAGATGATTCCGATCGGTCCAGCGCCGGCGATCAAAATGCTGGATCCGGGCGCCACGCCAGCCTTACGCATCGTGGTCACAGCAACCGACAGCGGCTCCAGAAGCGCGGCGGCCTCATCCGACATGGAATCCGGCACTTTGTGGGCGAACTCGGTTCTGATCACGCAATACTGCGCGAACGCGCCGTCGATCGGTGGGGTGGCGTAGAACTCCATGTTCGGGCAGAGGTTGTAACGACCCGCGCGGCACTCGCGGCACTTTCGACAGTTCTTCTGCGGCTCGATCGCAACGCGCTCACCGATCCTGCTCTGCGGCACCTCCTCACCCACGGCGACAATGCGGCCAGAGAGCTCATGGCCGAGGATCAACGGATCCGTGACGACGAAGTTGCCGATCCGACCGTGCCGGTAATAGTGAGTGTCAGATCCACAAACCCCTACAGCGGCTACTTCGACCAGGACCTCATCGCTGGCCATGGGCGGTGTTGGGACCTGCTCGATGCTGAGTGTCTTGACGCCGGTAAGCACGCTGGCGCGCATGCGGTCGGGGATTGTGGTGGACGTTGCGGTGGCGGTCTGGGTCATGACAGTAGTTCCCTCTCTGGCTATCCACACATTCTGGTGACGTGGCGAGAGGCCTGGCTAGGCGATCCCTGGTTTTGCACCACCAGTGTGCTCCGAAGCGCCTCAATAGCGCCTTGCGGCTATGCAAGTGATGCGAAATCAGGGCGTCATCAGCGGCTGGTGTATCCGCCATCTATTGGCAGGGTTACGCCAGTGATCATGGACGCCGCGTCACTCAGCAAAAAGACGATCGGAGCGGCGATCTCGGCCTCGGTTGCCCAGCGTCCTAGGGGCATCTGCTCGAGAAATGGTCCGGCGATGTCCTCGCGCCCCCAGTACCAGGCCGACATCGGCGTCATCACCACGGTGGGATTCACGGCGTTGACCCGGATGTTGTACTTGCCGAGTTCCAGCGCAGAAACCCGCGTAATGCTGTCAAGCGCGGCCTTGGAAGCGCCGTACGAGATATGCCCAGATAGCGCCACCAGGCTTGCTTGACTCGACACGTTGACGATCGACCCGCCCTGTCCAAGACGGATCATCGAGCGGGACGCGTACTTGGTGACCAACAGGGCGCCGCGTGTGTTGATCGCTATGACCTCGTCGAAGACCGCAAGGTCGGTGTCCATCGGAGTAGCAATCTCGCCGCCAAAACCAGCACAATTGACAACACCGTAGAGATCAAGTCCCTCGAGTGCCTCACTCACGCTTTCTTCTGATTTCAGGTCAAACGTCAGCGTGCGTACGCCGGTCTCATTCGACAGGACGGTCAAGTCGTCTGTTGATCGCCCGCTGGCGATCACATCCGCTCCGGCAGCGATAAGTTGCCGGACAGTCTCCGCGCCAATCCCGCCGGTGGCACCAGTGACTAACACGGTTCTCTGGTTGAGGTCGATCACCGGTCCACTCTCTCAGTTCAGAGCGCACTACACTGACCTACCGCATGTTCAGGCCACTCTCACCCGTTCCAGATCATCCCGCGCTCGAGGAGGAGATCCTCAGCTGGTGGGAAGATCGTGGCGTCTTCGATCAGCTTCGTGAACGCAACCGCGGCGGACCAGTCTGGAGCTTCATCGACGGCCCGGTTACAGCGAATAAGACGCTCGGTGTCCATACCGCTTGGGGCCGCACGCTGAAGGACGTCTTCCAGCGTTACAAGGCGCTTCGCGGTTTTGATCAGCGGTACCAGAACGGCTTCGACTGCCAGGGTCTATGGATCGAGGTAGGCGTCGAGCGGGAGCTAGGCCTCAACTCGAAGCGCGAGATCGAGGAGTACGGGCTTGCGGAGTTCGCGCGCAAGTGCCGGGAAAAGGTCGCGGGGTCGGCGCAGGAGCTGATTCGCGGGTCGAAGCGCCTCGGACAGTGGATGGACTGGGGCAACGACTACTACACCTTCTCCGACACCAACATCTCTTACATCTGGCGTTTCCTGAAGATCGTTCACGAGCGGGGCTGGCTCTACCGTGGTCACCGCTCCACCGAGTGGTGCCCCCGCTGCGGGACCTCCATTTCGGCGCACGAGTTGGTCGGGAGCTACGAGGAGCGTACAGATCCCTCGCTTTTCGTTCGTTTCCCGTTGCTCGACCGGCCCGGCCAGTCGCTGGCGGTCTGGACGACTACGCCGTGGACGCTGCCGGCGAATGTCGCTGCCGCCGTGCACCCGGATAGGGAGTACGGCCTTCAGGAGGACGGCGAGTGGGTCGCGGTTGAGCGCTATCCCAAGGCGACATACGTCGAGCGCCGGCCCGGATCTGAGCTCGTCGGCTGGCGCTACGAGGGACCGTTTGATCACTTACCTGCGGCCGAGGGCCTTGAGCACCGCGTGATCGCATGGGACGAAGTCACGATGGATGAAGGCACCGGGCTGGTCCACATCGCGCCTGGCTGTGGTTCGGAGGACTTCGAGCTCTCCCGTGTATATGACTTGCCAGTGATTACGCCGGTGGATGAGGCCGGGCGCTTTTACGACCGGTTCGGCTGGCTGCACGGCCTCTCCACATCGGAGTCGGCCGAGCAGATCGCCACTGACCTCGCCGAGCGGGGCCGGTTGATAGCGGCCGACGAGTACGTGCACCGCTATCCATTCTGCTGGCGTTGCCACACCCCGCTCATCTTCCGGATCGCCGATGACTGGTTCATCTCCGTGGATGAAGTGCGGCCGAGACTTCTTCAGGCCAACGCGACCATCGAGTGGACGCCGGCGTACTTTTCCAAGCGGATGGACGACTGGCTGCGGAATATGGGCGACTGGAACATCTCTCGCCGCCGCTACTTCGGGCTCCCACTCCCCATCTATCCCTGCACGTGCGGCCATATCACCGTCGTAGGCTCCCGCGCCGAGCTTGCGGAGCTGGCGACGACCGGAATGGACCAGCTCTCCGAGCTGCACCGCCCGTGGATCGACGCGGTTGAGATACGCTGCCCGGCCTGCGGAACCGAAGGCGTCCAGCGGATTCCGGAGATCGGCGACGTCTGGCTCGACGCCGGGATCGTGCCGTTCTCAACGCTCGGCTGGGAGAACCCGGAGTGGATCGAGGCCGGTTACGGCAACGGGGCGGCCGAAGGACTCACTGGCGCGGACCTTCCCGATCACAGCTATTGGGAAACGTGGTTCCCGGCCCACTGGGTCTCCGAAATGCGGGAGCAGATCCGCCTCTGGTTCTATTCGCAGCTGTTCATGTCGGTCTGTCTGGTCGATAAGGCACCGTTCCGCTCCGTCCTGGGCTACGAAAAGATGCTGGACGAACATGGGCGTCCAATGCACGGATCCTGGGGCAACCTCATCGCAGCCGAGGAAGCGTTCGCCCGCATGGGCGCCGATGTGATGCGCTGGCAGTACTGCGATCAGCCACCTGACCGCGACCTGCACTTCGGCTACGGGCCGGCGCACGAGATCAAGCGCAAGCTCCTTACTTTCTGGAACTCAGTCGGGTTCCTTGTCCGGTACGCCAACATCGAGGGTTTCCGGCCGACGCTTGATGATCTTGCTTCTGGACCGGCTGGGATTGAGCTGCGCCCGCTTGATCGCTGGCTCCTTGCGCGGACTGACAAGCTCGTCGCCGACGTGGCGGGCGCGCTCGAGGAACAGCTCACCTATCGGGTGGTCGCCGCATTTGACGCCTTCGTCGACGATCTCTCCAACTGGTACATCCGCCGGTCACGGCGCCGCTTCTACTCCTACGACGACGCGGCATTTCGCACGCTGTGGTTTGCGGTCGTAACGGGCTTGCGGGTGATCTCCCCGGTTATGCCATTCCTGGCTGATCATCTTTGGCGGAACCTCGTGGCTGATGTCTGCGAGGGCGCGCCGGAGAGCGTCTTTCTAGCGGGCTGGCCGGAAGCGCGTGAACCTGATGATCAACTCCTCGCCGAGATTGCGGAGGTGCGCCGTATCGTCGAGCTTGGTCGCGAGGCGCGCAGCACGGCGCGAGTAAAGCTGCGGCAGCCGCTTCGACGGGTCTACGTACGCGGCGCGCGGCTCGCTGTCGATCATGCGGACGAGATCATAGAGGAGCTTCGGGTGGACGAGGTCGGATTCGACCAGGGACCCGTTGCCCGGGTCCGGCTGCTGCCCAACCTCCGGGTACTCGGCCCGCGCTTGGGGCCGAAAGTCCGCGAGATCAAGTCGGCGCTGGATCGCGGTGAGGTCGAGGAGCTTGGTGACGGGCGGGTACGCGTTGCCGGTGAGGAGCTTGAAGCCGATGAGGTGATTCGTGGCGAACGGGTCGAAATTGCTGGTTGGGCGATCGCCCACGACGTAACGCTCTCAGTCGCTATCGATACCGACATCGATCCGGACCTCGAACTCAGGGGTCGGGTGTATGAGCTCATCCATACCGTTAACACCATGCGTAAGGACGAGGGGCTGGAGCTGACCGACCGGATCGTGCTGACCATTCCCGACGGTGACGATCTATTGCGCCACTCGGATTGGATCAAGTCCGAGACGCTGGCCACTCACATTCAGCGCGGTGAAACCCTCGCCATCGCGAAGGCCTGAGACACTCTCTCCTAGCGACTATAGATTCAGGCATGGCCGAGTCCGCGTTCCCGAGCTAGGATCGCCGCCTCCGTACGACTTGCGACGTTGAGCTTAGTGAAGATCGACGAGGTGTTGTTGTTCACTGTCTTCAGCGAGAGTCCCAGCCGGTCGGCGATTGCGGAGTTGGACAGTCCCTGGGCGAGCAGTCGCAGCACGTCGTGCTCGCGTGGTGTCAGCTGCGGGAACGGATCCTCGTCCGTGGATGGCGCGCCGAGTCTGGCCAGCACTCGTTGCGCGACGGCGGGCCCGAAGATCGCCTGTCCGTCGGCGACCGCCGTTACTGCCCGGAGGATTTCCTCCTTGGTAGCGCCCTTCAGGAGATAACCGCGAGCGCCGGCGCGCATCGCCTTCGTCATGGTGATGTCGTCATCGCTCATCGTTAGCACGAGTACCGCGACCTCGGGTGCGACCCGATTGATCTCCGCTGTAGCACTGAACCCATCGGTATCTGGCATGGCGAGATCCATAATGATCACGTCCGGCTTCTCGATCACCGCCGCCTTGATCGCTTCGCGGCCGGTGGCTGCCTCACCGACTAGGTCGATGCTGGGATATTCGGCGAACAGCGCGCGTAGCCCGTCCCGGACTACTGGGTGATCATCTGCGACAAGAACCTTGATCATTAATTGACTCGCATCGGAAGTGTCGCGACCACTCGACCGCCCTCGGCGGTCGGACCCGCTTCGCAGGCACCGCCGATCTCCGATGCTCGGCTCTTGATCGAGGCGAGCCCTAGTCCCGAGGGCCAAGCCACCCTGGAAGTGCCGTTGTCAGTGATGATCATCTCGAGGGTGCGATCATTTGTTATCAGCTGTATCGAGGCCAGTTTGGCATCTGAGTGCCGCACGACGTTGGTCAACGCCTCCGCCGCGATGCGGTAGGCCGCCACCTCCACCGAGGAGGGCAGAGCGGGGAGCGATTCCGGCGCATCGATGATCACCTTGACCGGGCTGAACCGTCTGCCCTCCTCGCGCAGTGCCCCGACCAGTCCAAGCTCATCGAGCGCGGCTGGGCGCAGGCCGTACGCGAGCTGGCGTACGGCTTCCACCGACTGCCGCAGCTGATCAGCAAGCTCCGTCGCCAACAACTCAGCCCGCTCAGGCCGGTGCTGGGTAGCAAGGGCAATGCCGTCGGCCTTGAATGCCGCGCCAGTGAGCAGTGGCCCGAGACTGTCATGGAGTTCGCGACGCAGCCGTGTCCGTTCTTCCTCGGCGGCCTCGATGACCCGTTCCCGCGAGGCTTTCACATCCTCGGTGAGCGCTTGCGCATGCAGCACAATGGCCAGCGGAGCGGCCACAAGATCGATTACTCGCTGGTCGGAGCGAGAGAGCTGGCGTTCGCCGTGGCGTGGGCCGACGACCAGGTTTCCGATCGGTTCACTGTCGTAGGCCAGCGGCCAAGTTTGCATTGTGCCTGGACGTTCACCGCTTTCCACGAGGCCGCCGGTTCGCCGTTCAATGGCCACGTAGCTCAGCCGGAGTGTCTGGCGCAGCGCAGCTGTTACGCCACCAAGATCATCGCCAGCTAGCTGCTGACCCACCGCTGACATTGCGGCTACCGGGTCGCGGCGGGTGCCATAGATGGCACGGTCGACCAGCCGTTGCAGCCGTACTCGGACCGGATTGAATGCCAGCGCTATGGCAAGCGCAGCTATTACCGGCGCGCCAAGGCCTCGGAGGATGTGATCAAGCACTGCTACCAAGCCGACATAGACCGCGATGACCCCAGCAGTGAGCAGGGCGTAGAGAACCAGTCGGGAGACGACGATTCGGACGTCATAAAGACCGTGCCGCAGTACGGCAATGGTGACTGCGGCTGGGATCAGCGGAAAGCACAACAAAATCAGGATGTTCCGCCCGGTTGGGATGTCCCCAAACCACAAAGGCGCGTTGATGAAGATCACAAGAATGACCGCGGCCAACAGCCACAGCACCTGCTGGCGGACTGTCTCGGTGCCTCGGATGAACCGCACGACCAGGCTGGCGACCGAAGCCAACAAGATCAGCGGCGTCAGAGCCCCTGCAATGCGCTCCGTGACTGACCACCACGGCGCGAACAGAAGGGACGACGCGCCGTACTCCGGCGTGGGGCCAACGAACATATTGCCGAGCAACGCAACGCCCACTGTCAGCCAGCACAGCACTGTCCAACGTCGGCTCAAGGGTTTGCCGGTCGGGAATAATTGCAAGATCAACGGAAAGCAGCAGAAGACGCCCCACGACCAGGAGAACAGGTAGATCGTGACAACGACCGGCTGCGCGAACTGTGGCCAGTCGTGTTCAGCGCCGTAGATCAGTAGCGGAGTTGCAGCAGCGGTGAGTAGCGGTGCAATTCCTGCGATGAGGAAGAGCCAGCCGATCGGGTTGTCTGGTTTGGCGCGTGCGATCAAGAGGCCACATGGTGCAGCCGACAGCCCAATTGCCGTGTTGGTGATCAAGTAGTTGGACCAGGCCGTCTCGCTGTCGATTCCAAGTAGCAGCGCGCCTCCTATTGCGACTACACCCAGCGCGAGTGCAAACCCAAATAGCACGTACGCCAACACTGTGAGCCGTTTCGGCATGCCCTCATGATCCCGCCGGGAACTCCCGGTGACTAGGGAGTTGGCTCCCTAGCTACTCGGGCAGCTTCCCTCCTCATGCGGCAGGAATCCTCCTGCCAACCGAGTACCCGCGGCAGCACGCTGCAAGAGATCAGCTCATTCCCATTCGTCCAGGAGGCCACCATGTCAGTCGCTCAAGCCAGTCCCACCAAGATCAACAATGAAGGTATACCCGCGCACCGAGTGCGCGACGTGCGAACCTTCCAGCGTTACGCCGCCGCAGTCATCCTCCCCATTCCCGCCACATGTGTCGCCATCGGTCGGCTCTTTCAAACTGACGACACTGACACCCGCCGGGCGCTCGACCTGATCGCGGCAAATCCCGACCGTCAGTTCACCTTTGCGCTGCTCGGCTTCATTGGGCTGCTCACCGTTGTTCCTGCCTTCCTCGCCGCTGCCACGCTGTCGAGGCGTCGCCGACCGGTGCTCACGACTATCGCGCTCACGGTAAATCTCCTGGCCTATCTCGGTGCATTTGCGATGGGAGCACTCGACCACCTCTATTTGATTGGCGCATCACTACCACCGGAGCAACGCGACGTGGCTGCCATTGTGATCGACAAGATGTGGTCGGTAGGCGTGCCAGGGGTCAGTACGCTGCTCTTCGTCGTGGGCCACATCGTCGGGGCGATCTTGATGGGTCTTGCATTGCGAGGCAGCATTGCGACCGTGGGCTGGCTCGCCATGCTTCTCACGACGCCGATGCATGTGCTGGCCTTTGTTGTGCTACAACTGCCGGCTCTGGATATGGCCGCCTGGCTGCTGATGACGCTGGCCTTCGTGTGCTGCGCCGTCAAGATCATCAAGACACCGGATGACGAGTGGGACCTGCCGCCACTGGGCCTGCCAAGGGCGCAGGAATCTCGAGTCGTCCGCTGAAAATTGATTGCCACAGCATTGGGGTGGAGCCCTTGGCCCCACCCCTTGCTGCGCGCGCTTTGACGATCAGTTCGTCGGGATCTTGCAATCCGCGGGCGCGTTGGCCGGAATGGCGAGCGGTGCTGTCCCCGCTGGCGCCTCGAAGAATGTCGCGTAGAACACGGTCACCGCACTACCGGAGTTGTAGGCGGTATGCACGTGGCCATGTCCGGGATCGATGAACGCGGTTCCTGCAGGATAGCGACGGCTCGTGCAGCCCTCGGATGACACATAGGTCATCTCACCCTCGGCGATGGTGACGAATACCGGTCCTGAGTGCGTATGCCACGGGATCTGTGCCCCCGGCTGCACTGTGGCCTTGGTAGTCACAATGTGCGACGGGTCTGAGGCCTTGATCACGTTCGTCCCATGACCGTCTGTGACGCGAAGCTGCAATGAGGCTTGGTCGGTAAACGACGCTCTTGGCGTGAGAACCTCGACCGCAACCGGAGTCGGCGTCGGCTCAGCTTGGGCCTGTCCGCCATACAGGGCGATGCCACTCGCTGCAATGGCCAGCATAATGGCGCCATTTCTGATTTTTCTGAACATTTGTTTTTCTCCACTTCAAGCTTCTGATGTATTGGTCGAATTCTTTGCATGACCTTCTACGGAGGACGGGAGCGCACCCGAAACCGGGCTGTCGGCTCATCTTCTGCGATTACCAGCTGTGCCATGCAAGAAAGCTATAAGGCTTGCCTTTGCAGATCCTTTGCAGCTGATTTGGCCGAAACCTGCGGTACTTCAGCCAAAAAAGTGGTCAGCAACAACATGAACCTGGCGTCGATTCATGTTGTTGGTGACCAGTTTCGCGAAGGGGCCTGAACGGCTGCTCTGACTGTGGCGAGTTCGTTTTAGATCAAGGGCCAACCACGCGTTGGGGGGATATTGAGATTGAATCGGAATACGTTGAACGGATCATATTCATCTTTGACTGCCTGTAGCCGGGAGAAGACGGGTTCTGGGTAGTTGGCGCGTACGTTCTCTGTTCCACCTTCGCCAGTGAAGTTCACATACATGCGTCCTTCTCCGTAGCGTGACATTGCATCTCGGGCTGCTCGGGCCCAGGCAATATCGGGTGAGAGATCCGCACCGTCGGATCTGCGGGCGAGGCAATTGATGATGAACGGCGACGTGCGATAGGTGAATGCCGTGCTCCCGACGGGGACCCGCGCGACGGCTCCACCGAGCTGATGGATATGAAGCTCCGCTTGGACCGGCGGATCGGCGGCGGTCCTGTGATAGTCGGCGAGGTTATCGACAGCCTCGCCTGGCAGCCGGTCGAGAAACGTCGAGGTGAAGTAGTTGGCGGCGCCTGCTTCCCAAGCTGGGTCGACGAGTTGCTGAAGATCGACGTACGGAATGGGACCAAGCAGATCGACGATTGGCGTGCCGAGATTTCGCAAGGGTCTAACAATCTCTTCGCCATCTGCCTCATTTCCGGCCCAGCAGGCGGCGACTATGACCACCTTCTTGTTATGCCAGTCCTCGGGAATGAACGACGCTGGCGGAGCCGCCACAAGGGCCACCGTGGTGGTGAGTTCGTTAGGCATCTCGTCGAGCAGGTCACGCCAGCCGTCGAGAACTTGAGCCGCCTGTTCGCCGGGGTAGAAGATAGGGCCTCCGAGCACAACCGGACCTACGGGATGTAAAGCGAATTCGAATCTTGTGACGACGCCAAAGTTGCCGCCGCCGCCTCGCAGCGCCCAGAACAGCTCCGGATTCTCCGACTCCGAGGCATGGACCATCAATCCATCGGCGGTTACCAGCTCGACGGAGAGCAAGTTGTCACAGGCAAGCCCATATCTGCGCACCAAATGCCCGATGCCACCGCCCAGGGTGAATCCGCCGAGGCCTGTACTGGACACCAGTCCGCCGGTTGTCGCGAGTCCGTGCTGCTGGGTGGCCGCGTCGAAGATCTTCCACGTGGCACCGCCGCCGGCGAAGGCCCGGCGCCGCTCAAGATCAACTTCAACGTCGTTGAGCTGCGTGAGGTCGATCACGATTCCGTCGTCACAGGTGGCAAAGCCGGCAACACCATGGGCCCCTCCGCGTACCGCAATTGGCCGTCCCTCACTTCGGGCAAAGCGCACTGCTCGCGAAACATCCTCCGTAGAACGCGCTCCTACCACCAATGCCGGCCGCTTGTCGATGGCATGATTCCAGACCCGACGGGCCGCTTCGTAATCCGGATCGGCAGGACCCACCACAGAACCGGCCAGGCCGATTTCCAGTTCACGAACTGTCGCTTCACCGAGGACGCTTGTCATCATTACCCGCCTTCGCTTGGAGGCCTGGAGAAAGATTAGGAAGAGCCTCTTTGCAGATCCTTTGCACGGCGATGAGCCCGTGCCGCTCACCCAGCTGGCTAAACATCTTGTGGGCTTCCGATCGCGACCTACGGCAACCGTCCAAATCGCCGAGCTGTTGCCGCACGTGGCCTCGAAGGAAGTGCAGCCAACCAAGCGATCGATGTCCGCCGGGAATGGGAAAGGCCGACAGGGCACGATCGAGCCACACCAGCGCTGCAGGGAGGTCGGCCAAGATCAACTCCGATACGCCAAGGTTCACACTGGTGACCGAGATGCCCGCGATGTCGCCAGATTCCTCCATCATCGACACTGACTTGCGACCCAGGCTTCGAGCCTGCTCCGCCGCCCCAGCTGATGCTGCATTCAGCGCACGCCCGGCGAGCGATATGGCCAATGCCCGACGGTCGCGCAGGTTCCGCCGCAAGGCCTCTGATCGTTGCAGAAAACGGTCCGCCTCCTCGTATTGCGCTATCCAGCGCAAGGCGTGGCCCCGCTGTGACAACGCATACGCCTCGCCGTAGCGGTCATTCAGCTTCTGAAATCGCTCGAAAGCGTCATCAATGAGGATGAATGCAGCGTCAATGTTTCCGGCCAAACGTTCGTTCAACGCAATGGCCAGTCTGATGTGCCCAGCGGCTTGTTGAGCCCCCACGCGACGCCCGAATAGGACAGTTTCCTCAGCGAAGGGCAATGGTGGATACCGACGCTCATCAACCGCCCATCCCAGTGACATTGCAATGAAGAAAGGTGGCTCGTCATTAGGTACCCGTTCGAGAGCGTGAAGTGCAGCGTCAAACCGCGCATGGGCCGCCATTACTTCGCCTCGGCCTAACTCGAGGATGCCTGCGAGATGCTGCGCTGAAGCAGTCACCGCCGGAAATTCAGCGGCTACCAGCAGCGCCTCCTCGCCTTGAGTTTGCGCCAGTTCCCAATCACCGGCCATGAAAGTCAATAGCGCCCGTTGGTGATAGCCATGGGCTCGCTCTCTCGGATCGCCGTAATCGTTCAGGAGATCGACGATCTCCTGACCAATGGATGTCAATTCGGCTGACTTTGCTTGACGAATAAGCATTACCGACTTGGCGGCCAGTGCCCGTGCTCGGAGGGCGGACTTCTCCGGGCACGCATTCAGAGCAAGAGTCAGCCATCGTGCTCCCTCGGCAATCAGGCCGCGATTGACCCAGAAGCGCCAGGTCGAGGCCGTCAGGTGCAGCGCAAGGCTCGGATCCGTCGCGAGTGCGGTGCCCAAGGCGGCGCGCAGATTGTCATGCTCCCTGTCGAACCAGTCCGACGGCTCACCAACGACTGGATCGCCGCGATCCGGGTCATGAGCCGCGGCAGCCGCGGCGTACCACTCCAGGTGACGCTTACGAGAGGTCACTACTTCCTCAGCCTCACTGAGCCGAGCTTCGGCGTACTGCCGAACGACTTCAAGCAGTCGGTACCGCGTTCTCGAGGCTGCCGTTTCTGCCTGGACTAGTGACTTGTCGACCAGACGAGAGACAATGGAGATGATCATCTGGCTTGGCTGATCACAAACCCATGCGGCGGCCGCAAGATCAAATCCCCCGGCGAATACAGCCAGTCGCCGAAAGGTCCGCTGCTCCTCGACCTCGAGTAACCCGTGACTCCAGTCCAGTGTTGCCGCGAGCGTCTGTTGCCGATCGAGCCGCCCGCGTACTCGCTGTCCAAGGAGCGTTAGCGCATCTCCCAATCGATCGGCGAGCTCATTCACACTGAAGTGGGCGAGACGGGCGGCGGCCAGTTCGAGCCCGAGCGGTATGCCGTCGAGCCGGCGGCAGATCTCTGCCACGGGGGCCGCTGTCTTGGTGTTCAGTTTGAACGCCGGCACAGTGAGCCAAGCCCGCTCGACAAACAGCTGGACGGCTTCCAGATGGAAGAGCTCGCGAAGATCAAGATCAGTTCCGAGCTGCGGCAGCTCGAGCGATGGCACTCGATACATCAGCTCGCCCGGGATTACTAGGGGTTCCCTGCTCGTGGTGACGATATTGATCTTTGGGCATCGAGTGAGCAGCCGCTGAATGAGATCACTACAAGCGTCGATGAGGTGCTCACAGTTATCCATGATCAACAGCAGCGTGTGTGGGGCGAGCTGATCTGCAAGCGCTGCGGTTGGGTTAGGCCCAGCCGGAAGAGTGAGTCGCAGCGCCGCAGCGACCGTCGACGCAACGACCTGCTGATCTTGGATTCCAGCCAGCTCCACCAACCAGATTCCGTCGGGGAAGTCACCGCCGCCCGCCTGCCGCGCCAGTTCAAGAGCGAGCCGGCTCTTGCCGACGCCGCCCACGCCAGTCAAGGTGAGCAGTCGGGTCCGCCCCAAGCCTGCTGATAGCTCAGTGAGCAATCGACGGCGGCCGACGAAGCTGGTTGTCGATTCGGGCAGATTGTGGGGAATGCTTGCGGGCATCGGCCTGCCGGCGCTGAGCAATCGTCGATAGAGGGCTTTGGTTTCCGGTTCCGGCTCGGCCGCGTACGCCTCGTCGAGGGCATTGCGAAGCCGCTCGTACGCCTCGATCGCCTCCCATCGTTGACCGAGTCCGGCGAGCGCCTCAATCAATGCGCGGTGGAGATGTTCATCGTGTGGGCGGGCGGATGCGAGTGGCTCCAGAAGGGCGAGAGCGGCTTCGTATTCTCCCTCCTCAGACAGCCTCGAGCCGAGCAGTGTGGTGACTGAGGCGTGCGCCTCAGTGAGCCGGTCCCGATGCTCTTCTGCCCAATCGGCGTACTGATCTTCTGGAAGCAGCGGCCCAGTCCATAACGCGAGTGCTTCTTGCATTGCAGCGATTTCACTGCTGCTGCGCGCACTGGCGACTGCTCGTTCGAAGGCGTCGACATCGACGGTTAGTTTGCCGCCTGGGCAGAGCCGTAGCACCTCGTCACTGAGTGCGACCGACTCCGGACCCATCATCCGTCGGATGTAGTGGAGGAGCTGATGCAAGTTGTTTGATGCTGCTTGCGACTCAGCTTCGGGCCACAGCGTGTCGACGACGACATCGCGATGCACCCAGTGTCCGGGCGCGAGAGCGAGCAGCTTCACCAGCGTCTTTGCTTTTCGCAGCCGCCAATGATCGTCAACTAGCCGGTCTGCCACCCGGACAGAGAAACCACCCAGCAGCGAGACGTGGATCTCCGATGCAGGAGTGTTTTCCTCCACCGCCGCATTTTCCCGCGTTCCGGCCGAGAAGGAGAAGTAGTTTACGGCCGTGCGCCTCCTGCGGAGTTAGGTCACCTCTGCTGAAAAGTGGTCATGAACGACATGAATTGTTGACGAACTCACGTTGTTGATGACCACTTTCGCGAAGGGTCCCTACGGCAACCTTTCGCGACTGGGTCCTGCAGCAGCCTCAGCTCGCCACTCGAAGCAGCAGTGCCTCGCCCTGTCCGCCGCCGCCACACAACCCGGCTGCACCCAACCCGCCGCCACGGCGCTTGAGCTCTAGCGCAAGGTGCAAGGCGATGCGCGCTCCAGAGGCGCCCACCGGATGACCCATCGAGATTGCGCCGCCGTTGACGTTCACAATGTCTTCGCCGATCTCCAGCTCGCGCATCGACTGAATGGCCACCGACGCGAACGCCTCGTTGATCTCGAACAGGTCGACGTCGTTGGGGCTGAGATTCGCCCGGGACAACGCCTGGCTGATGGCGTTGGCAGGCTGGGAGAGCAGCGATGGGTCCGGCCCGGCCACGTTCCCGTGCGCGCCAACCTCCGCCAGGATCGGCGCACCCAACTCTTCGGCCTTTGCCCGCGACATCACGATCACCGCAGCAGCGCCATCGGAGATCTGCGACGAAGATCCGGCCGTCACCGTGCCGTCGGCGGCGAACGCCGGACGCAGCCTGGCCAGCGTTTCGGCTGTGGTGTCTGGTCGCACACCCTCGTCCTCGGTGACCATTACCGGGTCTCCCTTGCGCTGTGGCACAGCCACCGGCACGATCTCATCGTCAAACAGGCCGTTCTTGTGCGCCTCGGCGGCCCGGCCATGCGAGCTGGCAGAATACTGGTCCTGCTCGTCGCGGCTGATGCCGCGCAGTTTGGTGTAGGTCTCAGTCGCCGCGCCCATGCCAAGCTGGTCGAACGAGCAGAACAGTGCGTCATGTGCAGTGGAGTCGACGATTTCGGCGTTGCCGTACCGGTAGCCGCTCCGGGCCTTAGGCAGTAGGTACGGGCCCTGCGTCATCGACTCCATGCCGCCAGCCACAACCACGTCGAATTCACCGGCGCCTATCAACTGGTCGGCCGTAGCGATCGCGTTCAGCCCAGAGAGACATACCTTGTTCACCGTCACTGCTGGCACCGACATGGGAATCCCGGCTTTGACGGCGGCTTGCCGGGCGGTGATCTGCCCCGCGCCGGCTTGGATGACGTGGCCCATGATCACATACTCGACCTGGTCACCGGTGATTCCGGCCTTTTCCAAAGCCGCCTTGATGGCGAACCCGCCTAGCTCCATCGCCGAGAAGTCCTTCAGCGACCCGGCGAGCTTTCCAATTGGTGTCCTGGCACCTCCGACAATGACTGATCCCGGCATTTCGCATCTCCCTAGGTTTCTGGGGGCAGGTACTGGTCAGTTCTTCCAGGTATATCCTTCCAGGTCGGTTTTCACACGGCGAGGCTGGCCATCTTTCAGCAGATGATCATGATCATCGTCCTGGCGGCGGCAGTCTGGCCGCGTTCCGACGTGGTAGGCGAGGTCGAGGCGCTATTGTGCGATGCCGATGGTGAAGCTCCAGCGGCGGTCCTTCGGCGACCCGGACGATGTCCGTGAGATTCCGTATGGGCAGCTCGAGACGTACGACATGGGCGTGATCCGCATCGGCCGCTCGATCCTCCAGCCGGGGCGCTGGAGCGAGTCGGTCAAGCCGATCGCGCGAACCGAGCTGTGCGAATCCCACCACATCGGCATCTGCGTCTCCAGCAGCGCGCGCATCCGGATGCGCGAGGGTGCTGAGCTGCTGGTTCCAGGCCGGCCAGTTCTATGAGGTTCCGCCCGGCTGACGCATGGGTCGTAGGCGACGAGCCGTGGATCACGATCGACTGGGAGCCGAGTACGGCGTTCGCGCGTACTGAGGGCGGCGGTTTCGACCGAGTGGCGGCGACGCTCCTGGTAACCGACATCGTGGAGTCCACCGCCCACGCCCTGCAGCTTGGCGATGGTGCTTGGCGTGACCTGCTGACCCGGCACGATCAAGCGGTGAGGACCGTGTTGGACCGATTCCGCGGTCGCGAGGTCACCACGACCGGCGACGGGTTTGTGGCCCTGTTTGACGGCGCTGAGCGAGCCATCCATGCCGCTCATGAGATTGGTCGCGTAGCGTCCGGCATCGGCCTCGAGGTTCGGGCCGCGGTGCACACCGGTGAGGTTGAGCTCGAAGGTGGCAATGTCCGCGGCACGGCGATCCATATCGCGGCCAGAATTGTGGACCTGGCCGGGCCAGGCGAGGTCTATGCCTCATGGGCCACTCGAGAACTACTAGCGGACTCGCTAGTCGGCTTCACTGATCGCGGCCTGCGCGAGCTGAAGGGACTGTCGGAGGAACGCCGCGTCTACCTGGTCGAGCCGGACCCCTGAGCGATGTCAGCGTCCGACATGTGTCGTCCAGATTGCTGAGGTGTTGTCCGCCCTGCTGTGACGCGCCGCAATGGCGGAGAAGTGTCGGTGCCGAGCCACATATTGAAACTGTGTTCGAAAATGAGCTGGTGGAGCTGGATGCCGCGGCGACTTTGGCTGCTGCCGAGGCCAAACGAATATGCCTTGATCACCGCCGAGGTCCGCCGGTTGCACATTGCTGCTCAGTGGGCCGGACCTAAATGCTGGCGACGCGGTCACGGCGAGCCGGCTGCCCGGACCGAACGCCCGGTCCGGTTGGGCGGGGAGAGCACCCCGACCGTCGCCGCCTTCGCACCCGCTGAGCTGGGTTGTGTGCTACGCATGTCCGATGGCGCAGCCGCGAAGCTGATCGGCGATGCGTTGGATCTTCGGCACCGGCTGCCGCTGGTGTGGGCGGCCACTCAAACCGGACAGGTGCCGGCCTATCAGGCTCGAGACATTGCGAAGGCAACCCGACATTTATCGGCCGAGCATGCCGGAATCGTTGATCATCGCATCGCACCCATCCGCTGGGCGATTCGACGTGCGCGCAAGCGATCTGGCGCGCCGCAGTGAGCCCAGCCTCAGGCGAAGCAAGTGATCACCGACTGTCCTCGATCAGCCGGAAACCGACCTAGGTGCTCGCTGCCATGGTCGGCGCGACTCTGAGAGCATTTGCGGCGATAGTCAGCGCTGGGTTCAGCGCGGCCGAGGACGGGAAGAAGCTGCTGTCGACGACGAATAGGTTGCTAACGTCGTGGCTTCGGCAGTCTGGGTCAAGAACACTGATTGAGGGGTCCTTGCCGGCCACTGCTGTGCCGCACATATGGGAGTTGGTGGCAATGCCCATTCGCTCGCTGAGCACGATCGGATAGCCGGCCTTTCGCACCGTCTGGCTGATCCGCTTGACGAACTCCTGGTGGGGGACGAGGTTGTCCGGCTTCCAGCTGATCATGATCTTGTCGCCATCGACGGTGACCCGGTTGTCTGGCCGCGGCAGGTCTTCGGTACTGAGATAGATGTCCAGACTGCGGTCGGTGACCATCTTCAGTGCCCATAGTGGTGCCCAGGGGCGCGCCGCCTTGACCATCGGGGCCCGGAGCTTGCCCAGCATCTGCAGATTGCCCAGCGGGTACGGGGTCTCTGGTCCGGCTTCGTACCAGTCGTTGAGCCCGAGTGTCTTCTGCCACGCGGTGTCGTTGCGTCGTCTCGGATCCACAGCCAAAAAGAATGTGCTGTTGTGAACCATGTAGTTGCGGCCCAGCAGCCCGGAAGAGTTTCCGAGGCCGTTCGGGTGTTGGTCGCTGACCGAACGCAGGAGTAGCGCGGCGGAGTTGACAGCTCCACCTGACACAACGAAGGTCTTGGCCTCAATCCGTACCGTTCGATCGCCTACCTCTGTTTCGGCAAAGGTGATCGTGTGCCCGTCGGGGCTCGTGTGCAGCGTGCGGACGTATGCACCAAGCAGCAACCGCACCGTCGGCGACTCCAGAGCAGGTCGGACAGCACGATTTTCGGCGTCGCTCTTATTGCCGGTAGCTGAAGGGGAGCCGTCGGCGGTGGTATCGGCGATCCGGTCCGCAAGCGACGGTAGCTGCATCCCGCACGGCATGTGGAACGGATGCAAGCCCTGCAGGTACAGCATGTTGGCGAAGCGCTCGACGGCCGGCTCGTGAGGGAGTGGGGGATATGGGTAGTCGGTGGAATGCGGTGGTTCCGTCGGGTCCTCATCGACGGAGCCATGAACCTGGAACAGCTGTTCGGCTTGGCTGTAAGACGGTTCGAGGTCGTCATAGCTGAACGGCCATGCGGGCGAGACACCGTCGTGATGGGTGACTTCGGTGAAGTCGCTGCGGCGGAAGCGTGGCAGGCAGGCGCCGTACATCTTGGTGTTACCGCCCACCCAGTAGTAGACCCCCGGCTGGAAGGCCTGACCTGTGTTGACGTCATACCAGGGTCTTGAGGTGACATAGCGTCTTTTGATGAATACATGATCGGGCTGGCTGTTCTCCGGCTCTCTGGGTAGGAACTGGCCGCGTTCAACAATCAGCACATCCAGGCCGGTGTCCTTGAGCGCCCAAGCAAGGGTGCCGCCACCCATGCCAGAGCCGATGATCAACACGTCGGCCGTTAGAGTGTTCTGATCAGCTGTGACGAGTGCACCCTCGCGTAGCGATGGCGCTGGTGGTATCTGGTTCATAGCGGATTCCTCGCCTCGATGGTGCTGAGTAGGGCGTCGACCTCTTCACGCTGCGGCATGGCGGCCAGGTCGCCGCGGCGAGTCGTGGCAAGCGCACCGACGGCGGCACCTTGATCAACTCGTTCCTGCAGGCTGCCGCCGGTGAGGAACGCCGCGAGATAGCCGGCGGCAAAGCCATCACCTGCGCCCACGGTGTCGACGGGTGTGACCGCAAAGCGGCGAGAGCGGGCAGTCTTGTCGTCGGCTGTCCAGGCGTGGGCGCCCTCAGCACCCAATTTGATCACTACCTCACCAGCGCCCGCTTCTAGGTATGCCTTGGCGATGTGCTCTGGCTCATGGTGGTCAGTCAGTCGCCGAGCCTCGCCAAGACCTGGCATAACTAGGGTGGCGCGGGCTGCCGCGCTATTAATCACCGTCCGCATCTCTTTGGGATCGGGCCAGAGGTTCAACCGCAGGTTCGGGTCGAACGACACGCTCACTCCTGCGGCAATGGCGGCCTCGAGCAAGGTCAGGGCGGCCGCCCGAACCACTGGAGAAATGCCAAGCGTTATCCCGGTCAGGTGCAGATGATCGATTCCGTCGAAGGCAAGGACGTCGGCGGTCAACAGAGCATCAGCGTGCTGTGCGAATGCCGTCCGGTGACGAACCTGCAGCACCTCCGGATCACTCTCCGCTCCACCGGCTTTGAACATGAGCGCAGTAGCACCGGCCGCCCGGCGTACCAGCGGGATAATGCCGAGTTGATCAACAGCGTCGGCGAGATAGTCCCCGTGCGCGTCCTCACCCAACACGCTTGCCCAGGCTGCGCGGAGCCCAAGCCGGGTGAGGCCGACGGCGACATTGAGGTCCGCGCCACCGGGAAATCGGGTGAACTCGACCGCCGTCCGTAGGTTGTCCTCGACGCTGCCGTAGCCGACGAGGGCCTCGCCGAACGTGAGCACGGTCGGGGGAGACGTCACGACTGCGTCGTCTCGTCGATCACAGCGCGTACCGCGCGGCAGCGGCGACGGAGTGCGGAGAGGTCACCATCCTTGAGAGCGTCACCGAGCAATGGGCCGCCAATGCTCACTGCGGCCGCGCCGGCTGCCAGCCAGTCACGGGTGGCATCAAGATCGACTCCACCGGATGGTATGCCCTCAAGATCAGGAAAAGGTCCTCGGAGATGCTTCAGGTACCCGGCGCCGACCATTTCCGCGGGAAAGATCTTGACCGCGGTAGCACCGGCATCCCAGCCCGCGTTGAGTTCGGTCGGCGTCAGACCGCCCGGGAAGACTGCTATCTGACGCTGAACGGCGAGCCTGACCACCGGCAGGTTGATCGTTGGGGTGACCAGGTACTGCGCGCCGGAGTCCAGGGCCTGACGCGCCTCTGACTCAGCAAGAATGGTGCCAATGCCAACATCGGCGGAGTTGGCGTACCGCGTAACGAATTCAGGCAGGGCGTCGAGGAGGCCTGGAGTGGTCAGGGTCAACTCCAGGCTGAGGATGCCTTCCTCGACGAGTACGTCGCAGACGGATGTAAGAGCGGATACGTGCGGAGCGCGCAGCACCGCAATCACTTTGCTGGAGGTAAGCCGGTCGCTAAGCGGCGGCCTGTTGATCATTGCGGTCATCGCGTTTCACCACCCGCGTCAGAGTTTCGATGAAGAAGTACTCGCCCCACATCACGCTCTCGTCGACCCCGAGCTGCTTGGTCTCGTGGTACGACCCATGCTTGAGCACACCTTCCCAGTCGTCCTCGTAAGCGACGAACTCTGGCTCGCACAGTCGGGCGATGGTGGTCTCGGCACGTTCGTGGTACCGCTGAGCTTGATCATCGTCGGCGACCAGAGAGCCGAGCATGATCAACCCGCCGGCAGCGCAGGCGGCGGCCGAGGATTCCCAACGGCGTACGGGATTAGGCTCGTCGAAGTCGTTCGGCGGCACGGGATCCGGCCCCTCCGTGTGCTCGAGCCAATATTCAGCGTTCAGCTGGGCAGTGGCTAGCCAGTGGGGATTGCCGGTGAGGGCATACATGGAGGTGAAGCCGTACAGCGACCAGGCCAGGCCGCGCGCCCAGGAAGAGTCGTTGCGCCAACCTTGCTGACTGGTCTGGCGCAAGAATTCCCCGGTATCAAGATCGAAAATACCTTCATGGCTGATCGACCCATCGCCGCGTACCAGGTACTTCTGGGTCGTTTCACAGTGCTGCTCGGCGACGTTCAGGAGATGTTGATCACCCGTTTCCAGGCCTGCGACAGCGATGATGCCGACGTTCATCATGATGTCGATGAAATTGGAATCAGGCGCCAAGAATGATCGCAGGAACTTGCCCTTGGTGTTGAATCGGGTGGCCATGGTTTTGCCACCCTGAATGACAACCTGGCGGCGGACGTCTTCGCCGGTCATTTCCCACCACTTCTTCCAGGTCGGGCAAAGGACGAAACCAAGATCGTGAACCCGATCGTCGTATTGACGCTCCTCGACGAGCCTGCTGTAGTGCTCGGCGCGCGTCCTCCACTCCTCGCCAAGTCCGAGCTCATAGAAGAGCCACATTTGGCCGCCCAAGAAACCTTCACACCAGTTGGTCCAGGATTCCTTGCCATGCTTCCAGCGACCCTGATCGGTGTAGAGCGGGAAATAATCGGGATAGTCGCCAGCCAGCCGCGCCACCTTGCCAGCGGCGACGTCGAGAGCAGTGCTCGCAGCCTTCTCTGTCGCCTCCTTAAAAGGCAGGTTGCGGCATTCTTCGACTCGGCGGGAGGCCCAGTACATCGATCGTTACCTCACTTCTCACCGACGCCGCCGACCCAGGAAGCAGCCTGGGCGCCGGTGCGGATGATCGTGCTCTTGTGCTCGATGTATTCATCGATCGCTGTCCGGCCGAGTTCGCGGCCGAGGCCGGAGGCGCCGTAGCCGCCGAAGGAGATCTCCGGGAAGCCGTCCATGTAGCAGTTGACCCAGACGGTTCCGGCCTTGGTGGCCCGCGCATACCCAAGAGCGGTGTCAATACCACGACTCCAAACGCCGGCGCTAAGCCCGTACCCGGTCGCGTTGGTGATCTCTACCGCCTCGGCAAGATCGGCAAACTTCACCACCGACAGCACGGGCCCGAAGATCTCCTCCCGAGCAACACGGGCGGTCTTGGGTACGTGGGCAAGCACAGTGGGGGAGTAGTAGCGCCCGTGATCGGAATCGAGCTGGCTGCCGCCGAGCGCGACTGACGCGCCTTCGCTCTGGCCAAGATCAACATAGCCGCTGACCACACCGAGATGTTTCTCAGAGATCAACGCGCCGACCTTGGTGGTCTCCTGGAGCGGATCGCCAACCGCCACATCTTGGGCGCGCTCGACGACACGTTCGGTGAACTCGTCGACGACATCGGCATGGACGAGGAGCCGGGAGCCGGCATTGCAGCACTCTCCCTGGTTGAAATAGGCGCCGAAGACGACCTTTTCGAGCGCGGCGTCAAGATCAGCATCGGGGAAGATCACTTGCGGGTTCTTCCCGCCCAGCTCAAGACTGACCTTCTTCAGATCCTTGGCAGCCGCCTGAGCGACCATGCGTCCGACGCCGGTGGATCCGGTGAACGTCGTCATATGCGTGCCCGGATGGCTCGAGAGCCAGCCACCGACATCACCACCGCCGTGCACCAGGTTGACAACGCCGTTCGGCGCTCCCTCCTCGTGCAAGATCTGGACCAGCCGGGTCGTCGTGCCCGGTGTCATATCACTCGGCTTGACCACCGCCGTGCAGCCGACTGCAAGTGCGAATGGCAGTTTTTGCGAAACGATCAACAGCGGGAAGTTCCACGGTGTGATCACTCCGACGACTCCGATCGCCTCCTTGACCGTCACCGCCAAGTAGTTCGGACCAAGATGATTGTGGGCGTCCCCGTACGCGTGCTGGGCAAGGCTGGCTGCGTAGTACCAAATCCCTGCCGCGCTGGATACCTCGTCCCTGGCTTGCGAAATGGGCTTGCCGGACTCCAGCGTCTCAATTAGGGCGAGCTCGTCGAGTTCGGCTTCAATCCGGGCGGCAACGCGTCGCAGTAACGCAGCCCGCTCGGCACCTGAGGTTTGCGGCCAGTCACCGCTGTTGAAGGCCGTATGCGCTGCTCTGACAGCCGCGTCGACGTCGGCTTCACTCGCGCTGTGGTAGCTCGCAACCTGAATGTCATGTGCCGGACTGTCGCGCAGCACCTCCTCGCCGCCGCCTCCAACCTCGCGGCCGTCAATGATGTTCGGCCAGATGTTTGCAGCGATAGTGGCCGGTGGGGTGCTGGTGATCGTTGTCATGGCAGTGCTTTCGGTCGGTACTCGTTGTTGGTAGATGGATTCAGGTCCCGCGGTAATGCGGCTCGCGTCTCTCGGTGAAAGATGCGAAGCCTTCGTTCGCGTCCTCGGTGAAGGCGGTGGCGGCGGAGCTGACTTGTTCCACGGCTGCGAAGGCATCGCCGCCATCGATCGCCTGTTTGGCCATCTGGACCGCGATGGGCGCTCGTCCAGCGATCTTGACGGCCAAGGCGTGGGCAACCTTGGTCACCTGCGCCTTGGGAGCAAGCTGGTTGGCGACACCCCAGGCGAGGGCTTGCTGCGCAGTCAGCGGTTCGCCGGTGAAGATCAACTCCTTGGCGCGTCCAGCGCCGACAAGATCGCGGAGTCGACCAGTCCCGCCCCATCCGGGCAACGTGCCAATGCCGACCTCCGTCAGGCCGAGAGTCGCATCATCAGCGAGGATCCGCAGGTCGCACGCCAGGGCCAGCTCGAATCCGCCGCCGTACGCGTTGCCCGACACAGCCGCAATGGTCGGCTGCCGCAGGCAGGCGAGGAGATCGAACACTCGGTGCCCGAGACGGGTCCAGTGCGCCCACATGTCCAGCGGCTGCAACGCCTTGAAGCGCTTGATATCGGCACCGGCGCAGAATGAGCGATCACCGACTGCGGTGAGAAGTACGACTCGTGCGTCACGGTCCGAATCGAGGGCGATCAGGATCTGTTCAAGCTGCTCCAGCATCTCCGGAGTCAACGCATTGTGCTTGTGGGGCCGATCGAGGACGATCGTGCTGACCTCCCAGTTCGACTCAACTTGGACCCGCCCTACCTCCGGCTGCTCGTATTGGCTCATGTCGGGCCGTCGCTCGGGTCGGGCGGCGTCAGGCCATGCAGTACGTGGTGGGCGCCTTTCTCACCGATCATGGTCGAGGTCGCCATGGTGTTGCCACTGATCAACTTGGGCATGATCGATGCGTCGATCACTCGGAGGCCTTCCATGCCGCGGACTTTGAGCTCTTGATCGACCACGGCAAGATCATCGTCGCCCATCTTGCAGGAGCCCACCGGGTGATAGTCGGTCTTGGCCCACTGCTTGACGTAGTCGCGGATCTGCTTGTCGGTTTTGACATCTTCAGATGGCAGGAACTCCTTCAGGACGAAGGGCTGGTACGCCTTGCTTCGCACCATCTCTCGCCCCCAGCGGAACCCCTCCAGGGACTTTTGCCAGTCGTACGGATCGGTGAGGAACGCGGGATCGATCGCAGGCGGGTCATCCGGATTGCCGGTGTGGAGCGTGACCGAGCCGATACTCCGAGGTCGCAGATGGCAGGTGTTGATCGTCATGCCATGACCCTTGATCCGCATCCGGCCGTGATCGATGACGTACGCCGGCAGTGCGTGCATCTGGATATCGGGGGTTGCTACATCCGGGCCACTGCGTACAAACATGCCGGCCTCACAGACCGAAGCGGTGATCGGGCCCGTCTTGGTGGTGATGTATTGCAGACCGGCCAGCGCAGCCTTGTCGGGCCGGTCGGAGGCGTTGTAGCTGACCGGAGTGGTCACAGCGGTCAGATAGACGTCCATGTGGTCTTGCAGATTCTTGCCAACCCCTGGCAGATCATGCGTGACGGGAATGCCGAGTGCGCCTAGCTCATCGCCCGGGCCGATGCCGGATAGCAGCATCAGTCGCGGCGTATTGATCGCTCCGCCGCTCAAGATCAACTCGCGGTCGACTTGTACATGTTCAGGCTTCCCATTGATCAACATGTCGAGTCCGGCGACCCGACCGTTCCGCACGATGATCTTGCGACCCAGCGCCTGAGTGACAACAGTGAGGTTCTTCCGCGAGCGAATAGGCTTCAGGTATGCCGTAGCAGTGCTTTCGCGCCGTGCGTTCTTCTGGGTCACGTCGTACCAGCTGACGCCTTCCTGGGTAGCGCCATTGAAGTCAGCGATGAACGGAACACCAAGTTCCTGCGCGGCGCGGACGAAGGCCTTGCTCAGTGGGTTGTGCTGAACCTGCTCGGTGACATTCACCGCCCCAACGCTGCTGTGATATCGGTCGTTGAGGCGCTCATTGGCCTCGGCGCGCCGGAAGAACGGCAGCACCTGGTCATAGCCCCAGTGCTTGTTGCCGAGTTCGGCCCAGGCCTCGTAGTCCTCCCTTTGACCGCGGATGTAGATCATTGCGTTGATCGACGTGCTGCCGCCCAGCGTGCGACCCTGCGGATACCACATCTCCCGGTAATTCAGCTGCGGCTGCGGAACCGTGGAGAACTCCCAGTTGTAGCGCGGGCCGCTGAGCTTGGTAAATCCGACGGGCATGTGGACCAGTGGCGACCAGTCCTTACCGCCGGCTTCGAGGAGCAGCACGGTGGTATTGGGGTCGGCGGACAAGCGGCTGGCTACGGCGCAACCGGCTGCGCCGGCGCCGACGATCACGTAGTCATAGTGAGTGGCGGGCATGGTTGATTCCTTATCGGTGCGCGGTTGACTGTTGGGCGATCCGGGAGGGCTTGCGGGACAAGATCAGCCCCATCGGTTCCGGTCGGAACAATGCAGCGGACATGAGTCGCAGGTCTGGGCTGACCAGCAGTGGCACATCAGCCTTGTCGAGGATGTCTTTTTCAAGATCAGCTCCTGGTGCTATCTCGATCACCGTCAAGCCATCCTCAGTGAGCTCGATGACGCAGCGTTCGGTGACGTAGAGCACCTCTTGGTGGCGTGTGCGGCCCATGTCGCCAGAGAAGGAGATCTGCGCAACCGCTCGGACGAACTTCGGGATCGCACCATCGGAAATGATCTTGAGTTGACCATCTTCGATCTGAATGTCCTTCTTGCCCGCAGTGAAGTAGCCGGAGTAAACGATCTTCGGTGCACGCGTGATGATGTCATTGAAGCCGCCTATGCCGGCGGTAACGTGCGGCCGGGCAGGCAGCCAGGAGGCGTTGACGTCGCCCGCACCAGAGACTTCGAGGAACGACAGCATCGCCACGTCGAAACCACCACCTTGGAGTAGCGTGAACTGATCGGCGCTTTGCATCAAGGCCTGCGGATTCAGTGCGCAACCGAATGCGAACCCGGTTGCCGGAAAGCCGCCAACCGCACCCTGCTCGATGACCCAGGTGACATCATCGGCGTGGCCTTCCTCTAGCAGTACCCGTGGGACGGCTGCGGAGATTCCGAAGCCGAGATTGACGACTGCGTCGACCTGCAGCTCAGCCGCAGCTCGGCGCGCGATCACCTTCTCGAGGCCGAACTCGACCGGCTCGATGTCATCGAGGTCGCGATGTATCTCGCCGGACAGGGCCGGGTCATAGAGGGTCTGTGTCGTCTGCATCTGATCTGGGTCGACAACGATGGCATCGACGAGAATTCCGGGAACGCGAACGTCCTGAGTGGGCAGCTGCGTATCGGACAATCTCTTGACCTGGGCGATCACAATGCCGCCCTTGTTGTGGGCGGCGTAAGCCTGGTCAAGCGCCCCAAGGGTGCTGCATTCCTGCTCGTAGGACAGATTGCCGTGTGGGTCGGCGGTGGTGGCTCGAATAACTGCGACGTCGACCTCGACCGCTGGATAGAACAGATAGTCGTTGCCGCTGATCTTCATGAGCTGGACGAAGTCGTCGGTGACGGCGTTCATCTTGCCGCCTTCCAGCCGCGGGTCAGCGTACGTACCCAGCCCCACCTCTGTGAGAACGCCCGGCTGCCCAGTGGATGCTGCTCGGTGCATCTGGAACAGCACTCCGGACGGAATGTTGAGCGCCTGAACTTGATCAGTGTGTATCAATTCCCGGATCAACGGCGGATCCAGCTTCGAGCCGCCTGAAGGATAGGACCCGGCTAGCACGCGGCTGAGCTGGCCGGGACGGCATAGGTGGTCGATCCCTTTGATGCCGTACATGTCGCCGGCGGCGATGGGATGCAGAGTGGTCAGGTTTGCCGGAGAACCGGTCTGTTGGTAACGATGTCCGATCGCTTTCAGGACAGCTTCGGGGCAGCCCAGTCCAGAGGAGGAGGAGATGGTGATCACTGCGGAGTCGGTGATCAGCTGAGCGGCTTCTGTGCCGGTGAGAACAGGGACGGTTCGCATGGTTGTTGAATATCCTCCGACTTCTCGGTCAGGCGAGCAGTTCGGGACGAGGGCAACCACAGGTCTCCCGCGCCTCGAGCTTGACTGGAAACTCTTCGCGAACCGTGGCCTCGGTTGACCCAGCCGTCCGCTCCAGCACGAGTTGGGCGGCGCGGCGGCCGGTCTCTCGAGCCGGCACCGCAACGCTGCTGAGCGATGGCCGATTGAGCTCTGCGTCGTGTACGTCGTCGAAGCCGATCACGCGTATCTCGGATCCGACGCTGCGACCCATGTCGGAGATCGCATCGAGCACGCCGAACGCGACGACATCGCTGAAGCAGAGGATGCCATCCACATTGGGATCTTTGCCGAGCAGTTGCGTAGCGGCCTCCCGCGCCGGCGACCGCGCTGGCTCGCAGACCACCGAGTGATCAGAGTCGAGCTTGAGGCCTCGCTCACTGAGGAATTTCTCGACACCGCCGGCGCGCTCATCGCGGGCGGAGGAGTCGCTGTAGCCGCCAATGAAGGCGATACGACGGCAGCCGTGACTGTAGAGATGCTCCGCGGCCGCATATCCGCCCTCGTGGTTCTGGGCACCGACGTAATCGACGTCCATCCCATCCAGGCGGCGGGCCATCAACACCAGGGGTGTTCCCAACAGATCTGGCAGGTCATCAGGTGTCGTGCCGTGTGCAGGTATCAGCACAATGCCGTCCACGTTGCGTTCCACCAGCGACTTGATCAGCCGATGCTGCAGCTCGCCGTCTTCGCCGCTGACTGCCAGCAGCGGTACGGTCGCGCTGCTGGTCAGGACGTCCTGAACACCCGTCGCAAATTCAGCGAAGTACGGGTTTGTGATGTTGGTCAGCACCACACCAATGGCGTCGCTGTGCTGGGTGCGCAGGGATGCCGCGGCCCGGTTGTAGACATACCCGAGTTCGGTCATGGCTTGGCGGACCCGGTCACCAGTTTTCGCCGCGACCAGCGGACTGTCGTTGAGCACCAGGCTCACTGTGGCCCGCGAGACGCCGCAGTGCCGCGCCACGTCCATGAGCGTTACACGTGCCATCGGGTTTGCACACCTCGGTCTTAGATCGATCTAAAGATCGAATTAGATCGATCTAAATACACGTGGGCTCGAATGTCAAGTCACGCGACTGGTTGCTGGCGGGAGTTGCCACTCGCCTCAGCCATAGGTGCGACCAGTAGTCTGACCACGTGCGAGGCCCCTCGATCAGGGCGGCAACGCGGCGCACCAAGGCCACCGAGCAACAGGCCGAACTGATGCGCACCAGGGTCCGCCTGCTGGTCCAGTTGACCACCCGCCATGGGACGTACCGCCGCGGGTTGGTTCAGGCGGCCAAAAGCCTCACGCCGGAGGAAGCCGCAGTTCTGGCAGACCTCGAGGCGCATGGTTTAGACGTCAATCAGCTCCGCGATGTGTTGTGGGGTGGCCACGTCCTCGTCGACAATCCGGACCTCTATGAGCGCTGGAGGTTCCCCAAGGTGACTCGGGAGCGACTGTCGAGTCATCACCGCACGGTGGACAAGCAGATGTATCCGGACCTGGGCATGCATGGGCCGCTGGTACGCGAAAAGCTGCATGGGCGTACGGCGACTGGAACGTGGGTGCAGCTGGAGAAGACCCCGGCGGCATTCGGAGCTGGGCACCGGCTGCCGACCTGGAATGACGTTGAGCACTTGGCTGACTACGTCGTCTATCGCATCACCAAGCGCAATGTTGGGCCGTGGGGTCTTTCGTCGGCCACCGAGCGCCGTCCGATCTACCTCTCACCCCAGCTGAGCACTACGGTGCCGCTACCGGAGGGCACGACGCGGCTTCTCACCAAGACATTGTTCCGATTGGACTCTGAGGATCAGACTGAGGCCGCGGGTGGTACGCAATCCGATCTTGTCCCCAGGTTCCTCGGACCGCTGCGGGAGGACCCTCTGGTCGAGCTGGTACCGGCGTCTCGGCGGGGTCGAGGCCGAGGACTCTTTGGTAACTCGCAGGTGTGGGTGACCGAGACAGCAGGGGCAACGGCGCGCCGGCTGCTCTCCGGTGGCGGCAAGTCGGGCGGTTGGACGTTGCCGAAGGTGCTTGCTGCACGACCGATTGAGGCGCCTGTTGGTGATCGACGGCTACGTCTGGCCGTACGCGTTCCAGCTACCCCGGAGAAGGCGTCATGACTGAAACAGAATCAGATGTCGGCGTACCGCCGGGCTTGATCGACGCTGTGCTTCACCTTGTCAGCACCGGACCCGTGCCGCTGGGTGGCTACAGTCTGGCCGAGATGGTGGCGGTTGATGCGGTCGTCGACTTCCTCGACGAGATGCCTTCCGAAGAAGAGGTTGGTGAGGCCGTACGCTCGCTGGCTGCGCGCCAGCTCCTGGTCGCTTTGCCCGGGACCGAGCGCCTACAGGTCCGTGGTGACCTGGGCATTGCCGTGGTCTTCCAGCAACTTGCCCGGTCGGTCATCGACGCACGCGTGACCGGCACCGAGCCAGGCAAGCCGTGGCGCACCTTGCTGCTGCCGCAATCCGACGGAGTCGCCCTCGAGGTTCTCATTGACGCATTGGGCGTACACGAGCTCTCGCTTCGCGACGTCGACGATGCTCTACGCCGACTGCGCGAACGACTCCCGGACGGTAGTCCGGTCCGCGACCCTATCCACGCGGATGCCGCACTTGCCACGGCAGAGCGAAGTGCGCTGATAACGGTGACGCGGTACTCCACGTCCGGCAGCACTGAGACCGCCGAGCTAAGCGCTGACATCGTTCTCGCCGAGCAGGACGGTCGGCTATACGTCTTCACGCGGGATCCAGCGGATCCAGAGCGGCTGGTCTCTCAAGGGCTCAACGACGATGAAGTCATTGAGCTGGTACGAAGCCTTGGTCTACCTCAGGCCGATCACGGTCGAGACACTCAAACAGCGGAGAGCGCTCCGGGACGCCTCACGAAGATTCGCGGCACGATCATGAGGCGCCTGCGCCGAGAGCATCCGACGGCCGACAAGTCAGTTCAGTAATTCGTGCACCTTGCCCAGTTCGGGATGTCCCTCCTCCACGAATCTGGCAAGGTCGGCCTGAAGGTAGCGCAGTTCTGCGATGCCGGTATCACGGTGACCGGCGCGGATGATCCACTCGGCGAGCAGCCGGCGGGTGCGGAGGGTCTCGATGGACCGCGTCCCTTGAACTCTGAGGCAGTCGCGGAGCAGTTTGATCAGCTCGAACACCGCGCGTTGCGGATCATCGAGCTCACCGCGCAGAACGGCCAGATCCTGCCGACTTTTAAGCGTATCGGGGTGCCGGTCTCCTAGGATCCGGCGCCGTCGCCGGTAGACCGCTCGCATCTCGATGTGAGCCTTTTTGAGTTCGCCGATCCGACCGCGGTGCTGAGCCAGGATGTGCAGCATGCGCAATGTGTAAGGCTGATCCGGCCCGCACACCCTAATCCAGTCGTCGCGCTGATCGAGCAACTGCAGCAGCGCATCCCGGTTTTCACCACTAAGTCCGCTCCATACGGCCAGCTCCAGCCGCGTCTTCAGGGTGCTGATGTTGTCATCCCCAAATACCTGCCGCTGTCCCTCCAACACCTCCGGCAGCAGATCTGCGGCGTCGCCGTACCGGCCGGCTCGGCGAGTCCAGAGCGCGTAGGTGTATTGGACGTGCAATATCAAGGGATCATTGGCTGGGAGAGCGCGCTCAGCGTCATCAATGATCTGTGCGAGGTCCCGACAGGCGGCGTTGACCTGGCCTGACCAGCCTTGCGACGTCGCCAGCTGGGCTCGTGTCTTGATTGCACGCCGCTCCGCCTCCAACCCCATAGGTGTCATCGCCTCTCGCAGGGCAGTCAGCTCACGAATAGACCTGGAGATCTTGCCCTCCTTCCGATGCCACACTCCGCAGGCGTATTGCACCTCCTCGAGGTCCGGATGACCACTCGGCAGCATCGGCTTTATCCGCTCAGTTAGCCGTTCGAAGTAGCGCGCGGCCCGGTGCGGCCGTCCGGTCTCACCTAGGCTCCAGCCGAGACGGATCAACATCGGATGCAACCCCTCTGATGAGGCGAGAGCCTCACCGCGAAGCCGGTCCAGCCAAATCGCATGCCCGCGTAGATCGAGGTTCCGGCGCGGATTGTTTTCCACCGCTCCCCATAGCTCCATCAGAGCGTCGGCAGCGGCAACCACAGCTTCTGTAACCGCCGCGGGACCCAGATGAAGTCGGGTCATTCGGGCAGTCAAGGCGTGCATCTGAACTTCGCCGATCTTGAGTTCAGTCCCCGTCTCGTACCGGGTGCAGCTGATCAAGCTGTATGACTCCAATGCCCTTGTGCTACGCGTGAGGTCAGGAATGCTGAGCAGTCCCGTGCGCCCCTCGCCCTTGCGAGTTCCCTCGCCCTTACAAGCCAGGAAGCGGCGTACAGCTTCGGTGGTCATGATCTTGGCCGGTACGCCAGCTGGGCTGAGCACCGCAACCATCAGCGCAGTCCAGCCGGCCAATCGAGTTGGGTCCCGCTGTTCAGCCCGGTCTAGAGAAATCGCCCAGGCTGCGACTAGCGGCCGTTCGTAGC